>JAABUP010000132.1_pt1 | contig 165917 bp, 6 predicted proteins | sample 5559201 | NCBI WGS metagenome assembly JAABUP01 (sample SAMN10711887, study PRJNA513373) | rock metagenome | isolation source: Antarctica rocks | place: Antarctica
TGACTAAGAGAATAAAACTAAGGAGACAAATCTATAGTATAAGCAAAAGAAGATATAGCCCGCTGCCAAGACGCTAACCCTGTTAGGAGGTAACACTGATGTTATGTCAGGTTCGACTCGTAACAATACTCCTCTACTTAGATTATATATTAAACCTATCCTTTTTATATATAATAGCTCTTAGATAGCTAAGATATCTATTTATTATACCTCCTTATCTTTTAATAGTACTATTATTATTATAATCTACTTCCTTTATATATTATATTATAATAGTTTTATTATCTTTTATACCCTTATAAGGATTCCTATTAAATATCCCTTATAACCTCTATTCCTTTAATAATTAAGGCCTCTTATATTAATATATCTTTTAATATCTATTAACCTATTTTTATTACTTAAAGGATAATTAGCCTTTTAAGCCTATTTTTCAATATTATTATTAATAGTAGTATAATTCCTTTTTCCCTTATATCCTTTTAAGGACCTATTTATATTATAACTTTATTAAGGCTCTAAATTTCAATATAAGCTTCCTCTTCTTCATTACTACTACTATTATTTACTCCCCTTAAAGCTACTTTTAAATATCCTTTTATCTACTTCTCTTTATAAAGTTTTTATATAACTTCTTCTTATTTTTTATTATCTTTTAATAGAGCTTATTAAGTTCCTTCATTTTAATTATATATTTTTACTTTTAAGTTATATAACTATTTTTTTAATAATTATTATACCTTTTAACTTCCCCTTCTTTTATCTTATATTCCCTTAAGTTATATTTATTAGTATAAATCTTATATTATATTAAGCTCTTATAATACCCTATTATATACTTATACTATTAGTAATTAAAGTATTATATTACTACCTTATTCTATTAAAACATATTGAAATAGGATGTAATTAGTTAGACTAGCCGTATACTAGACGCGCGCTAGTACCCGTCTTAGTATCTTATATATTCTATCTCTCTCTATCTATATAGCTAGTAATATAATAACTATTACTATTCTACCTATTTTAATAGGTTATAAGCCTAGGCGTAGGGTATTTATTTACTTATTTACCTTATAACTACTATTAATACTATCCCTTATAGATTACCTCTATATTAATACTACTACTACTATAAAAAAGGGGGTTAGGGAATCTACTAGTAGAGTTTTCCGCTAAGACGCTAAAACCTAGCTAAAATCCTTTCTAACTTAAATAATAATAACCCCTTAGCGGCGGTATATAGTAGTTTACTAATTATATAAATAATATCTATTCCTTATATATACTAACTACCTTAGTAATAGTTATTTATACCTATTACCTAGCTAATATTATAGATAATATATAGTATTCTTATAAAAGGGGGCTAGGAAGATAGAGAAGGTTAAGAATATTTATTAACCTCCTTATAAATTAGTTATATCTATCCCTTCTTCCTTAGACTCTTCTCTCCCTCCTTCTTATTATTCTAATTATTTTATACTAGAACTTAAAGAATCTAAAGAAGAAATCTATTAATAGTTAATTAATATTTACCTTAAAGGTCTTCTAGCTAACCTTTAAGTAAACTACTACTTCCTTAATTTCCTATATCTCTACTAAGATATTAGCTATAAAATTAACTAAGAGGTAGCTACTACTATTAACTATTAGGGAATACTATTAGATAATACCTCCTTTATACCTTTACTAACGCTAGAATAGACTAACCGTTTTTTCGGTACTTGGGGGTCATTTTTAGTATTGACTCGAATTACTAAACTACTTACGGCTAGCTTATGCCCTATATAGGTTTAGCGTTGCATAACTTTATGAATTCGATTCTAAATTCGATTCCTCGCGGTTAGTCTACGCTAGAACCTTATCCCTAAAACTAATTACTATTATTTTTAATAGAAGGCCTTAGAATACTAGGTAAAAGTATTATCTTTAGCCTTATTATAAGGTTAAGACTATCCTCTATATATTTATAATTATTAACGCTAGTATTAACTTAGTCTCTAACGCTAAATCTATATAATCTAGATATTAAAACTAAAGATATACCTCCTACTAGTATTAAAGTAGAGATTAGAGGGGGTAGTAACTACCCCCTTATACTTATTCCTATACTAGAATCTAGCTATAACTAGCCGTTATACTCCTATAATATATAGTCTTATATTATCCTTAATAGCCTTAAAGCTATCTTTAAGATAGACTATATTATCCTTATAACCTAAAACCTTAAAGAGATTTAGGATAATAAGTATAATAAGGCTTATAAGGTAATAAAGGCACGTTATAATACTAATACTTATAATATAATAAAGGATAAGACTATCCCCTTAATAATTTAGAAGATCCTTAAGGACTTTTATAAGCCTTAAGGTATTAGTATCTTTAATAAAACTATTTATAATTTTAATACTCTCTACTACGCTAATTATAAAGATATTAGTAATTATATAAGTAAATTTAGAACTATTAATTCTAACCTAATTAACCTAGGATATAAGCTCCCTTATATTTTTATTATTAATACCTACCTTTAATATCTTAGCGCGAAGTTTAATACCTTTTAGAGTATATTTATTTAGATATATACTATTACTACTAAGGAAGGTATTATAATAGTCTTATTTAATAAACTTATACTAGTTATAATAAATAAAGAAGCTTATTAAAACTTTATAAAGTCTTTAGCTATAACTACTACTATAGCTACTACTTACCTACTCTACTAAGCTAGGTTAAACATATGTTATAATAGTAAGTACTATAACTACTATAATTACTTAAGCTATATAAAGTCTAACTACTAGATTAAGTACCCTAAGTTAATAAAGGCCTTCCTTAAGATAGCTAAGGCGGATAAGAGCTAAAATTAAGGGGGTTATAATTAAGGGGATAGTAATACTAGAGGTAAGTATCTCTATATACTTATAGAGTTTAAAGACCTAGTTATTAGCTTTATAACTATACTAGGTATAACTAGCCTTACTACTACTATCCTCCTAGATATAGCGTATAACTAATATATTATTAATAATTAAGATATCCTTAAAGAATATAAAGTAATTCCTAAGTCCCCTATTTATAAGATTAGCTAGGCCGGTCCTTATATAATAGGGCGTAGTACCGCGGTTATCCCTTATAAGACTAGTAAGGGAATTAAGGTAAAAGTATATCTTACTAATATCCTTTATATCCTAGATACCTAATTAAATTAAATTTTAATATCTTAACTACTCTATCTTAAGGCTAAAGTCTCCTTTAACTTATAAGAGTATATTATTACTTATAAAGGCTATATCTTTATATATACCTAGTATAATAATATCTTCTACCTTAATATTTAGGATTATCTAACCCTTACCTTTACGGCCTTAATAACTATATTATAACTTCTTCTAGAGTTAAAAGTATATATATTTATAGCCTTTTAGGTCTCCCTATCTATTAGCCTTTAATATACCTATATAAGTTATTTAGGCTAATAGAACCTAAAATAGCTAATAAATATATCTAATAGAATTAACCTTAATAAGATTATCTCTAAAGATTATATATATAATATCTATATAAAGACCTAAATAATAAGGGCTTTATATAACTATCCTATTACCCTAGGGAAGTACCTATATAAGCGTATTAATAGCGACTTAGTAGGCCCTTATAAAGTTTATAAGGAGATTACTATAACTTATAATAGCTCCTAATTCTTTAATATAATACTATATAACTATATTAAGGAATTAGATATTACCCTACTTAAAGCTAAAAGTAAGTTCCTACTAGCCTTTAAGGCCTTTAAGGTAAACTAGGAGTATCTTATATAATATATATAATACTATTATACTAATAGTAGAGGGGAATTTAACTTTATAACCTTTATAAAATACTACTAGGCTAATAGTATTATTTAGGAGAGTATAATATAAGATACTCCCTAGGCTAATAGATCTATAAAGCGTCTTAGTAAGACCTTAACAGATAAAGCCTATATTATACTTATAAATAATAGGATAGACTATAAGTACTAGCCCGAATTTATTTAAGTAGCTAGCTACCTCTAGAATAAGTCCCCTAAGTCTAGTATTAAGATAATACCTTATAAGAAGTTTAATAGCTATTATCCTAATCTCTCCTATCTACGGGTCTTTAGGTCTTAGGCCTTCTATTATTCTAGTAGGACTACTACTAAAATTAGTTACTTTAAAGCCTATTCCCGTCTAGGGTAACTTATTAGCTATAAAGGCGAGGCTATCTACTATCTTATTAATAATAAAACTAGGAAGCTCGCTTAGTTATCTAATATCTACTTTATTAAGAAAGTCCTCATAAGCTATATTAAATTAAAAGCTAAAAGGTATATATTTATAGACCTCCCTTACTACTCTAAGCGGGTAGCTAGCGGTATAAGGGGGTAATCTCCCTCTAGAAGTAAAGTATTATTAATCTAGATTAAAGATATACTACTAATCTACGCTAAAGATATAGTAGCTAAGGATAAACCCTACCCTAAGACTCTATTAGACGTCCGGCCTAAGCTAAATTAGGCCTATCTAGTAATATTTTATTAGGATACTAATAAGCTCCTATTATTAGCTAGGGTCCTAGCTAGTTACCTTAAATTTAAAATACCTCCTAATAAACCCTATAATAACTTCCTAGATCTACTAGTAATATTTACCTTCCTAATAATAGCTAAAGGTATAGAGCCCTTTAAACCTAAATTATATAAGGAAGTCATAGTAAATAATACTAAAAAGGACTAGGAAGTAGTATTATAAGATAAATTTAACTCCCTTATATAGAATAATATATAGGTACTTAGATAGCTACCTCTAAGTTAGAAGGTACTCTAGGGGAAGTAGGTATTTAAGTTAAAAAGGGGGCTTTATAATAAAGTCCTCTATTATAAAATACGCTAGGTAGTTAGGGGTTTTAAATAATAAGAAGGGATTAATTATAATAAGACCTTTATATTAGTAGTAAAGCTAATAAGTTATAAAGTTATCTTCGCGCTAGCCGTATCCTTTAACTAGGAACTAGATTAGATAGATATTAAGACGGCCTTCCTTTATAGAAATATTAAGGAAGATATTTATATTAAATAGCTTAAAGGCTTTATAGTTAAGGATAAGGAATACCTTATCTATATCTTAAAGAAGGCTCTTTATAACCTAAAATAATTACCTTAAGTCTAGTTTTTTATACTATCTATATTCTTAAAGACTTAGGGCTCTATACTACTTATAACTAATAAAAGTATCTTAATTAACTATAAAGACTAAGTTATTATTACGGCCTATATTAATAATTTATTAATTACTAGACCTAGCTAAACTATTATTAATTAGGTTAAGGCTATACTTAATAAATACTTCTAAATAACTAACCTTAGCTTATATTCCTTCTACTTAAGTATATTAATTAGGCGGGATTAAGTAAATTAGGTCTTATAATTAGGCTAAGAAGCCTATATTAAAAAGGTATTAAAGGACTTTAATATATAGGAGTTATACCTTATAGTAACCCTAATAGATATAAATAAGTTATAAGTATTTAAGAAAGATTATATAGCCCTTAATACCTTCTAAAAGGAATATTAGTTAGCTATTAGCTCCCTAATATATATTATACTAAGGACTAGGCTAGATATTACTTATATAGTCTTAGTAGCTAATAGATATAGATTAAACCTAAATTAGTTATATTAAATAGCTATTAAGAGGATTTTCTACTACTTTTAAGGTATAATTAACTTATAACTTACCTTTTATAAGAGTATCTTTCTACTTATTAATTATAGTAATACTAATTAGGCCGGTAACTAAGATACTTAATAGTTAATTATAGGCTATATTTTTAATATTAGTAGTGGAGTAATAAGCTAGTTATTAAAGTAATAGCCTACTATTACCCTATCTAGCTATAAAGTAGAATATATAGGTTAGATATAAGCTATTAAAGAGGCTATCTAGCTCTAATAACTACTTACTAAGCTAGACCTCTCTAAGGATACCTATTAGCCTACTACTATAATACTCTATTATAATAATTAGGGAGCTATCGCCCTAGCTAAGAACCCCTAGTTTTATATATATATAAAGTATATTAATATCTAATATTACTATATATAGGAACGGGTTACCGCTAGTAATATTAAGCTAGAATATATTAGGACTAATAAGTAGGTAGCTAATAGCCTTATTAAAGCCCTCTTTAAGGATAAATTTATCCCCTTTTATAAGGCCTTAGGCCTAGAAGTACTATAGTAGTAGGAGTCTTTAGTATAATAAGGCTCTACGGGTACTCCTAGCGGCTTTATAAGCGCTCCCGTTACCCACTAAGGGATAGCTAGCTCCTAACTACCTACCCTTCTAGCCCTATAACTCTATACTATAATATTAGAATATAAAATAGACTTTATAAGCCTATTTACCTCTATTATCCTTCTATATTCTAAGCTTAAATAGTAAGTTATACTACTAGCGATATTATCTAGACGCCGGACTACTCCTAGTTATAAATTAATATTATAGCGGATAAGTTAACCGCTTTCTTATAAAATTATTAGGCCTAGACTATAATATATATCTACTATAATCCTATCTCTTACCCTACCTCTAATATAAAGCGGAATTAGCGTAACGTATTCCTAGACGCTAGTAATTATAATACTTATAATAGCTTCTAGCGTAATATACCTCTAAGCCGTAATAGCCTAGCTATCTTTACTACCTAGATATATACCTAGGTAGGATAAGAATAGGAAGCGGATAACTAGTACTACTAGGGAGCTATAATCCTCTATCCTAATATTAATATTATTATCTTTAACTATAATACTATTAAAGATATAGATACTAAAATTAGGCCTTATAACGCCCTCCTCCCTACCTAGTATAAGCTTATCTAGTATATTAAAGGTAAGAAACGTGCTATTAAATCGCTATAATATAGAAACCTTAATAGCGTACCTCTATAGAATAAGTGCGTCTTAGAAATAGTTATATAGATAGAATTAATAACCTTATAACTATACCTACCTTATTAGGGTCTATCTAATCTACGTTTAGAAGGGTTCTACTAAATTACTACCCTTTAAATAGACTTCTACTACCGTCTACTTACCTTTACACCTATCACCTAGCATTTAGTTAAGAAGGGGGATCTTAGATAGTAGGAATAGAATATAAATTAGTTATACTACTATACTAATAAGGTACTTTATTTAAGTAGGAGTATTAAAATATATTAAAATAGGATATAATTAGTTAGACTAGCCGCGTACTAGACGCGCGCTAGTACCCGTCTTAGCATCCTATATATTCTATCTCTCTCCACCTATATAGCTAGTAATATAATAACTATTACTATTCTACCTATTTTAACATTTATAAATTAAGGAGTATAAATTCCTATTAATTTTAGCCTTAGATCTATTATTAAGGGCCTTAATTATATTAATTAGATATATTTATTAATATTTATTAAATTTATAAGTAGGAAAGTATTAATAGGATAATACTCTTTATTATTATACTTCCCTACTATTAATACTTTACGCGTTAGGAGATTAATAATAATAGGTAATATAAAGAGTAAATTATCCTTTTCCCTTCCTTAAATAACCTTTAAAGCCTTAATAACTTATTTATTAGATATTAATATTTTATAAATATAGTTATTTTTAAAATTAATAAAGGTATTAAATTTAGCTTAATCCTTTTTATAATCCTAGTTAGTAGCTAGTTTCTAGTAATTAATATAGCCCTTTATTCTAATATATTTAATATAAGAGAAATAAGGGTAATAGCTAATATAAGCCTTATATAATATAAGTTTTTAACTAGAAATAAAGCTCTTCTTTTATAAATAATTAATTATAAAGATAAGTTTAAGTTAAAAATCTATATTAGGACTTATATCTTATAAGATAGTACTTACTATTAATTAAAGGGTTTAATCTAGATATTTAATAACTCTATTACTTTTAAGGTTTCCTAGAATTATAAGCTCTTATAAGATACTATAATTAATATAATAGGAATTAAAGTTATAATCTTTATATTTAATAATATAATTAGATCTTAAGTAATTTATAATAATATTATTATATTTATTATAAGTTTAATAATATTTAAAGGCTTTAAAGATTTTACTTTCTACCTTTATTACCTCTACTTTAAATTATTTATCCTAGTTATTAAGAAAGGTAATAAAGTAATACCCTCCCTTATAACCTTTAAGGGTATAAGGGCTTAAAATTTTATTATAAATAAAGTTAAAAGACCTTCTTTTGAATTAGATATAAGCTTTATATAATACCGACTTTACTTTTTAAATAGTATATAATAAATATAAATCCTTATTAATAAATTCCTTAATAAGGTTAATCCCTTTAAAAAGATAGGTAAGTTTCTTAATATTTTAATAACTTAAATAGCTTATATAAATATATTATAAATTAAGGGTATTATTATTAATTTAACCTTTTAAGTTAAAGGAGTTTAACTTTAAATTTAAGTTTAAATATTTTAAAATAGGAATAATACTATTTATTAAATTAGCCTACTCCTTCTACTTTAATATAATATAGAGTATAATAACCTTAATAGAGACTTTAATAACTCCTTTAAAGGAGGAATAAGGTATTTTTAATATTAAAATAGATATTTATAATACTATCTTTATAAATAATATAATATAAGGAGATATTTATATATATAAATAGTAAGAATTATTGTCTTATAATTAAGTTATAATACCTTACCTACTAATATTAATACTATTTTAAATAATTTAAAGAGGTATTAAGGTATACTAAAGCTATCTCTATAAGATTAAATTAATAGGTAACTTAGAGATATAAAGGTAGTTAATAAGAATTAAGTCCTTCCTTTTCTTATCTATTATAATAGGAATATAGACCTTATTAATATTAAGAGGATAGTAAGTACTATTAATACCTTTAATAAATTAAATATTATTTAGTAAAGGATTAAGTAAATAGTATTTAATAAAATTTATATAAGAAGATATTAAATATATTAAGTAAATAATATTAAATATCTACTTCTTAAATTAGATATTAAATTTAGTTATAAAAGTTATACTAATATTATCTTAAAAGGTTATATAAGTTTTAACTTTAAAATTACTATTATTATAATAGTATTTTTTATTAAGCTTATTATTAGACTTATCTTTAAAGGATTATTTCCCTCTATTTATTTTACCTTTAACCTTATTACCTCTTTCCTTACTACTATTAATATTATTCTTTATAAGTAGCTTGTTATTCCTAAGCTTAAAATATTCCCTTTAAGTATAATAATATATATAGTAATATATATAATATTTAATAAACTTTTAAATAAGTTAAATATTAAGTCTAAGTATAACCTTATTTTAATTTTTAATTAAAATAGTAGGATTAATAATAATAGGAGTATAAGTAGCTATTATAATAAAGTTTAATTCTTTTTAATTAATTAAGGGGTTACTTACTATCTAAATAAAGTACTTAATAATATATTTAAGGGAATAAGCTAGGTTAGTAGTATTAATCTTACTTATTAGGTTCTAAGTTTAAATATAATATATAAAATATCCTTTATAAGCCTTATTAAAACCTATATAAAAGAGAAAGATAAATAAGTTTATTTTTAACTTTAAATAAGTAGATATTAATATAATTTTATTATAAAGAGATTTAAGGTAGGTTATAAAATCTATAATATCTTTATATTAACTAAGGTTTAGCTTAAGTAGTTAATAGTATAAATTATTAAGGATATTAAAGCTTATAAGTTTATTATTAATCTTAAAGGCTTCTTATAATATATAAGTATTTTTAATATCCTTATAATTAGTAAGAAGATTATTACCTAAGTAGCTCTTAATAATATTAATAATTAATTTGTACTTAAGCTCCTATTTAATAAGCTCCTTAGAAGTAGATTTATAGGTTTTAATATTATTAATTATTAGATAGTTAGGGAGAACTAGAATAATAGGGATTATAAATTAGTCTATCTTATAGAATTTAAAAATATAAGTAGATATTAAGTATTTATATATTTCTTAGGTTCATATTTAAAGCCCTTTTAGTCCTTTAAACTTTTAATATAAAGTAATAGGCTATTAATCTTACTTATAATAATAGTATTTTCTTTTAATATTACTTTTTATTAGGGTAAATATAGGCTTTAAAGGGTTAATTTAAATTAAGTAATTTTAAGTTAATAATAGTATTAAAAAGATTATTACTATTAAGGGCTTTAAAGGATAATTCTTAAATTAAGTTACTTAAAGAAGGGGAACTATTAAAGAGGTATTAAGGTATATAGTCTTAACTATTTTAATTAAACTAAATATATTTATATTACCTAGCTACCTTATTTAATATAATATTATACCTTAGAAAATTATACTTAAAGATATAATAACTTTAATTAATTTTATTCTACTATTATTTAAACTCTTTAATAGTAGTATTTAAGAGAAAGATAAATAGCTAATATATATATATTTAATTAAAAATAAAAGAAGAGCTTATAAATAATAGGCTTAAAATATTAAAAAATAAAGGAGAATTATTTAAAAGAATATCTTTATTTAATAAAATTATAATAGGATTAGAAGATAATTATCCTAGAAAAAATAGGGGATTTAAATACCTTTTATAATCCTTAACCTTATAATCTTAGTAACTATTATATTTTAAGAGGGCTAAGAGATTATATCTTATATTTAAAAAGGTTAAAAGTTATTATAATAGGTTAATAATCTAATTCTTTTAACCCTTAGCTTAATAGGAGGTTCTTTACCTTTACTTTAAAGTTTATAAGTAATAGTAGTATTAAAGTATATTAATAACTACTTAGCTAAGGCTATATTAACTATCTTATAAGTAGTTTTTTAGAGTAGGTAAAGTAGTTTTAATATTACCTTTACTTAATAGATTAAGGTTATACCTCCTTTCTTACTACTATAGTATATTTATCCTACTAAGTAGGTTAGTATTATATATAAGTAGAATTAGTATTATTTAGTATACTTAGCCTATTAGTAGGTACTATTATAAAGAAAAACCTAATAGTACTAACTTCCTTAGAAGAATCCTAGTAGCTAGAAAATTATAACTTTAAGCCTTAAGGCTTCCCTTAAAATAAGCGGTACTTTATAGTACGGTGCGTATATCGCGTAGTATATATATATAGCGCCCTAGACTTCGCATACTTATTTAATAAGCTAGTAGGTTAAATAAGAGGTAATTTAATAAATACCCTACGTCCGGGCTTATAACCTATTAAAATAGTAGGAGTAGAATACTTAGTTAATTTATCTAAGACTATAAAAGTATCTATCTATATATACTAAGACTTTATACTTAGTTATCTTAATAAACCTTCCTTACTAAGAGTACATTTTAATAAAACTATCTATACCCTTAAAGTTAAAGAATATTTTAAAAATATTTTAAAAATAACTATATTAAACTACTAAATACTAAAAATAATTATATTAAACTATAAATTCCACTTTTTATAAAAAAATATAGTTATTTAAGATTTTTATTCTAGGATAAAGTTATATATAGTAAAATTATACTAAAATATAGTTAGATATATTATAAAAGGGTAACTATTATTAACTATTAATATATTATTAGTTATTACTATTATTATTTAAGCTTAATAGTACTTATAATAGCTAGGTAAATAGCTATAAGGCTCTATATTATTATAGGGTCGCCGTTACTAGTCTTTAGAATAGTTAGTCCCTATAACTTAATAATAGTTTAGGGGATCCTTAAGCTTACTCCTACTAGTAATAATACTCTTATTATATTAAAGGACCTCCTCTAAGCTAAGTCCCTTATAGAAAGTAATAAATATCTCCTTATAAAGGGGTTTAATAAGGCTATTAGCTAACTATTAATTTATAGGAATATATTTAAAGTTAATAATTCTAGTAGTAATTTACTCCCTTACTTAGTAATATTAGTAATATTAGAGCTTAATATACTTAAAGTAAGTATAAAACTTAGGGTTCTTTATAAGGGTAATTATACTTTAGTTATTATTATAAATAATTACTATCTTAGGCGCCTCCCTAGAATAGAGTTAACTAAGGAGGTTCCTTAGTTAAATAGCTTCTTTAAAGGCTTATATCTAGCTAATATATTCTACTTTATATAAAGAAAGGGCTATTATAACCTATTACTTAAAAGACTAGCTAAGGGTTATACTTCTAATATTAAAGATATAGCCTAAGGTTAACTTATAAATATTATAATTACCTAATTAATTATAATTAATATACTTAATAATATCTTATAAAGAGCCTTAAAATATAAATTATAATTTAATTATAATTTATAAATATTAAAAGATATACTTAATAATTAATTAGTATAACTTATTAAGGTTAATAGTATAACGGTTAATAGCTAATATTATATAAATAATATTAAGCTAAGTTCTTAATATAATATATATAAGAAACCTTATAACCTTTTAATAGTTCTTTTAAAATATAGGGTTTACTTTATACTTTTTATCTACTTTTTTTTAAGTAAGTACTAGTTTTTATTAGTATAATAACTTATTTATACTTTTATATATTAAAGTCTTATAATACTTATTTAATATAAGCTACCTAACTTAGTTATAATACTTACTATTAATAGTCTTAAGTAATTATTATACTAAAGTAATAAGTATATAAACTTAAATCTATTATCTTAAACTAGCTATAAAGTATCTTTAATCTATTAAATAGCCTATTTATTTAATCCTATAATTAAGATATTATCTATATAAAGAGCTATTAAGGTCCCTTCCTTAAGGTTAATAGTAATACTTAAGTTAGTAAATAGTAGTATAAAGCCTAATTCCTTTATAAAGTTAATAAAGGTATAATATTATATTTATAATAACTACTTAAGTCTATAAAGAGACTTATAAAGCTAATAAACCCTATTTCTTTATTTATAACCTATAAGTTAGTTAATATAAATCTCTTTATTAATACTATTATAAAGGAAGGCTATCTTAATATCTATTTACTTTAAGTCCTAGTTTATAATAGCTATTAGAGTAAAGATAGCCTTATAACTTATAACTTTTATTATTAAGGTAAAAGTCTTATTATAATTAATACCTTTATATTACTTAAACTCATAAATAACCTAGTATACTTTATAATATATAACGTATCCCTAAGGGCTATACTTTAAGGTATAAACTTATTTACCTCTTAAAGTATACTTACTTATAAGTAGACTAATAACCTTCTAAATATTGTTTTCTTATAAGGGTTTAACTTTATTATCTATCTTAAGGCTCTATTAGATATTATAGTAATCCTCTATTACTTATTAATAAGTCTTTAGCTTAAATAGTTTAATTCTATTAATATTAATAAGGAGTATAAAGGCTATTATAACTAGAGGGTCTAGTAACAAGTCCTATAAATCTAGTATAGCTAGCTTAAAATAATTATATAACTTATTAAATAGTATAGCCTATTCTTCCCTATTAATATATTCTTCCTTATAGAAATAAGCTTATTATTAAGTAGGAGTTATAAGCTATTATTATATTATAACTTATTAAATAGGGTTAATATTATCCTAAATATTCTACTTCTTATTATTCTCCCTTAAAGTAGATATTTATAAGCGCTTATTTAGCCTAAAGTTTAGCTACTACTATTTATTAATACTAATATACTAAGGGTATTTTTTTTAGAAATGGTAATTATTTACTTATATAACTTATTATTTTATAGGGTTTTATAATTAAAAGATATAATCCCCTTTATAATTAAAGAGGTAGTATTTATTACTCTTATCTTCTAACTTCTTTTAAATTTAATATAAGGTATAAGCTACTAAGCCTATTATTTAAAGGTATAAGAGTTTTAATAGGTATTTATATTAGGCTTTATAAAGAGTCTTTTCTAACTTTATATTAAAAGACTAGATAGTAAGATAGTTAATTATAAATATAAGCTTAGGTTAAAAAGATTTATTAAACCTAGAGCTAAAGAGTATTAATTAGATCTTATATAATAATAATCTACTTAAAGTACTCTATTATCCTATTTATTTAAGGGTTACTAGGTATTATAGCTTTATAATAGATACCCTAGTTTAGGTAATAGATATAATAATTTAGATACTTATAAACTACCTTATACTACTAGAATAACTATAAATATTACTCTTATACTTCAAATAAATAATAACTAAGATATAAATTAAATTATCTTTAAATATTATAAAGTATTAACTCCCTTTAAAACCTATTAAGTTAAAGGGGCTATAAATATTATTATAAATAAACTCTATTAAATACTTCTCTAGTTAAATAATATCCTTATAAGGTACCGCCTTTTAATAGCCTTAAATATAATACTTATATATAAGTTTATTAAATATAGGCTTTATAAAATTAATCCTAGTTTATATAACTAGTAATTTATTAATACTTTACTATTTAAAGTACCTTATACGGGTATATTATAGCTATTAAACTTAGTTAAAGGGAATATATAAGTATTAAGGGCTAAAGGCTTTTATAGGTCTAGTATAAAGACTCTTATAAATTAGTTAATATTAAAAACTACTAGACTCTTTAAGATAATATAGCCTACTTTAGTATAAGCTATATTTATATTAATATTAAAGAGCTAACTTATAAATAGGAGGCTACTAATACCTAGATTAAGTACTTATATAATTTTAAGTATAAGTATTAACTTAAGTTTATTATTAATATTATAATTAATCTTAATAGTCCTACTACCTTATAATATATAATAGACGCCGCTAATACCCTTAATAATATAAGAGGTTTTAATTAATTATAAGTTAATAAATATATTATAATCCTAGAAATTATATTAATTATAACCTGAGTTTATAAAGACTATATTATTTAAGTTTTAAAGTAATTTCCTAGGAGCTATTATTAAGATAATAACTTTATTATTAGTTATTTTATAGATATTAAACTTATTAGTATAACTTATAAAGTTAAATTTATTAAGAGTATTATTAAGCTTTTACTTCTTTAAATTACTATTAATTTAAGTAGTAGTAGCCTTTATTAAGGCTTTCTTAAATTTATTAGACTTTATATAAGGGAACTACTCCTAGTATTAATTTATAATATAAGTATAATAAGACTTATATAAAATATTTTTATAATAGTTATAACTTTATTATAACTTATTATCTATCTTACTTTTTCCTTAGGTATTATAAGCTTTAAATATAGTAATAGTATAATTCTTTAAAGCTTATTAATATTACTCTTTATTATAAGTAGTAAGTATAACTTAATTAAGGGGAACCTTTCTTAGGTTAAAGAAGGTATAGCCCTAGGTATAAATAATTTAAAAAATATTAAAAGTATTATTTAATCCTATAAAATAGAGCTAGATTATATAAGCTTTTAATATAACTACCTTTTTATCTACCTTAATTATTTATATTTTTAATAGTAGACCTATTAAGGTAGATTATATAAAGGTAATAAACTAATTTAATATAAATATTAGAGTTTATAAGTTTAAAGTTTATCTTAGTTTTATTAAAGATAACTTAAGCTTATAGATTAAAATAAGTAGAATCTTTAATAAGTTTATAAATATTAAACCTAAAATAATTATAAATTATAATATATACCTTAATTTATATAGCTTTTAAAAAGGGCTTAAAATTATTTAGAATTATTTAGTTATTAACTTCTTTAACTTAATAGTTATAACCTAAGTTAGACTTAGGATTATAATTAAAGTAAGGGGATAGTTCCTACTATTATTTTAACTATTAACTATCTTACTAGGAGTCTACCTCTAAGGATTTAACTTTAGATAGTAATTAGTTAGTTAAGCTTAATAATTTTTTTATAAAGTCTTAGAAAGATTCTATTAATAAAGATATTAAAGAAGATAATTCTAATAAATTAAAGAGAATTATTTTACTAAGAGTATTTAATAATAGTTTACTAACTTCTAACTTAGAATTATTATAACTTAAGGGTAGTTATAATAGTTTATAATTATTATTATCTTCTTTAATAATAGGCTTCTTAACTTCCTTTATAATAGTAAAGAACTTTAACTTAAAATATTAATAAATAGCTATAAAAAATATTAAAATAAAAATAGGATTTAAGGAGTATTAACTTAAATTATATAAAATGAAGATTAATAAGTTATTTATTATAATAAGCTATCTTTATACTTTTAAAGATATAAACTTTAAGGGGCTAACTTAATAAAAATAGCTAGGCTAGTAATTATAATAATAGAAAAAGGCTAGCTTTAGGCCTAGTTAAATAATTAATAGTTACTTTATAAAATCTAAAAGAATTAAAATAGCTAGGGCTTAACCTCCTTTTATAAAGATTTTTCCTAGATTCCTAGCCTCCTTTAAAGAGATTTTTCTAGGGGGAAATAGCTTAATAATACTAAAAGGCGTAATATAGTAAAGTAGAGATTATTATAAAAAATAGTATCTATTATAATTATTTAAGAGGAGGAAGTATCTTTCTTTCCTTAAGTATAAAGTAGTAGTAGTCTACCTAAGAAGGCTTAATAAAGGGAATATTAAAAGGATTTCTATTTATAAAGTTAGTATTTATTATAATAATAAGGTTAGAAGTAGGTATTTACTTAAGGGGCTAAGTATAATTATTTAATAGCGCTTATATTAATAATAATATTATAATAGCCCTTATAACTAGTTCCTAAACCTTATAATTATAAATTAATTAAGTTTACTTATTTATCTAAGGTTACTTATAATAATAAAAGCTAAGTACTTTAGTAAGAAGTTAAAGAATTTTAGGTAAGATATATAGTTATAATAATTATTAACTTATTAAAGGGTACTAGAGGCTACTAAGACTTTAATACTATATTAACTAGGATAGGATAAGTAATAGTTATAATAAAAATAAATACCTATACCTCTAGGCTTATAACCTATTAAAATATATAATAGAGTAGTTAATTAGGTTACTAAGTCTAGATATATAAAAACTAAGTATAAATACTAAGAGACTACTTAGTTATATATTACTAAGTATACTAGCGTCTTAGCAGGACCCTATATTTTAATAGTACTAACCTGACGCGGTTAGTCTAATCGTACCTAACGTAGTTTAATAAGGCCCTTAATTAGACGTTATTTAAAATTAGGACTTATTTCTACTAGACTAACTAGGAAAGCCTTTACTAGTATAGCCTTAAGTAAGTTACTAGTATTAGTAGGGTAGTACCCGTAAGTAGCTAGTCTAGAAAGGGCGTCTAGAATAATATTAGATTTCCTAGGCTTACAGTAGATATCTAGTTAAAAATATTATAGATATTTAGAGGTATAAATAAGATAAAGATTTAGCTTTTCTATTAAGGTTATATTTAGACTTATCTAATAGGCTATTAATATAGTAGCTAAATAATTAGTATAAATAATAGTTACCTACTTAGTAGCCTTAATTATATACCTAATCTTCTTTACTACCTAGATAATCCTAATAATTTCTTGCTCTATTATAGACTGACCGTTTTTTCGGTACTTGGGGGTCATTTTTGGTATTGACTCGAATTACCAAACTACTTACGGCTAGCTTATGCCCTGTATAGGTTTAGCGTTGCATAACTTTATGAATTCGATTCCAAATTCGATTCCTCGCGGTCAGTCTACTCTATTAGCTAGTATAAAGTCTTAGCGTTAATAAGTAGGTAGCTAAGGAAAAGGATTAGTAGTTATAACTTCTATCTAAGGAAGTCGCTTATAAAAGCCTTTATTAGACCTATAATATAGTATATATATACTTTAAAACTAAATTCTTTACTTACGTCTAGATCTATAAATAGTTAGAGTTTCTTATTAAGATAGTTTAGAATTATTAGGCTAGTAAATAGTTTCTAGAGTTAATAGAATATATTAAGCTCCATTAGTATAGGCTTACTAAGATAAGTTCTTTAAGCTAATTTTTTATATATCTTACTTTAAATACTAGAAGAAGGCCCTTATTATATAGTTATATCGCGTATAGACTTATTAAGATAAGTCTTTTATAATTAAAGGGGTTTTATAATAGCGGTATAAAAGGCGATATATTAGCGTAGATACCCTATTAAATTAAGGTATTATTCTAGGGCTATTAGACTAATTAGGAAGTATAGATTAGTAATAGTAGCTAATTTTTCCTCTATTATAGTAAGTCCTAGGGTATCTACCTTTTAGCCTAGGAGGTAAACTAACGGGAAGTTAAGAAAGGATTTCTTAGGTAATAGGTAGATATTTATATTATTAAGGGCCTAGAATACCTAATTAAGGTAGTTAAAGTATTCTTTAAGTAAGTTTAAGAAGATAATAATATTATTAATGTAAAACGGCTAGAGAATTCTATCTATTATTTATTATATATAGGCTAGGGAGTTATAGTATCTTATAGCTAGGATATTAAATAACTCCTAGCCTTAATAACTAGCTATTATAAGATAATAATAATATAACTTATTAATAGACTACTAATAAAAGAAACTTATAGTACTAATAGTACCTACTAATATAAGTAGTACCCTTTAATAGAGCTAATATCTTAGCTTATAAAGAGATAGGATAAGTATCTAGTATTATAATTTTATTTAAGGCCCTAATATCTACTACTATATAGCCTTTATAAAGGCCGTCTATAGATTACTTCTAAAAAAAATAAAAAATAAAAAATAAGGTTAACTCTATTATCTAGTCTATTCTTCTCTATTTATATAACTTATTAAATTTATTATCTATAACTTCTTTATCTACTTTTCCTAGGGGATAAACCCTAGCCTAGCTAGGTTTATAGATTTCTAGCTAGTTATCTATAAGCGGGATATCTATCTATTAAGATTCTAGGATATACGCTACTATCCTAGTATCTTATTATAGATTTAGGTACTTATTAATAATATCCCCTAATAAAGCCCTTAATTAGGGGGAGCTATAAACTATTACACCTAAAGGGTAAATAGATTCTATCTCTAAGGCCGTAGTAGTAGGTACTATTACTATAAAAACTATAGTAGCGGTAATAAGATATTAGAGATTAGTTTTAACCTAGTTAACTAACTTAACCCTTTTAGGGGGTCTAGTAGTAAAGTCGCTATAAAAGGCTTCTATAAAGAAATAGCTAGTATTATATTTAATAACCTAGCTAAGTTTTAGCTAACTTAATCTTACTATTAATATTATTTCTAATAAAGATATAGGATATATTATAGTTAATAATATAAGTGTAAACTAATAGACTATTAAGCTTATCTAGTTTAAAGATTAGGTCTCGATCCTTTAGAAGATTTAATAATTTATAATAAGAAGTAGTAATCTAGACTTACTTATTAGAGTAAGGGCTAGTACTAATATTAGCCTAATTAAATACTATAATACTAGTATAAGTTCCTTTACTAGAGACTTTATTAGAGACTTTAATATTTTAATAAGAATAGATTATTATTAGATTCCTATTAAAGTTAATAATAATACCCTTAAGTTTAAAAATATTAATCCTAATTAAAGCTCTTATTAAAAGGTTATTAATAATATATAATTCCCTCTTAATAAAAGTAGTACTATTACTACTAGAAATATATATTAGTAGTTTTATATATTTATTAGTATTATACTTCTTACTCCTAATACCTCTTACCTTTATAAGCGTTAGTATTTTAGATACTTTAACTTATAAGAATTATTCTAATAGAAATTTTCTATTAATTAGACTTATAGTATAAATTATATCTATATAAAGATTATATAAAGGGTGGCTAAGGTCTAGTATAAACCTAATATATATAGTAATAAAAGAATATCCCTTAAAGGTATATCCTTCTAATATAGTCTATTTAAAAGTACTTTAAATAATAATCTATAAAAGGCTTTAGTAGGTACTACTAACCTTAGCTACCTTTAATAATATTATAATAGCTATTAAAGTCCTTATTATATAATAGCTATAATAAATATAACTATATAAAGTATTATTAGATAAGAATATATTAGAGTATTTCTAATAAGTAAAAGCTTTATTGGATAGCTAGATTAATAGGAAATAGGTTTTAATAGTATTATCGCCCTCTTAACTTTTAGGATCCTAACTATATTCCTAAGAATTATCTAGGTATTAATTTAGACTAGGGTTAGTCTAGTTTATAAACTAATAGTATTTATCCTTATAAGTATTATATATTACCTACTTATTATATAGCTCTTCCTAAGAATTCCTATCCTTAATAGTAGCCTAGTAGGTATAAGGCTATTACTACGCCTAATTATATAGCTTATATAGGCGATTACTATTTAAAGTATTTAGTAGTTAGCCTAGACCTAGGTTTTAATTTAAATATTAATTCTACCTAGGTAATATATTTCTATTTATGAACTATAGAGGTTAGTAGGGACTAGTAATTTACACCTATTAAGGGTTATTATTAAAGTTACCTTAGTAGTTTCTATATAGTATAAATAGTTAAGTAACTAGATTCTAATTATTATAGTTTAGCCTAAGAGCCCTACTATTATAATTAAAACTACTACCATTAAATTAATATAAAGGATAATTTAAATAAGAAGTATACTAACCTAATTAAGGATCTTATTAATTATTATAATAAATATCCTACTTTATCCTAAAGCCTTTCTTAATAAGGCCCTTATTTCTATAAATATTAAACTAAATATCCTTCCTATATCTAAGTTCTTTAAGAAGACCCTTAATTATTAATTTCTTAGTTAGTAATAATAGATCCTAACGTAATTATCCGTTTATATATTTAAATACTAGGAGGACTTAGGCTTCTTTAATAGTAGTAATATTAGTATTTCTACTATTTAAGATAATACTAGAGATATAATTAGCTAGATCCTATTAATTTTAAGCGTCCTTTACTATATAGCGGATATTTTCTAGTAGACTAAGCGACTTACTAGGAGAGTCCTAAAAATATTCTTATAGAGCTATATACTATTTAATAATACTAGTAGAGTTATTTTATAAGCTAATATAGGTAGTATATAATAATTAGCTAGTAAATTAATTATTTGCTTTCCTAAGTAGATATAAGTCTAGATTTAGCTATATAAGAGTTAGATCTATAGTAGTAGCTTTTACTTTAACTCTATTAATAAGCTAAAAATATTATAATAGATATTATAACTATCTTTAACTTTAACTAAGAGTATATTAGGATCTAAATTAAAATACCTAATATTATAGGGCCTAAATAAAGGGGTATTAATTATAAGAGCTAGGGCTAAAGCTATAATAGGCTAATAGGTCTAATATCTACCTACCCTACTATTTATACTCTAGAAAAATGCCGATATTATATTAAACTATTTAGGCGTAAAGCCTCTAATAGGTATATTTACCTAGCTAGCCTAGCTATTACTATTATTATTTCCCCTATTATCTACTATATTTAAAGGCTCTAGCGGACTAGGAAGTTCTAGTCTTATAAGGTAATTATATATAGCCTCTTCTATTAAAGTTACTCTTATATCTACTAAGGACGGGGTAGACTCTATTAGTATTAGTAAAGTTAACCTTAGTAGTAAACGGATTAAGGTCTCTATTAGGGAGGTAGTTATTAAAGGAGGCTATTATAGATAGTACCTTATAGATATAGTAGCTTTTAATAATTTATTATATAGAATTAGCTTTTATTAATAGCCTAGTTAGTAGGCTAGGATAGTTTATTAATATTAAGAAGACTAACCGGCTCTAGAGATAATAACCTAGTATAGTACTATTATTATTATAAGGAATTAGAAGAGTTATAGTTAGTCTAAAGAGGTCTAAGATTCCCGCTAATAATAAGTACTATTAGGAAACGGTTAATATTATTAATAATAATAGTATAATTATATCTAGTATTAATAAAATCGTGTAATTAGAAAATAAGGATAAGGGTTTCTCTATTAGTAGCTAGGATAAGTAGTAAGTAGTAAGTAGGGAAATATCTATTAAATATCTAAATTTACTTAGTAAAATACCGAAGTTTCTCTAAAAATCCTAATACGTAAATTAAATCCTAATACTATTAAGAGGTAGTAATAGGTAATAAATAAGGCTCTTATTAATTATAAGTTTTAAAGAGGCTTCTATAATTATTATTAGTTATAGAAGGCTTCTTTAACTACCCTATATAGGTATTAAATAGACTGGCGTATAGAAGACTTATAAGGACTTATACCTTAAGGCTAGTACTATAGATAGCTGGTACTATAATAGCTAGTAGACTGTATACAGCTTATTAGTAGTTAATAGTACTAATAGTAGCTAATATAGTATTACTACTATATATTATAACTATAATTAGTAATATAGTAAAATAGTAAAGGTTATAGAGAAGAGAAGCTTCTTATAAGCCTAAGACGTACCTTTAGAAGACTTCTATTCTCTACGCTAAGCTACTAGCTATATAGCGATAATCGTAATATTAAGTATTAGATAGTAGGGACTTAGTTTATATACCTAGTAGCTGCCTTTATAATATTAATTATAATTATAATATATCTATTATTAATTTATTAGCTAATTTTTAAGACTTACTTTCTTTATAAGTTTAGTTTCTTATATTTGAGTAGGTTATTTATAGTAGTTAACTAACCTTTTTACCTTATAATTATAATAACCCTTCTCTACTTATTTTACTAATAGTCGGGCTACTACCCCTAAGTAAGATAGAGTAATTAAAATATAAGGGTATTATATAATAATATAGCTATTAAGTATTATAGATAGTATATATATACTTATATATAGAACTTTTTATTCTTATTAATAGTAAGACTAATTACTATCCTTCTCTTTTAGAGGGAATTCCCTCCTCTATATACTATAAGTAAAGGGGTAGTATAGTACTACTATATACTATAAATATATTATAGTCGCTACTATGATATCCTTTATAGAAGGCTTCCGCGGGGTAGCTATACTAGGCCTAGCGCTTTAGCTTATAGGTATAATTCCTATACTTAGAGAATATATCCTTTTACTACTTCTTAACTATAATTATACTAATTAGTAGTAATACTATCTAGCCTCTATTATATACTATTAATTATATAGTAAGCTAAGATTATAAACTAGCTCTATAAGTACTAGCTCTTTAAAGTACTATTAGCTAAGAAACCTTAGTACTAGCTATCTAAGTCTTCTACTCTACTATTATCCTAGGCCCTTAATCTTATATTATACCTTTACTAAGAAGCCTTTTATAGCCTTAGATATATATAAAGGTCCCCTTAGGAGAGTTAGTATTAATAAGGGCCTTCTTTATTACTTATTACTACTATTTAATTATATTAAGATTCCGTTTTATTCTATTAGAATTCTTAGAGAAACTCTAGTATTTTACTAAGTAAACTTAGGTATATCCCTAGACTATCCCTATTTACTACTTATCCTAGATCTCTTAAAAGAAACTCTTATTCTTACTTTTTAGATAGATAATTTTATTAATATTAGATATAAGTATATTAATACTATTGATAAGATTAGCCGGTTCCTAATCTTATACTTTATTAGAGGAAAGCTTAGACCTCCTTAAGTTAATTATATCTCCTCCTCTAACTCTTTATAAGACTAATAATACTATACTAGGTTATTATCCTTAAAGCTAGTAAGTCTACTTAATATTAATAAACTATCTTAGCTAGTAGACTAGGCTATTAATAGAAGTCTATTCTATATAATAAATTATTATTTTAAGCGAGCTATTATATTTATAAGATAGTAGTTATAAGGGCCTCCTTTAACTTTAATATTACTAAATAGGACCTACCTTTTATAGGATTAAGACCCTCTTTTAGTCCTAATATATATAATAGGGACCTTAATCTATTTACTAGTAAGGTTAACCTTACTAATAATAGAGTCTACTTCTATACTAATAGGGTCTACTTAAGTAACTTTAGTAGAAGAGGTTATCTATAATTAACTAATAGGACTAGAACTTCCTGGTCTACTAGAAGCTTTAAGTATAGTAGAAAATAGTAGAAATAATAATAAAAATAGTTAGGGTAGTAATAATAAAAGTAATTTAGTAAATAACTAAACTAATATATCTAGTAGAGGCTTTATAATTTAATAATTTAATATAATAGCTACTTATATCTAGGGCCTAAATACTAGCGCTACTAAACGCTAGGCTAATTAGCCTATTATAGGAATAGGTAGTAGTACCCCTTAATTCTAGTTATAAGATATTAAGTATTCTAATTTAAATCCTAATATACCCCCTATTAAAGTTAAAGACACTTATAATATCTATTATAATATTTTTAGCTTTACTAGTAGGCTTAAAGTAAAAGCTATTATAATAGATCTAGCTATTATATAATTAAACCTAAACTTATATTTACTTAGGAAGGCTAATAATTAGTTTATAAATTAACTAACTTATCTTACTTATAATAGTTTATAGAATATTACAACCGTGATTAATAATATATTACAACCGTAATTTATAATATAGTAAAGTAGTAAAGGTTACAGAGAAGGGAAGCTTCTCGCAGGCCTAAGACGTGCCTACGGAAGGCTTCCGCTCTCTACGCTACTAGCTATATAGCGATAATTATAATAGATGCCGGTAAATAAATAATACTATCATCCCGATAGTAATAGTAAAATATTAGTAAAATAATAAAGCCCTTTATACTATAGCTAATTAATTACTATTAATATTATTAAAGTCTCTTACTATATTAATAGTATTTCTTATTAGCTCCCTTTCTAATATCTAGTAGTCTTCCTTAGGCCTACTATTCTTCTACCTAATAAGGTATTTAGTAGTCTATCTATAGCTACGATGTATCTGTCTCTTACTAACTAGCCTCTTAATCTCCTATTCTTCCTTATCTTATCCCTTAATAATAACCGGTACGGCTTGGCGGCGACGTTAGTATTAGTTATTAATAGGGTCTATAATAGGCTCTAGATAAGTAATAGATATAATATTATAGATCCTTATATTATCAACATTTCTAGGCATTTTATAGACTAGTAAACCTGAACCGTTATAGTTAGTTTAGGGGAGTCGAACCCCCGGTCCTTATCTTTTACATCTATTACTATAGATATACCGGTAGCTAATAAGGTAGCTATCCTAGTCCTATAATACTAATTCTAACTATAAGTAGCTACTCTAAGAGTATAAATCTAACGGCCCGTAGGTCTTTTTTAAAGGAGTACACCCGCGGTATCCTACTCTATAAAGGGAGACTGACTATTAAGAGCTTGCTTAGCATAGTCCCTAGCTCTTTATAAAGTCTTTTTACCCACTAAAGTAAGATCTAAAGAACTTCGCTTATACCAGCTCTATTCTATAGATTAAGTAGTATAATAGACCTACTATGTAGTCTTAAAGACTAACGAGTATCGTACTGACGTTTACCCCGAACTTAATAATATACCTCGAACTCAATGATAATATGCCCCTATAGGATTCGAACCCTCGCAGTAGCTGTATCTAGTATAGGTCTACTATACTAGTAGTAGTATGTATTAAACACCGCCGTGAGGCGATCCTTATATTATTAGGAAGGGCGAGTTTATAAGCTAAGCGACTAACCCGTCTAATTATTTAAAATAGGCTAACTAATTATTAGCTAGTCTTCCTAGATTAGATAGCTAGAATATAGTAACCCTAGTAGAGTTATAGATATACTATATCTCCTACTCTAAAGTATGTTAGTATATAGTAGGTATTATAGTAGTCCTTTATCTTTATAGCTATAAAGGTAATAGTATCCTTAGCGTTAATATATAAAGGCTTATAATTAGTTATAACTTAGCTAGGGTATACTAGTATAGCTAAGGCTTTATTAATAAGGGCCTTATTATAAGAGCTTTTAATAGGGTCTATATTAGTAGGGTCCTCTAGTTATAAGAGGTCTAGTAATTCCTAAGTCTTAAACCTATATAAGACTTATATAAGAGCTAAGCAAGAGGAGTTATACTTAATAGAGTTATATAGCGAGGCCGATATTCTATTAATAATTAAAGGCTATTACTAGGAATTATCTAGAGTAGTAATGTAGTATTATAAGGCTATCTTAGCCGTCTAATTTATATATTTAGATATACCGTCAGCTTATAGATACTAAGCCGTTAAATAGAGTAGGTTTACTTTTAGTACTAAGAAGATTTACTTCTATAATTATCTAATAAATTTACGGTCTCTATTAGAAATAATAGCTCTTAGTACGCCCTAGTTTAATAGGGCGAGACGGCTAATTAGCTTAGTAGCCTAATCCTTCCCTTACTATATATTCTTTCTAGGAATTAGCGTAATTACCTTCGAGAATTTATTAGTAACTAATATAATTAAGTTAAATCCATTAATTAAGTAGGGTAATACTAGAATAAAATCTATAATTAGAGTATAGAATAGCTAGGAAGGCATTAAGATTAGCTATAAAGACTTATAAGGCTAATATCTTAGGGTCTAATTTAATTAATAATATAGATAATAATAGATAAACTTATAGAGTTTTATTACTATCTTATAAATATATAGTCCCTCCGTTAGGTGTTTATAAGTTTATATATAACCTAGATATCCTATTTTATTATACGCGAGTTAGAAGACTTCCTTTTTTAAAGAAGTTAGGATATATAAGTAAAGGCCTATTTTATTATTATTAAAATAGAGTAATTTCTTAATAACGCGATATAATAGCTTAATAGTATTACTACTTAAGGCTTTATTCTCCTTTACTATTAATATTAAGCGTGCCTAATATAGCTTAATAAGGCCCTTAATAAGACATTATTTAAAATTAGGACTTATCTCTATAAGACTAACTAGGAAAGCCTTTACTAGTATAGCCTTAAGTAAGTTACTAGTATTAGCTAAATAATACTCGCGAGTAGTAAGTCTTAAAAGAGTATCTAGGATAATATTAGATTTTCTAGGTTTATAACAGATATCTAGTTAAAAGCGTTATAAATATTTAGAGGCGCGAATAAGATAAAGATTTAGCTTTTTAATTAAGGTTATATTTAGACTTATCTAATAGGCTATTAATATAGCGGCTAAATAATTAATATAGATAATAGTTACTTATTTAATAGCTTTAATTATATACCTAATCTTCTTTACTACCTAGATAATCCTAGTAATTTCTAGCTCTATTAGCTAGTATCGCGTCTTAGCGTTAATAAGTAGACGGCTAAGGAAAAGGATTAGTAGTTATAACTTCTACCTAGGGATATTACCTATTAAAGCCTTTATTAGACTAATAATATAATATATATATACTTTAAACCTAAACTCCTTACTAGCGTTAGGATATATAAATAGTTAGAGCTTTTTATTAAAATAATAGAGAATTATTAGGCTAATAAATAGTTTTTAGAGCTAATAGAATATATTAAGCTCCTTTAATATAGGTTTACTAAGATAAGTTCTACGGGCTAATTTTTTATAAGTATTACCCTAAATACTAGGTAAAGGTCCTTATTATATAGTAGTATTATAAATAGACTTATTAAGATAAGTCTTTTATAATTAAAAGGGTTTAATAATAGTAGTATAGAAGGTAATATATTAATAAAGATATCCTATTAAGTTAAAGTATTATTCTAGGGCTATCAGGTTAATTAGGAAGTGTAGATTAATAATAGTAGCTAATTTTTCCTCTATTATAGTAAGTCCTAGGGCATCTACCTTTAAACCTAGGAGGTAGATTAAGGAGAAGCCGAGAAAGGATTTCTTAGGTAATAGGTAGATATTTATATTATTAAGGGCCTAGAACACCTAATTAAGGTAGTTAAGATACTCTTTAAGTAAGCTTAAGAAGATAATAATATTATTAATATACGTATAATAGAAACGGTGAAACGGCCGGAGAATTCTATCTATTATTCGCTATATATAGGCCGGGGAGTTATAGTATCCTATAACTAGGACGTTAAATAACTCCTAGCCTTAATAACTAGCTAATATAAGATAATAATAATATAACTTATTAATAGACTATTAATAGAAGAAGCTTACTATATTAATAGTACTAATATAGGTAGTACCCTTTAGTAGAGCTAATATCTTAGCTTATAATAGAATGGGATATATATCTAGTATTATTATTTTATTTAAGGCTCTAATATCTACTACTATAGAAAATAGAAAAAATGGCGGAAAACGACTTGGACGTATAGGTACTAGGCGGCGAAGCGTTTGAGAAACGCGTATAAGAGACGAGTAGAGGAGTAACAGGATAGCCTGATCCTAATCGGGGGCCTAATAGAGGCGGAGGTAGTGGAACTAGGGAGGAAGGGGAGAGTAGAGGACCACGCGTCGGGGTAGAGGTTACGGGGGCCTTTACCCTACCTACGGACTCAGCGAATACGATAATACTTAGATTACAACGTATAAATAATATTAGAGCTACGAATAGGCTAAGTAGCTAGGCTACTATAATAATAACGGCCCTTAAGGCTATTAAAAACACGCGATTTAAGGACCTAAACGCGTCTAGATGGAAGATTTTAATAGTAGGCATTAGCCTAGTATAGGCATATATTAAAGAACTCCAACTAAAGGAGAGGAAAAATAAGGAAAGGGACTAGGAATATAATAAGCCTGGGACTACTAGTTAGGCCAGTACCCCGATAAGACAGGGCTCTCTACAGGGCTAATGGAGCTAGGGGAACCCCTTCACGAGGAATATGCTACCGCCCCCCCCCACGGGGCCTATACGTGCCGACGCCAAAGGCGGTCGAGGCTAGGAGGGTACGACAGATACTCGTGGTACTAAAGGACGAGAAAGAGAGGGAAGCGGTAGCGGGGATAGTAGGTAAGAGGCTAGTTATAGTATTCTAGGCCACTAGTAATAAATATACGTCAGAGATTATAGCGGCGAATAGATTAAAGAGTAGGGATATACTACTACAGGTCACCTTGATAGAGGTGAGAGAAGTACTAGAAAGGGAGTAGTCGTGGGTAAATACGACATACTACTCTATAGTAGTAGTAAGGAAATCGTTCGGCGTAGTAGTACACGGAGTACGAATATCTATCTTTAATACAAAGGATTAATAGGCGATTAAGGAGAAAATCTAACGGGAGAATAGGGCCCTCTACCCTAACCTAGACGTAGTAGAAGGGAGATGGCTAACGAGTACGTATATACTTAGGAAGGTATACTCCTTACTTATAGTAAGCGTCGCGTCGCCGGTAATAGCAGACGACCTAATTAGGAAGGGGATAGTAGAGGCGGGTAAGATAAAACTCGCGGAGCGGTACGAATAGAGGGTAAGGCTATTATAGTACTTTAAATGTCAGTTATACGGGTATATATACCGTAACTACCCTAACGACACCTAATACGCCGACTATAGCTAGGGCTATAGTACGGCGGAATATAGGGCGAAGGCTATAGACGCCCTACGAGGGTGTACTGCGTGTAAATAACAGGGCTACTCCTCCTAGTCTAACGAATGCCCGGTAAGGGCTAGGGAGAGGTAACGCGCCAGATAGCTGGTCGCGAACAAGACCCTATTCTATAGGATAAGGCGAGAGCGAGTAATAGCGGTAATAGACGCCGAAGGATTTACAACTATAGGGATAAAGAAGAAGAGAAAGGCTATAACCGACTAGGTAACGTACGATACGCCTGGTAGCGGAGAGTAGCTAGGGCTTTAGAGACCCGGGTATAGGCTAGGGAGGCCGCCTGCCTTTAGAAGGCTTATAGTCAAGGAGCTAGGCCAGAAAATATTAGAGGTAAGGACGAGTAGCGGAAAGGAGCTAGCGGATAGCGTTAACGAGCTACTTATAGAAATAGTAGTAAATAGCGCTATTAACCTTACTAGGGAGGGCGAATAGGTTGACTAGGGAGAGATAGACATGCGAGAAGTAAATAGCGGTACCCTAGATCCGGATATCTAGTATACTAACCCTAAAGATATTATAGTATAATATTAGAAGCGAAATAGGTATAATAATAACCCTACTAGAAGATAGGGTCGTCTAGGAAATAGATATCTTAGTAATATAAGAACCCTACTATAACGCTAGGAACCGATCGTCTTATAACCCTAGCTCCGGGGCGTTCTTCCTAGCGTATAAAGCTGGGCGGGATATATAAACGTGCTTCTATATTAATAAGAGGCTTTAGGTAGATAGCTAGGAGGTAGAGTTCCCTATAAGGGATATTAGTACCTTAAAGCTCCAGCTCCCTACCTAGGAGGGTAAGGAATACCTAGCCCGCTTCCAGTTATATAATATATATAACCCGAGCCTATTACTAGTAATAAACGAGAACTAGTCAAGCCTACTAATTATAAGGGAGGAGGTTAGGCGACCTAGTAAGTATATTATAGTAGGGGATTTTAACCTCTACTACCCTAACTAGAATAACCCGGGGCGGTTCTTATACTACCTAGAAGTAGACTAGCTAGCAGGAATTATAGCTGATAATGATATAAACCTAGCCTTACCGGATAGGATAGTTACTTAAAGGGCGAGGGGGTTTAAGAGCGCGATCGACCTAGTCTTTACTACGCCTAGACTTCTTAACGTAGTATAGGTCTACCGGGTACGCCCTAAGCTATAATTCGGCTCCGACTACCTTCCTATATATATAGAGCTCGACCTGAGAGTAGAGGAGTAGTAGAGCGCACTAAAGAGGTCGTAGAAGACGGCGGACTCTAAGGAAGTTAGGAAAGGGGCTTAGGCGCTGAGCCGGAAACTAGGTCTCTAACTACTAGAAACTAGAAACTAAATAGATAACTACCTCTCGCGGTTATAATAGGGCCTGAAGGAGGTCGTAGACGAGACGGTCCCCTAGGCGAAGCCTAAGGGTAGGAGAAAGACCTTCTAGAACTCGAAATGCCGATATACTACCGAGGATACTACAAGAAGTATAAAAGTATTCTAGAGGTGTAGAGATACTACTACGGAGGGAGCTAAGAACGCAGCTATTAAGGAAAGGAATAGGGTACTAAGAACGGAGAAGGCGATCGACTTTAAAAGAAAGATTTATAACGCTACTAAGTCCTAAAAGGGCATATAAGGCTTCGCTAAGTAGGCGAGGAATAATAGCTCGTCGCTATAACCCCTCCCTAAGTTCCCCCCTTTAAGGAGGGGCGATAGGGAAGGGGTGGCCGAGACCTTTAAGGAGAAAGTAGAAGTCCTACGGATAATATTCTTCCTACCCCCCCTATAAGCCGACCTAATAGACATCGATAGTATAGAATACCTACTACCGGTAGGTAATAGTAGTAATATTATAAGCGAGGAAGTCCTATAGGCTATCCGTAGGCTAAAATAAGATAAGGCCCTAGGGATTAATAGGATCCCGAATCGGTTCCTTAGGCTAATAGCGGACGGGCTCCTTAGGGAGCTTACTTATTTATTTAACATGTGCTTCTACCTTAGCTACTACCTAAGGGAATTTAAGAAGGCTAATACGGTCGTCCTAAAGAAACCGAAGAAGGAGGACTATACGGTACCTAAGGCGTACCGTCCGATAGCACTACTAAGTACCCTTAGAAAGGCCCTAGAATTAATAGTCGTAGGGCGACTTAGCGACTATAATAAAAGTCGAGGCCTCCTCCCGTAATAATAAATAGGGGCGCGAAGGAATAGATTAATAGAGATAGCGCTAGAGATAATTATAGACGCGGTATATATAGTATAGGACTGCGGTAGAGGTAATATAACTAGCCTCCTCTTATTAGATATCGCAGGAGCCTTTAATAACGTCTCCCACCGGAGGCTTATCTATAACCTCCGGTATAAGGGGATCCCTTACTATATTATAGGCTAGACGGAAAGTTTCCTAGCGGAAAGGTCCTCGTCTATTATAATTAGGGGGATAACGAGTAGGATAGAGCCGGTAGAGATAGGGATTCCCTAGGGGTCGCTAATCTCCCCTATCCTCTTCCTATTCTTTAACGCGCCACTTATTAAGGAGTATACGGCGGCTAAATTATAGTTATAAGTTAGAGGGTTTATAGATAATATCCACCTACTAGTATATAGGAAAACCACGGAAGGTAACTATAAGACCTTAGAACTAGTATACGAGATCTACCTTAAATAGGCTTTAACGTACGGGGCGAGTTTCGCCCCCTAGAAATATAAATTAGTCTACCTTACCCGTTACCCCCGTCGCTTTAATATAGGTGCGGTTATTAACCTAAGGCATGCGATAATAAAGTTATAAACGGAGATCTAAGTCCTAGGACTATATATCGACGGTAAATTACGGTAGGGCCCGCACCTAAAGAGGGTATAGGCGAAACTCGCTACCTAGAGCCTCGCCCTATCTATAACGACGGTATTAACCTAGGGAGCTACCCTTAGTAGGGTAAGGAAAGTATATAACGCGATAGTACGGCTAGTTATAACCTACGCGTCCGCCTTATAGTATATATTATAAAGACTAAGGGATATAAAGAAGACGCACGTAAGGAAGCTTAAAGTTATCTAAAATAACTGCTTAAGACGCGTACTAGGGGCATATAAGGCTACCTTAACGCGAGTACTAGAGGTAGAGTTAGGGATAGCCCTTATATAACTAATACTAGATTACTCGGTTCTCCGCCGGTATACGTTAAAGGGGATCTACCCGGTAACGGTAATAGGGAATATACGCATTCGAAGGAAGCTAAATACTAAGAGGGGGAGGAGGAGAGAGGTAGTGAAATCCCCCGCGGAAGAGAAGAACGAGTGGGCTCTACGCTCCCTACGCCTAGACGACGGGGGCGCGATCGTAACTAGGGAGGTAGCCCGCCCCCCCTAGAGGATCGAGAAGATAATATACTATTAGTAGAGGTCCTCCTAGGATACTATATAGGACGAATACTAGTCGGGACTAGGAGCTAGGGATTACCCCCCCGCCCAGCTCGGGGGCCTATAGACCGGTAGGAGGACCCTCTATAAGGGCCTTTAGAAGGCTAAGAGCTCCGTCTTTACGTAGATAAGGACGGGAAAGATCGGGCTAGCCGCCTTCTTATACTAGTATAGAGTCCCCGGCTATATATCCGTAAGCTGCGGGTGCGGCTAGCGTAGGTAGGATATAAAGTATATCCTTATCTATTACCCTAGGCTCTAGGACTGCCGCTAGGAGCTAAAGGATACCTTAGGCGCGGTAGACGCCTATAGGATGCTCGCGAAGGCGGGGGGGGTAAAACGAGTAGCGAGATAGATAATCTAGACTAGGCTACTAGGCTAGTTCTCGCTCGCAGCGAAGTAGTTATACTAGAGCCGACCTTAGACGTAAATCTTTACTACCGGAGCGAATTTCGCTTTTATAGTATATAAGCCGGCCCTAGGGAGCTAGACTAATATAGTAGTAAACACGACCGCCTATTATTATAGAGGACCGAATGTAGTATAAAGAGAAAACGGAATAGAAGTTATAGAGAAGGTAGGAAAGATAAGGGTTTTTACCTACGCCTATACTTAGTATAGGTATATAGTTTCCCCTACGAGTCGGCTACCGTTATAACGACTATAAAATACTTATAAGCCCCCGTAATTATCTTTTATTAGTTTAGATAGACGCGTATATAATTTATAAATAAATCTACTACTATATAGCCCTTATAAAGGCCGTCTATAAATTACTTCTAGATAATAAAATATAGGAATAAAAATAGGGTTAACTCTATTATCTAGTCTATTCTACCTTATCTATATAACTTATTAAACTTATTATTAATAACCTCTTTATTAGCTATTCCTAGGGGATATACCCTAGCCTAGCTAGGTTTATAGATTTCTAGCTAGTTATTTATAAGCGGGATATCTATCTATTAAGACTCTAGGATATACGTTATAGTCCTAGTATCTTACTATAAGTTTAGGTACTTATTAATAATATCCCCTAATAAGGCCCTTATTTAAGGGGTACTATAGACTATTATACCTAATAAGTAAGGGGATTCCATCTCTAAGGCTATAAGTACTATTACTATAAATACTATAGTAGTAGTAATAAGCTATTAGAGATTAGTTTTAACTTAGTTAGCTACCTAAGCCCTTTTAGGGAGCCTAGTAGCTAGGTCGTTATAGAAGACTTTTATAAGGAAATAGTTAGGAGTATTATACTTAGTAACCTAGCTAAGTTTTATATTCTTAGCTAATTTAATATTATTATTAGTATTATTTCTAATAAAGATATAAGATATTATTATAGGTATAGGATTTTCCTATATAGTTATATCTTAATATTTTAATATTCGTCCTTAGGTATACTACGCCCAACCCGGTTAGACCCTCCGAATTAAGCGAACTGATAGATATCATGGATTTTCTATTCTAGATATAGTTGTTTGTAAAGCGGTTAACCCGACGCTAGTAGGCTGTAAATCATCGAAGCTCCCCTACTTAAAATAGGTGGCAAGGCCTTAGCGACTCGCGGTAGTAGATATAGCCTATAAATGATAGTAGACGTCTTATTATAACCCCCGCAGATGTCCTGTTATAGGCTATACTATTATCTTATAGCCCCCGTAGACGTCTTATTATAACTACTACTATTATCTTATTAATAAGACGTCTACGGCGGCTACAGGCTATAATAAGATAATAGTATAACTTATAACAGGACATCTACGGGGGCTATAAGATGATAGTATAGGCTATAATAGGACGTTTATAAGGGCTATAAGACGATAGTATAGCTTATAATAGGACGTCTACGGGGGCTATAAGATAATAGTATAGGCTATAATAAGACGTCTATAAGGGCTATAAGATAATAGTATAGCTTATAATAGGACGTTTATAGGGGCTATAATAGGACGTTTATAAGGGCTGTAAGATAATAGTATAGCTTATAATAAGATAGTAGTAGTAGTTATAAGGTCTATAGTATAGTAATAGTAGGGCCTATAATATAGTAATAGTAAGGCCTATAGTATAATAATAGTAGCGGTTACAGGGCTTATAGTATAGTAATAGCGGGGCTTATAGTATAGTAATAGCAGGGCTTATAGTATAATAATAGCAGGGCCTATAGTAAGATAATAGTATAATAGTAGTAGTAGCTATAAGGTTTATAGTATAATAATAGTAGGGTCTATAATATAATAGTAGTAGCAGCTATAAGGCTTATAATATAATAATAGTAGGGTCTATAGTATAATAGTAGTAGTAGTTATAAGGTCTATAATATAATAATAATAGGGCTTATAATATAATAGTAGTAGTAGTTATAAGGTCTATAATATAATAATAGTAGGGTCTATAATATAATAGTAGTAGTAGTTATAAGGTCTATAATATAATAATAGTAGGGCTTATATTATAATAGTAGTAGTAGTTATAAGATCTATAGTATAATAATAGTAGGGTTTATAATATAATAGTAGTAGCGGTTATAAGGCCTATAATATAGTAATAGCGGGGCCTATAGTATAGTAATAGCAGGGCTTATAGTATAATAATAGTAGGGCTTATAGTAAGATAATAGTATAATAGTAGTAGTAGTTATAAGGTCTATAGTATAATAATAGTAGGGTTTATAATATAATAGTAGTAGCGGTTATAAGGTTTATAGTATAATAATAGTAGGGCCTATAATATAATAGTAGTAGTAGTTATAAGGCTTATAGTATAGTAATAGTAAGGCCTATAGTAAGATAATAGTATAATAGTAGTAGTAGTTATAAGGTCTATAGTATAATAATAGCAGGGTCTATAATATAATAGTAGTAGTAGCTACAGGGTCTATAGTATAATAATAGTAGGGTCTATATTATAATAGTAGTAGTAGCTACAGGGTCTATAGTATAATAATAGTAGGGCTTATAATATAATAGTAGTAGCGGCTATAAGACCTATAGTATGGTAATAGTAGGGCCTATAGTATGATAATAGTAGGGCTTATAATATAATAGTAGTAGCGGCTACAGGGGCTATAATAAGGCTATAGCGGGGGTAACTATAGGGGCGGCTAGGGGCTATAACACCATGGATCATGTATACAGGACAATTTACAGCTTTATTTCAACGTTTATTTAGTATCTACAGGCTATAATTAAGACCGCACGTCGTCGAGGCCTTACCACCCATTTTTAGTAGGGGAGCTTCGACGATTTGCGGCCCACTAGCGTCGGGTCAACCGCTTTGCAAACAACTGTAGCCAAGTCGGTGACAAAAACCACTATACACTAGCGACTTGGCAGAGGCTCCCTATTAACAATTCTCTACCTCTTCGTTAGCTACTAGTATGTCGTCACCTACTATTCACATTCCTATAAGAGTATGCTCCAGGCTATTCTACATGGCATTAGCTAAATATCAAGTTCTTGAGATGAAAACGTAAACAATTTCATAGAATTTTGTAGGCGCTCTGTGCCAAGTCGCTAGTGTACAGTAGGTTTTATCACCGACTTGATAGCTAATAATTCATATATACTATACCCCAGATAACGGATCCTTAATAATAGTAGTAACACTAGATATTTCATTATAGCTGTATAGTACGCCGTCCCTATTAGCTGCTTAGAGCGCCCTAACTAGCTGTATAGTACGCCGTCCCATTTAACTACTAAGAGCGCCGGATAAAAAAATAACACTAAGAACCTCTATTAAAACACCTCTTACGAGAATCTATTTAGTATATTAACGACGTACCTACATATAATTCTAGTACGCTTATTCTAAAGAGTACCCTCTAAAGCCCTACCTACTAACGACCTACCCTTATCTATTACCTCCTTAGTCTTCTATACTTACGGCAAAAAATAATAATACTAATAATTAGCATCTATAACATCTACCTTAGTATTAGATACTACTCCTAAAAATTATATTAAACGACTCGCTATATATACCTTATAGCTTTTATTACCTACTCTATAATTACTAGCTATTATAGGCTTTTATTATATACCTACGCCTTAATTAAAAGATCTAGTCGCCTATATTAATTATAAGATAACTCTTAATAGATAGGAGCCTTATAATAATCTATTATAAGAGCATTTACGTCGGTTAGAATAGTATCCCTACGTATAGAAGAACTTAGTTAGATAGTTGTCACCCTTACCTCCTCTATTATTATCACCAGTAGAATAAGCCGTACCTCCTCCTACAGATCTACCTACCTTAGGAACGACACTAACATCGCCTCCAACAACACTACCACCTATATACATGACGATAGACGATCTATTTATAAGATATACTCCGCTTAAATCCGTCCAATTAACCCGTCCCGTTCGCCCTACCATCTTAACTACTATGTCGATTCATAACCTGTATATGAAATTTCACAAATCGATAACGATAGTACAGGTAATTCCTAAGACGCTAATACTAAAGAAGCCTAGCGCTATAAGTAAAGTCTTAAATGTAAAGATATTAGTAATCAACTCCTTTTTACTATTCAGGAGTTTCGCCGAAATCGCCAAGATATTATTAGTCCGAGTTCCTATAAATATTAATATTACTTATACGCTTAATTCCTAATAATACGTCGTTCGATTCTATTTATTTCTTTATAGGCTTTAAGATACGCTGATTACCTACTACTAGAGCTACTTAGTAGCCTAATCGCCGCTATTATAACCTCGCTATCGCTATACGAGTAACTCGACTTATAACGCTATATAATAGATAGCTTCTCTATTTCTTTCTTTCTTTATTTATTAGTATATATATATAGTAATAGACGGTATATATATAAGGACTTCTAATTAGCTACTTACGTAGTTAAAGCACCTCCCTAGTATTATTATAATAGCAAGGACGCTATTTTCTTTTAAGAAAGGTAGTATTATTATAGGTATAGGATTTTCCTATATAGTTATATCTTAATATTTTAATATTCGTCCTCAGGTATACTACGCCCAACCCGGTTAGACCCTCCGAACTAAGCGAACCGATAGATATTATAGATTTTCCATTCTAGATAGCTAATAATTCATATATATTATACCCTAGATAACGGATCCTTAATAGATATCTTATAGTTAATAATATAGGTATAGACGGAGAGGTCTTTTAGGCTATCTAGCTTAAAGATTAAGTCTTAATCCTTTAGAAGATTAAGAGACTAATAATAGGGACTTATAATTTAAACTTATTTATTAGTATAAGGGCTAATAATAATATTAGCCTAATTAAATACTATAGTATTAGTATAGGTTCCTTTATTAGAGACTTTAATAGGGACTTTAAGGTTTTAATAAGAATATATTATTATTAAATTCCTTTTAAGGTTAATAATAATACCTTTAGATTTAAGGATATTAACCCTAATTAATACCTTTACTAAAAGGTTATTAATAATATATAATTCTCTCTTAATAAAAGTAGTACTACTACTCCTAGGGATATATATTAATAGCTTAATATATTTATTAGCGTTATACTTCCTACTACTAATACCCCTTACCTTTATAAGCGTTAGTATTTTAGAGATTTTAACTTATAAGAACTATTATAATAGAAACTTTTTATTAATTAGACTTATAATATAACTTATATCTATATAAAGCTTATATAAAGGGTAGCTAAGGTCTAGTATAAATCTAACCTAAGTAGTAATAAAATAATATCCCTTAAAGGTATATCCCTCTAATATAATCTATTTAGAAGTACTTTAAATAATAGTCTATAGAAGGCTTTAGTAGGTACCACTAATATTAGCTACTTTTAATAATATTATAGTAGCTATTAAGGCCCTTATTATATAATAATTATAATAATTATAATTATATAAAGTATTATTAGACTTAAATATAATAGAGTATTTCTAATAAGTAAAGGCTTTATTAGATAACTAGATTAATAGGAAATAGGTTTTAATAGTATTATTACCCTTATAACTTTTAGGGTCTTAACTATATTCCTAAGAGTTATCTAGGTATTAACTTAGACTAGGGTTAGTCTAGTTTATAGACTAGTAGTACTTATCTTTATAAGTATTATAAGTTACCTACTTATTATATAACTCTTCCTAAGAATTCCTATCCTTAATAGTAGCCTAGTATATATAAGGCTATTACTATACCTAATTATATAGCTTATATAGGTAATTACTATTTAAAGCGTTTAGTAGTCAGCCTAGACCTAGGTTATAATTCTAGTATTAACTCTACCTAGGTAACGCGTTTCCGTTTATAATTTATAGGGGTTATTAAGGACTAATAATTTATACCTATTAAAGGTTATTATTAAAGTTACCTTAATAATTTCTATATAGTATAAATAGTATAAATAGTTAAGTAACTAGATTCTAATTATTATAATTTAACCTAGGAGCCCTACTACTATAATTAAAACTATTACTACTAAATTAGTAAAGAGGATTACTTTAATAAGAAGTATACTAATCTAATTAAGGATCTTATTAATTATTATAATAACTATCTAGTTTTATCTTAAAGCCTTTCTTAATAAGGCCCTTATTTTTATAGATATTAAACTAAGTATCCTTCCTATATCTAAGTTCTTTAAGAAGGCCCTTAATTATTAATTTCTTAGTTAGTAATAATAGATCCTAATATAATTATCCGTTTATATATTTAAATACTAGGAGGACTTAGGCTTCTTTAGTAGTAGTAATATTAGTATTTCTACTATTTAAGATAATACTAGAGATATAGTTAGCTAGATCCCGTTAATTCTAAGTATCCTTTACTATATAGCGGATATTTTCTAATAGACTAAGCGACTTACTAGGAGAGTCCTAAAAATATTCCTATAGAGTTATATACTATTTAGTAATACTAGTAGGGTTATTTTATAGCCTAATATAGGTAGTACGCGATAATTAGTTAATAAACTAATTATTAGCTTTCCTAAGTAGATATAAGTCTAAATTTAACTATATAAAAGTTAAATTTTAGTAGTATCTTTTACTTTAACCCTATTAGTAAAGTTAAAAATATTATAATAGATATTATAACTATCTTTAACTTTAACTAGGGGTATGTTAGGATCTAGATTAAAATACCTAATATTATAAGGCCTAAATAGAGGGGTACTAACTATAAGAGCTAGGGCTATAGCTACTATAAGCTGATAAGTCTAATAACCCCCTACCCTAGTATTTATACTCTAGAAAAAGGTAGATATTATACTAAACTATTCGGGCGTAAAGCCTCTAATAGGTAAACTAGCCTAGCTATTACTATTACTATTATTATTTCCCCTATTATCCGCTATATCTAAAGGCTCTAGCGGACTAGGAAGTTCTAATCCTATTAGCTAATCATAGATAGCCTCTTCTACTAATATTACTCTTATACCTATTAAAGATAAAATAGATTCTGTTAGTATTAGTATTAATAAAGTTAACCTTAAAGGTAAATAGATTAAGGTCCCTATTAGGGAGGTAGGTATTAAAGGCGGCTACTATAAATAGTACCTTATAGAAGCGGTAGCTTTCTTAAAATAATAATTTATTATATAGAATTAGCTTTTATTAATAGCCTAGTTAGTAGGCTAGGATAATTTATTAATAATAAAAAGACTAACTAGCTCTAGAGATAATAACCTAGTATAGTACTATTAACCTTATAAAGAATTAGAGGTAATATAGTTAGTCCTAGGAGGTCTAAGATTCCCGTTAATAATATTAATAATAATAGCGTACTTATATCTAGTATTAATAAAGTCGTGTAATTAAAAAGTAAGGATAAGGGTTTCCCTATTAGTAGCTAGGATAAGTAGCGGTAAGCGGGGAAATATCCGGGAAATATCCGGATTTACTTAGTAAAATGCCGAAGTTTCTCCGAAAATCCTAATAAGTTAACGAGATTCTAATACTATTAGGAGGTAGTAATAGGTAATAAATAAGGCTCTTATTAATTATAAGTTTTAAAGAGGCTTCTATAGATATTATTAGTTATAGAAGGCTTCTTTAGCTAGCCTAAATAAGTATTAAATAGAATAGCGTATAGAAGACTTATAAGGACTTATACCTTAAGGCTAGTACTATAATAGCTAGTACTATAATAGCTAGTAGACTATATATAGCTTATTAGTAGTTAATAGTACTAATAGTAGCTAATGCGGTATTACTACTATATATTATAATTGTAATTAATAATATAATAAAGTGGTAAAGGACTAAAGGTTATAGAGAAGGGAAGCTTCTTGCAGGCCTAAGACGTGCCTGCGGAAGACTTCCGCTCTCTACGCTACTAGCTACATAGCGATAATCGTAATATAGAATAATCTAACTAGTATAACTAAATAGTATAAGGCTTTATAAGAGTATTTTTAAGACTCGCCTAGAAAATCCCTTAATCTCCTTAGAAATATTAATTATACTATTAAGGATACTTATAATAGATAGGATCTAGTAGATTATATCTCTAGTATTATATTAAATAGTAAGAATACTAGTATTACTTTAATAGATAGTACTTAAGTATTATTAGTATATAAGTATCTTAATAGAGAACTTTATTATAACCTATTAAGATTAAATAGTAGATTAATTATTCTAGAGCTTCTAGAAGAGCTTTACTTTATAAGAATTATTAATTTAATATTTATAAGAGTAATAAGGCCCTTTATAAGGTAAAGTAGGATATTTATAATAATAACTATTATAATTAAGATCCTTAAATAGGTTAGTAATTAAGTCTATTTTATTAAAACTTCCTACTACGCTAATTTAGTAGTTATTATAATAGGGCTCTAAGACCTTATTATAATAACCCTTAACTATTTATCCCTTATAACGGGAATGACTTTAGGAATTTTAATAATAATAGGTAGTAGGTATAGGTAGAATAGCCTTATATTACTAGGCTATATTAACCTATATAAGTAACTAATAAAAATATAAATAGGTTACCTAGGTAGAATTAATATTAGAACTAAGGCTAAGGATATCCTTTACTAAACGCTTTAAATAATAACTAGGTCTTATATAAATCTTTTAATAGGGCCTAATAATAGCTTAGAGTCTATTAAGCTACTATTAAAGATAAAGAAAATTCCTAGGAATTACTATATAATAAATCTATAGGTAAACTATAATATATATAAGGAAGACTTCTACTAATCTACTAACTAGGAAAACCCTAGTTACCTAGAAGATTCCTAGGAAAATAGCTAGAATCCGGGAATAATAGTAATAATATAGTAGAAACCTATTTCCTATTAATTTCCTATACTAAAGACTTTAAGTATTAAATATATATATTAATATTCTAGTCTAATAATACCCTTTATAACTATCTACGCTAAGGTTATAATAAAATAAGGGCCTTAGTATTATTATTATTAGGTAGTAATAGTTACTAAAGCCTTTCTTAGGGTAACCCCTTAATTATTTATAATACGTTTAAAGAGGTTACCTTAAGCGGGTATATATTTAAGGGGTATTATTTTATAACTACTCTTATTAAACTTATATCTATTAACTAACTTTAAAAGTTATATATAGATACTAGCTATATAATAAGTCTTATAAACTAAGCTTTCCTCTTATAATAAGACTTAAATATTAAGATATTAAAAATACTAATACTTATAAGAGTTGGAGGAATTAGTAATAGAAAGTATAATATAAGCTATTATATAAAGTTATAAATATACCTCCCTACTACTAATAGAGCTACTACCCTTATTAAGTATAAGGTATATATAATAGAGAACCTCTCTATAAATATACTTATTAGCGTAGATATTCTTAAGTTAAAAGGAATTATAATTAATCTAGATTAAAATCTAATAATTATTTAGTTATATTAAAACCTAGAGATTTTAATTAAATCTTTAAGTAAGGGTAGCTAGATAAATATAATAGTTTTTAGCTAAGTAAATATTATAATTACTCTATATAGTAATAGATAGATTTATATTATTAGGCTATATTACTTACTTATAAATAGAGATTTAATCTTTAAACTAGAGAAGCTAGATAGCCTATCTATCTATACCTATATTATAGACTATTATATATTATATATTTTTATTAGGAATAATACTAATAGAGCTATTAAACTACCTAGGAATATAAAGCTAGGATATTTTATTAAGTATAAGGGTATTAAATACTTCCTAGTTAAAGCCTTTTATAATAACCTTACTACTAGGCCCCTTAAAAAGGCTAAATTATCTAATTAAGTTAAGATAAATCTTTAATAACTTATAACTACTACTACTATATTTACCGCGGTTATCCCTATAGTCCCTATTATAGTACTAGAGGTAGTATATATTATAGGTACTACTATTTATAAGTCGTCTAAAATAAGGCCCTTAATAGCGGAGGTTATTAAAAGGTATCTAGCCTTATAATAGGATATTAATAGCGTAGTTAATATACCTAAATTATAATAGATAGATATACCCCTAGTAGATAATTAGCTAGATCTCTATAAGCCTAGCTAAGTAAGGGTATATCTATTAGGAAAAACTAATAAGGAAGTTATTAATATAAAGTTTAATAAACTCTATAATTAAGGGAGAATAGACTAGACTATAGAATTAATACCCTTTTTATTCCCTTATTTTATTATTTAGAAGGTAAGTATAGATAGTATAAAAAAAGGCTATATTATTATAGATATTAGAGCTTTAAATAAAATTATTATACCTAATATATACCTAATACTCTTATAAGCTAAGGTATTAGCTCTACTAAAGGGTATTATATATATTAGTATAATAAATACTACTAGTTTCTTCTACTAATAATTAGTAAATTAATCTTACTAGTATTATCTTATAATAGCTAGTTATAAAGGCTAGGAAACCTTTAATATACATATAATAGGGTATAGAAATTCGCCGGCCTATATATAATATATAATTAATTAGATCCTTTAGTTGTATTAGTATTTCTATTAAGTATATATTAATAATAATAATATTTTTTCTAATTTATTAGAAGAATACCTTTTATACCTAGATTAGGTATTTAAGGCCTTTAATAATATAAATATCTTTCTCTCTCCTAAGAAATTATTCCTTAGATTTCTATTAGTTTATTTACTAGGGTAAAAGGTAGATACCTTTAAGCTAGTTATAATAGAGGAAAAGTCAGCTATTATTACTAACCTATAATTCCCCTTTACCCTTAATTTACTTAAGTATTACCTTATCCTTATTAAGTATTTATACTAGTATATTACCTTCTATATTACTATTATAAAACTTTTATAACTATAAAAGACTTGTCTTAATAAGTCTATTTATAGTTTATCTTAATCTAGTATTTAGGGGAATATATATAAAAGGTTAGCCTAGAGAATATATCTTAGGAAATTTATACTAAAAGAACTTAATATATTTTATTAGCTTTAGAAAATATTTACTAGTCTTATAATCCTCTATTATTTTAATAAGGTCCTCTAGCTATTTATAGACTTAGACGCTAGTAAAGAGTTTAGGTTTAGGGCTTATATCTACTATATTAGGGGCCTAATAAAGGCTTCTATAAAGTACCTTGAATAGAAGTCTTACCTACTTATCCTCTTCCTTAGTCGCCTCCTTATTAAGGCTAAAATATATTATTAGCTAATAGAGTTAGAAATTATAGGTATAATCTAAGTAGTTAAGAAAATATATTATATAATTAAGGTGGCTTAATTAATAATAATTATTTATATTAATTATTTAGCTACTATTACTATTATTTAGTAAACTAGCCTAAATATTATATTAGTTAAAAAGCTTAACCTATATCTTATTTAAGTATTAGAATACCTCTAGTAATTCTATCTAGATATATAATATAAGCTAGGAAAATCTAATATTATACTAGATACCTTATTAAGACTAGCTACTTATAAGTATTACCTATCTAATAAGTTAAGTCTAGACGCGCTATTAATATAGGCTTTCCTAGTTAGCCTAGTAGAAATATCTCCTAAATTTTAATAAAGGGTTATTAAGGGCTTTATTAAGGTTCTCTAATAGGTAAAGGTAATATTAATACTAAAGGATAATATAACCTTAGGTAGTAGTACTACTAGCCTCCCCTACTAGATAGTTAATAGCTTATTATATTTTAATAATAAATAAAAAGGCTTATAATTATATATACTTATAATAGATTTAGAAACTAAGGTTTTCTAACTTACTTATAATAAAATAGGGTATCTAGGGTAAATCTATATATATAAATAGCTAATTAAAGGACTTTATATCTATAATCTAGTAATAAAGCTATATAACTTTATTAGGTATTACCTATACTACTAGCTTAATTAGACTCCTAGGTATAAATTATATAATTCTCTTTAATCTATCCTACTACTAGCCTAGCTATTTTATACCCTAATAATTAGTTTTATTTTTAATCTACTACTCTTTATAGATAGTTTTAAATATATAATATTAGTTATTAATAAGTTCTTAAAGGTAATTACTCTTATTATTAATAAGAATATATATTTAGGAGAGGACTAGGCTATTAAGCTACTAGACCGCCTCTCCTTATTAGATTAAGGTACTTTAAGAGTAATTATCTTAGATAGGGATAGGAAGTTTATTAGATAGATATAGAAATATATTTTTTATTACTTAAAGTTAGCCTTCTATATTTAATAGTATAGTACCTATAATCTAATAGTATATTAGAATATACTAATTAAACTACTAAGATTATATTATTTTATTTTATTATTACCCTAGAGGACTAGTAATACTAGCTAAGTATTATTAATAAAATATCTACCTTATTAAATAATTCTATTAAGTATAATTCTACTAACCTTACTTTAACCTAAATCCTATACGGTTTTAAAACTCGCGAGGCCCTAGATTTATTATAGGTTAATAATAATAAACTACCTATAAAAGGCTTCTATAATAAGGCCCTTACTATAAATAAAGTTATAGTAATACTAGTATATCTACCTATTAATATATATTAGCTAACTTATATTAATATAAGTAATATAATTACTTTTACTACTATAAAAATAAAGGGCTATTATAACTCCTATTATACGCCTATATTTTTTAAGGAAGGTAATATAATTAACCTACGCCTTTATAAGGGTTGTTATATCCTAGCTATTAAGTCTAAAAAAATTAGATAGTAATTTATAAGACCCTTCTAAGTAATTAGATATTAGATATATTAGTTAGCTAGCTTATAAGCTTAACCTTTTAAGTATTATAAAGATTTATAGTATTATCTTAATAGCTTACCTTAAGCTAGCTACTATCCCTACTAATAACTTATACTACTAATACTAGCTAGTAGTACTAACTATTATTAATAATTATAAGGAATAGGAAATTAATAAGCTTATCTACTAAAGAAGGGTATATTATAGTTATAGATAATTAATATAGTATTTAATTATATTTATATTTATATTTATATTTATATTTTATACTCTACTATCTAGCTACTTAGAGCTAATAAGGGCGGTTTATATCTAACTTATTAAAGGAAATTATAATTTATAAAAGAAAACCTTATCCCTTACTCTACTTATTATTATACTTCTAAATCTTTAGATATTATATACTACCCTTTTTTATATTCTTTATACTATCTTATTCTCTTCTTTTATTAGGGTTACTTACCCTTTTATCCTTTAATTAGAGCCTATCTATTTTTATACTACCTTAAAGAGTTATTTCCTTATTAGTATAAACTAGCTAAGTATACTTTATTAAATTACCTACTTAATTATTACCTTTAACCCTTTTAAAGTTAATATTATTTAATAAAAGTTACTTAACCCTACTTTTTAAAATATCTACCTCCTCTCCTTTATATAATTAAAGTAGAATATAAGTATATACTTAATATCTTAATACCTTTACTTATATTTATAATTAATATTATTAATTCTAAGTACCCTCCTCTTATATAAGAAGGCGCGTAGTCCTATTTTCTTTATATATAACTAGATACTTATAAAGCTTTTAACCTTAAAAAGCCCTATATAAAGGTTAACTCTTATCTCTTAAACCTCCCCTTTTTATACTACTATCTTTATATAACTAGGAATATCTTCCTAATATCTTAACTACCTCTTTTTCTACTTCTCCTTTACCTACCTCTTAATCTTTTTAGGGGTAGGGTTATCCCTCCTTATTATTTCCCTACCTCTAGGGCTCTAGTCTATTATTCTAGTATCCCCTCCTCTTATTACTACTTAGAGGGCTCCCTTTACTTAGGACTACTTCTCTTTTATTAAAGTCTTTATAACTCTCTTCTCTCTTCCCCTTTTCCCTTTTAACTTATAATAGATCTTTATATTCCTTTCTTTAATTAATAGATAAATCCCTTATATTATTAATACTTATAAAATTAACTAGTTAAGGCTTATCCTTATTAATAAAATCCTTAACTCTACCTTTAATACTTATATACTAATTACTTTAAAGGCTTTAAGTATTATTTTTAAGTACCTATTTTATATAGTTTTTAATATTATAATATTTACCTTCTTTACCTTTAATATCCCTTTTAAGTTATATTATATCTCTATTATATAAGTTATTATTAGCTAGATTATAATATTATATATTTATCTTACCCTATTAAATATAATACCTTATATTAAGCTAATAATAATATATAAGGCTAGCTTTTATATTTTTATCTTTAACCTTATCTTATTAATATATAAGCCCTACTTTAATTTATTATTAATATAAAGTCTAAGGACTTATATTAATACTTTAAGGTATATTATTATTACCTTAAAGTCTATTATTACCTTTATATTAAATCTCTTTAAACTCTTTAAAAGGTAGATTAACTTATACTTATAAGGGGTAAAGGTTACCTTATATATATTTACTTAATAAAGGTATATTTTATATACCTTTATTAAGATCTTATAATTCTCTTTAATACTTTTATTATATATTATTAAGTAAATATTATTAATAAAGCCCTTAATTTATACTTAAAGTTTCATCCTTATATATTCTTTTATAAATAGGGAGTTAAAAAATAAAAATAAAAATAAAAATAAAAATATTAAAGATCTTTAAAGGATCTTAGTCTCTACTATCTTTATCCTATTTATCTCTTAGCCTAGTATAATTATTATAACTCTTTTTATTAAAAAGCTTTATACCTACCTTATAATAAGGGTTAAGACCTCTTTCTTCTTTAAGTTATAAAATAACCTTTTATAAGAGATATTATTAAAAGCCCTTATAATATCTAATAATAATATATTTATTATATTAAATTTATTATAATTTTATATTATATATACTACCTCTATTATTATCTTAAAGGATATTATTATTAACTTTCCCTTTTTTACCCCTATTTATTATAAGGGTAGTAGCTTATATTCCTTTATAAGGTTACCTAGTTTTTTTATAATAACTACCTTTAATACCTTCCCTAAGGTATTAAATAGGGTAATTTAATAATATAATTTTAACTTTAAATAATCCTCTTTCTTTAATTTTTTTTAAGATAATTATATTAGCCTTTTTAAACTTTATTAAGTAATATCTAACCCTTAAATATACTTAAAATAAGTATATAAAGCTAGGTAGTAGCTCCCTTTCTACTATCTTTAAAAACTTATTTAAGATCTTATCTATCCCTAATACTTTATCCTATTTAAACTTATTAATTACTTTATAAACCTCCTCTTTAATAACTTTTATATTTATTATTAAGGGTATCTTATATTAAAACCCTTAAATATTACTTAAATCTACCTTTAAGGGTAGAAGGAAGAAGGTCCTTTAAAGGACTTCTACCTTCTTTTAAAATAACTCTACTTTAAGACCCTCTCTATCCTTCTTAAGGGTAGGGAACTTTAGGAGTTTTTAAAGTAATATACTTTTCTCTTAACCCTATTTAACTAGCTTTTAAAGTCTATTAAGTATCTAAGATATTCTATATACTACCTCTTTAAAATAAAGTACTTTTATTTTTTTTAATACCCTTCCTTTAATCTTCTAAGCCTCTTATTATACCTTTAAACTCCTTTAACTTCTCTTATAATTATATTTTACCTTAAGCTTTAATACTATCTTTATAACCTTTATATAATTTAAGTTTTAAAAGGACTTTACTTTTAAAGAGGGCTTTATTTATAATACCTCCTTTTTTATAATTTTAATTAGGCCTTAAAGTATTTTAACTAAGTAGCTATTTATCTACCCCTAAGTTATTAACTCCCCTTCTAATAATAAATATTAAAAGGTACCTACTTACCTCTTTATCTCCTTTAAATTTATTAACTTTTATACCCTTTATAATTATAAGATTACTACCTCTACCTTAAGATTAACTTTAATATATATTAAAATATAATTAAACTTATAATAGAGATTTAACTTAATATAATATTTTAATAATATTTATTTAATAGCCTTTATTATAAATATTAAATTAATAATACTTTCTACTTTCTTTATCTTTTAAGTTATTATATCCTTTAATAGGATAAGCTTTATTTCCTTCTCTTTTATAATATTTATTAATATATCTACTACTTTATAATATATATATCTACTCCTATTATTTTAATTTAAGTAATAAAGGTTAAAGTCTCTTATTAATATATATTCCTTAAGTTAACTTAATTACTCCTTTACCCCTAATAATATAAAGGGGCTATTTATTAAGGTCTTAAACTCTAGGTTAGAGTTATATATATTATATATTTAAAGGCGCGTTAATACTCCCCCTTCCTTCCTTATAACTTATATCTCTAAGGAGTATAAGTCCTTTAATATAAATTTAACTCCCTATTTATTAATATTCTAATATTTATTTATAAAGAAATATATCTTTATATCCCTTCCTACCTTATATATTAAGTAGAATATTCCTTTATTTAAATTATATATTAAACCTATCCTCTTTATATATAATAGCTCTTAAATAGCTAGGATATCTATCTATTATACCTCCTTATCTTTTAATAATATTATTATTATTATAATCTACTCCCTTTATATATTATATTATAATAGTTTTATTATCTTTTATACCCTTATAAGGATATTTATTAGATATCTTTTATAACCTCTACTCCCTTAATAATTAGGGCCTCTTATATTAATATTTCTTTTAATATTTATTAATTTATCTCTATTATTTAAAGAATAATTAGCCTTCCTAGCCTATTTTATAATATTATTATTAATAATAGTATAATTCCCCTTTTCCTTATATCCCCTTAAAAACTTATTTATATTATAACCTTATTAAAGTCTTTAAATTTTAATATAAGCTTCCTCTTCTTCTTTATTACTACTATTATTTATTCCCTTTAAGGCTATTTCTAAGTATTTTATTACCTATTTCCTCTTATAAAGCCTTTATATAATTTCTTCTTATTTTCTATTATCTTTTAATAAAGCTTATTTAACTCCTTTACCTTAATTATATATATTTACTTCTAGGTTATATAACTATTCTTTTTATAATTATTATATCTCTTAATCTCCCCTTCTTTTACTTTATATTCCCTTAAGTTATATTTATTAATATAAATTTTATATTATATTAGGCTTTTATAATATCTTATTATATGCTTATATTATTAATAGTTCAAGTACTATATTATAACCTTATTCCTCTCCTACCTCTTATATTTTAAGAGGTTATATCTCTCTATTAAGCCCTTTTTAATTACTTTATTTATTATCTTTAATATAAAGAGCTTTAATAGTAGTAAGGCTCTCTCTTTCTCTACCTCTCCCTCTCTCCTCTCTTATATAACTACTTATAATTAGGCTACCCTTATAATCTTTAACTTTAAGAGGTTATTTTTATTTTATTAAATAATTATCTTCTTTACCTCCTTTTATTTTAATATATCTACCGTCTTTTTTAATACTTTATATATTATAATTAAAAAGGTTTATCTTAATACCTTTATTAACTTATATACCTTCTTTACCTAATTATTATTCTCTTCTAACTCCTCTCTTACCTCTATCTCTATTATAAATAGTATTAAGTTACTTTTAATTAAATACTTTACTATTATAATCTCTTATATCCTTAAGAATATAATTATCTTAAACCTCTTTATTAACTACTCTTTAATAAGTACCCTTACTATTTTTCTTTTAATCTTATCTTTAATTTAAATTATTAAGGTTCTAGCCTTTTTATTATTTATTACTTTAAATCCCTTCCTTATAATATTACTTATTATTATAATAATAAATATCCCTTTAAAGCTTATATTACCTATTTTTATACTTATTAAACTCTAGCTAGCTATTTATACCTAGCTCCTTTTACCCCCTTATATCTTCCCTCTTTAAGATTACTCCTCTATTATTTTCTTAAATTTATATATCTCTTTAAGCTATTAATCTACTTTTATAATAAACTCCTTTATATATTTAAGCTTTATCCCTATTATTTATCCTATTTTATATATTATTCCTCCCTTTAATATATCTTATATAACTATTATAACTTCTAGGGCCTTTATTAATATTCTCTTAATATATATTCCCTTATCTTTAAGTTCCTTCCCCCCTACTAGGCTCTCTAGCCCCTACGCGGGTATCCCTCCTTTACTCCCTAACCTACTACCTCTACTACTACTACCCCTTATAATTCCTCCCCTTATACTATATCCTAATATTAGGACCCGTCTTACTATATATTAAAGTAAATTTAAATTAAGTATTCTCTAACTCCTATTATAAGTTTAATAAATTACGTAGTTTATAGTATTTAATTAGGTAGAAGAATAGTAGACTTAAAGAAGACTACTAGATATTAGAGAGGGAATTACTAAGGAATACTACTAAAATTATTAAGGATTTTAATAATATATATAGTAAGGAATTAGTAATTATTTAATAATTACTTTTACTATTAGAATAATAGCTTTATTTATATACTAGTATTTATTATAGTTACTACTATTATATCCTTTATAGAAGGCTTCTATAGGGTAGTTATACTAGGCCTAGTACTTTAGCTTATAGGTAGGGTTTCTATACTTAGAGAATATATCCTTTTACTAGTTCTTAACTATAATTATATAGAGGGGAATTATTATATTTATTAAGAGAATAATACTTACTTTAATATATAGTAAGACGAGCCCTAATATTAGGATATAGTACTAGGGGAGGAGTTATAAGTAGTAATAGTAGTAGAAGGGGTAGGCTAAGAAGTAGTAAAAAGCTACTTATATAGGGGCTAAGGAGCTTAGTAGGGAGGAAGGAACTTAAAGAAGAGGGATTATATATTAAAAGGATATTAATAAAGGCTTTAAAGGCTATTATAATTATATAAGATATATTAAAGGATAGAATATTATATAAAGTAGAAAGAATAATAGGGATAAGATTTAAATATATAAAGGAGTTTATTATAAAAATAGATTAATAGCTTAAAGAGATATATAAGTTTAAAAGATAGTAAAAGAGTAATTATAAGGAGGGGGGATATAAGGAGGTAGAAGGAGATAGGTATAAATAGCTAGCTAGAGCTTAATAGATATAAAATTAAATAATATAAGCCTTAAAGGGATATTTATTATAATATTAATAGGTAATATTATCAAGAAGATATTAGGAGTATTAAATAATAGGAAGGTTAAGACCCTAACTATTTAAATTAATAATAAGATTAAAAGGGAGGTAGTAAAAGTACTTATTAAAGAATAATTAATTAAGAAGTTTAAAATAATTATATTTTTAAAGATATAAAAGATTATAATAATAAGGTATTTAATTAAAAGTAACTTAATACTATTTATAATAGAGATAAAAGTAAGGGAGGAGCTAGAGGAGAATAATAATTAGATAAGAAAGGCTTATAAGTTAATAAGAGTATTAAGATAGACTTTCCTAGTTATAATATATAAAGTATTAAAGAAGGTAGTAGATATATTAAAATAAAAGGAAGTAAAGGAGGTAATTATTTAATAAAATAAAAAGAACCTCTTAGGGCTAAAGATTATAAGGGTAGCCTAGTTATAAATAGTTATATAAGAGAAAAGAGAGGGAGAAATAGTAGATAAAATAATTAAAAAGGGCTTAATAAAGGGATATAACCTTTTAAAGTATAAGAGGTAGGAGAGGAATATATTAAAATAGGTAGAATGGTAATAGTTATTATATCACTAGCTATATAGGTAGAGAGAGATAGAATCTATAGGATGCTAAGACGAGTACTAGCGCGCGTTTAGTACGCGGCTAGTCTAACTAATTATATCCTATTTTAATATATTTTAATACTCCTACTTAAATAAAGTACCTTATTAGTATAGTAGTATAACTAATTTATATTTTATTCCTACTATCTAAAATCCCTCTTCTTAACTAAATACTAGGTAAGAGGCGTAAAGGTAAGGTAGACGGTAGTAGAAGCCCTTATAAGGCGGTAATTTAATAAACCCCTTCTAGATATAGATTAGATAAACCCTAATAAGGTAGGTATAATTATAGGGTTACTAATTCTATTTATATAACTATTTCTAAGATATACTTATTTTATAGAGGTATACTATTAAGGTTTTTATATTATAATAACTTAATAGCACGTTTCTTACCTTTAATATACTAGATAAGCTTATATTAGATAGGGAGGAGGGCTTTATAAGGCCTAACTTTAGTATCTATATCTTTAGTAGTATTATAGTTAAAAATAATAATATTAATACTAGGATAAAGGATTATAACTCCCTAGTAGTATTAATTATCTACTTCCTATTTTTTTCCTACCTAGGTACGTATCTAGGTAGTAAAGACGGCGAGGCTATTATAACTTATAGGGATATTATACTAGAAGCTATTATAAGTACTATATTTACCGGCGTCTAGAAATATATTACGCTAGTTCTATTTTATATTAGAGGTAGGGTAAGAGATAGGATTATAATAGATATATATTATAGTCTAGGCCTAATAGTTTTATAAGAAAGCGGTTAATTTATCTACTATAATATTAATCTATAAGCGGGAGTAGTCTAGTATCTAAATAATATTACTAGTAGTATAACTCGCTATTTAAGCTTAGAATATAAAAGGATAATAGAGCTAAATAAGCCTATAAAGTCTATTTTATATTCTAATATTATAGCGTAGAGCTATAGGGCTAGAAGGGTAGGTAGTTAGGAGCTAGCTATCCCTTAGTTAGTAACAGGAGCGCTTATAGAGCCGCTAGGAGTACCTATAAAGCCTTATTATACTAAAGACTCCTACTATTATAGTACTTCTAGGCCTAAGGCCTTATAGAAGGGGATAAATTTATCTTTAGGGAGGGCTTTAATAAGGCTATTAGCTACCTACTTATTAGTTCTAATATATTTTAGCTTAATGTTACCAGCGGTAACCCGTTCTTATATATAATAATATTAAATATTAATATACTTTATATATATATAGAACTAGGGGTTCTTAGCTAGGGTAATAGCTCCCTAATTATTATAATAGAGTATTATAGTAGTAGGCTAATAGGTATCCTTAGAGAGGTTTAACTTAGTAAAGAGCTATTAAAGCTAGATAGCTTCCTTTATAACTTATATCTAGCCTATATATTCTACCTTATAACTAGATAGGGTAATAGTAGGCTATTACTTTAATAACTAGCTTATTACTCTACTACTAATATTAAAAATATAGCTTATAATTAACTATTAAGTATCTTAATTACTAGCCTAATTAGTGTTATTATAACTAATAAGAGGAAAGATACTCCTATAAAATATAAGCCATAAGTTAATTATACCCTAAAGGTAATAAAAAATCCTCTTAACTATTATTTAATATAACTAATTTAGGTTTAATTTATATCTACTAACTATTAAGACTATAAAGGTAATATCTAGCCTAGTCCTTAATATAATATATATTAGGGAGCTAATAGCTAATTAATACTCCTTCTAAAAAGTATTAGAGGTTATATAGTCTTCCTTAAATACTTATAACTTATTTATATCTATTAGGGTTATTATAAGATATAACTCTTATATATTAAAGTCCTTTAATACCTTTTTAATATAGGCTTCTTAACCTAGTTATAATACCTAATTTACTTAATCCCGCCTAATTAATATACTTAAATAGAAGGAATATAGGCTAAGGTTAGTTATCTAGAAGTATTTACTAAGCGTAGCCTTAACCTAATTAATTATAATTTAGCTAGGTCTAGTAATTAATAAGTTATCTATATAGGTTATAATAATAACTTAATCTTTATAATTAATTAAGACGCTTTTATTAGTTATAAGTAGTATAAAGCCCTAAGTCTTTAGGAAAGTAGATAGTATAAAAAACTAGACTTAAAGTAATTATTTTAGGCTATAAAGTACCTTCTTTAAGATATAAATAAGGTATTCCTTATCCTTAATTATAAAGCCTTTAAGCTATTTAATATAAATATCTTCTTTAATATTCTTATAAAGGAAGGCCGTCTTAATATCTATTTAATCTAGTTCCTAGTTAAGGGATATAGCTAGGGTAAAGATAGCTTTATAACTTATTAACTTTACTATTAAAGTAAAGGTCTTATTATAATTAATCCCTTCCTACTATTTAAAACCCCTAACTACCTAGTATACTTTATAATAGAGGACTTTATTATAAGGCCCCCTTTCTAACTTAAATACCTACTTCCCCTAGAGTACCTTCTAACCTAGAGGTAGCTATCTAAGCGCTTATATATTATTCTATATAAGGGAGTTAAATTTATCTTATAATATTACTTCCTAATCCTTCTTAGTATTATTTATTATAACTTCCTTATATAATTTAGGTTTAAATAGCTCTATGCCTTTAGCTATTATTAAGAAGGTAAATATTATTAGTAGATCTAGGGAGTTATTATATAGTTTATTAGGAGGTATTTTAAATTTAGGGTAATTAAATAGGACCCTAATTAATAATAGGAGCTTATTAGCGTCTTAATAAAATATTACTAGATAGGCCTAATTTAATTTAGGCCGGATATTTAACGGGGTCTTAAGGTAGGATTTATTCTTAGCCGCTATATCTTTAATATAAATTAGTAGTATATCTTTAATCTAGATTAATAATACTTTACTTTTAGAGGGAGATTACCCCCTTATATTACTAGCTACCCGCTTAAAGTAGTAGGGGAGGTCTATAAATATATACCTTTTAGCTTTTAGCTCTTTAATATAACTTATAAGGACTTTCTTAATAAAGTAGATATAATAAATAAGTAAGCTTCCCTGATTTATTATTAATAAGATAGTAGATAGTATTACCTTTATAGCTAATAAGTTAACCTAGATAGGAATAAGCTTTAAAGTAATTAATTTTAGTAGTAGTCCTACTAATATAATAGAAGGCCTAAGAGCTAAGGACTTATAAATAAGAGAGGTTAAGCTAGTAGCTATTAAACTTCTTATAAGGTATTATCTTAATACTAGACTTAGGGGACCTATTATAGAGGTAGCTAGCCGCTTAAATAAATTTAGGCTAGTACTTATAATCTATCCTACTATTTATAAGTATAATATAGGCCTTATTTATTAGGGTCTTACTAAGACGCTTTATAGACTTATTAGCCTAGGGAGTATCTTATATTATACTCTCCTAAATAATACTATTAGCCTAGTAGTACTTTATAAAGGCTATAAAGTTAAATTCCCCTCTACTATTAATATAATAGTATTATATATATTATATAAGACGCTTCTAGTTTACCTTAAAGGCCTTAAAGGCTAGGAGGAACTTACTTTTAGCTTTAAGTAGGGTAATATCTAATTCCTTAGTATAGTTATATAATATTATACTAAAGAATTAGGAGCTATTATAAGCTATAGTAATCCCCTTATAAACTTTATAAGGGCCTACTAAGTCGCTATTAATATACTTATATAGGTACTTCCCTAAGGTAATAGGATAATTATATAAAGCCTTTATTATTTAGGTCTCTATATAGATATTATATATATAATCCTTAGAGATAATCTTATTAAGGTTAATTCTACTAGATATATTTATTAGCCGTTTTAGGTTTTATTAACCTAAATGACTTATATAAGTATATTAGAGGCTAATAGATAGGGAGACTTAAAAGGCTATAAATATATATACTTTTAACTTTAAAAGAAGCTAGGATATAATTACTAGGGCCACGAAGGCTAGGGTTAGATAATCCTAGGTATTAAGGTAGAAGATATTATTATACTAGGTATATATAAAGATATAGCCTTTATAAGTAATAGTATACTCTTATAAGTTAAAGGAGACTTTAACTCTAAGATAAAGTAGCTAAGATATTAAAATTAAATTTAATTAAGTGTCTAGGATATAAAGTATATTATTAAGATATACTATTACCCTAATTCCCTTACTAGTCTTATAAGAGATAACTATAGTACTACGCCCTACTATATAGGGACTAGCCTAGCTAATCTTATAAATAGGGGACTTAGGAATTACCTTATATTCTTTAAGGATATCTTAATTATTAATAATATATTAGTTATATACTATATTTAAGAGGATAGTAGTAGTAAGGCTACTTATACCTAGCGTAGCTATAAAGCTAATAACTAGGTCTTTAAACTCTATAGGTATATAAGGACGCTTACCTCTAGTATTACTACCCCTTTAATTATAACCCCCTTAATTTTAGCTCTTATCTACCTTAACTATCTTAAGGAAAGCCTTTATTAACTTAAGGTACTTAGTCTAGTAGTTAAACTCTATATAGCCTAAATAATTATAATAGTTATAGTACTTATTACTCTACTATATATTTAACCTCGCCTAGCGGAGCAGGTAAGTAGTAGTTATAATAGTAGTTATAGCGGAAGACTTTATAAAGTTCTAGTAAGCTTCTTTATTTATTATAACTAGTATGAGTTTATTAAATAAGACTATTATAATACCTTCTTTAATAGTAATAGTATACGTTTAAATAAATATACTTTAAAAGGTATTAAATTTCGCGCTAAGATACTAGAGGTAGGTATTAATAATAAAGATATAAGGGAGCTTATATCCTAGGTTAATTAGGTTAAAATTAATAGTTCTAAATTTACTTATATAATTACTAATATCTTTATAATTAGCGTAAAAGAGGGTATTAAAATTATAGATAGTCTTATTAAGGATACTAGTACCTTAAGGCTTATAAAAGTCCTTAAGGATCTTCTAAGCTACTAAGGGGATAGTCTTATCCTTAATTATACTATAAGCGTTAGTATTATAATATACCTTTATTACCTTATAAGCCTTATTATACTTATTATCTTAAATCTCCTAAAGGTTTTAAGTCCCTAGGATAACACGGTCTATCTTAAGGATAGCTCTAAGGCTATTAAGGATAATATAGGACTATATATTCTAGGAGTATAATAGCTAGTTATAGCTAGATTCTAGTACGGGAATAAGTATTAGGGGGTAGTTACCGCCCCCTCTAATCTCTACTTTAGTACTAGTAGGAGGTATATTTATATCTTTAGTCTTAGTATCTAGATTATATAGATTTAGCATTAGAGACTAAGTTAGTACTAATATTAATAATTATAAATATATAGAAGGTAGTCTTAACTTAATAGTAAGGCTAAAGATAATACTTTTACCTAGTATTCTAGGGCCTTTTATCAAAAATAATAGTAATTAATTTTAGGGATAAAGTTCTAGTATTAGTAAAGGTATAAAGGAGGTATTATTTAATAGTATCCCCTAATAATTAATAGTAGTAGCTACCTCTTAGTTAATTTTATAGCTAATATCTTAGTAGAGATATAGGAAATTAAGGAAGTAGTAGTTTACTTAAAGGTTAGCTAGAAGACCTTTAGGGTAAATCTTAGTTAACTATTAATAGATTTCTTATTTAGATTCTTTAAGTTCTAGTATAAAGTAATTAGAATAATAATAAGAAGAAGGGAGAGAAGAATCTAGGGAAGATAGGATAGATATAACTAATTTATAAGGAGGTTAGTAAATATTCCTAGCCTTCTCTATTTTCCTAGCCCCCTTTTATAAGAATACTATATATTATCTATAGTATTAGCTAGGTAATAAGCGTAAATAACTATTACTAAAGTAGTTAGTATATATAAGGAATAGATATTATTTATATAATTAGCGAACTACTCGCTAAGGGGTTACTATTACTAAATTAAGGGGATTTTAGCTATCTTAGTGAAAATCTCTACTAATAGATTCCCTAGCCCCCTTTTTTCGGCGGTATATAGTATTAATATAGAGGTAATCTATAAGGGATAGCATTAATACTAGTTATAAGGTGAATAAATAAATAAATACCCTGCGCCTAGGCTTATAACCTATTAAAATAGGTAGAATAATAATAGTTATTATATTACTAGCTATATAGGTAGAGAGAGATAGAATATATAGGATACTAAGACGGGTACTAGCGCGCGTCTAGTACGCGGCTAGTCTGATTAGTTATATCCTATTTTAATATATTTTAATAATAAAGTCCCCTTTAATAGTAGGAATACTAGTAACTTTACGCTAAATCTTAGATAAAACTTTATAAGTAGATAGTATATAATTTAATTACCCCTATTTTATCCTTTAAGATCTATTACTAGATTTTTACTTATATTATATTATAATATCTAAAGCTATTAATTAAGAACCTTATAAACTTAAGATATTTAAAGAAATTATAACTAATTATACCTATTAAAAGTAGTAAAAGACTAAAATAATAAATAAATTTAACTCCTTTATTAAAAATAATACTTAAGAGCTAGTTAATTTATTAAAGAATTAAATTACTCTTTATAATAAATAGGTTAATACTTTAAAATATAACTTATAAGGGGAAATTACTTGTTATAAAGCTTACTAGGTTATTTAAAGATTTAAATAATATAAAGGACTAGATTATAATAAAACCTTTACCTTTATAATTAAGCTTATAAATTATAAGGCTATCTTTACCCTTACTATTATTAAAGATTAAAACTTAGAATAGATAGATATTAAAATAGCCTTCTTTTATAAATATATAAATAAGGAAATCTATATAAAATAATTAATAAGGTATAATAATTAATATCCTAGAAAGGTATATAAGTTAAATAAAGCCCTTTATAAATTAAAATAGTTATTATAAATTTAATATAACTACTTTATAAAGTATGTAAAGGAGATTAACTATAAACTTATTAATACTAATTTTAATATGTTTATTAATATCTCTTTAAGTACTTATTACTCTTTATATAAATAATATACTAATTATAAGGCTATTAAAGCCTAAGATTTAATAAATTAAAAATACTTTTAATATTAAATTTTATATAACTAATTTAGGCTTATATAATTATAACCTTAATATAATAATAACTTAGGATTAGGTTATTAGATATTATAATTAGGATAAGCTACTTATATAAAATATTTCCTTAAGTATTATAAGATATAAGAGTTAAAGCCTATTATAACCTTAATAGAAACTACTACCTAACTTCTACTAATTAATAACTATTCCCTTATAAGCTACTTAATCTAATAACTTAATATAATATTATTAAGGATAAGATAATATAAATACTTATTTAACCTTTAAAATAAAGGTTTAAAGAAGGAGGGGGTAATATTATACCCTTAATATATAAACTTTAATAGATATTATAAGCGCTTATTAAATTAAATATACCTTAGTATACTAAATAGGGTAAGTACTTATCTACTTACCTTAATTAATATAAGTTAAGTATTATTAACTAGAATAAGTACTTATTAATTTACTTGAATTAATATAAATTAAGTATAATTAATTAAAGTAGTATAAGTATAGACTTGTTTTATATTTATATAAATAGTATTATTTTCCCTTTAAATAGAAGCTTTATATTTAACTTATATTATTTATTAGATTAATCTCTTAGATATAGAATATAATTTTATATTTAATTAGTTTAATATATAAGATTTACCTACTAATTCCTATTAATTAACTAGAGACTAGGAGTTGTAATAATTAATAGGGATCTATTAATTAATCATATAAAGAGGAGTATTAAAGAGAAGGTAAGTAGTAAGTAGGCTTTATATTAAACAAGTTTAGTATAAAATTATATTTAATATCTAGGAGATTAATTTAATAGATAATATAAGTTAAATATAAAGCTCTTATTTAAAAGGAAAGTAATACTATTTATTCAGGTATAAAAAGTCTATATTTATACTACTTTATAGTACGTAACTTATATTAATTAAAATAAGTTAGTAAGTATTTATACTACTTATTATACTTAACTTATATTATTTAAAATAAGTTAATAAGTACTTACCCTATTTATTATATTAAAGTATAGTTAACTTTATAAGTAATTATAATATCTATTAAGGCTTATATATTAAAGGTATAGTATTACCCCTTCTTCTTTAAATGTTTATTTTAAAGGTAGATAAATTTTTATATTATATTATTTATAATAATGTTATATTAAGTTATTAGATTAAATAGCTTATAAAGAAGTAATTATAATAATATCTTATCTTTAATAGATAAAGTAATAAAAGGAGTATTAAATATCCTTTTTCTCTTAAAAGTATATAAAGTATACTTAGTTAAAGAAGTAATATTATTTTATTTTATTAATTATCTATTTCTTTAGTATTAATAAGGTTATAAAGAAGCTTAAGTATAAAAAGGTAGAGATAAAGGTAGTATAAAAAGCTATTAATAAAATTACTTATTAAGAATAAATAAAATTTATATATCTTTATTAATAAAAGTATTTTTAAAAAAGAATATAAATAATAGATATTTAATAAGGGTCTTAATAATATTAAACAGCTAGAATATTTTGAAAAACTTAAAAAGGCTAGTAAAGTTAAAAAGGCGCTTATTATATCTACTTTTATTAAATTTAAGGATTTTATAAGTCTTTTATTTAAAGTATCTAAGTAGATTATTTAGGGTATATCTAGGTTTAATATTATTATTAAGTAAAGGAGTACTTAATAGTTTATAAGATTTATAATTAATTTATAAGTATTTATTAAATCTTTAAATCCTTTTTATTTTATTAAGTAACTTTAACCTCTTTATAATAGAATTTTTTTAACTTTAAATATATTCTCTTTTTTTATTTTAAAATAAAAGGTTTTTTTATAAAGGAGTAGTAAAGTTTACTAACTCTGATATTAAAATATAGAATATTAAATAGATATTAATATTAAATAGAAGTTATAACTTATAATTAATAAGTCCTTTCTCCTAAATTATTAAAAATAGTTTAACTTTAATATAATCTAGTTTTCTACTTAGTCTTATACCCTTTAATTTCTTTATAAAGAGGTATATTTTATCCTCTTTCTTAAGTTAAGGGCTTTCTTCTTCTTATTAGCTATCTCTATTATAGAGGTATTTCTCTTATAGACTTACTATTATATATCTTTAAATAATTCTTTTATATCTAATATTAATACTAGTACTTTCTTTATATCTAGCCCTTATCTTAGATTTAAAAATAGGATTATATATTACTTATAACTTATAAAGAATAGAAATAGCTTTATTATATTAAATCTTTTATTATTATATTTTAATTATATTATTAGAAGTAGTAAAATCTAATTATTTTACTTTATATTAATATAATATCTTAGATATACTTTTATTATTTAGTTTATATATTCTATTTATTTATTTATTTAAAAAAAACTATTAATATTCTTAATTTAATTTTAATTAAGGTAATTAAGGTCTTTTAAAAGTTTAATATAAAGAGCTTATTTCTATTTAAAGTTATAAATTCTAATATATTATAATCTCTAATAAGTTTATTTAATAAAATAAACTTAAGCTAACTAATATTATAAATTTCTTTATATAAAATTATTATAATATATTTAGTAAGTTTATTTATAATTACTATTATTAAGTTATACTTATTATTTATTATTAGAGTAATTAATTAAAGTAATTCTAACTTAAAGTCTATTATAATATCCTTTTATAATATCCTTTAAATTTTAATAAAATAGTTTTATTTATATTTAATATATCTTATAAATCTATTTTACTAGTAATATATATACTCTTTAATATATTATTTAATTATTACTTATAACTTTAGTATAATATATACTCTTTATATAAGTTCTAAGGTCTTAGATACTCTTAAATATCTTAGTAAAGGATTATTATAATAATTTTTAATTACCTCTTTAATTATTATTAATAGTAAGTATAATTTTTATTTATATAATAATAGGTCTTAATTAAATTATTATTATTTAAGCTTACTAGCTAGGTTATCTCTAATATATACTTCCTTAAGGTTAGGAACTATATATATTATAGTTTATATAGTTATTACTAGATTTTTAATTAATATTAATAATTTATTATCCTCTTATTTTAAAATAAGTTAATTAATAATATCTTTTATTTATATATTATTAGATTATCTACTTAAAGTATCTACTTATCTATTATCTTTACCTAAGATATATTAAATTTTAAATTTATATTATCTAAAAAGCTTAGACTATATAAGGTAACTTATTATTAATTTAATTCTTTAATTATTATAAAAGTAACTAAAATTTTATAATTAATAAAGATAGTAAGTTTAAAATAACTCTTAATATATACTCTCTAGTATTATAAGGAATAAATAATTACTAGGAGTTTTTTATTATATATATTATAGTTCTATTTTATAGCTATTAGATACTATTTATTATTACTTCTTTATTAATATAAGTAGGCTCTAGTTATAAGGTCTAAAGTATCTATTTTAATATATACTAGCTCTCTATTATAAGATATATAAAGTACTAATAGATTTATATAAATTTACTTTAATTTAGTAAATACTTTCTTTTAATTAGTTTTCTATTAAAATCCTTTTTTTAATAATTTTTATTAATAGTAAGGCTTTCTTAAAGTAGCCTTTTATTAAATATTTATTAGAGTTAGTAAATCTTAAAAATCTTTATATTAATTCAATACTATATAGTATAAGCTATTCTTCTATAACTTATATCTTTTTAAGGGTTTATAAAAACGCTTTAAGTTATTATTATAAATCCTAAGAACTTAATTAAAGTCTTATAAAACTTATACTTCTCTAGTTTTAAAAGGAATCTTACTTATAATAGGTATATTAATATATTTTATATATAAGAGAGATATTCTTCTAAAGTCTTAGAGTAGATTAATATATTATTAAAGTATATAATTACTAACTAATCTAAATAAGCTTATATAATATTATTAATTAATACCTAGTAAGTTACTAATATATTAATAAGGTTAAATAGTATAACTAAGTATTTATAATATCTATATTATATCTTAAATACTATTTTTTATTTATTACCTTCTTTTATTTAAGTTAAGTTATATACCTCCTTTAAATATAACTTTATAAAGATCTTTACTTTAATTAATTAATTTTCTAACTTATTAATATTAGGTAGTAAGTAATAACTTTTTATTATTATATTCTTTAACTTTTAATAATTTATATATAATTATAATAATCTATCTTTCTTCTTTATAACGAGTATTAGATACCTTATTAAAAATTTAGATTTTAAATAAATCCCTTTTTAAGTTCTTATCTAAGTACTTATATAATATTAAGAGTTCCTTTCTAAATAATATATAAATAGGTCTAAATATTAGTTCCTTTTTTATTATTATTATTTAATCTTATAATCTTAAGGTTAATATTTAGGTAAAGCTTTTATAATTATATTAGTAAACTAGGGAGCTAGTATATTACATAAATTTTTTAAGAATAATAAAAGGGGAATTATTATCTAACTTTATATACTTATTTTAGATTTAATTAAGAGTTAAATACTATTTAATATAATTTAAAAAGGCTAATATAATTATTTAAAAGAAGTTAAAGAAAGAGAGCTATTTAAAATTAAAATTATATTACTTAATTACTTTACTTAATACTTGAGAGAAGGTATTAGAGGTAGTTATTATAAAAAAGCTAGGTAACCTTATAAAAATATATAAACTACTATCCTTATAATAGATAAAAGTTAAAAATAGAAGGTTAATAATAATATACTTTAATATAATAATAGAGGTAATTTATATAATATAATAAGTATATTATTATTAGATATTATAAGTACTTTTAATAATATCTCTTATAAGATTTGATTTTTTTAATTTAAAGAAAAAAGGGGGTTAACCCTTATTATAGAATAGGTATAAAGCTTTTTAATAAAAAGAGTTATAATAGTTATATTAAGCTAGAAGATAGATATAATAGAGATAATAAAAAATAAAAATCCTTTAAAAATCTATAATATTACTTATTTTATTTCTATTCTTTAACTTTCTACTTATAAAAGAGTATATAAAGATAAAGTTTTAAATATAAATTAAAGTCTTTATTAATAATATTTACTTAATAATATATAATAGAATTATTAAGGAGAATTATAAGATCTTAATAAAATATATAAAATATACCTTTATTAAGTAAATATATATAAGGTAATATTTACTCTTTATAAGTATAAGTTAATCTACTTATTAAAGAACTTAAAAAGGTTTATTATTAAAAAGAGAATAGACTTTAGGGTAGTAATAATATAGTTAGAAGTATTAATAAATATCCTTAGAGTTTATACTAATAATAAATTAAGGTAGGGCTTATATATTAATAAATAAAGATTAAAGATTAAAGATATAAAAGCTAACCTTATTAATTATTATTAACTTAATATAAGGTATTATATTTAATAGGATAAAATAGCTCTATAATATTATAATCTAATTAATAATTAAATATATAATAGAGATATAATATAACTTAAAAGGAATATTAAAGGTAAAAAAAGCTAATATTATAATATTAAAAATTATATAAAATAGGTACTTAAAGATAATACTTAACTATATTAATATATAAGAGTACTACGTAATAATATAGCTATTAAGTATTATAAATAGTATATATATACTAATATATAGAAATCTATATTCTTATTAATAGTAAGACTAATTACTACTCTTTCCTTTAAGGGGAATTCCCTCCTCTATATACTATAGGTAAAGGGGTAGTATACTATTATTATATACTATAAATACTATATTAATAGTAGTATTATACTCCTAATTAGTCTTTATAATTATCTCCCTATCTAGGCTCTTAGGCTTTAAGAGTATAAAAGGATATATTCTATTAAAGGTACTCCCTTTATAATAGAATATAGCTCTATTAATAGTATAATAAGTAATATAATTAATTATAAGGCCTCCTAAGCTAAGCTTTAAAGAATATATAATTTTATTAAATTATAATAATTATAAATAAGGCTTAATAATTATATAGAATAGAATACTAGGCCTATTAATAGGCTATATATTATTATAGGATTTATAATATTTTATTTAATTAATCTACTAACTAGGATAATACTTAATATATACTTAGAGATAAGAAGTAAGATATTAAAGGTAAAGAGAGCTAGTAATATATTTTTAAGTTCTATAAAAACTACTATAATATTATTTATTATAAGCTAACTTAAAGACTCCCTTTTTTATTATATTTAAAATATATAATCGCTTATATCTATTATTAAAGTTAGTATAATAGATTAGACTATTTTAGAGTTTAAATCTTAGGGATATATAAGATACTTTAGAAGTTTAACTAGTTATTTTAAGTATATTAAGGATCTTATTCTATTATTAGTTATCTTAATAGGCTTATAATAAACATGCCTTAAAGACTTATAATATTTTAACTAGTATAATATTTTCTTACTATAATAGAATATAGGAATATTAGAACCCTAAGCTTATTACACCTTATCTATTAGTTAATAAGTCCCCTAGATTCCTTTCTTATACTAGCGCGAATATTAGAATAATAATATTTCTTTATATTCTACCTATATTAATACCTATACTCTATAATATTTTCTACTTAAATGAAATTATATAGCTCCCTTTCTACTATTTAATACTTTAAAAATAATTAAAATTAATATAGTACTTTAAAAGATATTTCAGAATAAATAGATTTACCTACTAAATTCTATATACTAACGGCTAGAATAGAATATAGATTATAAATAATAAAAATCCTAGTATTATTTATATTTTACCTATTCTATAATAACGCCTACTAACGTATCTACTATTAGTCTAAATAAGGGGAAATATCTGTCTTATTACTAGGTATATAACACTGTTAGAATTATCTATATCGCTGTATAGGTGTATAGGCTAATACTATTATATATACAGGCTACCTACTAACGTGTCTAATATACTCCCTACTATTCACCTTACCTACTAACGTGTCTAATATCGGTCTGAATAGGGGGAATATCCGTCTTATTACTAGGTATAGAACGCCGTTAGAATAGGTATATATATATAATATAGCTAATACTATCTTATATACAGGCCGCCTACCTACTAACGTGTCTAATATACTCCCTACTATTTACCTTACCTACTAACGTGTCTGATATACTTCCTACTATTCACCTCACCTACTAACGTGTCTGATATTAGTCTGAATAGGGGGAAATATCCGTCTTATTACCAGGTATATAACACTGTTAGAATGATCTATATCGCTGTATAAGTATATAGGCTAATACTATTACATTTATAGGCTAATATATCTAATATACTCCCTACTATTCACGTCACCTACTAAACGCCAGGTAGTAGGGGTAATTTTCCAACGTAAAAATCTTGAATTTTTACAGGTATTTCCTAGTAATATAAATAATATTATATAATCCTACTAAGACCTTATTAATATATACTTAAAATAAGGTAGACGCGTTAATAAGTTTAAAAGATATAATTATATATTTAAGATAGTTATATTTTATATAAAATATAATCTTTTATTTATTACCCTTTTTCATCTATAAGTAATAATATATATTTTTAAGATCTAATTTAGTTAAGTATTTAATACTAATTAATCTTATTAATATTTTATTAATTAGTAGAAGAAGATATTAATTTTTAATTTTTATCTTATTAAGTACCTTATAATTAATATATAAATATAGTATTTTATCTTTTTTTTAGTATAAAAAGAATTAATATATTTATTAACTTTATAAAATATTAAATCTAACCCCTTTTTAAAAACTACTTAAAGTACTTTCTTAATATATATAACTCTTCTTTTAATAAATTATAAAGTAGGTTAAAAGGAGGTTCTTTATTCTTCTTTATATTAATCGCGTAATTATAAGATATATAAGCTAGTAGTACCTTAATATTCTTAATTAAAAAGATATCTTAAAATTCTTAAAACTTTAAAGGGAGTATAATTTTACCTACTCTTAAGTATATTATAATAAATATAATACTATTAAGCTACTCCTTTAAGCCTTAAATAATATTAAAGTACTACTTAATACTACGTTTCTTAATAAGGAATTACTAGTTTTATATAAATTAATTTACTTGAGGATTTATTCCTCTAATTAAAAATACTTAAGGTAGAAGTTATAATTAAGGTTTATTATTATATAAAAGATACCCTTATAATATTATATAATATTAAAAAAGTTAAGATCTATTTCTTATCTCTACTTCTTTATTAGGTATATATTAATATAATTAATATCTACTCTAAAGTTAATTAATATAATAAATTCTCTTTATAAGTATTTATAATCTACTTGTATTATAATAATAAGTTATTATTTCTACTTTTTCCCTTATATTATAATAGTAGATATAATTATAATACTTAGGATTTTTTTCAATTTAAGCTTTTTTAACTAGCTTATTATTATTTATAAGTTTATTAGTTATAATACTTATAATTATTAATTTTATATTTTAATAATTATTAATTATATATCCCTTCTTTTTATAATTATAATATTTAATAGTAGAAAGGTTAGATTTAAGCCTTTATAAAAGATATAATAATATATTAATAATACCCCTTCCTTTTTACTTTATATTTAGATTATTATCTCTTTATTTTTAGAAATTTCCTCTTCGTCTTTATAAATATTAACTTCTAATAGGAATATTATCTCTCTAATCTTTATATATAAGTACTATTATATAAGGCTCTAATTAAGTTATTAATATAATAAAAGTATCTCTTATCTTTAAAATATTAAGTTAAGTTATAAGATAGTTATAAAGATCTTTATATAACTTATTAAATAAGTTATTATAAAGTATATACTCTATTAATAACTTAAACTACCTTTCTAATTTAATAAGGTAATTTATAAAGTTTATAATCTTTTAATATTCTTTCTACTTAGCTTCTAAGTAGTACTTACTAGTTATAAGATATTAATTCTAAGGATCCTCTATTTAATCTATTAGAAAACTATTAAAGTATACTTAAAACTACTTATTCTTTAATATATCTTTTATATACTTATACTATATAGCCTTAAGATCTAGAATTATATAATATAATATATATTAAATCTTTATAAAGTTATCTGAAAAGTAAGTTATATTTATTTTAATTATATTAATTATATTATTAAACTATTATTAATATTATTATATTAACTTCCTATTATATATATATAGGTCTTATAATCTAAGAATATAGGTTTTATATTAAAGATACTTTAATTCTAATTCTTTAATTAATAATAAATAATAGTAATAACCTATTTAAGTAGTATTATTAGTATATATTTCCCTTTCTAACTCTTATAAATATTATTTTAACTCTTATATCTACTTCCTCTTTAAGACTTCTTTTTAAGTTCTTTTATCTTTTATAATAGTACTTTTTAGAGTATTAGATAGTAGAGACTTAGTTTATATACCTAATAGCTACCCTTATATAGTTAGTTATAATCGCGATATATTTATTATTAATTTATTAGTTAAATCTTAAGACTTACTTTCTTTATAAGCTTAGTTTCTTATATTAGGGTAGGCTATTTATATTAATTAACTAACCTTTTTACCTTATACTTATAATAACCCTTCTCTACTTATCTTATTAATAGTCGAGTTACTACTTCTAAGTAGGATAGAGTAATTAGAATATAAGGGCATTATATAATAATATAGCTATTAAGTATTATAAATAGTATATATATATTTATATATAGAATTCTCTATTCTTATTAATAGTAAGACTAATTACTACCCTTTCCTTTAAGGGGAATTCCCTCCTCTATATATTATAAGTAAAGGGGTAGTATAGTACTACTATATACTATAGACGCCACGTTAATAGTAGTACTATATTTCTAACTAGTCCTTATATAATAAGAGTAAATACCTAATAATATCTCTTTAAGATAAGGTTATATTAATATAATATCTATTAGATTAAGCTTAAGGATTCTAGATCTAGTTAAGGTACTTATATTTATTATCTTTAAGTATCTAGTATACCTTATACTATTACTCTTATAGGATTTAATCCTCTTATTATTACTATTAAGAGTATTATAACCTAGCTTAGAAAGAGCTATATACTTAAAAGGTATTATAAGGGAGCTAGAAGAGCTTAATTTAATATAAGAAGTATAATAGTAGGTAGGTTAAAGATAGCTAGTATAAGTTATATATAATAGATAATTAGAAGGAGTATTAAGATCTATAATATACTATTAAATAGTAATAATAAGTAGGAAGAAAAAATTAGTAATAGGATTAATAAGTACTAAGATATAAGATAGTTATATTAAATATAATAGGTAAATCCTTTTATTCTAATATATCTTTTAAACTATTATACTAATTAAAATTAATTTTAAAGTATATAATAGGTAAAGAAGGGTTATTTTATATAATTTAAGAAAATTATATAAGATATTAGTATAATAGTATCTAGAATAAGAATAAGTATTAGAGCTTTAATATTTACTATAATTAGCGCTAGTCCTAAGTAGACTAACCGCGTCAAGTTAGTACTTTAAACTCGAGTTAGGTACCTAACTTAAGTCTTAGTAATTTAATACTAAAATCTAGTACTAAGTATTTAAGTTAGTACTAATAGTTAGTACTAGGTATTAGTATTAAAGTATTAACTTAAATTACTAAGACTTTAATTTTAGTTATAGTATTTTACTAAGACTAATAATAAGTATAATAATAATAAAGAGGATAGTAAAGAATAAAAGGATTATAAGTATAAGATTATAGAAATATCTAACTAGATAGTTAAGCTATCTATTAAAGACTATTAGATAATTATATTACCTTTTTATATTTATTATTCTTTATTAATATTAATTCTAGGAATTCTTTTCTAATAGATTAAATAGTATTTTAAAGAAGCTTTTTCTTCTAATAAAAGGATTTATTTAATATATCTTAACTAACCTAACTTATAAATTAACTAGGATAAATACTACTTAATATAGAATTAAGTATAGTAAGATTATCTAATTCTAATTTAATAGCTTTATTACTAGGTTTTATAAGAGTTAATATAGTATAAACCTTATATATAAAATAAGGTAGAAGTAATATAAACTAGTAATATAAATATTTATTATACTAGAAAGAATATATAATAGATATTAAAAAGATAAAGTTATAAATATAATAATTATTTTAAATATATATTATAAAGAGACTATTTTAATTCCTTCTACTATTTTATTAAAGGCTTAGTATCTTAGTAATACCTTAATAATTTAAGTTAGATTAATCTAATTTACTAAGGTATTAAGGCCTTAATAAGTTAGTATTAATAGCTAGTACTAAGTATTTAAGTTAGTACTAAATCCCGACTTAATAGTTAGTTTAGTCCTAAGATAGTAATTTAGATAACTTTAGACTAATTAATAAGTTATAATAAGCTTAGGGTTCTAATTACTAGATATTCTATTATAGTAAGAAGATAATACCTTCCTATTAGAATGGATTATTATCTATTTCGAAGAGCTTGCTAAATATAGCGCCTCCTATAAACAATAGTACTACAACGCCAACCCATCCTATGAATGAGAGTCCAACAATAAGCCAGAGGCCAAAAGGGGTGCCGACAACTACCATGAAATAGAAAACAGTAAGGAGGCAGAAGAAGCAGAGAAAACAGATCTGTGAAATCCAAAAAAGGCTTTGGATGAATCCCGACTGGTAGATGATCCTATCGCTTTTCCAGGTTCGTTCCGAAATCGTGAGCGCGGGAGCCTTCTCTTCGAGAAGTCGTACTTCTGCATTCCGCATATCCGAATCAAGCCTCCCTTTGGGTATATTGGCATTGTCTAGGTTTCGTGGTGTTAATTCCCATGTAGTGGCAAGGCTGCCTGTGGCGTGTCCGTCTGTCAAATTATCTTGTCCTTCTCGAGCTGCAGTCTCTTCTTCCAAAGCATTCCTACCGGATCTTTCGAGCTTCTGAACTTTACGCAACCTTCAGCAAGATAATTGGTGTGATTGGCTTTGTAGATCACTTACCAGACAGCCCTTCTGAGAAAGCCACAAGGGGTACTGCAAGAAGCAGCACAGGCAACAATTGACCAAAGGCCCATGAGTTCTCAGCGGCTCGGAGTTTGACTGATGTAGTCTGACGAACTTGCAGTATTTGGATCGAGCCCCAGACCAGACCTCCACCACATATCCATAGCGACGTAATGAATGATTCGGCAAGTTCAAATGTGGTCCATACCATCAAATATAAGCTTAGACTGAGCTTATACTGGACGAGCAGCCACATGCGATGAGCCCTGCGATCCTGAATCAACTCGGCTGACACGCGGTCGATGAATATCTTGAGAGGATCCTGGAGTCTTTCACGACACTTGACCTTCAGGAACCGCTGGCTAGGCTTGAAAAGGAGCATTCCTTTCCATAGGTAGCTAAAAATGAGGATAATAAAGGACCAAGCTGCATCTGGCGCCAGACCTCCAGAGTATTCGCTGTGCCAAAAACACCAAGCTGGGGCCCCTGAAGATGAGATTATATCTGTGGGTCCTCCATCATGCAAAATCGCATCCCAATTCATACCCGTAGTCGGTATTAAGGCCACCAGTAGCATCAAGGCCAAAAGCGCCATCCCTGCAATACGCAGGCGTCGGGCATTCGGACTCATTCTGGTCTCTCGAAATTCCGTTTGCAACAGCGAAACGGCAGTAAGATGAGTATTGGATGATATCCATGCAAGATGGATTGCAACTTGGAGATGGTACGCTGATAATGTTCTCATGTTGTTGAACGCAGCGGCAAGGATTGCCACCCCAGTCACTATTTGTTGATCAGCATAGCCCAGAATGCCTTGATTGACAGCGTTCTGCCACCAAGGCGGAGTGATTCTCTTGCGGGCTGGCCGCCTGAAAATATACTCGTCTGCTTGACCCAAAAGTGAAGGTGACAGCCAGCAAGAAAAGTATGCAACAATCATCCATATGAATATGCCATATGCTGTTGCTAAAAAAGCGATGAGGATCTGTGGTACATAATGAGCTGCAAGGAACCACGAGAGCCAATTTTTGTTCAGCAAGGGACATACCCCTATGCCGGCAATATCCGGGTTGGACACAGACTGAGCTTGAACGTAATGCTCAGGAACGGCAGCACCCTTCAATATCTCTAGAAGGGAAATCGCAAGACTGCAAGCGCCTGTTGGCTCCTCGATGAGATTCACGATAATGGTAGTTTCTGAGGTAACGTTCCGAAGCGGAGCTGCAGCGAGTATCTCGCCAACGCTGAGAGTGATTGTCGATGGCATAATACGCAATCACAGCTCTACTATGTAAGTATTTGTTGACAGGTCCTCACCTTACAGTACTTAAGTCCCGGGGCTAGAGAATTAGCATCAAAGTAGCGGATTGGTGGCTTTCCCGCCGCTACTAAGCGATCGACTGAACGAGTACGTACGTTAGTTCGAAGGCTATAAATGTAATCAACGAACGAGAATCATGATGGGAAGAGTGACTCTTCACTGAAGCGTACTCCCACAACGCGGCATGCCATTCTTCACTACTCCAACGTCCTTTCAGAATGCCAATATGGTGCAGCAATTCTCGAGCATCAGGATACATACCATGGGCATGACCTCTCAATCCGCCTTACACCACGCTCAGAAGTCTTCCATGATGGCAAATTCAGCACCACCTCCCCACTCCTCACATCCCGCACTTCCGCGTCTCACTATGCTGGTCTTTGAAGCTGTGCTGGAGGTGGTTTGTGTTACCTTGCCAGGCTACACTGTTGCACGGCAGGGCATGTTCAACGCGGAAATGCAAAAGTTTGCTGCCAACCTCAATGTCACTATTTTCACTCCATGCCTAAGTACGCCGCGAGTATGCCTAATCAGAGGTAACGCTGACGGGTCCAGTATTCACTAAGCTGGCCTCTCAGCTAACGACGAACAAGCTTGCCGATCTCGCTATCATACCCATTATATTCATAGTACAAACCCTTGTGTCATTCCTGTGCTCCTTACTTGTTTCGAAAGCTTTCGGATTTTCGAAAAGACCCCGAAACTTTGTGATCGCTATGGGGGTAAGGAAAGCCACGCAAGGCTCTGTATAACGGAGATAAGCTAACCTTGCGAAAGGTATTCGGCAATTCAAACTCGCTTCCTATATCTCTGGTATTGTCTCTTTCGCAAACAATCAAAGGTTTACATTGGGATAAGATTGATGGAGACAACGACGGCGAAGTTGGAGCTCGAGGGATCCTGTACCTCCTCATATTCCAACAACTGGGTCAGTTGGTCAGATGGAGTTGGGGTTACAATGTCTTGTTGGCACCGCCAGAGCATATTGAAGGTACCTTCGATAATGCATATTCGCGCTTGGAGAGCGGTGAAGTTGGGGCGGAAGAGAATGAACCTCTCATGGGAGTGACAACCACCGACAGCGAAGGAGATGAGCAGAATGCTAGCGGCTCTGATGATACGAAAGTGGACATCAGAAGGGCTGGAACGAGTAGCGGAGGCGGCTGTCAACTTGGTCCAGACACTCACTCCGGGCAGCGAACCCATGTAACGCACAGAGAAGATGCCGCTTCGTTCTCGTCTAGATCATCAGATGATGGTCTAATGAGGAGTCAACAACACCCGGAATTCGTGCCGACTTCACCTTTTGGCAGTATCAAACCTTCCCAAGAAGTGGGACGTATAACGTCGTTTCCGCAAATAACACCCACTACTATACCAGTCGACGAGGAGACCCTGAGAGGGCTGGAAGGTGTACTAGCCCGTGGTCGGACGGCGATCAGAAGAATGATGAGATCACTCTCTCAAACCACCTCAGATGGTGCCAAAGGAGGTTTTAACACACTACCAGTCCTAATACAGAAGGCGCTGGCGACGACCGGAGCGGCAAGCAGAACGTTTTCTCTCAGAGTGTGGTCTTTCATGAATCCCCCACTATGGGCCATGTTAGCAGCAATCGTCGTGGCCTCTATACCAGACCTTCAACGGTTCTTCTTCTCGGATGGCTCTTTCGTCAAGAATTCCGTTACCAGCGCGATACGGCAAAGCGGAGGCGTCGCCGTTCCTTTGATTCTTGTCGTACTAGGAGCTAATCTAGCACGCAATACTCTACCAGTGAACCCCAACCACACCAGTGAGGATGACAGAGAGGAGACCAAGCTTCTCATTGCTGCGCTCGTCAGTCGTATGTTACTTCCAATCATCATCATGGCTCCCCTGTTGGCGGTCACCGCGAAATTTGTACCCGTCAGTATCCTAGACGATCCGATATTCGTAATCGTCTGCTTCTTGATCACCGGAGCTCCTACTGCATTGCAACTCGCTCAGATCTGCCAGATAAACAACGTGTACATGGGCGCCATGTCGAGGCTCTTGTTCCAAAGTTACGTGGTCTGGATCTTGCCATCGACACTCGTGCTGGTCATGTGTGCTTTAGAGGTCGTGGAATGGGCGCAACGATAGCACGTACCTCGCGTATGATGCTTACATGAGCTCACTTCTTGCGTAGACTAACCCAGGCGATGCTTAGTGGACACATCACAGGGAGGTGCATCAACATCATTCTTAGTAATTCACACACCCACTATTCTAATTCTAGCGTCACGTTAACGTTTTCGCAGAACAGTTTATCTACCGACTTTCTGTGTAGCCTAAGAGTATTGATTGGAAAATGATAGCTTGACCAATCGTTCGGTGGAGAGTCACACTCGGCTTCTGGTCCACACTTACTTCTGGTCCACGCCCTCGCTTTCCGTAACGGTAGACTTTATTAACTTCTTTTCGCTATAAGTATTATAGGAAATCTTATACTAAATAATTCTTATAGTAAACTTATATTTAGAATTAGCTTAATTAAGGATTTATAGATATAAATACTATTAGGCTTAAGAGTACTCTAGAGCTAGGGCTAGGAGTATAGAGTCTTAAAAGCTCCGGGCTACTAGCCCCTTAAGGTTAGACTAGAAGTAAGTTTAGCCTAGAAGAGGGTAAACCCTTTTATACTATAAGACTACGTAGTCCTTAGTACTTGTACTAGTATATCTTAAGGCTAAGGCTTAGTATCTTAGCCCTCTTATAAGAGAAATAGATTAGGATTAAATAATAAGTAGCTTCTCCTACTACTACTAAGTAACTAGACTTATAGTATTAAGCTATAAGTTTCTAGACCTTATATAATAATAATTCTATATAAAAAACTAATAAAAGTTATATTATTTACTAGAAAATACCTGTAAAAATTCAAGATTTTTATATTAGAAAATTACCTCTACTACCTAGTATTTAGTAGGTAATATAAATAGTAGGAAGTATATTAGATATATTAGTAGGTAGCTAGCTTATATATATAATAGTATTAGCTATATTATATATATATACCTATTCTAATAGTATTTTATATCTAATAATAAGATAGATATTTTACTCTATTTAGACTATTATTAGATATATTAGTAGGTAAGGTAAATAGTAGAGAGTATATTAGATATATTAGCCTGTAAATATAATAGTATTAGCTAATATAGTAATATACTAATTTAGATTATACTAATAGTATTACCTACCTAGTAATAAGATAGATATTTCCTCCTATTTAAGCTAATATTAGATATATTAGTACGTAAGGTAAATAGTAGAAAGTATATTAGATATATTAGTAGATAGCTAGCCTATTTAAATAATAGTATTAGCTAATATAGTAATATACTAATTTAGATTATACTAATAGTATTACCTACCTAGTAATAAGATAGATATTTCCTCCTATTTAAGCTAATATTAGATATATTAGTAGGTAATATAAATAGTAGGATTTTTAGCTTATAGATATAATAGTATTAGCTAATATAGTAATATACTAATTTAGATTATCCTATATCCTAGTAAGGCTAGTATCCGTTTTAGCTATACCTTAGTAAAAAGTAAAAACCTTTAAGATAGATACTATACTAGGATATAAGATACTAATAGTATTACCTACCTAGTAATAAGATAGATATTTTCCCTTATTTAAGCTAATATAAATATACTAGAAAATGCCTGTAAAAATTCAAGATTTTTACGTTAGAAAATCACCCCTACTACCTGGCGTTTAGTAGGGAAGGTAAATAGTAGGGAGTATATTAGACGTATACACCTATTCTGATAGCGTTCCATACCTGGCAATAAGACGGATATTTCCCCCTATTCAGACCGATATCAGACACGTTGGTAGGTGAGGTGAATAGTAGGGAGCATATCAGACACGTTAGTAGGTAGCCTATGAATGCGACAGCATTAGCTATATCATATGCATACACCCATTCTGACAGCGTTCCATACCTGGTAATGAGACGGATATTTCCCCCTACTAAGACCGATGGTAGACACGTTGGTAGGTGACGTGAATAGTAGGGTTTTTGGCCTGTAAATGCGACAGCATTAGCTAATGCACCAATCGACCGATATAGATCATTCTGACAGCGTTCCATACCTGGTAATGAGACGGATATGTTCCCCCATTCAGGCCGATAGTAGACACGTTAGTAGGTGACGTGAATAGTAGGGTTTTTAGCCTGTAAATACGATAGTATTAGCTAATGCACTAATCAACCGATATAGATCATTCTGACAGCGTTCTATACCTGGTAAGGAGACGGATATATCCCCCTACTCAGACTGATAGCAGACACGTTGGTAGGTGACGTGAATAGTAGGGTATTTGGCCTGTAAATGCGACAGCATTAGCTAATGCACCAATCGACCAATATAGATCATTCTAACAGCGTTCCATACCTAGACTAACCGTCGAGTCGGGATTTAGTACTAAGATTTAGTACCGACCGAATACTCGGGTTAGGGTCTTAGTACTAACTTAAATACTTAGTACTAGCTATTAGTACTAACTCGCTAAGGCCTTAATACCTTAGCGAGTTAGATTAACCTAACTTAAATTACTAAGGTATTACTAAGATACTAAGCCCCTAATAAAATAGTAGAAGGAATTAAAATAGTCTCCTTATAATATATATTTAAAATAATTATTATACTTATAACTTTATCTTCCTAATATCTATTATATATTCTTCCTAGTATAGTAAATATTTATATTACTAGTTTATATTACTTCTACCTTATTTTATATATAGGATTTATATTATATTAACTCTTATAAAATATTAAATTAGAATTAGATAATCTTATTATACTTAATTTTATATTAAGTAGTATTTATCCTAGCTAATTTATAAGTTAGGTTAGTTAGGGTATATTAAATAAATCCTTTTATTAAAAGAAAGAGCTTCTTTAAAATACTATTTAATTCATTAGAAAAGAATTCCTAGAATTAATACTAATAAGGAATAATAAATATATTAAATATAATTTAGCCTTTAAAGTCTAATTTAAAGTATAATAGTAGTAAACTATTATTAGTAAAAGTATTAAATTAAAGTTTAATATTAAAGTTAAAGATCCCCTTTAATTAAAAAAAGTTATATTAAGTAAATAGGTTAATATCTAAAATAACTTTATTTAATTAACTTTAATAGTAGAAGGATTATTAAAGATTATATATAAAAAGTATAATAAGCTTTTAAACTACTTAATAATTACTAGTAATTTAAGTATATCTAATATAAAGAAATATACTTAGATAAGTAAATACTATTTATAAAAGCGGCTTAATTTATTATTATAAACAGAACTTTCTTTAACTTAAATAAGTTATTTAAGGTAATATAAAATAGTAATATAAAACTAATTCTTTAGGATAATATTAACAGAAAAGTAATACTAAGTTTTCTACTAACTTTTCTTAAGAGAAGTAGAATAAATAATTATATAAATACTTTCTTACCTTAAATTAATCTTTTTATACTATTAATTAACTAGAGTTTTAGTAATTATTATTAATAGCCTATCTAGATTTAACCCTAATCTATTATACTAAATTATAAAGTATAATCTTTTTAAATTTTAAAGGAATATATATAAAAATTAAAGTAGATCTAAAGTATCCCTAATATATTTCTATTATACTAGATACCTAGTTTAGTTCTTAAAAGGTTACCTATCTTAGAGTACTAGTCTATTAGGTTAATACTAATTTTTAATATTAGGAATATCTTATTACTTTTATACTACTTAATATCTATTATTCTAGGTACTTACTTATAATAGAACTAATAAAGATATTAACTATTTATAAAATTAAAGATAAACTTTTTAAGGTTATTATTAATAATATTAATAATAATAGAATATTAAAAGATAAACTAGAAAAATCTCTTACTTAATATAATATCTAATAGGATAAATTATAAAACTCTATTCCTTATATAACTTATATCTTTAACCTTATAATATAAGACTTTATTAAAGCCCTAGATTTAAAAGCCTTAAATAATATAGTAATATTATTAAAGGATACTTAAATTAAAAATATCTAAGTAAGTATAAGTCTATCTACTATTATTAAGAAGGTATAATATAATAGAGGTAATATAAATAGGTAATATACTTACTAATATTTATAATAGATTTATACTCTTATAATAGCTATAAGCTTATCTTCTTAATAAAAGCTTAATTTTTAATAGTTATAAGAAAGCTTTATTAGAAGACCTAGAAAACTTATATAAGATATTTATATTTATTAGAATTCTACCTATTTAATACTTTATTATATATATTAATTATATTAATTTATTAATTTTTAAGTAGATAAAAATATAATTAATCTAAAAATTAATAAGATTAGCCTTAATAGATATAAGTAGTTAATTATCTTATTATTTAAAAATATATTAAATCCTATCTATTAACTTACCTTAATAGTTTCTTAGATAATAAATATAAGTATATATTTAAGGTTCTAATTATATAATACCCTTTTTAATTATTTTAATTATACTAAAATAATAATATATAATAGTAGGATACTTAGTAGAGTAAGTATTATTAATACTTATAAAGTAGCCTTAATAAAACTTATTAAATATTATTCTAAAATAGAAGGTAAAGGTAGATTAATATATAACCTTATTAATATTTTAGACCCTTTTATAAAACTAAGTTTATATAAAACTTAAAATAAATAAGAGGAGTTAAATAATAATAATACTTTAACCTCTTATAAAGAGATATATAAAAATTAATTTACTAACTACTTTAATAAATATTATAAGATAATACTAGCTACTAGAAGGACTAATATATAAGATATATAAAATATTAATAAGGTAATATAATATAATAATATATTTAAATTTATACTAACTAGTAATAGCCTTTAATAAAAGTAAGGAGAAGTCTACTTTAATATTTAAATTATAAGTCTTTATTATAAAGTAAAGCTATTTAATACTTTTATTCTAAAAGTCTATTAAAGGATATTCCTATATAGGAGTATTAAAGGGATAATACTTTAACTTATTTAAATCTAATATAAATAGCTAAGGATATCCTTTTATATCTAATATTATTTATAGGTATTAAGAGAGTCTTTAATCTTACTTAAAGATTATATTTATAAGATTATATATAATTAAAATTAGAGTTTATAAAATAAATAATACTTCTAAAGTATTATAATTATATTATAGGTTTAGACCTTAAAGAAGCTCTTATTAAACCCTAGAATATTCTTTAAAGGGAAGAAGATACTAATTAAAATATTAATAGAGGTAAAGATCCTTTTAAGTTAAAATTAGTAGATATCTTAAAATAAATAGATTAGTAGTTATTAATTTAAAGTTATTTAATAATTAAGTAGTATATTTAAAAAGTAGGTTTAATTTCTATATATATATATATAAAGGTAATATAAGAAGGTAATATAATTCTTTATCTTACTAAGAGCGTTATAATACTAAGAGCGCCGTAATATAAGGAGCGCCGTAATACTAGGGGCGTTATACTATCCTAGACCTACCCTCTACTCCTAATATTATAAAACTATTACTACCTTTAAGCGCTAAATAGTATAATATTAAAGCTCTCTATTAATTCCTTTATAAGCTTTAGATCCCTTTATATAATAGTAATATATTTAATATAAATATAAAGTATATTTATATTTATATTAAAAGATATATTAATAAATAATTATTATAAGAATTAAATAATAATATAAAATAATAATATACTTACTTAAGAGAAAAGATATTATATATACTTCTATAATATCTTATAATACTTTTAAAGCTAAACTTTAGATTTAATATAAGTTTATACTAACTCTTATAATATCTATTATAACCTCCCTTATAATATAACTAAATAGTAGCTTTAAGATAAGGCTATTAATAGACTTTTAATATTATCTTATCTCCTTTAAAGCTTTAAGACCTAAGTTAACCTTATACTTTTATCTTTTTATTATTAATTTTAGTACTAGTAGTTATAAAGGATTAGCTAATTATATTTTAATATATTACCTATTTATATTACCTTTCCCTTCCTATATAATAGCTTATTTACTCCTCTACCTTATAAGGGTTTACCCCCTCTAGCTAGTAATCTTAGCGTTTTATTACCTACTTATATTATCTACCTATTAATATATAGAGTAAGAAATATATTATAAAATAATATTACTAGTCTACTTAGTATAAGCTATTATTAAAGTCGTTAAATATATATAATAGTAGATAAAAGAAGGAATATAAGGTTTAAAATTTTTAATATAAGGTAAAGTAATATTAAGTAGAATATTCTATATAATTATAAATATAATTATAGGCGGAATTACCCCTTAAAATCTTCTTTATAACTCCTCCTACCTTTATATACTTAAGATATTATAGTAAGATAGGTTATTAATATATAGTAAATATTTATTACTAATTATATTACTTAAATATATTACTAGATAGATAAGCTAATATAATATTATAATAATATTAAGTCTTTATAACTAGAATCTTAAATTAATTATAAGTAAAGAACGCGTAAAGGACTAGGATAATAATAAAAAGCTATTATATATAAAAGTATCTAATAACTATATAGTAGTATTAAAAAGGATTAAGAAGTTAAAGGAATTAAATATATAAAAGATAGCTATTAAAGAGGATTATATAGAGCTAATAATTAGGGTAAAGGATATTATAAAGGAGGAAAGATATAAAAGAGGGATTTATAATAATATAATTAGGTAATATAATACTTCCTAAATAATTAATATTATATAATAGAATATTTTAAGATAGAGTTATACTTTAAAGATAATAAAGAGGCTACTAAGGAATAAGCTAAACTAGATAAACTAGTAAATTATATATAAAATATAAATAGTATAACTAGTTTTATAAAAGAGATAAATATATAATTAGTCTTTAATCCTATCTTCTAATTAACTTAACTTTTAGAATACTTCTAAAAAAGATATAAATACTATTAAGCTAGAATTTACTAGATTTAATCTATTAATTATATAAATTATTAAGTAAAGGATTATATATTATAAGGGTTTAAAGGAGTTAAAAGATATATAAGACCCTAATACTATAAATACTTATATTAAGTATTATATATATAGCTAGTAGTTACCTTAGCTAGCTTGCGGAGAGCGGAAGCCTTCCGCTAGGCTACTTTATACCTAGGAGAGGCTTCGCCTCTCTAATAATTAATTATATAATTATAATTAGTCTATTAGGTATTTACTACCTTAATAATAGTAGTAACACCTTTATTTATACTAATATCTTCTTTAAATACTATCTAATTATTTAAGAAGAACTAAACGCTGTCTTTACGGTACTAGTATTAAGTCCTCTTAGCCTAGGAAGGACCTCCGTAAATACTATATATTAATAATAATATACCTTAATATTAAGGACCTTAATAGTATCCTAGAGGCCTTATATAAGTATTATAATAAGGCTACTATAATAAGCTTCTCGTTTATAAAAGCCTTTACTAACCTTCCTTATACCTCTAGAGAGTTAGTACTAAGGTAGGGAATTTCTACTAAGATTCCTAATAGATTTACTACTCTTTCCTAATATTTCTCTATATTCTATTATTATAACTCCCTAAATATCTTAAGAGGTAGTAGAACTTATATTTTAGTTAGATAAATTTATATAAACTAGTTACGCCTTTATATTATTAATTAATAATACTACTTACTATATTATTTCCTTAATTACAAAGGATACCCTTAGGCCTACTAGATTAGGTTAAGAAGCCTCTACTAGATAAGGAGGTACCTGTTCTAGATCTATATCCTTAGAAGTAGTTAGCCTCCTTAGGGCTTTTATATAGTCTTAGCCTTAAGACTAGGTAATTAATAAACCTACTATTTATAAGGCTATCTTATACTTTAATAAGGGAATAGAAGTCTCTTATAAACTCCTTAATAGTCCTCCCTTACTAAGTAAATTACAGACTACCTCGTCTCTTAATAGTACCGCTAATACTAGGTAAATATCGGCTAAAGAGGCTATTTATAAATACCTAATTAGCCTAGAACCTAATCCTTTTAGCTATTAGTAATTATTTAGTAGTATAGTAACTTTCGCTATTAACCTAGCTATATAAGTAACTATTAACACTGCTATAGCTTAATATATCCGGGAGAACCCAGCTATACCTAGGCTACTAGGTCCTCCTAGACTATCTAGCTAGCCTAGTTAACCTAGCTAACTAGGTAAAGTAGGTATATTAATTATAGTTAACGGCGGCAATAATTATTCCTAATAGAACCCTAGGGACTTAGGATTCTTTAATCCTATATATAACGGTAAATCTATTAGTACTAGCTTAGCTATTAAGTATACTAGAAAGGATACTTACTTTTAGGATATTTATATATTTACTAATTAAGCTAAGTAAATATACTTACTTAAGGATCCTATTACTATTAGGAATAACCTCTAGCTAAGCCTTTATAGATAAGCGCTTAAATAGTATAATAGTAAGCTCTCTAAAATAGAATAAAGGATTATAACCTTTAGTAATAGTATTAATAAATAGGTATAACTACTATTAAAAAGATTCTAATAGCTATTAAGTATCTCTATTAATAGTATACTATATAAGAAGTTTATTATAAAGGATACCGCTAGCTATTATAAATTATAGGAGTTTAGTACTAAGATATTACGCTTCGCGAAAGATATTAGGTTAAAGGATATAAAGATTTAACTTAATATTATATATAATGCTATTAATTTTAAACTTCGCCGTGATATTTATAAGTATACTAACTAGACCTCTATTAATAACTTCTTATTAGAACTTAAGGATAGAAAGCACGAATAGTAGGTCTATATAAGTAGGTAGAGAGCTTCTACTAGTACGCCTAGTAATAGGCTATAATAACGTCCTAGTTATAAATATAAGCCTATTAGGTAATACGGTTAGTACGGTTTTTCTAATAATAGAGTAGGGTACTAGCTATTTTAGTAGGGTAACTAGTCTTATAGTAATACTCGCCCCCCGTTTATTCCTAATTAAAATAACTAGGCTTATTAGATAAACTAGTAGCCTTATTAAAGCTAGGAATTTTATTAAAATACCCCTTAAATCTTGCCTCTAATATAAAGGCTTTAAATTATAGCCGGCCTAGTAAACGCGTTAGATTCTATATAGTAATCTAATTAACCTTAACTTTAATAACTATTATAGCTTATAAGGCCTAGTTAAGGAAACTACTAGCTAGGTAGTTAATTATAAGATAATTATATACCACGCTTTTTATTATAATAAGTATACTAGGTTACTATAAAGGATATAGTCGAAGACTTTACTAATAGTAATCCTAATAGTTATTAGGAATATTGTACCACTATATAATTAAGTAATACTTATAGTATTAAATAGCTAGACCTATTATAAGATTAATATAACTTATTCTATATAGGAGATAAGTCTTTAGGAATAAACGAGGACCTTATTAACTATAATTAATAAGTACTTAAGGTAAACTTCGTAGCTTAGTATAATATAAATAGTTATACCTACTCCTCTTATACATCTACCTTTTCTTTAAGAAATAAGCTATTTATTTACCTATAAAAATACTACTAGATATTATAAAAGCCTTTTATACTTACTTCTATATCCGCCCCCGCGACAGCTAAGAAGATAACTATAACCTATTTCACGACACCTATTAATTAATTATTAGTATTAGTAGAATTAACTATTCTTCTAGACTAGTTAAAGGCCCTAAGATATAGCTTTAGGAGATAGAAATACGCTACCGTCGGTATAGTATAGTCTAAGGCTAGTAGGTAGATTAAAGTCTACCTTAATAGTAGCTATTTTATTATACTAATTAATTAAACCTATCTTATAAGGGTACTACTAAATATTAATATTAAAAAGATAGTATCCCTAATACTAATATAAGGTATTAGTAATAAAATTATAATAATTAATAAGTACGCTCTAGTTAAAATATTTATTAATAGAACTATTAGTAAGAGACTAGTAACCGCCTTAATAATTATAGAAGTTTATATTATAAAGGATCTAAAGGCTAACCTATTTATTAGTAATAATATCCTAGTACTATAAAAGGTAATCCTAGATTTTAGTAAATAAATAGTAATATTAGATTCTTATTAAGACCTTATATTACTAGTTAGAGTCTATACGCGGTTATTACTTAATATTTAACATACTATTAAGATTAAGGCGTCTATTATTATTCTACTATATTTAATTATACGGGTGCCTATAGTCTATAAAGGAGATATCCTAGCTAATAGGGACTTTCTATTTAAACTAGAATATACTTAAAACTTCGGCTTTAAAGGAGGCGTCTTCGCGTATATTACTAATTTATCTATATTAGAAGTCTATATATTTAATACTTCGCTTATATCTATATAACTACCTTAAAAGATACGGCTTAGGTTACTTAATAAGTATAATTAGGACGGCGCTTATCTTACTACGCTAGTAGACGCCTATAAGGCCGCTAGTAATATAAGCTTATAAAAGACTATTATAAAAGGCTTTATAGTCCTAGTAGTAGTAGCCTATATTAGTATAGTATAGCCTTCTATAATAAGGACTTTAATTATAATAGTTAACCCCGCTCTTAAATATATACTACCTAATAGTATTATAGTCTACGGACTACCTAGGGCAGAATAGAAAATTACTAAAGTAGTAGCTAAGTTCCCTAAAATCTAGATTAATTGAGGTATAATAGTAGACGTCCTAGAAAGTAAATAGATACTAACACTATTAAAGCTTAATATAGACCCTAAGCTCTTATATATATATCTACTTAGTTAGAAAGATAAAGACTTAATTAATAAGATATTTAAGAAGTTATATTCTTAAGGGAAAATATCGTAGTTAAACTAACTAATACCTTTTAGCTACCTAGTTTTTATAGTTTAGTAGGATATACTAGAAGGATATAAGGGCTATATAGTAGTAGATATACATGGCCTAAATAAAATTATTTAATTAGATAGTTACCCCCTACCTTTATAATTAGAACTTACCTCCGCGGTAGCTAGGTTCCTATTTATATCTACTATAAATAGTACTAGTTAGTGTTATTAGTTTAATATATAGAAATAGGATAGATATAAACTTATAATTATTTTATATTAGGGATAGGAGTAGTACTACGTTATATTAATAGGCTATAAGGGTTTACTACCCTATATTTAGAGATAGACTAATAAGCTCCTCTATTCTTTTAGGAAGTTTATAAGAGCTTACGTAGATAATATAGTTACTTTTTTAAAAACCTTACTAAAGTACCTTATATACCTATAAGCGCTTTTTAGCCTCTATTAAAGCCATTAAATTAATCTTAATCTAAAGAAAATATTCCTTAGCTATCTATCTATTACCTTACTAGGCTAAAAGGTAGATTCCCTTAGCCTATTTATATTAGAGGAGAAACTTAAAGTAATTAATACCTTACTATTCCTATTTTTACTATAAGACCTTAAGATTTTCCTAGGACTTATAGGCTAGCTATATTTATCTATTCTAAGATATACTTAGCGTGTAGATCCGTTATAAAAATATAAAACTAACCTTACCAGCTTACTTCCTAAGGGTACTAAAGGCTTTATAAGAAAAATTTAGTCTATATAAGTAGTATATAATCCTACTAATAATAAGAAGAACGCTTTTATAGATTTAAAGTCCGCTTTTAGTAGTCCTACCTTTCTTATCTATTTTAATAAAATAAGGATCTTATTTATAGATCTAGACGCTTCTAAAAAGTAGGGATTTATAGTAATAATCTATTATATTAAGGATAATATAATAGAAGGCTTTCCTAAGACCTTAGTTTAACTAATAATATTCCTTAGTAAGATACTTAACTAAGCTAAATAGAAATACTAGCTAATTAAACTAGAAGTAGCTAGTATTATATAAGTTATAAGAAGAACTTACTACCTTATTAAATTATCCTAGAGACTACTAATAATTATCTATACTAATTATTTAGCGGCGGTACCTATCTTATAATAAACTAGTCTTACTACTTCTTTAATAGATAAACTTAATTTATAATTAATCTACGCCTTATTATATCTATTATAATTTAACCTTATAGTAAAGTATAAATTAGGGAAATCTAATATTATCCTAGATACGCTATCTAGGCTTTAAGGGGACGGGAAGAACTTTATTAATATTATTAGAATACTAGATACCTTATATATTAAAGGCTTTAATAATAAGGGCCTTATTAACTATAATTAATAAGAGGCTATTATACTTAATACCTTATACGTAGCTACCTTTATAGAGGCTTACTTATAGTATAATAATTTACTAAGTCTTATTTATTATATTATACTTATTAAGATATTAGAGGAGTTTAAAAAGCGCCTTACCTAGGCGTACTAATAGGATAGCTAATAGTCCTAGCTACTAGAAATACTTATACTAGTAAATAAGGACCTAGTTAAGGCTTTATAAGGGTTACGCTTTAAGGTCTATAATAAACTAATCTATTATATAAATTTTAATAATAGCCGCGAAAGATTATATATACTAAATGCCTTAGAAAAAGATATATTCTAGCTAGCTTATAATTAGTAGTATTATAGTAGGTATTATTATACCTATAAATAAATAATAGTATCTCTATATATCTATTACTTATAATAGTACCTACGGACCTATATAGAGTACTATCCGGACTATTAACTTAACTAAATAAAATAATATAAGCCTTATAGAAGTATAATCCCTATAGATAGACCTACGGTTCCCTTCTATACTATAATAATAGATTTTATTATAGCGCTTCTACTAATAGGTATAGAAGGCTATAATAGCCTCCTTACTATTATAGATAAATTCTTAAAAAGGGTTTTACTTATACCTAGATAGATTATTTAGATAGTAGCCTAATAGGTTAACGTAGTCCTCGCTAATCTTATAACCTATAATTAGGGTATACCCTACGGGATTATTAGTAATAGAGATAGTAAGTTTATATTATCCTTCTAGAGAATAGTGTTTTAAAAGCTTAGCTATAAACTATTAACTTTAACAGCCTACTACGCTTAAATAAATAGCTTATTAGAGTAAATAAATTAGATAGTTAAAATCGCGTTATAATACTATATAATATAGAATATAAATAGTTCTAATTAGAGCGTAGTCCTTCCCTATATATAGGGATACTTTAATAACTTAAAAAGTTAGGTAACCGGCGTTTCTCCTAATAAGGTACTTTATAGTTTTAATATATAGGATACCTTTACTATACTCTTATAGTAGCTCCTTATAAAAGACTTTAGCCGCTTATAATAGCTTAAATAAGACTAGGCGGAGGAGTTAATAGCCTTTACTAATATCTTCTCTAAACTATATTATAATAGTAAATATAAAGTAGTATTAATAGAGGCTAGTAATAAAGCCTACCTTAGACTTAGAGGAGGTTATAAAATCCTAGGGGTAATAAATTTAAAACTATATTAATAATATATAAGGCCTTTTAAGGTAATTAAAAGGGTTAGGCTATTAGCCTATTAACTTTAGCTAACCCTACTTATATATATTTACCCCGTCGTGTCTATTACTTAACTTAAACTATTACTAAAATTATTAGATCCTTACGCTTATATTTATAACTATTAATCTCTACTAGTAAATAAAATAGATACCCCTATAAATAAATTAGATAATTATAAAATAGAGGTAATTATTAGTAAACGCGTATCTAGTAGGAAGGTTTAATATCTAGTTAAGTAGAAAGGTTATAGTTATAAATATAACTTATAGTATAATATAACTAATCTAAATAATATATAGTAGATAGTAAGTGAGTATAATAATCGCCCTACCGGTTAACTTCGTTATTATTAAGGACCTTGATTAGTATTATATAACGTGGACGTCGCTTTTACTTCTTTATAGCGGTATTATTATATATATAGCTAGTAGTTACCTTAGCTAGCTTACGGAGAGCGGAAGCCTTCCGCTAGGCTACTTTATACCTAGAAGAGGCTTCGCCTCTCTAATAATTAATTATATAATTACAATCAGTCTATCAGGCATTTACTGCCTTGATATTAAGTTTATATAAAAGTATATTAACGCGTTTAATATAAAGGATTATATTATACCTAACCTTATAAAGAGGAATTAAGATAAAGAGGGTATCTTAATTAAAGTTAGTACTAATAAGAAAGAAATTAAGTATACTACTAAAGAGGATAAAGAAGAGGATAGGGAATATAAGCTAGAAGATATTAATAAGACTAGTAATAGTAGTAAAGATAATAATAGTAAGTATAATAATAGTAAGGAGGATAGTAAAGAATAGAAGGATTATAAGTATAAGATTATAGAAATATTTAACTAGATAGATAGGCTATCTACTAAAGACTATTAAATAATTATATTACCCTTTTATATTATTATAAAGTATTCCTAATATTATAGTCTAGTAAAATACCCTTATTAAAACTAAAGTCTTAGTAATTTAAGTTAATACTTTAATACTAATACTTAGTACCTACTTAGGTACTAACTTAAATACTCGGTACTAGATTTTAGTATCGAATCGCCAAGACTTAGGTCGGGTACCCGACTCGAGTTTAAAGTACCGACTCGACGCGGTTAGTCTATCTATACCTAGTAATAAGACGGATATTTCCCCCTATTTAGACTAATATTAGATATATTAGTAGGCGTTATTATAGAATAGGTAAGTATATAAATAATGCTAGGATTTTTATTATTTATAATCTATATTCTAGCCGTTAGCGTATAGAATTTAGTAGGTAAATCTATTTATTCTGAAATATCTTTTAAACTACTCTACTAATTTTCATTATTCTTAAAGTATTAGATAGCTGAAAATATGCCGTATAATTTCATTTAAATAGAAATTATCATGGAGTATTAGTACCTCTATAGGTAGAATAAGAATAATATTACAACTTTAATATTCTTTAAGAAAGAACGCTAAGCCTAAGAGGGTTAAGCTAGGGTACTTCTCTTAAAATATATTAGCTAAATAGGTATAGGAGATCTTTAAGGTTCGAAATTCCAGATATTCTATTATAGTAAGAAGATTAGTAGGTAATATAGTAGAATAAGTAATTTATAAATAATATTAGGATTTTTATTATTCCTAGCTATTAGTATATATAATTTAGTAGGTAAATCTACTTATTTTTAATACTTATTCTAATATATCTTTTAAACTACTATACTAAATTTTATTATTTTTAAGGTATTAAGTAGATTAAAATAAGCTATATAACTTTATTTAAGTAGAAAATATTATAGAGCGTAGGTATAAATATAAGTAGAATATAAAGAAATATTAGACTTTTAATATTCGCGCTAGTCTAGAAAAGGAATCTTGGAGACTTATTAACTAACTAATAAGATATAATAAGCTTAAGGTCTTAAATTACTTATATTCTTTTATAGTAAAGAGATACTTCTACTACTTTATAATTACTACTAAAAAATATTAAATAAATATATAATAAACTTTATATATATAAAATTCTACTAGTATTATAATATAGCTTTATAAAGTAATAGTAAATTAAGAATTTTACTATATTTAATTCCCTTCTTATTTATTAACTAGAAGTTTATTATTACTTTTATAAATCTTAATAGGATATTAATTAACTTATTTTATATTAGATTCTAAATTTTTAGAAATTTCTAATAAAGTATTAGGGATCTAATATAAATCTAAATAGTAATAATATTATTAGTATAAATAGAATATTAACTATAGTATTCTAGTTATAAGGTATAATTCTAGTATATATAAGTACTAAGCCTAGATTAGTACTAAATCCTATTAGGCTACGCCTAGCTAATATATATAAAAACTATAATATTACTTCTTCTTCTAAATTATAGTATTTATAATATACTTAAACTATTCCTTCTACTAGTAAATAGTTATACTAATTAAAAAGAAGTATATAAGTATATTATTAGAATATAGAGTTATAAAGTATTAACTACTTAAAGTAAGTTAATAAATAGTTATTAATATAATCTTAGTACTTTTTTAAAAACTCTTATTATTTTTAACTTATAAAAAGGAGTTAATTAAATATATATTTATATTATATAATAAATATTATATAATCTCGTAATATTTCTATACTATTACTAGTCTAGTAGTATAAAGCTATTTACTTTATAAGGAAAATCTATAAAAGATTTATATTTCTATTAATAATATTATTTACCCTTATAATATATTATTACTACAGGAGATTTTAAAGATAAGATAGTTATATTATCTATCTATCCTACTATTATTCTCTAAGCTCTTCTCTATTAATCTAGTTCTATTACTCTTAACTTTTCTAATAGCTTCCTTACTTATAAATAGCTTGATTATAGAGTATCCTTATAAGGCCTATTTAAACTAGGTTAGTAGCTAGTAATAAGATATTAAAAGTACTAGCTATCTTTCTTTAAATCTACTTAGAAGTCTATAGGATAGGTCTTATAATAGCTTATTAGAAGTAGTAGAGAAGTCTTATATACCTTATTTATTATAGTAGTAAGTATCTAATAGACTAATTATAATTATATAATTAATTATTAGAGAAGCGAAGCCTCTCCTAGGTATAAGGTAGCTTAGTAGAAGGCTTCTACTTTTTATAAGCTAGCTAAGGAAGCTAGCTAAGGTAAACTACTAGCTATATAATAATACTACTATAAAGAAGTAAAAGTAATATCTATATTATATATTATTAAGGCTAATTAAGGTCCTTAATAATAATAAAGTTAATTAGTAGGCTAATTATTATACTTACTTACTATATACTACGTATTATTTAGATTAGTTATATTATACTATAAATTATATTTATAATTATAGCCCTTCTAGTTAACTAGATACTAAACCTTCCTACTAGATATATATCTACTAATTATTATCTCTATATTATAATCGTTTAATTTATTTATAAGAGTATTAGTTTTATTTACTAGTAGAGGCTAATAGTTATAAATACGAGTATAAGGATCTAATAATTTTAGTAATAGTTTAAGCTAAGTAATAGATATAATAGGGTAAATATATATAAGTAGGGTAAGTTAAAGTTAATAAGCTAATAGCTATAATAGTTCCTTATTATTAGCTCGCCTAGAGTATATTATATTAGGTTATATTATTATTAATTCTTATAGACTAAGGTAAGATATATATATTAGGGCTAATATAAGTAGTTAGAGCTATTAGCTACTCCTTCTATTTATAGTCCCTCCCTTATACCTTATAGCCCTTATAAGGCCTAATACTCTATTATTAGCCTCTAAGTCCCCTATTAATATCCTACTCTAAGTCCTAATCTTTAGCCCCTAAGTCTTCTAGCTTTATAGGAGCGAGTTATTCTTTAGTAAACTATATAAGTAGATTAGCTATAGTATAACCTAATTTAATATATTATAAGAGTACTAGAAAATACCTATAAAAATTCAAGATTTTTACGTTAGAAAATCACCCCTACTACCTGGCGTTTAGTAGGTGACGTAAATCGTATATCGGTAAACTAGGAACCTGTATAGAAAATTCGAACTGCTAATTCTATTAAAAGCGCATTTTTCAGGTAAAATGCAGGTAATAAATAGGAAAATTTCAGGTTTTTTTTATTCTAGCCTAAAAGTCCTAAATATAGAAAATCCGGATTTAAGGCCTTAAATCCGTGATTTTCCTCTAGCGCTAAGAAGAAACGGGAAGCTCGCTAGAGTTATAATAGCTACATCGTCAACGCTAGCGTAATATAGGTTTTAAATACAGTCGATTCACGTAATTTATATACGCGTAGAGTACCCCCCCTAGCCTAGCCCCGTATTCTATACCTATATCCCGCCTACTATTAATTCTTACTAAGTACTAGTACTATTAACTATTAATAAGACTTAGTTACTTATTATAATTACCTAGTTAGTACTAGCTCTATATAGTTATTATATTATAGCTAATTAGTAGGACTTATCCCCTATTAGTCCTATTACCTAGTATTTCTAAAAGTTGCTAAATACGTATTTAGCAACTTACGGTATTATTCCCAGCCCTAGGGCTGACATATAAGCGCGCCAGTCATGTGCGTATTTTCCGCATATTTCTGTATTATTCCACGTTCCTAGTTTACCGATACAGGCAGTATATAAGACACGTTAGTAGGTAGGGTAGATAGTAGGGAGTATATTAGATATACTAGGCTATTAATAACACAGATATTTCCCCCTATTCAGACTAATATTAGATACGTTAGTAGGTAGATATTAGATATATTAGTAGGTAAGGTGAATAGTAGGGTTTTTAGCCTATAAATACAATAGTATTAGCTAATAGAGTAATAGACTAATATAGATTATTCTATTAGCGTTATATACCTAGTAATAAGACGGATATTTCCTCCTATTTAAACTGATATTAGACACGTTAGTAGGTAAGGTGAATAGTAGGGTTTTTAGCTTATAAATATAATAGTATTAGCTAATAGAGTAATAGACCGATATAGATTATTCTAATAGCGTTACCTACCTAGTAATAAGACGGATATTTCCCCCTATTTAGACTAATATTAGACACGTTAGTAGGTAATATATAGTAGGGTTTCTAGCCTATAAATGCGATAATATTAGCTAATAGAGTAATAGACCGATATAGATTATTCTAATAGTATTACCTACCTAGTAATAAGACGGATATTTCCCCCTATTTAGACTGATATTAGACACGTTAGTAGGTAAGGTAAATAGTAGGGAGTATATTAGACATGTTAGTAGGTAATATAAATAGGCTAATATAGTAATATAGTAATATAGATTATTCTAACAGTGTTATATACCTGATAATAAGACGGATATTTCCCCCTATTCAGACTGATATTAGATACGTTAGTAGGTAACGTGAATAGTAGGGGTTTTAGCTTATAAATACAATAGTATTAGCTAATACAGCTATAAACCTATATACTAGTATATATTATTCTAATAGCGTTATATACCTGATAATAAGACGGATATTTCCCTCTATTTAGACTGATATTAGATATATTAGTAGGCCGATATTAAACACGTTAGTAGGTGACGTAAATAGTAGGGGTTTTAGCCTGTAAATACGATAGTATTAGCTAATACAGCTATAGACCTATATACTAATATAGATTATTCTAACAGCGTTTCTAATAGCGTTAACTACCTAGTAATAAGACGGATATTTCCTACTATTTAGACTAATATTAGATACGTTAGTAGGTAGATATTAGATACGTCGGTAGGTAAGGTGAATAGTAGGGTTTTTAGCCTGTAAATACGATAGCATTAGCCTATATACTAATACAGCGATATAGATTATTCTAATAGCATTATATACCTAGTAATAAGACGGATATTTCCCCCTATTTAGACTAATAGTAGATATATTAGTAGGCGTTATTATAGAATAGGTAAAATATAAATAATACTAGGATTTTTATTATTTATAATCTATATTCTAGCTATTAGCGTATAGAATTTAGTAGGTAAATCTATTTATTCTAATATATCCTATAAACTACTATATTAATTTTCGTTATTTTTAAAGTATTAGATAGCTAAAAGTAAGCTATATAACTTTATTTAAATAGAAAATATTATAAAGTATTAGTATATAGGTAGGTAGAATACGAAGAAATATTAGACTTTTAATATTCGCGCTAGTCTAGGAAAGGAATCTAGGGGACTTATTAATTAACTAATAAGCCGCGATAAGCTTAGGATCCTAATATTCCTATATTCTATTATAGTAAGAAGATATCTAGGGTATTATAATAAGGCGGGCCTTTATAATCTATAATATAACTAATATCTAGATAATAGGTTATAATAGGAGTAATTAGTTATTTAGCCTTATTATAGATTTACTTTACTTTAATCTATAAGGTCTTAAAGGCCTTATTACCCTAATAAAGTATTTAATATATCTCAGGGGTAATATTACTCTTAGTTATATTAAAGGCTCTTTTATCCTTTATAGTAATAGCCCTAATTAAGGGTATAATATCCTTAATAACTTTTCTAGTAAGTATTATTATATTTACTTAAATAAGTAGAGTATTATCTAGGTACTCTATTATAATAACTATATAAATATATCATCTAATTAGATTAATAAAGGCCCTTTAAAGATTCTTAGTATTAAGTATTAAGGGAGTCGTAGCCTCTATTACTATTACATTACAGCTATAAGGTTATATAAGACTAATAGAACTAGCGGAACTACTCCTAGGAATCTCTTTAAATTCCTCTATTTCCGTTATATTATAGTAATAAGGTTAGATAGGACTAGTAGTACTACTTATATAAATATCTCTAGATTTACTAGCCCTTATATCTAATAACTAGTAAGGCGTGTAGGTAAATTTATTTAGGAGGTTAAAGAAAAGTTTTAAGTTTAAAGGTACTAATAGAGGTACTTTACCTTTTATAAAATTTATAGCTAATCTCTAAGTAAGGTATAATTAATATAAGATAAATATACTAGTACTTTATAAAGGCCTAGGAGAGGACTTAGGCTTATAAGAGTTAATTCTAGTAGTAGTTAATCCTTTAACCTAGGCTTTAGTAGCCTTTAAGTTTAGTTATTATAAGGTAGTAATATAGTATATTTTTAGGTTATAATCTTCCTAATTATAAAGAATATATATATAATATTTATCCTTACTAAATTAGTTAAATTATTAAATTTAATATTAAATATATTACTTTAATAGGTCTTTAAAGGCTCTAAGATAGTTAATTCTATAATATTAAAATCTAGAGGCTACTAGGCCTTAATACTAGTAATAGGGATAGCTTTAAAAATAATAAGACTTATAATAAAGTCTAATAGCTTTATAAATTTAAATAATATATCCCTATTAAATCTACTTATAATACTATTAAGAGTAAGGACCTTTAATAGATAGTTAATATCTTCTATTATAAGGTTAATAAATAGGTACTTTAAGTATAATTTATCTTTTAATTTATAATTATAATAGGTCTTTTAAAGTACTTAATTTATAATATTAATAGCTTTACTAAGTATCTAATAATTAAAATTTAATAATATAATAATAGTACTAATAAGACCTTTAGTTTTATAAGTCTAATATAAGCTTAGATTATATAGGGTTATATATATTAGTAAGATCTTAACTCGCCCCTATACCCTTAGTAAAGGCCTTGTACCCGCAGGCCTAGGGCCGGCGGGGGCCCCGGGCTAGCTCTGGGCCTGTCGCAGCGTGTCGCAAGGCCCTGGGGCCGCTCCGGGCTTCAAGGGTAGTATTACGTAACTGCTAACTAAGTAATATTTCTAAAACCTACTATTTAGTAGATTTTAGGAAGTCACGTAATTAATTACTAAGCGAAACTATATCACATGACTAATTATTAAGTAGAACTTCAGAAGTTTTAATATTCTATAATTGACGGGGGACTTAGGTAGCGTACCCTAGAGCCACCCCTAACGCCACCCTAAAAGCGACCCCGGAATCCATCGATTCAGCCGATTTCTACACGGGGGTAATACGCTAGGGTGGGCCGTAATAAGGGGCGACAGCGTGGTAGTCATATTAACTCGGGGTGTTAACGATAATACGAATAGCGTTAGTTACAGGAACCGTAACGCTATTACCTCGTACTTGGAAGCCTAGCCGTAGGGTGGCGCGACGCTATTACCTAGTACCCGGAAGCCTAATCTTGGGGCGGCCTCGGGCGGACTCGTGTCTGCCCCTGCAGCCCTAGGGCAAGCTTTCTTAAACCACGGCCCTAGGGGCCTAGGGCGGCCTAGGTACCCCTCTAGGTTTTTAGAAATTACTAACGTAGAGTTTATTATTTTAAGTAGTAATATAAAGCTAATAGACTATTAAGTTAAAGGAGGATATAATTAAATTAAAAATTTATAAGGGTATAAAGTAGTAAATCTTATATTATATAAAATATTAACTTAATTCTAGTTAATAAGCTTATTACTATAATTATAAATTTAATAGCTAAGGCTAAATAGTTTATTTCTTATAAGATAGCTTTATACCTTAAAACTATATAATTGTAATAGCTTTATATTATAAATATATAAGAAATAGCTTTATACCTTAAAACTATATATTATAATAGCTTTATACTTCTTAAATATATAAAAAATAGCCCTATACTACTTCCTAATTATATAAAAAATAGCTCTATACTTATACCTATTTTAAAATAACTTAAAAGGTCTAACTTATAACTTTATATCTTAAGGCTTTATACCTATATTATTATAATAATACTTTAAAAGAATACTTTTAATAAAATTATTAAATTAAGTTTAATATGTTTTATATATCCTTTATTAACTCTTATTAAATTTTCCTCTAGTTTATACCCCTTCTAGGCTATAAAATATAACAGTTTATAATAGTAAAGTTTAGAGTCTAAGATCTAAACTACTTTATACTCTCTCTTATTATTATACTCTATTATTTTACTAATTAGGAGTAGTAGTAGTATAATATAGCCTTTAATTATATTAGTATAATAGGGTTCTATTAGATATATATAAAATACTAGGTATACTTTTATTTATAAAGGTAATAGGTATAATAGCCTTTATTATTAAAAAGAGGCTAACTTTTTTATAATCTAGCTTCTTATAAGGTCTTTATAATAAGATATTAATATGATATAATATAATATAGTCTTCTAATTAGAGGGTTAGGGGCTTCCTTCCCTTATTATAATAATAAGCCTAGGTATTTTAAGCTATAATAAGCTCTTCTTTTAAGAATATATTAAGGTATTTTAATTCTTTTACTATTTCCTAGGTAGTTATACTAGGGCTAATATAGTTAAGAGTATCTACTAACTAAAATAGTTTAAGCTCTTTACTACTAGAAATAAAGCATAAGCTTTAATATATAATACTATAAATACTATTAGTATAAATATATTCTCTAAGGTTAAGTAGAGTAATCTAATTATTCTATTAGTAATTTATAAAGACTTATAAGTATTATTTAATAACTTGATTTTACTACTCTATTAAGCTATCTATTTATTAATAATATACTATTAAAAGCTTATAGTTTATACTAAAGGCTTTTATAAAAGTTTATTAGGGGTATAAGGTAGAGAGAGTATCCTAGTTATTAATAATTATATTAAGTATCTTATATAACTAAAATATATCTTATAAGGATAATATTATTAACTATTTAAAGGTTATAAATTTATAATTTGTAATATAGTAATATATTTTACTAAAATAATTTATTACTATTATAATATAATTATAAGAGATATTATTAATAGAGCTTTACTATTTAAGAGGTCTATAATAAAGTCTACTATTAATTAATTAATTGATTATTTATACTCCTATGCTAGCTAAAGCTAATAAGGGTAGACTTTTTAGGAGGTACGCCTAGCGTACCTGTCGTTCGGGGAGAAACCCAGCTAAGGGATAAAAACTCCACCTACCATCTGCAGGCTATACTATTATTCGGCTCCTTCCCTCCCCCCCCTAATAGGCCTGCTATCGGGGCGGTATATCGAGGGGTCGGGTCTACCGTCTATAATACCAAGGTTTCGTCGACTATATTCTCTTCTCTTTAGTTAGGGCGGAGCCCTTCCTCTCTATTAGTTCTCGCTAATATCTCTTTTACTAGTATAAACTGGTAGAGGGCGCCTGACCTAATTAACCACCTCGCCGCCGCCCTTATCCCTATCGGTAATAAGAGAATAGTACTGTAGTCTTCTGACCCAGCCTCTAGTAATATCTGACTCCTACCAGTATAATAGTCGGGATAGAATAGTAGGACATGTTTACCGGTCTGCCTCGCCGCCCCGCACGGGTAGCTAGGACTTAGGATCCTAGGAACCTTCCTGATAAATAAGAAGTAGTTAAACCCAATCTTGTCCGTACGTAACTGGACTGTTATAGAGCTCTCCGGCTTCTTTAGGCCCTTATGGAGGTCACATCTCCCTCCCACTAGGTCACCCTTCTATACTAGGCCAAGGATAGATATGTAAGGTTAGCATCCTGCTTATTCAGGTCCTTACCCTAGTTTCCACCCCTCCCTACAGGCGTTACCTTTTGCCTTAGAGCTTAGGACTATTCGCCCGCAGGGGGGCTTCATGCTTCCGGCGGAGGCGGACTATTAGTACCTAAGTCAATCCTTATTTACTCCTTAAGCATATCTCCTAAGCGGATCTAGGTATTATTACCGCTTTAGCTTGCTCTCTACTCCGCCGCAGGCCCTATTTAGGTAGATTATTCCCTCAGCTCCACGTACTAACACGCGTATACTATCCTCTCAGGCTAAATAGATGGTCTCCGCAGTGGCCGCCATTAAATACCACGCCTTATAGGGTTAGGACCCCTGCTTCGCGTTACCATTAGAGGTCTCCCTTATTTAGGCCGTCCGTGTCTCGCAGGGACTGCTAGTATTAAGCCCCTAACCAGGCAGTATAATACGGTATTTCCACCCTACTAACTAAGGTACGCTACACTAGGTTTCTAGCGTGCCTATATCGAAACCCACTTTTTATTCCGCTCCCAGCCGGTGACTGCGCGGGGGGGACTTGAACCCCTAGGAGGTATAAGAGTCGGTATTAACAAGTTCCCTACATCTAGTAGTCCACGTACCCTAAGGGTGCCCTGTCTAGTAGCTAGCAGTCTAGCGTATCTACTAGTTGAGACTAGCTTCGGCCTATATCGACGACGCGTAGTAGCTACCAGTCGGGTGGTTTTTATAAGCGATTTCCCTTGTAGATATTAGGCGCGACCCAACGCGTCTCAGGCCTTAGACCCAGTCCTAGCCCTTTCCCTGCCAGAGGGTGCCTGTGTAAGGAGATAGGAGGGTGCCCGTGTTCGTCCTCCTAGCCGCTCTCAGCTGATGACTGCGTGAGGGGACTTGAACCCCTAAGAGGTAGAGGACGCGTCTTAATAATTCGTCTCCTATCAACCCGTTTTAATGATATAGCCCCGGCATCTCTTTCTAGTCTGTCCCCTGCTAGGGGGTGCCTGTATAAGGAGATAGGAGGGTGCCTGTGTCCGTCCTCCTAGCCGCTCTCAGCTGATGACTACGTGAAGGGACTTGAACCCCTAAGAGGTAGAGGAGGCGTCTTAACGATTCGTCTCCTATCAACCCGTTTTAACGATATAGCCCCGGTATCTCTCTCTCCCTAATACGTGTATCTGTCTTCTTAGGCTATATAGACAGTGTCCCTTTATAAGCTTCCTATAAACTCACGGCTATCCGGCCGCCGGAGGCGACTATCCGCTAGGAGTTAGAGCCTATTAAAGGGTTAAGGTCCCTAGGGCTATATATATACACTTTGGGCTGTATTTAATTGCGGTCGCTACCATTATATACCACGCCTTATAAGCCTTCTATAGAAAGCCTGTTTCGCGTTACCTATAGAGGTCTCCCTTAATAACTAGTCGTAGCTGGTTCAGGCCGACCGTGTCTTATAAGAGTAGATGTTTCTATACACCCCAGGGCCCTAGCCGTGTATCTATTCCTAACTCTTACTAACTAAGCTCTTCCACGATAGTATAGGCGGTACCATATCCACCGCTACCTTTATCCCTAGTAGCGGCTTCGGGCCTTAGTACGAATAAGGTACGCTGTCGCGTCTTTTCCCGTCCTCGCTACTCCGCCGCGCCGGGCGGTCCAACAGTCTTAGAATAGAGTCGAGCCCAAGGGTATCCTACCGCATAGTCAGAACGATATCACATCTACCAGCCCGAGGCTAGCTTCGGGCCTAAATACGGGTCAGGTGAATACGCATCGGATGATTCCCTTGTTATTTAAAGTCTACTATAATAGACCTTTATATTATATTAAGAATTAGAATAAGTACTAATTCCTTATATAATAGGTAATTTAAAGCTTTAATTCTTTAGTAGGTATTATATATCCTTATATAATTACCTATATTATTACTTAATAATAGCTAATAGAACTAATAGTAGGTAATTAAAATAGTCTAGTTATAATTAAGGTAGCCTACTATTAGGGAATTATAGAAATTTTATATAATATAAACCTTTAGATCTATATCTTTAAGTACGTAGAAATAATTACTTTAAAAATATAAAAGGCTTAATAGCTATTTATAGCTTAATCTATTAACCTTAATAGCTTTAATATTAGTTTCAAGTTTTTCTAAGATCTTTTAAAGGATAGTTTATAAGAGCTTTTTAGTTTAGTTATCTCTTTATTCTACTAATTCTAGGTCTATTATTACTTAGTAGGTTATATCTTACCCTTCTTTAATAATTATAAGCGCTAATTTAAAGAAAGGAATTATAATATATATAATATTAGGCTTATTATAATTAGCCCTTTATAAGAGTATATTAGCGGGGTTCCTCTTCCTAGGCTAGTATTAGATTTCAAAGTTAAATATTAAAAGAAACTCCGCTTAATAGGTCTAGTATTAATTTAGTATCTTAATAGTAAGGAATAATTTAAGGTTATAATAGTTTATAATAATTATAATATAGTATTAGACTCCTTTAAGGTATTTCTATTATACTTAAAAGGATATAATAATAGCTAATAATTCCTAATCTAAGCTATTATAATTTATTTTAAATAGGTTAAATTTATAGCTATAAAATATAATTAGATAGATATAAGTATTATCTTTCCTTTAAGAATATACCCCTAATAGTATATATATACTTATATCTATTTTTATTTATAAAGGTAGGTTAGGATTATAATATATTAATAGTAGTACCTTAGTAAATACCTCTTTAAGCTCTCTAAATACTAATTTAGCTTATTATAATTACTAAAAAGTAACTATTAACTTTATTAACTCTATTAATTCCCTTATAATTTAATTATATTCTTTAATAAACTATTAATAAAAGTTATAAAATCTTAAGAAGGATTAAACTTATTTTATAATTATAAGAGTAGGCTAATCTATAATAGTTAAGACTTATATTAGGTCTATTATAATACTTTTATAGCTAATAATAAACCCTAGGAATTCTATAATATTAATACTAAATTTATATTTTTCTAGCTTAATAAATAGATAATACTTTCTTAATACTATTAAAACCTCCTTAATATAATAGTTATAATTAGTAGGGTTATTAGAATAAATAAGGATATTATTAAGGTATATAATAACTATAATATCTATAAGGTATAATAGTACCTTATTAATATATAATTAGAATATTAAGGGGGTATTAGCTAGTCTAAAAGGTATAATATAATATTTAAATAGCTTATAATAAGTATAAAAAGCTATTTTCTATTTATTACCCTTTTTTAGGTTATAAGCCCCTTATAAGTTAATTTTTAGATATATTTTAGCTCTTCTTAGTTAGTCTAGAATATTTAAGATTAAAGGGATTAGATATTAATCTCTTACTATTATTATATTAAGGCCTTAGTAATTTATATAAAGGTATAAGCCTCTATCCTTTTTCTTTATAAATATGATTAGTACCCTAGCTATTAATTATAAGTATTTAATAAAGCTTAATTTAAGATTCTATTTAATATATACCTTTAAGACGCCTAACTTAGTCTCTAAAAGGTTATAAAGTAGGTTAAAAGGTAGTATAATTTTTAGTTAAAGGTTAATAATATAATTAAATTTACTATAATAGAGTGGTAACTTATTTCCTACCTCCTTATTAAAAATATCTAAGTATTCTAAGTACTTTACTAGTAGGACCTTTAGGGGTAATTAATTAGCTTCCTTAATTATAAAGTAATAGGTATAGATAGTCTCTCCCTCTACCTTATTATTAAAGTCTATTTAATCTAATACCTTAATATTATTAGGTATACTAACCTTTCCCTTAGTCTAATTTATTATAAGATTAATTTATTAAAGTTATAATAAGCCTAGAATTATCTAATAACCTTATATAGGAATAGCTCTAAAAGTATAATAAGAGTAGTATCTACTTAGAGTATTAATTTTAATATAAAATAGTACTTATAATAAAGTAGAACTAATTATCCTTTTATTTATATTAACTACCCTAGCTACCTTAATATTTAGGGTATAAGGCCTAATATTTAGACTTAGTCTTAATTAATAAAACTTACTATAACTTTATAATTAATTGAAGCTTATAGTATTAATTTTATATATTAATAGTATAAGTTAGAATAGTCTTTTATATCTATATAAGTATTAAGATATAGTCCTTATTATAGACCTTATTAAATATATCTAATAAAGTAAGGCGTAGGAACTCCTTTTTAAGGGTATTTTATTATTTTTATAACTAATACTCTAAGTTATATCTTACCTACCTTAAAGGAGCTAGTTCCTAGGTTATAAAGTACTCCTTTAAGACTAGTATAACTTATAATACTATCTTAGGTATTATAAGTAATTATTTTTTAAATAGGGGTAGTTTATAGGTTCATTAATATAGTTTTTAACCTAATATTTCTTCTACTTATAATATATATATACCCCTTAATCCCTTTAAGCCTTTTAATAGCTATTATAGATATTAGCCCTCTTCTTATTATTTAACCTTGATATTTTAAAGTTTATATTATTTAATTTATTATCTAAGGGAGAGTATCCTCTACCTTCTTTATTAGGGTAGTTATTAGTAAATTATACTCTTTTTTATTAACTCTACTCTACCTCTTTATAGTCTTCTTATCTAGTAGTTACTATTATAATTAATAGATATAGTCTAAGATTTTAGCTAATAGCTTTTTTCAAAGGTATAATAAATTACTAAATTATTCTATAATAGATCTATTACTAGGGTCTTAAATCTATTAATAAAGTTTTATACTAACTCCCTATTTCCTATATATATATAGTCTCTTTTTAACTCTTTATCTAATCTAATATCCCTAATAGAGTAATTCTTCAATAGCTATACCTATAATTTATCCTAGTCCTTAAAGGTTTCTTAAAGGCCTAATAGCCTTATAAGTTATATCCTTATTCTAATTTTAGGTCTAAGGTAGGTATATACTATAGATACTTAAGTATTAGAGCCCTTAATAATCTATAAGTTAAAGAAGTTATTATAATTAATAATCTATAAATAGATATCTATTAAAGGGCTAGTAAATATTAGGGATTTATTATATTTTACTCTCTTATAATCTTAATTTATTACTATCACCGCTATTATAGCTCCTATTAGAGGTATATATATAGAAGGGGCTATACTACACCTTATAATAAGCCCTAATAGATCTATTAGGCCTCTTCCCCTTTATAAGGTTATACTAATAGTATTATATTAGGACTCTACTATAATCTTCTTAGTATATAAGTAATAAGGATAGTATATTAGCTATTTCTTAAGTAGGTCTATATTATTAAAATACAGGGTCCTACTAAGACGTTAGTATACTTAGTAATATATAACTAAGTAGTCTCTTAGTATCTATACTTAGTTCTTTTATATCTAGACTTAATAACCTAATTAACTATTCTATTATATATTTTAATAAGTTATAAGCCTAGAGGTATAGGTATTTATTCTAATTATAACTATTACTTATCTTATCTTTACTAGTATAGTACTAAAGTCTTAGTAGCCTCTAATACCCTTTAATAAGTATTAATTACTATTACTATATATATTAGCTAAAATTCTTTAACTTCTTACTAAAGTATTTAGCTTTTACTATTATAAGTAACCTTAGATAAATAAGTAAACTTACTTAATTTATAATTATAAGGTCTAAAGATTAATTATAAGGGCTATTATAATATTATTATTAATATAAGTACTATTAAATAATTATACTTAGCCCCCTAAATAAATACCCGCTTTTAACCTTATTATTATAATAAATACTAATTTTATAAGTAGAAATCCTATTAATATTCCCTCTATTAAGCCTTCTTAAGTAGACTACTACTACCTTATACTTAGGGAAAGAAAGATACTTCCTCCTCTTAAATAATTATAATAGATACTATTTCCTATAGTAATCTCTACTTTATTATATTATACCTTTTAGTATTATTCGGCTATTTCCCCCTAGAAAAAATCTCTTTAAAGGAGGTTAGGAACCTAGGAAAAATCTCTATAAAAGGAGGTTAGGCCCTAGCTATCTTAATTCTTCTAGATCTTATTAAGTAACTATTAACTATCTAACTAGGCTTAGAGCTAGCCTTTTTCCTACTATTATAATTACTAGCCTAGCTATTCTTATTAAGTTAGCCCCCTAAAGTTTATATCCTTAGGAATATAAGGATAACTTATTATAATAAATACCTTATTAATCTTCCTTTTATAATTTCTAAACTAAATTAATTTAAGTTAATACTCCTTAAATCCTATTTTTATTTTAATATCTTAATAGCTATCTATTAATATTCTAGGTTAAAGTTATTCCCTTATTTACTAAAAGCTATTATAAAGGAAGTTAAAAAGCCTATTACTAAAGAAGATAATAGTAATTATAAATTATTATAATTACCCTTAAATTATAATAATTCTAAGTTAAAAGCTAGTAAACTATTATTAAATACTCCTAGTAAAATAATTCTCTTTAGCTTATAAGCTAAAGGTTATAAACCTACGCGTCCTCCCTTAATATCTTTATTATTAAAATTATCTTCCTTAGTATCTTTATTAATAGAATCTTCCTAAGACTTTATAGAAAATATACTAAGCTTAATTAACTAGTTACTATTTAAAGCCGAATTCTTAGAGGTAGACTCCTAATAAAATAGTTAATAATTAAAGTAATAATAGGAGCTTTCCCCTTACCTTAATTATAATCCTTAAGTCTAACTTAAGCTATAACTATTAGGTTAAAGAAATTAATAACTAACTAGTTCTAAATAACCATAAGCCCTTTTTAGAGGTCATATAAATTAAGGTATATATTATAATTTATAACTATCTTAAGTTTAATACTTATAAATTTATTAAAGTTCCTACTTATTTTAATTTATAAGCTTAGGTTATCTTTAATAAAATTAAGATTAACTTTAAGCTTATAAGCTCTAATATTTATATTAAACTAGTTTATTACCTTTATATAATCTACCTTAATAAGTCTATTATTAAGGATATAATTAATTATACCTACTAGTTTTAAAAGGTTAATACTAAACTTAAGGAGTTAGATAAAGAGGTAGTTATATTAAAAGCTTATATAATCTAGTTTTATTTTATAGGATTAGGTAGTACCTTTAATACCTTCTAAACTACTTATACCTAGGGCTATACCTTCTTTAGCCTAGGAAAAGTCCCCCTTAGTTAAGTTATACTTACCGCTTATAATAAAGAGTAGTACTAATAAGCCTTAAAGAGTTATATTATTACTATATTTAGAGCTTATAATACCTAAGGAAAAGGTAAGGTAAATAATAAGTTATAATAGAGTTATAACTATTATAAAGATATTTTATATAAGTCTTATTATACTTATATTATAAATTAATACTAGGAGTAGTTCCCTTATATAAAGCCTAATAAATTTAAGAAAGCCTTAATAAAGGCTACTACTACTTAAGCTAATAGTAACTTAAAGAAGTAAAAGCTTAATAATACTCCTAGTAAATCTAACTTTATAGGCTATACTAACGAGTTTAATATCTATAAAATAGTTAGTAATAAAGTTATTATCTTAATAGTAGCTCCTAGGAAATCCCTTTTAGACTTAAATAGTATAGTCTTTATAGACTTAGATTATAATTAGTATACCTTCTAGGATTATAATATATTTATTAACTTATAACTAATTAAAACCTCTTATATTATTAGGGGTATTAACGGCGTCTATTATACCCCTTAGAGTAGTAGGACTATTAAGATTAATTATAATATTAATAGTAAACTTAAGTTAATACTTATACCTAATATTATATAAGTACCTAATCTAGGTATTAGTAACTTCTTATTTATAAGTTAGCTCTTTAATACTAATATAGATATAACCTATACTAAAGTAGGCTATATTATCTTAAAGGGATTAGTAGCCTTTAATACTAGTTAATTTATAGGAGTCTTTACTCTAGACTTATAGAAGCCCTTAGCTCTTAATACTTATAATATCCCTTTAAATAAAATTTAATAGTTATAATATACCTACTTAAAGTACCTTAAATAATAAAGTATTAATAAATTACTAATTATATTAACTAGAATTAATTTCTTAAAGCCTATCTCTAATAAGCTTATATATAAATACTATATCTAAGGCTATTAGAAGGCGGTACCCTATAAAGATACTATTTAACTAGGGGAGTATCTAATAGAGTTTATTTATAATAATATTATTGGCCCCTTTAACTTAATAGGTTTTAAAGGGAGTTAGTATTTTATAATATTTAAGGATAATTTTATATATATCTTAATTATTATTTACCTTAAGTATAAGAGTAATACTTTCTAATTATTCTAGTAGTTTAAGGTAGTTTATAAGTATTTAGACTATTAAATCTATTACCTTTATATTAATAATAGAGGTAAATATATAAGTAATACCTTTATTAACTACTTTAGGGATTAGGGTATCTACTATAAATCTATAATACCTAGGAACCCTTAAATAAATAGGATTATAGAGCGTTTTAGGTAGATATTACTATATAAAATATAGCTAATACTCCTTAGCTCTAGGTTTAATAAGTCTTTCTAGCCTAAGATTATCCTTATAACTAACTACCTTACTATCTAATCTCCTAATATAAAATTAGGGAAGACTCCCTATAAAGTATAGTATAAACGCCTATTAAAGCTCTTATACCTCTAAATAATAGACTTAGTAGCCTATACCTTATACTATATTTAAAAGAAGTTAGAAGATAAGAGTAATAAGTACTACCTTCTTAACTATAAAGGGGATTATATCTTTTAGCTATAAAATACTATAAGATAATAGGTTATATAGGTAAATAATATCTATTTTTAAGAAAAACGCCCTTAGTATATTAGTATTAATAAATAGTAGTAGCTAAACTTTAGGCTAAATAAGCGCCTATAGATATCTATTAGAATAGTAGGAGTAGAATACTTAGTTAATTTATCTAAGACTATAAGAGTATCTATCTATATATACTAAGACTCTATACTTAGTTATCTTAGTAAACCTTCCTTACTAAGAGTATATTTTAATACTCCTATATAATTACTAGAAGTCTTAAGAATTAATAAGTAGAAAAATCTAATACTAAGTAGTAAGAGTAAACCCTACTATATCTAAAAATAACTATATTAAACTAAAAGTTAAAAATAACTAAGTTATTTAGAATAGACTATCTTTATCTAGAGCCTTACCTAAAAATTCTACTTTTTATAAAAATATAGTTATTTAAGATTTTTATTTTAGGATAAAGCTATATATACTAGAATTATATTAAAACGTAGTTAGATATACTATAAGAGGGTAACTATTAACAGTTACTAGTAAGAGTTAACCTCTAGGCTTAGTAGGGTAATAGTAGCTAGGTAAGTAGTTATAAGGTATAATATTACTATTGTCGTTATACTATTTTAGGGTAGATACCTTAGGAAGTTAGCCTATATAGCGCTATTTAGTAATAGTACTAGTACTACCTTTAGGCTAGTATCCCTATAGCCTTTAATTAAGTGGCCGGAAATAGCGTAATAATAGTGACGAGATATAGTTAAGAACCTAGTCTATAAAGCGTTATTTAATTAATAGATAGAAAGGATAAAATGCTATAGAACTTAGGGTAGAAAACGAGCTAGTATAGCGGCGTTTAGCTATAATAATAGCGCTAACTACAGGCTTATATCCCCGTAGCTATTAGTAGAGTAGCCTAGAATAATTATAATAATAATAAAGATAGTTGAGTACTTAATTTATAAGATATTAGTTAATAGAATAAATACGTACTTAATTAATAAGGCGTTAGTTAATAGAATAAGTATTATAAGATTTAAGGTAATTATACCCTAGAGGGTTAACCCTAGGAGTACCCTAGAATATTATAATTATAAGAAAACTACCTTCTACTATTTAAGGTATAATAACTTTATTAATAAACTAATAAAATCTTAGTTTAAACTATATATACCTAGGGGTATAATTAAGCCTTAGGCCTATTAATATAATAATTAATAGTATTATTAGTAGGTAATATTATTAATAGTTATTAATTAATAGTATTGTTAAGGCCTAAAAGCTCTAGTAATTATAAGGTATTATAATTCCTATATATAATTAACTTAGTACTCTATACCTCTTAATATAGTCTCTTTTAAACTAATTACCTCCTTAAAGATAATAAAGCTATTATAATTAAGGGCCTTAGTAAGGCTATTTATTAGCTACCTATTTATTAGTAGGAGTCTACTTAAGGTTAATCTTACTATTAGTAATTTAACCTTAGATCTATACTTAATATAACTATAATAAAGCGGGTTCTTTATAAGCGTAATTATACCCTAATTATCCCTAAAAATAATAACTATTTAAAGTATATTACTAGTAGGACGGATTTAATCTAGGAGAGTTTTAAGCTAGATAGCTTCCTTTATAACTTATATCTACCTAATATATTTAGCTTTATAAGTAGATAGTACTACTATTACTTAATACTTAAATAACTAAGAGATAGTACTACTTCTAAGGTTAAAGATATAACTTAAGGTAGACTTCTTAATATTATAATTACTAGCCTAGTCTAAGTCTATCTATCTAGTAAGACTTTCTAGTAACCCTTTATAAATAAGTTACTAGTAAATTATAAATTAAAAGTAGTAGAAGATATATTTTACTACTTTAAAGTATTTTATTATAAGGTTTAATAAGTAGCGGGAGACTATTAAGATTATATAAGTAATATTAGGTTAAGTACCTAATATTATATATATAAAGGAACTAACGGCTAATTAATACTATTTAAAGAGGTCTAATAGTATTATATACCTATCTTTAACTAGTAGAAGCTAGGTAGTAGGTTTTATTAGGGTTATAATAAGCTTTAATTTTTATATTTTATAATATCTAAGGAAATATTCTACGTAGGTAGCTTATTTTAATTATAATATCTAATTAACCTAATCCTAAGTTACTATTATATTAAAGTAATAGTTATATAAGCCTAAATTAATTATATAGAATTTAGTATTAAGGGCGTTTTTAATCTATTAGATCTTAGGCTTTAATAGCCTTATAACTAGTATATTATTTATATAAAGAGTAATAATAGTACTTAAAAAGGTATTAATAAATATATTAAAATTAATATTAATAGTTTAAAGCTAATATCTTCTATATATTTTTTAAGTAGTTATATTAAACTTATAATAACTATTTTAATTTATAAAGGGTTTTATTTAACTTATATACTTTCCTAGGGTATTAATTATTATACCTTATTAGTTATTTTATATAAATTTCTTATATTTATAAAGGAAGGCTATCTTAATATCTATCTATTCTAAGTCCTAATCTTTAGCGGCGGTAAGGGTAAAGATAGCCTTATAACTTATAAGCTTAATTATAAAGGTAAAAGTTTTATTATAATCTAGTCCCTTATATTATTTAAACCCTTAAATAATCTAATAAGCTTTATAATAAGTAATTTCCCTTTATAAGCTATATTTTAAGGTATAAACCTATTTATTATAAAGGGTAGTTTAATTCTTTAATAAGTTAACTAGCTCTTAAGTATTATTTTTAATAAAGGAGTTAAACTTATCTATTATTCTAGCCTTTTATTACTTTTAATAGGTATACTTAGTTATAACTTCTTTAAATATCTTAGATTTATAAAGTTCTTAATTAATAGTTTTAAATACTATAATATAATATAAATAGATATCTAGTAATAAATCTTAAGAGATAAGATAGGGGTAATTAGGTTATATACTATCTACTTATAAGGTTTTATTTAAGACTAAGGGCGGAGTTACTAGTATTCCTATTATTAAAGGGGACTCTATAAATTAAGGGGTTTAAATTCCTATTAATTCTAGCCTTAAATTTATTACTAAGGGCCTTAATTATATTAATTAAATAAGTTTATTAATATCTATTAAATTTATAAATAGGAAAGTATTAATAGGATAATACTCTTTAATATTATACTCCCCTACTATTAATACTTTATATATTAGGGGATTAATAATAATAGGTAATATAAGGAGTAGGCTATCCTTTTCCCTTCCCTAAGTAATTCTTAAGGCCTTAATAACTTATTAATTAGATATTAATATTTTATAAATATAGTTACCCTTAAAATTAATAAGGATATTAAGTTTAACTTAATCCTTTTTATAACCCTAATTAATAGCTAGTTTCTAGTAGTTAATATAGCCCTTTATTCTAATATATTTAATATAAGAGAGATAAGGGTAATAGCCGGTATAAGCCTTATATAATATAAACTTTTTACTAGATATAAGGCTCCTATTTTATAAGTAATTAATTATAAAGATAAGTTTAAATTATAACTCTATATTAAGACTTATATCTTATAAGATAATACTTACTATTAACTAGAGGGTTTAGCCTAGATATTTAATAGCCTTATTATTTTTAGGATTTCCTAGGATTATAAGCTTTTATAAGATATTATAATTAATATAATAGGAATTAAAGTTATAATCTTTATATTTACTATTATAATTAGACCTTAAGTAATTTATAATAATATTATTATATTTATTATAAGCTTAATAGTATTTAAAGGTCTTAAAGATCTTACTTTTTACCTCTACTAGTTCTACTTTAAACCGCTTATCCTAGTTATTAAGGAAGGTAATAAAGTAATACCCTCCCCTATAGCCTCTAGGGGTATAAGGGCCTAAGATATTATTATAAATAAGGTTAAAAGACCTTCTTCCTAGTTAGATATAAGCTTTATATAATACCTACTTTACTTTTTAAATAGTATATAATAGGCATAAATCCTTATTAATAAGTTCCTCAATAAGGTTAATTCCTTTAAAGAGACGGGCGAGTTTCTTAATATTTTATTAGCTTAAATAGCCTATATAAGTATACTATAAATTAAGGGTTTTATTCTTAATCTAGCCTTTTAAGTTAAAGGAGTCTAACTCTAAGTTTAAGTTTAAATATTCTAGAGTAGGAATAATACTATCTACTAAATTAGCCTACTCTTTCTACTACCTTAATATAGTATAAAGTATAATAACCTTATTAGGGACTTTAGTAACCCCTTTTAAAGGGGAATAGAATGTTTTTAATATTAGAATAGATATTTATAATACTATCTTTATAAATAGTATAATATAAGGAGACTCTTATATATATAGGTAGTAAAGATTATTATCTTATAACTAGGTTATAATACCTTACTTATTAATCTTAATATTATTTTAAATAATTTAAAGGGGTATTAAAGTATACTAGAGCTATCCTTATAAGATTAAATTAATAGGTAACCTAGGGATATAAAGGTAGTTAATAAGAATTAAGGCCTTCCTTTTTTATCTATTATAATAGGAATATAGACTTTATTAATATTAAGAGGATAGTAAGTACTATTAATACCTTTAATAGGTTAGATATTATCTAGTAAGGGATTAAGTAAGTAGTATTTAATAAAACTTATATAAGAGGGTATTAAATATATTAAATAAGTAGTATTAAGTACCTATTTCTTAGGTTAAGTATCTAATTTAATAGTAGTAAAAGTTATATTAATATTATCTTAAAAGGTTATATAGGTTTTAACCTTAGAGTTACTATTATTATAACGGCGTTTCTTATTAGGCTTATTATTAAACTTATCCTTAAAGGATTATTTCCCCTTATTTATTTTACTTTTAGCCCTATTACCTCTTCCCTTATTATTATTAATATTATTCTTTATAAGTAACTTACTATTCCCTAGCTTAAAGTATTCCCTTTAAGTATAATAATATATATAGTAATATATATAATATTTATTAAACTTTTAAATAAGCTAGGTATTAAGTCTAAATATAGCCTTATTTTAATTTTTAATTAAAATAGTAGGATTAATAGTAGTAGGAGTATAAGTAGCTATTATAATAAAGTTTAATTCTTCCTAATTAATTAAGGGGTTAGTTATTATTTAAATAAAGCGTCTAGTAGTATACTTAAGGGAATAAGCCGGCTTAGTAGTATTAATCTTACTTATTAGGCTATAAATCTAGATATAATATATAAAATACCCTTTATAAGCTTTATTAAGACCTATATAAAAGAGGAAGATAAGGAAGTTTATTTCTAGCTTTAAGTAGGTAGATATTAATATAATTTTATTATAAAGAGATTTAAGGTAGGTTATAAAATCTATAAAATCTTTATATTAATTAAGGTCTAGCTTAAGTAGCTAGTAGTATAAGTTATTAGGGGTATTAAAGCTTATAAGTTTATTATTAATCTTAAGGGCTTCTTATAATATATAAGTATTTTTAATATCCTTATAATTAATAAAGAGATTATTACCTAAGTAGCTTTTAATAGTATTAATAACTAATTTATACTTAAGCTCCTATTTAACTAGCTCCTTAGAAGTAGATTTATAAGTTTTAATATTATTAATTATTAGATAGTTAAGGAGAGCTAGAATAATAGGAGTTATAACCTAGTCTACCTTATAAAATTTAAAAAGGTAGGTAGATATTAAGTACTTATATATTTCTTAGGTCTATATTTAGAGTCCTTTTAGTCCTTTAAGCTTCTTAATATAAAGTAGTAGGCTATTAGTCTTATTTATAATAATAGTACTTTCTTTTAATATTACTTTTTATAAGGGTAAGCGTAAGCTTTAAAGGGTTAATTTAAATTAAGTAGCTTTAAGTTAATACTAGTATTAAAAAGATTATTTTTATTAGGGGCTTTAAAGGAAGATTCTTAAGTAGAGTTACTTAAGGAAGGGGAACTATTAGAGAGGTATTAAGGTATATAATCTTAACTATTTTAATTAAATTATTTATATTTATATTACCTAGCCGCCTTATTAAGTATAATATTATACTTTAGAAAATTATACTTAAAGATATAATAATTTTAATAAGTTTTATTCTACTATTACCTAAACTCTTTAATAGTAGTATCTAAGGAAAAGATAGGTAGCTAATATATTTATATTAAGTTAAAAGTAGAGGAAGAGCTTATAAATAATAGGCTTAAAGTATTAAAGAATAAGGGAGAATTACTTAAAAGAATATCTTTATTTAATAGAATTATAATAGGATTAGAAGATAATTATTCTAGAAAAAATAAGGGATCTAGCTACCTTTTATAATACTTATACCTTATAATCTTAGTAACTATTACGTTTTAAGGGGGCTAAGAGATTATATCTTATACTAGAAATAATTAAGAGTTATTATAATAGGCTAATAATCTAGTTTTTTTTAACCTTTAACTTAATAGGAGGTTCTTTACTTTTACTTTAAGATTTATAAGTAGTAGTAGTATTAAAGTATACTAGTAACTACTTAACTAAGGCTATATTAGCTATTTTATAAATAGTTTTTTAGAGTAGGTAAAGTAGTTTTAATATTATTTCTACTTAGTAGATTAAGGTTATATCTCCTTTCTTACTACCTTAGTATATTTATCCTACTAAGTAGGTTAGTATTCTATATAAGTGGAATTAGTATTATTTAGTATACTTAGCTAATTAGTAGGTACTATTATAAAGAAAAACCTAGTAGTACTAACTTCCTTAAAAGAATCCTAGTAGCTAAGAAACTATAACTTTAAGCTTTAAAGCTTCCCCTAACTTTCTTTAATAAATTAATTATTATATAGTAAGCTCGCTTATTAGTTAAAGATTAAAGGTTATTTATACCTTATAATATAATACATATATTATATAGTATACTTATATAGCGCCTTAGACTTTATATACTTAATTAATAAGCTAGTAGGCTAAATAAGAGGTAATTTAAATAAATACCCTACGTCTAGGCTTATAAACTATTAGAATGGTAGGAGTAGAATACTTAGTTAATTTATCTAAGATTATAAGAGTATCTATCTATATATACTAAGACTTTATACTTAGTTATCTTAGTAAACCTTCCTTACTAAGAGTATATTTCAATAATATCTACTCTATAAGAGAATAATAAGAAGCGGGATATCTAGGATAATATTAATCCTATTTAGTAAGCTATAATATAATAATAGCTTATAGCTCCTACTTAATAATAAACCTATATTTATAGGGAAGAATATATTAGTAGGGAAGAATAGGCTATCTAGTAGGTAATATATAAATATCCTAAGCTAGCTCTACTAGATCTATAGGACCTATTACTAGACCCTCTAGTTATAATAGCCCTTATACTCCTTACTAATATTAATAGGACTAAACTATTTAAGTTAAAGACCTATTAATAGGTAATAGAAGATAGTTATAATATCTAATAGAGCCTTAGGATAGATAATAAAGTTAAATCCTTATAAGAAAATAATACCTAGAAGGTAGTTAATCTACCTATAAGTAAGTATACTTTAGGAGGTAAATAGGTCTATACTTTAAAGTATAGCCCTTATAAATAGGTTATATATTATAAGGTACGCTAGGTTAGTTATAGGTTTAAATAATATAAAGGTATTAATTATAATAAGACTTTTACCTTAATAATAAAACCTATAAGTTATTAGGCTATCTTTATTATAACGGCTACTATAAATTAGGACTTAAAGTAAATAGATATTAAGATGGCCTTCCTCTATAATAATATTAATAAGGAGATTTATATTAATTAACCTATAGGTTATAAGTAAAGAAAAGGGGTTTATTAGCTTTATAAGGCTCTTTATAGACTTAAGTAGTTATTATAAATATAATATTATACCTTTACTAACTTTATAAAGGAATTAGGCTTTATACTACTATTTACCGACTTAAGTATCTTTATTAACCCTAAGGAAGGGACCTTAATAGCTCTCTATATAAATAATATCTTAATTACGGGTCTAAATAAGTAGGCTATTTAGTAGATTAAAGATATCTTAAATAACTAGTTTAAGATAATAGATTTAAGTTTATATACCTACTACTTTAGTATAATAATTACTTAAGACCGCTAATAGTAAATACTATAACTAGGTTAGGTAGCTTATATTAAGAAGGTATTATAAGACTTTAATATATAGGAGTATAAGTAAGTTACTATATTAATAGAAACTAGTACTTACCTAGAAAAGGCTAATAAGAAGTATAAAGTAAACCCTATATTTAAAAAGAACTATTAAAAGGCCGTAGGATCTCTTATATATATTATACTAGGAACTTAGCTTAATATTACTTATATAATATTAGCCATTAGCCATTATACTACTAACTTAAATAAGTTATATTAGTTAGCTATTAAGTATATCTTTTAATATCTACGCGTTATAATTAAATTCTAGCTTATATTTTAAGGCTTCTTATAAGACCTTATTAGGTATATTAACTCTAATTAGGTAGGTAATTATAATACTTATAAGTTAACCTTAGGCTATATCTTTAATATTAGTAATATAACCCTTAGCTAGTCTTCTAAGTAATAGGCTATAATAGCCCTTTCTTTATATAAAGTAGAATATATTAGCTAGATATAGGCCTTTAAGGAAGCTATTTAACTAAGGAACCTCCTTAGTTAACTTTATTCTAGGGAAGTACCTAAGATAGTAATTATTTATAGTAATAACTAAGGCGTAATTACCTTTATAAAGAACCCTAAGTTTTATATTTACTCTAAGTATATTAAGCTCTAATATTACTAAATAAGGGAGTAAATTATTATTAGAACTATTAACCTTAAGTATATTCCTATAAATTAATAGTTAGCTAATAGCCTTATTAAACCCTTTAATAAGGAAATATTTATTATATTCTATAAGGGACTTAGCCTAGAGGAGGTCCTTTAATATAATAGGAGTATTATTACTAGCGGGAGTAAGCTTAAGGATACCCTAGACTATTATTAAGTTATAGGGGCTAACTAACTTAAAGATATAGTAACGGCGACCTTATAATAATATAAAGCCTTATAACTACTTACCTAGCTACTATAAGTACTATTAAGCCTAGATAATAATAGTAATAACTAATAATATATTAATAGTTAATAATAGTTACCCTCTTATAATATATCTAATTATATTTTAATATAATTTTACTATATATAGCTTTATCCTAAAATAAAAATCTTAAATAACTATATTTTTTATAAAAAGTAGAATTTATAGTTTAATATAGTTATTTTTAATATTTAGTAGTTTAATATAGTTATTTTTAAATTATTTTTAAAATATTCTTTAGTTTTAGGGGTATAGATAGTTTAAGTAGGAGTATTAAAATATAGGGTCCTACTAAAATATTAGCATGCTTAGTAATATATAACTAAGTAGTCTCTTAGTATCTATACTTAGTTCTTACGTATCTAGACTTAGTAACCTAATTAACTGTTCTACTATATATTTTAACATATATTATATTATATCTTAGGTATTATAAGTCCTTAGGCCCTAATTAATAAGATCATAAGCTAAGCTCCTATTAAAAAGAATTAATATAATAGTTCCTTATTATTAGCTCGCCTATAGTATATTATATTAAATTATATTATTATTAATTCTTATAGACTAAGATATATATATTAGGGCTAATATAAGTAGTTAGAGCTATTAGCTACTCCTTTTATTTATAATAGCCTAACTTTTTTAATTACCTTAAAAGGCCCTATATATTATTAATATAGTTTTAAATTTATTACCCCTAGGATCTTATAACCTCCTTTAAGCCTAAGGTAGGCTTTATTACTAGCCTCTATTAATACTACTTTATATTTACTATTATAATATAGTTTAGAGAAGATATTAGTAAAGGCTATTAACTCCTCCGCCTAGTCTTATTTAAGCTATTATAAGCGGCTAAAGTCTTTTATAAGGAGCTACTATAAGAGTATAGTAAAGGTATCCTATATATTAAAACTATAAAGTACCTTATTAGGAGAAACGCCGGTTACCTAACTTTTTAAGTTATTAAGGTATCCCTATATATAGGGAAGGATTATACTCTAATTAGAACTATTTATATTCTATATTATATAGTACTATAGCGCTATTTTAACTATCTAATTTATCTATTTTAATAGGCTATCTATTTAAGTATAGTACGCTATAAAGGTTAATAGTTTATACCTAAGCTTTTAAAATACTATTCTCTAGAATAATAATATAAACTTACTATCCCTATTACTAATAATCCTCTAAGGTATACCCTAACTATAGGCTATAATATTAGCGAGAACTATATTTACCTATTAGGCCGCTATCTAAATAGTTTATCCTAGTATAAGTAAAACCCCTTTAAAAGATTTATCTATAATAGTAAGGAGGCTATTATAGCCTTTTATACCTATTAATAAAAGTATTATAATAAAATCTATTACTATAATATAAAAGGGAACTATAGGCCTATTTATAAGAACTATACTTTTATAAGGCTTATATTATTTTATTTTATTAGGTTAATAGTCTAGATAGTATTTTATATAAGTTTATAGGTACTATTATAAGTAATAGATATATAGAGAAGCTACTATTTATTTATAAATATAATAATACCTATTATAATATTACTAATTATAAGCTAGTTAAAATATATCCTTTTTAAAGTATTTAATATATATAATCTTTCTTAGCTATTATTAAAGTTAGTATAGTAGATTAGCCTATTATAGACCTTAAAGTATAACCCCTAGTAAGTCTTACTATCTACTCTAACTAGGTCGTTATTTACTAGTATAAGTATCCCTAGTAGTTAGGACTATTAGCTATCCTATTAGTACGCCTAGGTAAGGCGCTTTTTAAATTCCTTTAATATTTAATAAGTATTATATAATTAATAAGACTTAGTAACTTATTATATTATAAGTAAGCCTCTATAAAGGTAGTAGTATATAAGGTATTAAGTATAATAGCCTCTTATTAACTCTAGTTAATAAAGCCCTTATTACTAAAGCCTTTAATATACAAGGTATCTAGTATTCTAATTATATTAATAGAGCTACCCTTAGCCCCTTAAAGCCTAGATAATATATCTAAGATAATATTAGATTTTCTTAATTTATACTTTATTATAAGGTTAAATTATAATAGATATAATAAGGTATAAATTAGTTATAGATTAAGTTTATCTATTAAGGAAGTAGTAAGACTAATTTATTATAAGATAGGAGCTACTACTAAATAATTAATATAAATAATTATTAGGGGTCTTTAAAATAATTTAATAAGATAGTAAGTCTATCTTATAACTTATATAATACTAGCTACTTCTAGTTTAATTAGCTAGTAGTTCTATTAAGCTTAGTTAAATATCTTGCTAAGGAATATTATTAGTTAAATCAAGGTCTTAGGAAAGCCTTCTATTATATTATCCTTAATATAATAGATTATTACTACGAATCCCTACCTCTTAGAGGTATCTAGATCTATAAATATAATCCTTATTTTATTAAAATAGATAAGGAAAGTAGAACTATTAAAAGTAGATTTTAAGTCTATAAAAGTATTCTTATTATTATTAATAGAGTTATATACTACTTATATAAATTATATCTTTCTTATAAAGCCTTTAATACCCCTAGGAAGTAAGCTAGTAAGGTTAGTTTTATATTTTTATAATAGATCTATATACTAAGTATATCTAGAGATAGATAAATATAGTTAACTTATAAGTCCTAGGAAAATCTTAAGGTCTTATAATAAAAATAGGAATAGTAAGGTATTAATAGCTTTAAGCTTTTCCTTTAATATAAATAGGCTAAGGGAATCTACCTTTTAACCTAATAAGGTAATAGATAGATAGCTAAAGAATATTTTCTTTAAATTAAAATTAATTTGATAGCTTTAATAGAGGGTAAAAAGTACTTATAAGTATATAAAATACTCTAGTAAGATTTTTAAAAAAGTAATTATATTATTTATATAAGCTCTTATAAACTTCTTAAAAAGATAGAGAAGATTATTAATTTATCTTTAAATATAAGGTAGTAAGTCTTTATAACCTTTTAAGGTAATATAATACTACTTTTATTCCTAATATAAAATAATAATAAGTTTATATCTATCCTATTTTTATATACTAAATTAATAAAACTAACTAATACTATTTATAATAGATATAAATAGGAAACTAGCTATTATAAAGGTAGGGGGTAATTATCTAATTAAGTAATTTTATTTAGACTGGGTATATCTACTATTATATAGCTCTTATATCCTTCTAGCGTATCTTATTAAACTATAAAAATAGGGTAGTTAAAAGGTATTAATTAATTAGATTATAATATTTTCCCTTAGGAATATAACTTTTTAAATATCTTATTAATTAAGTCTTTATCCTTCTAACTAACTAAGTATATATATAAGGGCTTAGGGTCTATATTAGACTTTAGTAGTATTATTATCTATTTATTTTTAGGGATATCTACTATTATACCCTAATTAGTCTAGATCTTAGGGAATTTAACTACTACTTTAATAGTTTTCTATACTATCCTAGGTAGTTTATAGATTATAATACTATTAGGTAGTATATATTTAAGAGTAGAATTAACTATTATAATTAAAGTCCTTATTATAAAAAGTTATATTATACTAATATATATTATTACTACTAAGATAGTAAAGCCTTTTATAATAGTCTTTTATAAGCTTATATTACTAATAGCCTTATAAGCGTCTATTAGTATAATAAGATAAGCGCTATCTTAATTATACTTAATAAGCGACCTAAGTTATACCTTTTAAGGTAGTTATATAAATATAAGTGAAGTATTAAATATATAGACTTCTAATATAGATAAATTAGTAATATATATAAAGATACCTCTCTTAAAGCTAAAGTTTTAAGTATATTCTAGTTTAAATAGGAAATCCCTATTAGCTAGGATATCTCCTTTATAGATTATAAGTACCTAGATAGTTAAATATAATAGAATAATTATAAATACCTTAATCTTAATAGTATATTTAATATTAGGTAATAACTACGTATATACTCTAATTAATAATATAAGGTCTTAATAAGAACTTAATATAACTATTTATTTACTAAAATCTATAATCGCCTTTTATAATACTAGGATATTATTATTAATAAGTAGGTTAGCCTTTAAATCTTTTATAATATAGACTTCTATAACTATTAAAGTAGTTACTAGTCCCTTACTAATAGTTCTATTAGTAAATATTCTAATTAGAGTATACTTATTAGTCTTTATAGTTTTATTACTAATACCTTATACTAGTATTAGGGATATTATCTTCTTAATTTCTATATTTAATAGTATCCTTATAAGATAGGTTTAATTAATTAGTATAATAGATTAGCTACTATTAAGGTAGACCTTAGCCTACCCTCTAGCCTTAGACTATACTACGCTAATAGTAGTATACTTCTATCCCCTAAAGCTATATCCTAGGGCTTTTAATTAATCTAGAAGAATAGTTAATTCTACTAATACTAATAATTAATTAATAGGTATTATAAAATAGGTTATAATTATCTTCTTAGTTATCATAAAGGCGGATATAGTTATAGAAGGCTTTTATACTATCTAGTACTACTTTTATAGATAACTAAATAACTTATTTCTTAATAAGAATATAGAGGTATAAGAGGAGTAGGTATAAATAATTATATTAGGCTAATTTATAAAGTTTACCTCAGGTCTTTATTAATTATAATTAATAAGGTCCTTATTTATTCCTAAAGACTTATTTCTTATATAGAAGGTATTATACTAATCTTATAATAAGTTTAGCTATTTAACGCTATAAGCGTCGCCTTATATAGTAGTATAATACTCCTAATAACTATTAGGATTACTATTAGTAAAGTCTTCTACTATATCCTTTATAATAGCCTAGTATACTTATTATAATAAAAAGCGCGGTATATAATTATCCTATAATTAACTACCTAGCTAGTAATTCCCTTAACCTAGCCTTATAAGCTATAAAGATTATTAGAGCTAAGGTATAAGGGTACTACGTAATAACGTAGCTATTAAGTACTATAAACGGTACGTATACGTATATATATAGAACTCTCTATTCTTATTAATAGTAAGACTAATTACTACCCTTCCCTTTAAGAGGAATTCCCTCCTTTATATATTATAGGTAAAGGGGTAGTATAGTACTACTATATACTATAAATACTATATTAATAGTAGTACTATATTCCTAACTAGTCCTTATAATTATCTCCCTATCTAGGCTCTTAAGCTCTAAGAGTATAAAAGGTTATAATCTATAAAAGATACTCCCTTAATAATAGAACGTACCTCTAATAAGAGTATAATAATATAATTAATTATAAGGCCCTCTAAGTTAAGCCTTAAGGAATCTATAGTTTTATTAGATTATAATAATTATAAATACTACTTTTATATATAATCCTTATACTATAATATATTCCCGTTATACTTCCTATTATCCTTTATTAATTTATTATAAAAGTAGCTAGAAGTCTTAGCGTTTTAAAGTAAATAGGAAGTCGTTACTATTAAGGGTTTACTAAGTACTTAAGGCGTACCTTCTTTATATAACTTTAATATTATTCTTCTAATTATAATATCTTTATTTTTTATTAATTATATTAAGTCCTTTTTAAGTCTTATTTATATTATTACCTCCTTTATACCTTATTATACCTCCTTATACTTCTAATAGTTATTTTATAAGTAATCCTTAATAATTAACTTACCCTTACTATTAATTAAAAGAAGACCACTACTACCCCCTCTACTTATAATAGTACGTAACCTCCCCTACTAAGCCGCTCCTAGCCTATTCTTATATTATCCTATATAGTATACCTTTATTATACTATACTCTAATTTAAAGAGCCGTAAGTCTAAGTCTTTAATTAAGGCTTTACTTATCCTTTTAATAGTATAACCTATATACGCGCCTCCTCTAGCTCTACTAGATATAATTATTATAAAGATCTTAATATTAAATATTAATAGGAGATCCCTACCTATACTTACCGCGCTTATACGCGCCTTTTTTAGTCCTTAGATATTATAACTACTTTAGATACTAGTTTTAACCTCCCTTAACTTACTAGATTTTAGTAAACCTTTAATAGGCTTATTTAATAGTATTATTACTACCTTTACCGCGCCTCCTCCGCCCCCGCTACTATTATAGCTCCTATTAGGGTTAACCTAGCTATTACTATCTATATTATAAATACCTTAGAGGGTATTCTTAATATTCTTTATTAGCGTATATATATTACTCTATCTCCCCTTTTAAAGTACCTTTAAAGCCTCGCTAATATATTATAAGAGCGCCTCCCTCCTATTATAAAGGATAAAGAAGAGGATAATAAGGAGGATACTCCTATTACTAGTAGTAGTAATAGTAATAGGCCTAGTACCGCTACTAGTATAATATAGTAGCCCTCTCTTATAACGCCTTTAGTAGTCTAGTTATATTAGGTATCTTTTCTTTTTTTATTTATAATAATAGAAATTATTTCCCCTCCTATATAATATAAACTTTATACCTTAAGGTAATCCTACTTAGATCTTTCTAATATATCTAGTGTATTAACTAAGTCCTACTTATATAGCTATTAATTATAATTATAAGATTAACCCTTCTACTTTACTAAATACTAAGGTTTATTATAAGAGATTTTATAATTAAGAATAGCTTTAACTTCCTATTTATCTTTATTATTTATAAGCTCTACTTATATAGTTTTTATAATACTCTTACTATTACCTTAATATAGCTTTATAAGTAAGACGTAAAAGATATTATATATATAAAAGATATTAAGTAGTTATAACCTATATACCTAACTACTAATATAATTAAGGACCTTAAAAGGCCCTAGATAATATTATAATAGTTTCTTAGTTACTTATATTAATCTAATATACTTTATATTTAATAAGATATAATTACCTATATTATATTATCTTTACTTTTACTATTTATTTATATACTCTACTTATATAGCTTATACTTAATATAAGTACTACTTTAAACCTTCCCTTTATTTTTAAAGTAATTTAATCCTTTCTTATATTAATAGGACTTCTCTTAATAGTAGCTCTAAAAGCTTTATATTTAACTTAGGTAAGTAGTTATAAAGCGCCTTATATAGAGGTAACTTAGTACTAGTATACTTTATATAATTATATATAAACTCTACTAGATAAAGTAACTCTACCTAGTTATCTTATCTCTAGGTAGAATAGTAGTATAAATACTACTCTAGTATACTATTCTATCTCTCTATTTAACTATCTATTTAAGGGTAGAAAGTAGTACTAAGCTTTCTTTTTATATTAGTATAATAATATATAGCTACCTAGAAGCTACTTATAAATACTATCCCTTAATTACTAATAATACCTTCTAGCTAATTAAACTTTAAAAAGATTTTATAATATAATAGGTTAGTAATACTAATAGTATTAACTATCTTTATAATAGGTAAATACCTAGTTACCTTAATATAGTAGTTTATAACTACTAAGATTATATTATAAACGCTACCCTTTTATTTACTTAGAGGAAGATTTATAATAAAATCTATTATAATTTTTTAAAAAGGTCTTATAAGTATTAATAATAGTAATAGTATATTATAAATAGTATATCTACGCGGCTTTATTAATTAGTAGGTTAAGTATTCTTATATATAATTATAAATATCTTATCCTATTAATTTCTAATAGAACTTCTACTTAATAAGCTCCTACGTATACTTCTATAAGTAGTAGCTAGTATAAGAGTTATTATAATAAAGCTTTAAGATTTCTTATCTAATTACTTTATTATTAGGTATAAAAACTACGCTACCCTTATAAAAGACCCCTATCTTATCTATTAATAGAGATACGTTAGCGGCCTTTTTATAGCTTTAGGACTTTAATAATTATTTCTTATTATAAATATCTTTATCTCCCTTTTAAAGATATTAGAGTATCTCTAATATTAAGTTATTATACTTATTCTATACGCGCTCTATTATTAACGTAGTTATAATATACCTTCTAGGTATTATTTAATTAATATTAAACTATCTTATAATAGGATTTAGGCTATTACCTACGCTACTCTATATCCTTAAGAGCGCGTTATTCTCCCCTATTTTTAGGGTATAAGGCTTTCTAAGCCCTATCTCTAACCTTTTATACTATTTATAACTACGGGCCTTTTTATCTTATAAGCCTTTATAAATATTATATATATAATACTTATTAGAAGGAATATACTTAATATTCTTTAACTTATTTTATAATATTAATAGATAAGTATCTTCTTTATCTATTACTAGTATATAATCTAGTTACCTTAATAGGGTATTAGCTAGGTTCTTAGTACCCGTATAATAGTATATCTTAAAGTTATATACTATAAGCTTTATTACCTAATATACTTATCTCCTTATTAATAATAATATTATCTAGAAATACCTTAAGTTATTATAATTAATAATTACTATAACTAGGTATAAGCTACCTTCTAAGAAGTACCTTTATACCTAGAACGCCTTAACTATTATAAGTAGTTCCTAGTTATAAGTCTTATATCTAGTTTCTACTAAATATAACTTATAAGAGTAGAAGGTAATAGGATACTATTCTACTTCTACCCCTTTAATACTAATTAAGAACTTTTATAATAAAATAGTTATAATAGCTAGAATTAAAGTATTAGTCTCTAATTAGATTTCTCTTATAAGGTTAAAATGCGTAAGTAATAGTACCTCTTAAAAGAGTTACTTTAACTATTTAAATACTACTCTTATAATATTACTTAATATTAACTTTTTATTTTTAATATATAAATAATTATTTTTTAAATAGTCTATTAACGCCGCGGTTATAGAGGAATAGTACTTAATAAAATAATAGTAGAAATTAGTAAACCCTAAAAAGATCTAAATATCCTTAATACTCCTAGGTTCTAGTTATTCTATTATAATATCTACTTTACGTGGATTTATATATACGCTATCACGGTTAATAATAAAGCTAAGGAATTCTACTTCTACTATTATAAATTTATATTTTTTTAGGCTAATAGAAAGTTTAAATTCGCGAAGATATTATAGTACTACCTTTATAGCTCTAATATAAGACTTTTTATCTTAGGAGTAGATAAGAATATTATTTAGATAAATAATATATATAATATTAAGTAGTCCCGCTAGGGCTTTATTAATATATACTTAGAATAAGGTAGGTATATTAATAAGTCTAAAAGGTATAATTATATATTTAAAATAGCCGTACCTTATATAAAATATAGTCTTCTATTTATTACCCTTTCTTATTTATAAATAATAATATATATCTTCAAGATCTAACTTAATTAAGTACTTAATATTAATTAATCTTATTAATATTTTATTAATTAATAGAAGTAGATAGTAGTTCTTAATTATAATCTTATTAAGCGCCTTATAATTAATATATAAGTATAATATTCTATCCTTTTTTAATATAAAAAGAATTAATATACCTACTAGATTTATAAAATAATAAATCTATCTCTTTTTTAAAGCTTACTTAAGGTACTCCCTTAATACGCGTAACTCTTTCTCTAATAAGTTATAAAGTAGATTAAAGGGAGGTTCTTTATTCTCCTTTATATTAATCGTATAATTATAATATATATAGTCTAATAACGCCTTAATATTCTTAGTTAAAAAGATATCTTAGAATTCCTAAAATTTTAGAGGGAGCTTAACTTTAGGTAATAGGCTTTTATTACCTACTCCTAAGTACGCCGTAATAAATATAATATTATTAAGCTACTCCTCTAGGGCTTTAGTAGTATTAAAGTACTCCTTAATATTACTTTTCTTAATAGGGAATTACTAATTCTATATAAGCTAATCTACTTAGGGATTTTATTCTTCTAATTATAAATACCTAAGGTAGAAGTTATAATTAAGGTTTATTACTATATAGAAGGCGCCCTTATAATATTATATAATACTATTAGAATTAATAAGTTTAATTTCTCTTATATAAGAACTTAGTAATAATATTAGATTCCTAACTCTATTATATAAGGTATTACTAGAGCTTAAGTCTATTTTTTAATCCTACTCCTTTATTAAGCGTACGTTAATATAATTAATATCTACTTTAGAGTTAATTAATATAATAAATTCTCTTTATAAGCTCTTAAGCTCTATTTATACTATTATAATAAGTTACTATATCTACTTCTTCCCTTATATTATAATAGTAGATATAATTATAATACTTAAGGGTTTTTTAAATTTAAGCCTCTCTTAGCTAGCTTATTATTAGATATCTTATTAGTTATAAGCTTATTAATTATAATACTTATAACTATTAATTTTACGCTCTAGTAATCCTTAGCTATATATCCCTTCTTTTAATAATTATAATACTTAATAATAGAGAGGTTAGGCTTAGGCCTTTAGGGAAGGTATAGTAATACCTTAATACTACCCCGCCCTTCTTACTTTATATATAGGCTATTATCTCTTCGCCCTTAGAAATTTCCTCTTCCTCTTTAAGGATATTAACCCCTAATAGGAGTATTATCCCTTTAGTCTTTATATATAAGTAGTATTATATAAGGCTTTAATCGGGTTATTAATATAATAAGAGTATTCCTTATCTTTAGAATATTAGGTTATATTATAAGTTAATTATAGAGATCCTTATATAACTTATTTAAAAGGTTATTATAAAGTATATACTCTATTAATAGCTTAAGCTATCTTTCTAACTTAGTAAAGTAATTTATAAAGTTTATAATCTTTTAATATTCCTTTTACTTAGCTTCTAAGTAGCGCTTACTAGTTATTAGATATTAATTTTAAGGATCTTCTATTTAATCTATTAAGAAACTATTAAAGTATTCCTAGGACTATTTATCCTTTAATATATCCTTTATATACTTATATTATATAGCCTTAGGGTCTAGGGCTATATATTATAACGCCTATTAGATTTTTATAAAGTTATTAAGAAAATAGGCTATACTTATTTTAATTATATTAACTATATTATTAAACTATTCTTAATATTCTTATACTAACTTCCCATTATATATATATAGGTCCTACGGCCTAAGAATATAGGTTTTATATTAAGGACGCTTTAATTCTAATTCTTTTATTAATAATAAGTAATATTAATAACCTACTTAAGTAGTATTATTAGTATATATTTCCCGCTCTAACTCTTATAAATATTATTATAGATCTTATATCTACTACCTCTTAGAGACTTCTTCTTTAAGTTCTTATATCCTTTATAATAGTGCTTCTTAGGTTTTAGATAGCGGGGACTAGGTTTATACGCCTAGTAGCCGCCCCTAGATAGTTAATTATAATTATAATATATCTATTATTAATTTATTAATTAATTCTTAAGACTTACTTTCTCTATAAGCTTAATCCCTTATATTTAGGCGGGTTATTTATACTAGTTAACTAACCTTTTTACCTTATACTTATAATAACCCTTCTCCGCTTATCTTACTAATAGTTAGGCTACTACCCCTAAATAGGGTAGAGTAATTAGAATATAAGGGTACTACGTAATAATATAGCTATTAAGTACTATAAATAGTACGTATACGTATATATATAGAACTCTTTATTCTTATTAATAGTAAGACTAATTACTACCCTTCCCTTTAGGGGGAATTCCCTCCTTTATATACTATAGGTAAAGGGGTAGCGTAGTACTACTACGCATTATAGACGCCACGTCGATAGTAGTACCGTATTCCTAACTAGTCCTTATATAAGGTTAATTAGGTTATTATATAGAATCTAACGCGTTTACTAGGCTAACTATAATTTAAAGCCTTTATACTAGAGGTAAGATTTAAGGGATATTTTAATAAAATAGGCTTTAATAAGGCTATTAGTTTATTTAATAAGCCTAGATTTTAAAAGGGTAAAAATAGGGGGTAAGTATTACTATAAAACTAGTTACTCTACTAAAATAGCTAGTACCCTACTTTATTATTAGAAAAACCGTACTAACTATATTACCTAATAGGCTTATATTTATAACTAGGACGTTATTATAACCTATTACTTAGAGTACTAATAGAAGCTCTCTATCTACTTATATAAACTTACTATTTATACTTCCTATCTTTAAATTCTAATAAGAAGTTATTAATAGAGGTTTAATTAGTAGGATAGTAAATATTATAATAAAGTCTAAAGTTAATAGTATTATATATAATATTAAGTTAAATCTTTATATCTTTTAACCTAGTATCTTTTATAAAGTATAATATCTTAGTACTTAACTCCTATAACTTATAATAGCTAGTAGTAGTATCCTTTATAATAAACTTCTTATATAGTATACTATTAATAGAGATATTTAATAGCTATTAGAACCTTCTTAGTAGTAGTTATATTAAAATAGGTAGAATGGTAATAGTTATTATATTACTAGCTATATAGGTAGAGAGAGATAGAATATATAGGATACTAAGACGGGTACTAGCGCGCGTCTAGTACGCGGCTAGTCTAACTAATTATATCCTATTTTAATATATTTTAATACTCCTACTTAAATAAAGTATCTTATTAGTATAGTAGTATAATTAACTTATTAATATTCTATTCTTACTATCTAAAATCCCCCTTCTTAACTAAATACTAGGTAATAGGTATAAAAGTAAGTAGATAGTAGTAGAAGAGTTTAAAGGATAGTAATTTAATAAAAGCCTTCTAAATATAAATTAAATAGACCCTAATAAGGTAGGTATAATTATAAGGTAACTATTTCTATTTATATAACTATTTCTAAGATATACTTATTTTATAAAGGTATACTATTAAGGTTTCTATATTATAATAACTTAATAGTATATTTCTTACCTTTAATATACTAGATAAGCTTATATTAAGTAGGTAGGAGGGTATTATAAGGCTTAATTTTAATATCTATATCCTTAGTTATATTATAGTTAAAAATAATAATATTAATACCTAGGTAAAAGATTATAACTCCCTAGTAGTATTAATTATCTACTTTTTATTTTTATCCTACCTAAGTATATATCTAGGTAATAAAGATAGTAAGGCTATTATAGCCTAGAGGTATATTATACTAAAAGCTATTATAGGTACTATATTTACTAGTATCTAAGAATATATTACGCTAGTTCTATTTTATATTAATAGTAGGGTAAGAGATAGGATTATAGTAGATATATATTATAATCTAGGCCTAATAGTTTTATAAGAAAGTAGTTAATTTATCTATTATAATATTAATTTATAACTAGAAGTAGTCTAGTATTTAGATAATATTACTAGTAGTATAACTTACTATTTAAGCTTAGAATATAGAAGGATAATAGAGATAAATAGGCTTATAAAGTCTATTTTATATTCTAATATTATAGTATAGAGTTATAAGGCTATAAGGGTAGGTAGTTAAGAGCTAGCTATCTCTTAGTTAATTATAAGAGTACTTATAAAGCCGCTAGGGGTACTTATAAACCTTATTATATTAAAGGCTCCTACTATTATAGTACTTCTAGGCCTAAGGCCTTATAAAAGGAGATAAATTTATTTTTAAAGAGGGCTTTAATAAGGTTATTAACTACTTATTTATTAATCTTAATATATTCTACCTTAATATTACTAGTAGTAATATATTTTTATATATAATAATACTAGATATTAATATACTTTATATATATATAAAACTAAGGGTTCTTAGCTAGGGTAATAGCTCCCTAATTATTATAATAGAGTATTATAGTAGTAGGCTAATAGGTATCTTTAGAGAGGTCTAGCTTAGTAAGTAGCTATTAAAGCTAGATAGCCTCTTTAATAGCTTATATCTAGCTTATATATTCTACTTTATAACTAGATAGGGTAATAGTAGGCTATTACTTTAATAACTAGCTTATTACTCTACTACTAATATTAAAAATATAACTTATAATTAACTATTAAGTATCTTAATTACTAGCTTAATTAGTATTATTATAATTAATAAGTAGAAAGATACTCTTATAAAAGGTAAGTTATAAATTAATTATATTTTAAAGGTAGTAGAAAATCCTCTTAATAGCTATTTAATATAACTAATTTAAGTTTAATTTATATCTACTAACTACTAAGATTATATAGGTAATATTTAGCTTAGTTCCTAGTATAATATATATTAGGGAGCTAATAGCTAATTAATATTCCTTTTAGAAAGTATTAAGGGTTATATAATCTTCTTTAAATACTTATAATTTATTTATATTTATTAGGGTTATTATAAGATATAACTCTTATATATTAAAGTCCCTTAATACCTTTTTAATATAGGCTTCTTAGCCTAGTTATAGTACCTAATTTACTTAATCCCGCCTAACTAATATACCTAAATAAAAGGAATATAAGCTAAGGTTAGTTATTTAAAAGTATTTACTTAAGGTAGCCTTAACTTAATTAATAGTAGTTTAACTAGAACTAGTAATTAATGAATTATCTATATAAGTTATAATAATAACTTAATTTTTATAATTAATTAAGATGCTTTTATTAGTTATAAGTTATATAAAGCCCTAAGTCTTTAAGAATATAAATAGTATAAAGAACTAGATTTAAAGTAATTATTTCAAGTTATAAAGTACCTTCTTTAAGATATAAATAAAGTATTCCTTACCCTTAATTATAAAGCTATTAAGCTATTTAATATAAATATCTTCCTTAATATTCTTATAAAGAAAGGCTATTTTAATATCTATTTAATTTAATTCTTAATTAAGGGATATAACTAGTATAAAGATAGCTTTATAACTTATTAGCTTTACTATTAAAGTAAAGGTCTTATTATAATTAATTCCTTCCTATTATTTAAAGCCTCTAATTACCTAGTATACCTTATAGTAAAGGACTTTATTATAAGGCCCTCTTTTTAATTTAAATACCTACTTCCCTTAGAGTACTTTCTAGCCTAAAGGTAGCTATTTAAGTACCTATATATTATTTTATATAAGGGAGTTAAATTTATCTTATAATACTACCTTTTAATCCTTTTTAATATTATTTATTATAGCTTCTTTATATAATTTAGGTTTAAAGGGCTTTATACCTTTAATTATTATTAGGAAGGTAAATATTATTAATAGATCTAAGGAGTTATTATATAATTTATTAAGAGGTATTTTAAATTTAAGGTAATTAGATAGAACCTTAGCTAATATTAAGAGCTTATTAGTATCCTAATAAAATATTACTAGATAGGCCTAATTTAGTTTAAGCTAGATATTTAATAGGGTCTTAAGGTAGGATTTATCCTTAGCTATTATATCTTTAGTATAAATTAGTAGTATATCTTTAATATAAATTAATAATAGTTTACTTCTAGAGGGAGATTACCCCCTTATATTACTAGGCGCCTACTTAGAGTAGTAAGGGAGGTTTATAAAGGTATACCTTTTAACCTTTAATTTAGCGTAGCTTATAAGGACCTTCTTAATAAAGTAGATATTAAATAATTAAATAAGCTTCCTAATTTTATTATTAATAAGATAGTAGATAGTTTTACTATTATAACTAATAAGTTAACCTATATAGGAATAGGCCTTAAAGTAACTAATTTTAGTAGTAGTCCTATTAATATAATAGAAGGCCTAAGAGCTAAGGGCTTATAAATAGGAGAGGTTAAGCTAGTAGCTATTAAACTTCTTATAAGATATTATCTTAATACTAGACTTAGGGGATCTATTTTATAAGTGATTAGCTATTTAAATTAATTTAAATTAATATTTATAATCTATTCTATTATTAACTAGTATAATATAGGCCTTATTTATTAAGGTCTTATTAAGACGCTTTATAAATCTATTAGCTTAGGGAGTATCTTATATTATACTCTCCTAGATAATACTATTAGCCTAGTAGTACTTAGTAAAGGTTATAAAGTTAAATTCCCCTCTACTATTAATATAATAGTATTATATATATTATATAAAATACTCCTAATTTACTTTAAAGGCCTTAAAGGCTAGTAGGAATTTACTTTTAACCTTAAGTAGGGTAATATCTAATTCCTTAGTATAGTTATATAATATTATATTATAAAATTAGGAGCTATTATAAGTTATAATAATTCCCTTATAAACCTTATAAGGGCTTACTAAGTTACTATTAATATACTTATATAAGTACTTCCCTAAAGTAATAAGATAATTATATAAAGCCTTTATTATTTAGGTCTCTATATAAATATTATATATATAGTCCTTAGAGATAATCTTATTAAGGTTAATTTTATTAAATATTTTTATTAGCTATTTTAAGTTCTATTAACCTAAATAACTTATATAAGTATACTAGAGGCTAATAGATAGAGAGACTTAAAAGGCTATAAATATATATACTTTTAACTTAGGAAGAAGTTATAATATAATTACTAGGGCTATAAAGGTAAGGGTTAAATAGTCTTATATATTAAGGTAAAAGATACTATTATATTAGGTATATATAAAGATATAGCCTTTATAAGTAATAGTATACTCTTATAAGCTAAAGAAGACTTTAACTTTAAGATAAAGTAGTTAAAATATTAAAATTAGATTTAATTAGGTATCTAGGATATAAAGTATATTAATAAGGTATACTTTTATCTTAATTCCTTTACTAGTCTTATAAGGGATAATTATAATACTACGCCTTATTATATAAGGACCGGCCTAGCTAATCTTATAAATAGGGGACTTAGGGATTACCTTATATTCTTTAAGGATATTTTAATTATTAATAATATATTAGTTATATACTATATCTAGTAGAATAGTAGTAGTAAGGCTAATTATACCTAGCGTAGTTATAAAGCTAATAACTAGGTCTTTAAACTCTATAAGTATATAAGGATACTTACCTCTAGTATTACTACCCCCTTAGCTACGGCCCCCTTAGTTTTAACTTCTATCTACCTTAATTATCTTAAAGTAGGCCCTTATTAGCTTAGGGTACTTAATCTAGTATTTAAACGCTATATAACCTAAATAATTATAGTAGTTATAATATTTATTATTATATTATATATTTAACCTAGCCTAGTATAATAGGTAAGTAGTAGTTATAGTTATAATTATAATTATAATAAAAGATTTTATAAAGTTTTAATAAGCTTCTTTATTTATTATAACTAGTATAAATTTATTAAATAAAACTATTATAATACCTTCTTTAATAGTAATAATATATATCTAAATAAATATACTCTAAAAGATATTAAACTTTATATTAAAATACTAGAGATAGGTATTAATAATAAAGATATAAGGGAGTTTATATCCTAGGTTAATTAAGTTAGAATTAATAGTTTTAAATTTACTTATATAATTATTAATATCTTTATAGTTAGTATAAAAGAGGGTATTAAAATTATAGATAATCTTATTAAAGATACTAGTACCTTAAGGCTCATAAAAGTCTTTAAAGATCTTTTAAACTATTAAGGGGATAATTTTATCCTTAATTATATTATAAGTATTAATATTATAATATACCTTTATTACTTTATAAGCCTTATTATACTTATTATCTTAAATCTCTTAAAGGTTTTAGGTTATAAGGATAATATAATCTATCTTAAGGATAGCTCTAAGGCTATTAAGGATAATATAAGACTATATATTATAGGAGTATAATAGCTAGTTATAACTAGATTCTAGTATAAAAATAAATATAAGGGGGTAGTTACTACCCCCTCTAATCTTTACTTTAATATTAATAGGAGGTATATCTATATCTTTAATCTTAATATCTAGATTATATAGGTTTAGTATTAGAGACTAAGTTAATACTAGTATTAATAACTATAAATATATAAAGGGTAGTCTTAAGTTAGTAGTAAGGCTAAAGATAATACTTTTACCTAGTATTCTAGGGCCTTCTATTAAAAATAATAGTAATTAGTTTTAAGAATAAGTTCCTAATATTAGTTAAGGTATAAAGGAGGTATTATCTAATAGTATCCCCTAATAATTAATAGTAGTAGCTACCTCTTAGTTAATTTTATAACTAATATCTTAGTAGAGATATAAGAAATTAAGGAAGTAGTAGTTTATTTAAAGGTTAGCTAGAAGGCCTTTAAAGTAAACATAAATCTTAATTAACTATTAATAGATTTCTTATTTAGATTCTTTAAGTTCTAGTATAAAGTAATTAGAATAATAATAAGAAGAAGGGAGAGAAGAATCTAAGGAAGATAGTATTAAAATATAGGGTCCTGCTAAGACGCTAGCATGCTTAGTAATATATAACTAAGTAGTCTCTTAGTATCTATACTTAGTTCTTACGTATTTAGACTTAGTAACCTAATTAACTATTCTACTATATATTTTAATAGGTTATAAGCCTAGAGGTATAGGTATTTATTCTAATTATAGCTATTACTTATCCTATCCTAGCTAATATAATACCGAAGTCTTAGTAGCCTCTAGTACCCTTTAGTAAGTTAATAATTACTATTACTATATATATTACCTAGAATTCTTTAACTTCTTATTAAAGTACTCAGCTTTTACTATTATAAGTAACCTTAGATAAATAAGTAAACTTAATTAATTTATAATTATAAGGTCTAGAGATTAGTTATAAGGGCTATTATAGTATTATTATTAGCGTAAGCGCTACTAAGTAATTATACTTAGCCCTCTAAGTAAATACCCGCTTCTAACCTTATTATTATAATAAATACTAATTCTATAAGTAGAAATCCTATTAATACTCCCTCTATTAAGCCTTCTTAGGTAGACTACTACTACCTTATACTCAGGGAAAGAAAGATACTTCCTCCTCCTAAATAATTATAGTAGATACTATTTTCTATAATAATCTCCGCTTTACTATATTACGCCTTTTAGTATTATTCAGCTATTAGGCCCCCTAGAAAAATCTTTATAAAAGGAGGTTAGGCCCTAGCTATCTTAATTCTTCTAGATCTAATTAGGTAACTATTAACTATCTAACTAAGCCTAGAGCTAGCTTTTCCTACTACCGTAGATACTAGCCTAGCTATTCCTATTAAGTTAGCCCCTTAAAGTTTATATCCTTAGGAATATAAGGATAGCTTATCGTAGTAAATAACTTACTAATCCTCCTCTTATTTCTAAGTTAAACCGGTTTAAGTTAATACTCCCTAAATCCTATTTTTATTCTAATATCTTAATAGCTATCTACTAATATTCTAGGTCTAAGTTCTTCCCTTACTTATTAAAAGCTATTATAAAGGAAGTTAAGAAGCCTATTACTAAGGAAGATAATAGTAACTATAAACTATTATAATTATCCTTAAGTTATAATAATTCTAAGTTAGAAGCTAGTAAACTATTATTAAATACTCCTAGTAAAACTATTCTCTTTAGCTTATAAGTTAAAGGTAATAAACCTACGCCTCCTCCCTTAATATCTTTATCTTTAAAATTATCTTCCTTAGCATCTTTATTAGCGGAATCCTTTTAAGACTTTATAGAAAATATGCTAAGCTTAACTAACTAGTTACTATCTAAAGCTAAATCCTTAGAGGTAGACTCCTAGTAAAATGGCTAATAGTTAAAGTAATAGTAGGAGCTTTCCCCTTACCTTAATTATAATCCTTAAGTCTAACTCTAGTTATAACTATTAGGCTAAAGAAATTAATAACTAGCTAGTTCTAAATAACCTTAAGTCCTTTTTAAAGGCTATATAAATTAAGGTATATACTATAATTTATAACTATCTTAGGTTTAATACTTATAAACTTATTAAAGATCCCGCTTATTTTAACTTATAAGCTTAGGCTATCCTTAATAAAATTAAGATTAACTTTAAGCTAATAGGCTTTAATATTTATACTAAACTAGTTTATTACCTTTATATAATCTACCTTAATAGGTCTACTATTAAGGATATAGATAACTATACCTATTAATTTTAGGAGGTTAATACTAAACTTAAGGAGTTAGATAAAGAGGTAGTTATACTAGAAGCCTATATAATCTAGCTCTACTTTATAGGATTAGGTAGTACCTTTAATACCTTCTAGACTACTTATACCTAGGGCTATACCTTCTTTAGCCTAGGAAAGGTCCCCCTTAATTAAGTTATACTTACCGCCCGTAATAAGGAATAATATTAATAAGCTTTAGAGAGTTATACTATTACTATATTTAGAGCTTATAATACCTAAGGAAAAGGTAAGGTAGATAATAAGCTACGGTAGAGTTATAACTATTATAGGGATATCCTATATAAGTCTTACTACGCTTACGTTATAGACTAATACTAGGAGTAGTTCCCTTATATAAAGCCTAATAAATTTAAGAAAGCCTTAATAAAGGCCGCGGCTACCGCTACCTAAGTTAATAGTAACTTAAAGAAGTAAAAGCTTAATAATACTCCCGGTAAATCTAACTTTATAGGCTATACTAATAAGTTTAATATCTATAAAATAGTAGGCGATAATATTATTATCTTAATAGTAGCTTCTAGGAAATTACTCTTAGACTTAAATAGTATAGTCTTTATAGACTCTAGTTATAACTAATACGCCTTTTAGAATTATAGTATATTTATTAACCTATAACTAATTAAAACCTCCTATACTATTAGGGGTATTAGCGGCGTCTATTATACCTTATAAGGTAGTAGGATTATTAAGATTAATTATAATATTAATAGTAAACTTAAGTTAATACTTATACCTAATATTATATAAGTACCTAACCTAAGCGTTGGTAGTCTCCTATTTATAAGTTAGCTCCTTAATATTAATATAGATATAACTGATATTAAAGTAGGCTATATTATCTTAAAGGGTCTAATAGTCTTTAATACTAGCTAATTTATAAGAGTCTTTATACTAGACTTATAAAAGCCCTTAGCCCTTAATACCTATAATATTCCCTTAGACTAAGTTTAATAGTTATAGTATACTTATATAAAGTACCTTAGATAGTAAAGTATTAATAAACTGCTAGCTATATTAACTAGGATTAATTTTTTAAAGCCTATTTCTAGTAAACTTACGTATAAATACTATATCTAAGGCTACTAGAAGGCGGTACCTTATAAAGATACTATTTAATTAGGGGAGTATCTAATAGATCTTATTTATAGTAATATTATTAGCCCTTTTAACTTAATAGGTTTTAAAGGGAGCTAATACTTTATAATATTTAAGGATAATTTTATTTATATCTTAGTTATTATTTACCTTAAGTATAAGAGTAATACTTTCTAGTTATTCTAGTAGTTTAAAGTAGCTTATAAGCGTCTAAAACGCCGTATCTATTACCTTTATATTAATAATAGAGGTAAATATATAAGTTATACCTTTATTAACTACCTTAAAGACTAGGGTATCTATTATAAAGTTATAATACCTAGGAACCCTTAAATAAATAGGTTAGCGGAGTATTTTAAGTAGATATTACTATATAAGATATAATTAATACTCCTTAGCTCCGGCCTTAATAAATCTTTCTAGCCTAAGATTATACTTATAGCTAACTACCTTATTATCTAGTCTCTTAATTCTAAATTAGGGAAGACTCCTTATAAAGTATAGTATAAATACCTACTAAAGCTCTTATACCTCTAAATAATAGGCTTAGTAGCCTACGCCTTATACTATATTTAGAAGAAGTTAGAAGATAAGAGTAATAAGTACTACCTCCTTAGTTATAAAGGGGACTATATCTTTTAGCTATAAAACCTTATAAGATAATAAATTATACGGGTAAATAATATCTATTTTTAGGAGAAATACCCTTAGTATATTAGTATTAATAAGTAGTAGTAACTAAACTTTAGGCTAAATAAGTGCCTATAAATATCCACTCTAAGGGAGAATAATAAGAAGCGGGATATCTAGGATAATATTAACCCTATTTAATAAGCTATAGCTCCTACTTAGTAATAAGCCCGTACTTATAAGGTAGAATATATTAGGAGGGAAGAACGGGCTATCTAATAGGTAATATATAATTATCCTAAGCTAGCTCTACTAGATCTATAGGACCTATTATTAGACCCTCTAGTTATAATAGCCCTTATACTCCTTACTAATATTAATATAATTAAACTATTTAAGTTAAAGACCTCTTAATAGGTAATAGAGGACGGCTATAATATCTAATAGAGCCTTAGGATAAGTAATAAAGTTAAATCCCTATAAGAAAATAATACTTAAAAGGTTATTAATCTACTTATAAATAAGTATACCTTAGGAGGTAAATAGGTTTATACCTTAAAGCGTAGCCCTTAGGGATAGGTTATATATTATAAGGTATACTAGGTTATTTATAAGTTTAAATAGTATAAAGGTATTAATTATAATAAGACTTTTACCTTAGTAGTAAAACCTATAAGTTATAAGGCTATCTTTACTCTAGTAGCTATTATAGACTAGGACTTAGAGTAAATAGATATTAAGATAGCCTTCCTTTATAATAATATTAATAAGGAAATCTATATTAACTAACCTACGGGTTATAAGTAAGGAAAAGGGGTCTATTAACTTTATAAGGCTCTTTATAAACTTAAGTAGTTATTATAAGTATAATACTATACCTTTACTAACTTTATAAAGGAATTAGGCCTTATACTACTATTTACTAACTTAAGTATCTTTATTAACCCTAAGGAAGGGACCTTAGTAGCTCTTTATATAGATAATATCTTAATTACGGGTCTAAATAAGTAGGCTATTTAATAGATTAAAGATACCTTAAATAATTAATTTAAGATAATAGATTTAAGTCTATATACCTACTACCTTAATATAATAATTACTTAAGACTACTAATAGTAAATATTATAACTAGGTTAGGTAGCTTATATTAAGAAGGTACTACGGGACTTTAATATATAAGAGTATAAGTAAGTTATTATACTAATAGAAACTAGTACTTACCTAGAAAAGGCCGATAAAAAGTATAAAGTAAACCCTATATTTAAGAAGAACTATTAAAAGGCCGTAGGATCTCGTATATATATTATATTAGGAACTTAGCCTAATATTACTTATATAATATTAGCTATTAGCCGTTATACTATTAATCCTAATAAGTTATATTAGTTAGCTATTAAGTATATCTTTTAGTATTTATATACTATAATTAAATTCTAACTTATATTCTAAGGCTCCTTATAGGACCTTATTAAGTATATTAACTCTAACTAGGTAGGTAATTATAATACCCGTAGGTTAACCTTAAGCTATATCTTTAATATTAGTAGTATAGCCCTTAGCTAGTCTTCTAAGTAATAGGTTATAATAGCCCTTTCCTTATATAAAGTAGAATATATTAGCTAGACGTAGGCCTTTAAGGAAGCTATCTAGCTAAGGAACCTCCTTAGCTAGCTCTATTCTAGGGAAGTACCTAAGATAGTAAGTATCTATAATAATAACTAAGGCGTAATTACCCTCGTAAAGAACCCTGAGTTTTATACTTACTTTAAGTATATTAAGCTCTAATATTACTAGATAAGGGAGTAAATTACTACTAGAACTATTAACCTTAAATATATTCCCACGGACTAATAGTTAGCTAATAGCCTTATTAAACCCCTTAGTAAGGAGATATTTATTATATTCTATAAGGGACTTAGCCTTAAGGAAGTCTATTAATATAGTAGGAGTATTATTACTAGCGGGAGTAAGCTTAAGGATACCCTAAACTATTACTAAGTTACGGGGACTAACTACCCTAAAGACCTAGTAACGGTAACCCCATAATAATATAGAGCCTTATAGCTACTTACCTAGCTACTATAGGTACTATTAAGCCTAGATAACGACGGCGATAACTAATAATATATTAATAGTTAATAATATTTACCTACCTATAGTACGTCTAATAATATTTTAGTATAATTTTACTATATATAGCTTTATCCTAAAATAAAAATCTTAAATAACTATATTTTTATAAAAAGTAGAATTTATAGTTTAATATAGTCGTTTTTAGTATTTAGTAGTTTAATATAGTTATTTTTAGATTATTTTCGAAATATTCTTTAGTTTTAGGGGTATAGATAGTTTAAGTAGGAGTATTAAAATATAGGGTCCTGCTAAGACGCTAGTATGCTTAGTAATATATAACTAAGTAGTCTCTTAGCATCTATACTTAGTTCTTACGCATCTAGACTTAGTAACCTAATTAACTATTCTACTACACATTTTAACAGATAGGATAGATATAACTAATTTATAAAGAGGTTAGTAAATATTCCTAGCCTTCTCTATCTTCCTAGCCCCCTTTTATAAGAATACTATATATTATCTATAGTATTAGCTAGGTAATAAGTATAAATAACTATTACTAAGGTAGTTAGTATATATAGGGAATAGATATTATTTATATAATTAGTAAACTACTTACTAAGGGGTTATTATTACTAAGTTAGGGGGATTTTAGCTGTCTTAGTAAAAATCTATACTAGTAGATTCCCTAGCCCCTTTTTTTAATAGTACGTAGTATTAATATAGAGGTAATCTATAAGGGATAGTATTAATAATAGTTATAAGGTAAATAAATAAATAAATACCCTACGCCTAGGCTTATAACCTATTAAAATAGGTAGAATAGTAATAGTTATTATATTACTAGCTATATAAGTAGAGAGAGATAGAATATATAAGATACTAAGATAGGTACTAGCGCGCGTCTAGTACGCGGCTAGTCTAACTAATTACATCCTATTTTAATATGTTTTAATAAGTTATACCTATTTATTAATACTATTACTAAAGGTTACTATCCTTTATTCTATCTTAGAGAGCTTACTATTATACTATTTAAGTACTTACCTATAAAGGCTTAGCTAAAGGTTATTCCTAATAGTAGTAGGATCCTTAAGTAAGTATATTTACTTAGCTTAATTAGTAAATATATAAATATCTTAAAAGTAAGTATCTTTTCTAATATACTTACTAGCTAAGCTAGTACTAATAGATTTACTATTATATATAGGATTAAAGAATCCTAAGTCCCTAGGGTTTTATTAAGAATAATTATTACTGCTATTAACTATAATTAATATACCTACTTTATCTAGTTAGCTAGGTTAACTAGGCTAACTAGCTAGTCTAGGAGGGTATAGTAGACTAGGTATAGTAGGGTTCTCCTAAATATATTAAGCTATAGTAGCGTTAATAGTTACTTATATAATAGGGTTAATAATAAATATTACTATACTACTAGATAATTATTAATAGCTAGAATGTTTAGGTTCTAGGCTAATTACTTATCTATAAATAGCCTCTTTAACTAATATTTACCTAGTAGTAGTAGTACTATTAAGAGATAAGGTAGTCTATAATTTATTTAGTAAGAGAGGATTATTAAGAAGTTTATAAGAGGCTTCTATTCCCTTATTAAAGTATAAGATAGCGAAAATAATAACTTAAGGAAGAAAGCCACCCCTATATTTTATATTATAAACAGCCTCCGGGTATCTAAAATATATCTAGGGTAGTCTGCTAAATAGTCTATTATAATTCTAATTACCCGTATACTCGCTATACGCGTGATTAATAACTCTAGTTAATCCGGTCTAAAGACGCGTTTATAAAAATAATAAAGGCTCCTTTAGGGGCCGTTCTATAGTTACATTATGTATATAGCTACATATACCCTAAAATATCTATCTAAAAGCCTATCCCCTATATACGGCTATTATATTAGAACCTAGCTAATTTATATATTTAATATCATGTATAGGACGTTAGGGAGAGACTTAAGGTATTTAGACTAACCTACCTTTCTATAGAGGTCTTTTTAACACGTACTACCCTGGAATAGATAAGTATATTAACCTCTTTATAATTCCTATATCCTTCGTCTCTACCCTAAAGCCCTCAGGCGGAATGAGTCTCGAGGCCCTCTAATAAGAAGCTGTTAATAAGGGAAAGCTATTAATAGAGGGCTATCTATTATAACACAGGGCACTATTCAAGAGTAGGACACGCCGCTAGCGATATAGAATTCGGATATATTAGTTAATAATACGTGGTTTTATAGCTGTTAGCGGTGGGGGACTATACTGAATAGTGGTAGGATTTTAGGCGGATTTCTAGGCGATTTTCTAGTCGGAATTCTAGTTAGGTTAGAATTCCTATAGGCGGAGGGATAGGGGCGAAGTAAATAAAGGATAGGACACTAAAACGGCTAGGGGCTGAGAGGGACCCCACCCTAATATATACTAGCGGCTAGTACCTCTTTATTCGGAGGGCGGAAAGTAGGGTAGATGAGCCTAAGCGCTAGGGCATTTTAGGGAGCTCTATAGATACTTCCGGCATAGCCCTTATAGGGCTGGATCCGTGTATAAATACTACTACTACTACTACTAAGTATAAGATAGCCTTATAAATAAAAGGTTTGTTAATCGCCTAGTCTTAAGGCTAAGACTATATAAAAGCCTTAAGGAGGCTAACTACTTCTAAGGATATAGATCTAAAATAGGTACCTCCTTATCTAGTAGAGGAAGAGGCTTCGTAGCCTAATCTAGTAGGTCTAAGGGGATCCTTTATAATAAAGAGATAATATAGTAAGTAGTATTATTAATTAAAGATATAAAGATATATCTAGTCTATATAAATTTATCTAATTAAAAAGTAAATTCTACTACTTCTTAAAAGGTTAAGAGAGCTACGATAATAGAATATAGAGAATATTAAAAAAGAGTAGTAAATTTATTAGGGCCTTAGTAGAAATTCTCTAGCTTAGTACTAACTCTCTAGAGGTATAGAGAATACTTATTAATAAAGGCTTTTATAAATAGGAAGTCTATTATAATACCTTACTATAATACTTATATAAGGCCTCTAGTATACTTTTAAGGTCCTTAATAGTAAGTTTTATTATTATTAATATATAGTATTTATTTCTAAGCTAGAAGGACTTAATACTAGTATTATAAAGACGGCGTTTAATTCTACTTAAATAGTTAGATAGTATTTATAGAAGATATTAGTATAAATAAAGGTATTACTACTATTATTATAGTAGTAAGTACCTAATAGACTAATAATAATTATATAATTAATTATTAGAGAAGCGAAGCCTCTCCTAGGTATAAGGTAGCTTAGTAGAAGGCTTCTACTCTCTATAAGCTAGCTAAGAAAGCTAGCTAAGGTAAACTACTAGCTATATAATATTATTATTCTTATCCTACCCCCTAATTATACTAATATATCTAAGTATTAACTACCTTAAGTATAGATACTAGATAAAGTCTTTATAAATATTTAAGTCTAGACTATTTATAACTCTATCCTATAACTTACTTAAGAGTTAAAATCTTTATAAACTCTAAGTACTATAATAGAGTAATAGTACTATTAAATCTTATAAGAAATATATTAAATTTCTTATCTTCCTTTATAATAAAATTAGGGTTATAGATAGTAGCCTTAGTATTACTAATAAGATTAAAAGCTTTAAAATTACTATTAAGGAGGTTAATAATCTTATTAGAAGTCTTAAATAGAATACTACCCTTTATAAATCTAGTCTTAATAATATTAAAGACTATTAACTTATAATAGTTATAAATATAACTAGTCTTATTCTTTTTAAAGGGAAAAAGTATAGTACTAGTATTAAATTTTACCTCTAGATATAATTATTATAATTCCTATTCTCTAGCGTCTTTATATAAGAGGGGGATATTAGGGTATTTCTTATTACTACCTCTAGTAGTAGTAACTTTAAAGAGAGCTAGAGATATCTTAACTAAGGTAGACCTCTTAACTAGGGCTTTATTATTAGAATCTAGTAGTTCCTTATAAATATACTTAAATTTTTCGATAGTTAGATCTTAAATTCTCTTCTCTAGCTATTACAACTTCTCTTATAGCTTTATATTAGCTGTAATAGTTTCTTTATATTTTATATAGATTATAAAGTTATATATTATCTATCTTAAGCTACTAAAGTAATAGTCTAATCTTATAATTAGAGTCGTAAAAATCTATTATTATATTAAAAAAGTTAACTTTTCTTAGAATTTTATAGTAGCTAGTTAAGTAGTAGATAACTAGGTAGGTAGGTAGACTAATCGTATTAGGTTAGTACTTTGAACTCGAATTAAGTATCTAACTTAACTCTTAGCGAGTTAATACTAAATTCCTAGCCTAAGTATTTAGATTAGTATTAATAGTTAGTACTAAGTATTTAAGTTAATACTATAAGGTAGTACTAAGTATTAGTACTAAAGTATTAACCTAACTTACTAAGATATTAGTTCTACCTATATTATTCTACTAAGACTATTATATTAGGAATATTTTTTATTTATAATAATATTATATATTATATATAAGACTTATTAATATACTACTAAGTATAATTATTATTACTAACTAGGTAATTCTTAATAGTAAATAAAGTAATATAAAAAGATAATAGCTAATTAGCTATTCCTATAAAATAATAACTATAATATTACTAATATTTTCTATTTATAATAGTATTTCTTACTATATATAGGATTTATTACTATATTACTAGTTATTATTATTATTATAACCTAGGTAATACCCCTAAGTAATAAGGTAATATAAAAAGGTAATATATATCCCTAGGTAATTAAGAGGGGTATTAAAATTCAAAATCTATCTTTAATATAAGAGTAGTTCTAGAGAAAAATTAGTATTCCTTATTATTTTACTAGGATCTTAGTGTTTTAGTAATACCTTAGTAAGTTAGGTTAGTTTAACTTAAATTACTAAGATACTAAGAGCTTTTTAAGTTAGTACTAGAAACTAGTACTAAGTATTTAGGTTAGTACTAGGAGGTAGTACTAAGTATTTAGGTCGGTACTAATCTATAGTACTACAACCCGACTTGACGGTTAGTTTATAAGTAGGCTAGTAGTAGGTCTATTAAGTAGGTAGGCTAGAGGTAGGTCTAGTAATTAGTAGGTAGGATAGGCTAGTAGTAGGTCTAATAGTAAGGTAGTAAGCTTATAGTTATAAAAGTAAGCTTACTACTAATAAGAATAATTAATATTATATTAGAGACGTAATATAAACTTAAATAGTAGTAATATTATTATATAGATAGAATATTAACTATAGTATTCTAGTTATAAGGTATAATTCTAGTATATATAAGTACTAAGCCTAGATTAGCGCTAAATCCTATTAGGTTATACCTAGCTAATATATACTAAAACTATAATATAAGGGGAAGAAAGGTTATAACTTAGTAAAAAGTACGACTTTTATCTTTAAAAGTATAGATAGTATAAAGACTTATAATTAGGACTCTACTTATAATTAGTATAATTAGTACTTATATTAGCTAAAAGTAAGTCCTCTTACTTAGTAGCTTTACGTCGGCAATTTCTGAAAACCCGGAGGAGTACCTAGGGCCGGCCCCGGGCCGCCCCGGGCCCCTAGGGCCGTGGTTTAACAAAGCTTGCCCTCTGGCTATAGGGGTAGATACGAGTCCGCCTAGGGCCGATCTAGGCACCCTAATTACTATACTTTTAGCCTATAGCTATAATTCCGTACTAGGGACTATTAAAGGCGTACTTAATATTATTAATAATTCCCTAATCTATATTAAAAAGGTTATTAGTATAAGTAAGGTAAGTTATACTATATTTATATTATAAGGATACTATATTAAGAGTACGCTAATAGTAATATATTAATTATATAATATAATAACTAATTATATTATTAGTTATATAGCTATATAAAGCGCTAGATATAAAGAATATTAAAATTATAAGAAGTATAAGATATATAAGATATAATAGATATATAATATATACTATATATACGAGATAGACTAACCGCGAGGAATTGAATTTAGAATCGAATTTATAAAGTTATGTAACGCTAAACCTATACAGGATATAAGCTAGCCGTAAGTAGTTTAGTAATTCGAGTTAATACTAAAAATGACCCCTAAGTACCGAAAAAACGGTTAGTCTAATACGAGATATACTAGATATACGAGATATACTAGGTATACTAGATATACTAGGTATACTAGATATACTAGGTATACTAGATATACTAGATAAACCATATTTCCTTTATATACTTACTACCTAATTATTACTCTTATCTATTTAACTAATAGATAATTTAAGACTAATAAGTACTATATAATTATTCCTATCTACCCTAGTCTAAAAGAGGGTATAATTATCCTCTATTACTAGCCGGTATTCTTAATAGTTATTACTATAAAAGGAATATTAATATATTTAAGTCTTATCTAGATTAATCTACTTATAAAATTTATCTTATAATAGTTAATATACTAACCTATAACTCCGCCCCTCTAGTAAGACTATCTTATAAGATCCTCTATTACCTTCTTTATAACTAGCCTTAATACTATTATCTAGTACTACCTAAGTTAAGTATAAGTTACTAGTATTCTACTTAAATAGATATACTTACTAATACTCTACTATAATTCTACTCTATTCTAGGAAGATCTATAGTTTAAGAGACTAGTATATTTATAAGAAGATTATTAGAACTAGTTCTATTACCTATACTATCTTTAATTACTCCTATTTAAGTAAATATTATATTATAAGTCTAAGTTAAATATATAGGTAATAACGGGCCTTTATATACTATTTATTAGTTAAATAGTAGTAGATCTTTAAGTAAAGGTTAAGTTTAATAACTAGAATTAGATAATATAATATCTCCCTTATAAGTATTATTATCCTTATTAAGTATATTATATAAGTTTTACCTACTATTATAACTAGCTAGAAGTAAGCCCTAACTAGTATCCTTATATATATTATATAGTAGATAGATTATATTATCTCTATTATTATCTATAAAGGTTATACTTTTATTAACCCTATCTTATAAATACTTTATAACCTTCTCCTATCTATCTTTACCTTAGTTAAATTATATTAATATATAGAGATTAAAGTTCTTTATAAGAAATATTAGTATTTAGTAAATTAGTATTAATTATAGAATACCTTTAATAATAGGGCCCTAATATAAGTAATCTATCTTTTTATTTAAAGATATATATTCCTTAATTATATAGTAGATTATTAAAAGTAGAAAGTAGATTATCTTAGGGCGGAATAGCTAGAAAAGGTACCTTATAATTATTAGGAAGCCTAAACTAATAGATATCCTTCTATAAAATACTTTAATAATTATATTAATAATAATATTAGCTTAGAACCTTATAACTATCTAGTAAACTAGATTAACTTTAGTTTTATTTATCTACCTTCCTTAATATTAAACCTTTAGATTATTTATATTATAATATATAAAGATATATTTATTTAAAAGTTTTATAATAAGTTTATAAGACTACTTAGTACTTAAGAAATAGTAATATAACCTAATTAAAGTTTTAATCCTAGGTATAATATAAGATTAAAATAAACTTATACTATTATAAAGCTATTATTATATTAATAATTAGAAATATATTTCTCCCTACTAACCTTTTACGCCTTATATACCTTTAGGATATTATTAATATCTAGTCTATAATTATATTACTATCCTACCTTTTTAATATAATACTTTGAAAATAGTAGTAATAACGGGCGAATAAGCGTACGCGCAAAGACTGCAGGTAACGTACTAGGCGTTACATACGAACTCACGGGAAGGAGATAAGAGGGGAGAAGGAGACGGAGGAGGTAGTAGAAGTGGTAGTAGGAGGGAAGTAAGAGGCGATACTCTTGGGGTCGCGATAATAGGACCCCTAATACTACTAAAGTCCCCGGAAATTAGGGAAAAAGAGTAAGGGAGATAAGGCTAGGAAGGTTAAAATATTATAGAGTCTATTATAAAAGTAAGGGATATAATCCAGGCGATCTAGAGTCTCTAGTTTAGGGAGATAATAGAGGCGATATAGGGCGTCACCTAGGTCGCCTTTTATACTATAATAGGAGGCTTTAAGGCTGCGGAAGTACGTATTACTAAGCTAGAAACGCGTCTAGAAAAAACAGGGAGGGATAGAAACGCGTCGGTAGGGTATGGTAGAGGGTCATAGGCCTAGGTAGCTGGGGCTAGCATAGGGACTAGGTCCTAGTAAAGCCCGGGCCCGAGGATAAGACCGGGCCTAGAGGGGGCGCGAGGTAGCTAGCCACTTAAGTAATTAGACGTTTAGAGGATAAGGGAAGTAGTAGTACGATTCGGAGATAAAGAAGGCTATAAGAAAGCGAGTTAGATAAAAAAGGAGGAGCTTATTAAAAGCTTTATTAACCCGGTAAATATAGTTATAAAGAATATCGTTAGTACTTATACTAGGGGTACGACGGACGTGGTACTATAGACGGCGACGGTTAAAGGGCGTAAGGCCCTTAAGAGAATATAGGAGTAGGCGAGCGTAGCCTACCCTTTAGTAAAAGTAGTAAGGAAGACCTTCTACGTAGTAGCTAAAGGGGCGTGTATAAACCTCCTTAATAAAAAGGAAAAGGAGAAGGGGCTGGCGAGAATTAGGGAGGACAATGTTATTACCTACCCGAATACTAACTTTACCAGTTTTAAGTAGGCGAAATATACGGCGAGACTAAGGTAGGATAGGAGTAAGAAGACCTACTTAACCCTAATTATCGGAGTAGTAACACCGGAGGCGGTGAACCGCCTAGTTCGAGGAGGGATAGCTCTTAGTAGTAGTCTCTTAATCTATAAGAGATAGGAGTAAGGAGCAGAGATAAGATAATACTTTAACTGCCATAGATACGGATACTTTGCGCGAGAGTATTAAAGGGAGAAGAGGTACGGCTATTATACAGGCAGCTATAGCTTAGTAGACCACGTTACGGGCGAAGGAGTAATGATATACGCTGCTTATAAAGGAGGCTATAAGGCCTAGAGTAAGGACTACCCAGTCAGGCGAAGAGAGTACTAGAGAGTAGTATAGAGACGCCGGACTAGGCCGGCGTTCTATAACACGTAGGGCTTGCGGGGAACTAATACCCGCAGCGAAGAGGAGATAGACGTAGACGGTTTTAGGATAGTCTAAGGTATATTAAGGAAGAGGAAGTCACCGGTATAGGCGGAAAGGGAACTACTAGACCTAGCCCCTCCCCGATAAAGAGGGCGGCCAACTACGATAGTCTAAATAGCCCGAAAGGAGGTAGGATAATAGGTCCTCCCGCTACCCTAGGGAGTACTAATTACCTAGGGGGGCGCTTAGGCTATAGACGACTAAATGGTAGTAGACTCTAGCCTTATACTAACTATATGGTAGGGTAACCGCTCAAGATCCTGTAGTATAACGTACGAAAAGAAAAGGACGGCGTGTAAACGCTACTCCTAGAAGATACTAAAGTCTAGTAAATGGATGTCTTAGTAATACAGGAGCTATAGACTAACCCGAGGACTAAGTCGACGTACGACCTATCTTATAATAGGTTCCACCTAGTTTATAGAGCTAAGGAGAATACTCGGGTATGCTTTTATATTAATAAAAGAGTTGATATAGAGAGCTAGGAGGTAGACTTCTCGAGCGGCGACTGCTACTCGCTGAAAGTCAGCCTCAGGAAAGGGTAATAGGGAATATAAGCGGATGATATCTGGATATATAATATCTATAACCCCTCTCTAACGACGTATAAGTCAAAGGACGGCCTAATAATAATCCCTCTAATAGCGGAGGCCCTAAAGAGGCTAGGGGAATATATCCTCCTCGGGGACTTTAATCTCTACTATCCCCGGTAGAATAATAAAGGGAGAAGTATATACCACGCTATAACAGATATATTACTAGGCGAAACGAGTAAATATAGTATAGAAGTTACCCTACCGGAGGGTACGGTAATATAGCGGGGGAGAGGTCTGAAGTCGGTAATCGACCTAGTCTTTACTACCGAGGGTACTACTAACGTACTCCGAAACTACGGCCTAAGGGCAGACCTCTAGTATAGATCTAACCACCTCCCGGTATACACGGAATTCGAATAGAGCTAGGAGAGCTAAACCCTAGTCTAGAGGAGGGCGTAGAAGATACTTAAAGACAAGGAGGTCGCTACGAATATAAGGAATAGGGCCTAGTAGCTTAGACTTTCTCTAGGGCTCCCCTAGATTAGATCCGCCGGCGAGGCGGACGAGTACCTGGGGTAGATACTAGATAGGTTCCAGGCCATTATATAGGAATATATTCCGTAGGCGAAGTCGTCTAGTAAGGTAAGGTCCTTTTAGAACTCGGCCTATAGGGATACAACGTAAAGGGCTAAACGGGAACTAAAGGCCTACTACCGGTACCGTAATATAGAGACGAGAGAGACTCTAAAAGAAGCGGAAAGGGCGAAGGTAGCCACGATCTAAAGAGAGAAAACCCTCTACTTCCGGGCGGCTATATACTAGGCCTTAGAAGATCCTCAGGGGGTATAAGTACTAGCCCGGTAGGGGAAGAACAAGAGTATGTCGCCAAGAGCCCTACCTAAGTTCCCCTCCCTAAGTAGACAAGACGGGATACTAGCGGCTACCTTCGAGGAGAAGGTAGAACGCCTTCGGGAAACCCATTTCCTAGCCCCTTTAAGGGTAGATTTAGAAGATATTACTAAGGTAGAATACCTAAGCCCGATACTAGGGGGAGGGGATCTAATAGAGGCGGAAGTCTATAACTTTATAAGGAGACCGTCGTAGGATAAGGCTCCCGGGATAAATGGGATTCTAAATAGGTTCCTACGGGCCGTATATAGTAAACTGGAGGAGGAGATCCACTATCTCTTCTAGGGGTGCTTCGAGATTAGATACCACCCCTAGAAATTTAAGGAGGCTAATATAGTAATCTTAAAGAAACCGTAGAAGGAGAACTATACTAACCCTAAGTCCTATAAGCCGATCGCCCTCTTAGATACCTTAGGAAAGATATTTAAGACGGTAATAGCGGCTAGGCTTAGAGATTACGCGGAGGCTAATAACCTCCTTCCGGAGGAATAGATAGGTATAAGGTAAGGAAGATTAGTAGAAACCGCGCTAGAAATGATTACTAATATAGTCTACATAGTATAGGGAATAGGGAAGAGGAATATAGTAAGCCTCCTCTCTCTAGATATCGCCGGAGCCTTCGATCACGTCTCCTACTCTAGGCTACTCCACACGATAAAGATAAAGAGGGTCTTAAAGAGGATAGTACGCTAGACGGTAAGCTTCCTTATAAAGAGGGCGACTTCGATTACCCTCGGTAGGAGGACGAGTTAGATGGAGTTAGTAGAGATAGGGATCCCCTAGGGTTCACCTATCTCTCCGATATTATTTCTGTTTTTTAATACTCCCCTAATCGAGGAGTATAAAAAGCTAAAGCTACTAATTTAAGTCGGCGGATTTATAGATAATATCTATCTACTAGCCTATAATAGGAGTACTAAACGGAACTACGAGGTTCTAGATAAAGCTTATAAGGTATACCTGTAGTAGGCGAAGACTTATAAAGCCTTATTTATACTAAAGAAGTACGAGCTCGTTTATATAACTTATAAAATAAAGGGTATAAAGATAGACGTAATAGTTAAGCTTAAAGGAATTAAAGTTAAACTAAAGATATTAATTAAGGTCCTAGGACTTATACTTAATAGTAAGCTAAATTAGAACGTATACTTAAGGAAGGTATAAGCTAAGATAGATAACTAGATTTAGGCGCTCTACTACGTCGCCGGCTTAATATAAGGCGCGGTTCTACCGGTTAGTAGGCTTATATACGCGGTAGTAGTAAGGCCTACGATAACGTTCGCGGCGCTAATATAATATAGCCCTAAGAATACCCCCGGGGTAGTAGGGAAGCACGTGAAGACCCTGACGATAATCTAGAATAAAGGACTACGTAAAGTACTAGGGGCGTATAAGGCCACCCTAATTCCGGTCCTCGAAGTAGAGGCGGGAATCCCGTCGGTAAGAGACTTCCTTGATAAGGCCCTACTACGGAGTAAGATCCTCCGAGGGATATATAAGATAGTCCTGAAAGGGAACGCGAAGATTAAGTCTCGGTTATAACTAAAAAGGGGTAGGAGGCTACGCCCTCCGCTACCCCCGTTAGCTAAGAAGGAGTCTTAGGCGAAGCGGTCGCTAAACGGGGTACTTAATAGCCCGACGTTATAGAAAAGGATACTAACCTAGTAGGAAGGCCGGTAGTAGGGCCGGTGGCGCCACTACCAGCGGGGATTAGAGGGCCGAAACACGAGCCTAGCATAGAAGGGTGACCTAGTAGGAGGGAGATAGGACCTTTATAAGGGCCTAAAGAAGCCGGAGAGCTCTATAATAGTCTAGTTACGTACGGATAAGATTAGGTTTAACTACTTCTTATTTATTAGGAAGGTTCCTAGGATCCTAAGTCCTAGCTACCCGTGCGGGGTAGCGAGGTAGACCGGTAAATATATCCTACTATTCTATCCCGACTATTATACTAGTAGGAGTTAGATATTACTAGAGGCTAGGTTAGAAGACTATAGTACTATTCTCTCATTACTAATAGAGATAAGGGCGGCGGCGAGGTAGTTAATTAGGTCAGGCGCCCTCTACTAGTTTATGCTAGTAAAAGAGATATTAGCGAGAACTAATAGAGAGGAAGGGCTCCGCCCTAACTAAAGAGAAGAGAATATAGTCGACGAAACCTTGGTGTTATAGACGGTAGACCCGACCCCTCGATATACCGCCCCGATAGCAGGCCTATTAGGGGGGGGAGGGAAGGAGCCGAATAATAGTATAGCCTGCAGATAGTAGGTAGAGTTTTTATCCCTTAGCTGGGTTTCTCCCCGAACGACAGGTACGCTAGGCGTACCTCTTGAAAAGTCTACCCTTATTAGCTTTAGCTAGTATAGGAGTATAAACAATTAATTAATTAATATAATACTTTTATACTTTAATTATTATATTACTAAAATTAGCTAGATTATATTTAAGCTAAGATATATACTATTTACTACTACTACTAGTAAATATTAGTACTTATAAGTATAGTATAACCTTAGATAAGATAGCTTTATAACTTATTATAAAGATATTTTATATTCCTTTATAGCGCCTTAACTAACCTTATAGGAAATTATACCCTTACTCTTCTTTACCCTTAAATACCCCTACTATTAGCTTATTATAATTATAAGGTAATTATAGTCTTTAAGCTCTTAAGAGGTTCTTATTTAAAGATAAGGATATAGTATTATAAGGGGATCTAGTATAAGACACACGCTTTAAAGTAGATAATATTATATTAAGTCTTAGTTACTAGACTAGTTATAAAGTTAATATACTATCCTTTATATTAATAATAATATAAGCCGCTTCTATTAATATAGTAGATTAATATAAGAACTTATAATATAATATACCCTCTTTACTAGTTATATCTTAATAGGTTCCTTATCTAACTCTTCCTTATTAATAATATAGTTATCTTGTCTCCCTTATTTTAAGTTTAAATCTATTATATTTAGTAATAGCCTCTACTTTATAACTATTTAATTCTCTTAAATACGGGATTTACTATTACTAACCTTATTATTATATTTAATACTATTAAGTATATTAAATAGATTATAAGCTCTACTAGCCTACTTAAATAATTAGCTCCTACTATAAATAGGTATAATATTATAAGTATAAATATTATATATAAGACTAGGAGTAGCTTAAACCTCTCCTACTTCTACCTACCCTTATTATAATAAGCCTCTAAGATATTATACTTTAATTAGGGTAAATAGTCTTTAATTTAATAGGATAAATATTTCTTATAGAAATAGGGGTATTAGAGAATAATAATATAATAGGTAAATAAGTTCATAAAAGAATATCTAAGAAATAAGGAGGTAGCTTATAATTAAAAGAAAAATAAGGGGTAGAGATTTAACTATATATTATATACTTTTTATAATATTATTATTATTACTTTTAAGTTAGAATATATTAGATTTAGTAAAAACCCTATTTAATATATAAATATATTAGTCTATTATATCTAATATATCTAATAAGATCTAGCGCGTAATTCTTATATTTTAATTATTTAAACCCCCTAGAAATTATTAGATATTTATTTAAAACTTATAATAAATATAACTACTTTAAATTACCTACTCTCTTATTACTATCTCTTATTATTCTAAAGCTTTACTCTTTTTTAGTATACTATCCCTTTAAATTAAAATACTTAGCTTTAATTATTATATATAATAGATAGTATAAAATAATACTTTTTACTTTATCTTTAATTATACCTCCTATCTAATATTCTCCCCTTTATAATAAGATAAATACCTAAATTAGAGGTAGATATTATACTATTAATAGTATCTTAGCTAGTCCCTCTTTCTCCTTAATTACTATATATATAATAACCTTATAACTATTTATTTTAAGATATAAGTCTATTAGCTTATAAATTACTATAAACTATATATAACTTAATACTTTAAGACTAATACTAATATAATAATTAATAATATAATAAAAGTAGTATTATACTAAATAATTTCTTAGGGGGTAAAAGGTACTAGCGTACTTATTAATATTTATACTACTTATAATAAATAATTCTAGTCTACCTTAGTATAAATTAAACTACTTAAGGAGGAACTAATCTCTTTATAAGTAGATAAATATTATTAGTAAGAGAGAACTTATAAAATATATTAAAATCTTAACTATACCTATTCTAAAGCTATAACTTAGGATTCTACTCCTAGTATAAATAGCCCTCCCTTTATTTATAATAATATTATTAATAATACCTAATTAATCTATTAAAATACCTAGGATAGTTACTAGAGTTATATAACGGGAGGAGTAATAATAAGTTCCTCTATTTAATTATACTAATATCTCTTAAAACCTAAGTTATTAGATAATTAACTTTATATAAACTCTAACCTAGTTATTTATTACTATTATCCTCTTACTATTCCGGCTATAATCTTATAAACCTAATAGATATAAAGCTATTATAACCTTAGTCTTATTAGCTTTCTATTATTTATAAGATATCTTCCTCTACTTCCTTAAGCTTATAATTATAGATATCTTTACTCTTTTAAACTTTTATATATATACTAGGGGTATAAAGGTTATATATAAGGTAGTATTTATTATTATATTATATCTCTTAAGCTAATTCTAGCTATTATTATTTTCTATATATCTCTTATAATTAGCGGGTTATAAAGTAGTAGATATCTTTTTATTATTATTATATTTCTAGGCCTAGTATATTAAATACTCCTCTTTCTAAGCTAGATTAATATTACTAAAAACCTTATAAAACTATTATATAACTCTTATAAAAGCGGGTTATAACTCCTTCTTTATAATAATATTATTAATTTTATCCCCTAGATTCTTACATATATTAATCTCTACCTCTAGTATTATATATATTACCTTATATATCTTATTATTAATAGTAAGACCGGCGTAAATCTAATTATTTACCTAATAGTTAACCTTTAACTCCTTCTAGATCTATTCTTATAAAGTAGCTAGAGTAATTATAATATAGACTAGAGAGTATTATAAGCTAACCTCCTACTTTATAATATATCTATTTATATATATAATTCCTATTATAAAGTCCCTAATATAGACTTTATATAGTTAATTACTATTATAATAATCTATTTTAATTATAACGCGTAGGTATTTAATCCTAGAAGGAAAGTAAAGGTAGGGTAGCGCTAGAAAAATTATATTTTATATATAATTATAATACTAGTATATCTTATATATTTTATATATCTTATATAAGATCTTATAAATATTATATATCTTATATATCTTATAACTCTTATTTATCTTATATCTTATATATATATTATATCTTATATATATCTTATATCTTATATATATCTTATATCTTATATATATCTTATATATTTTATATATTTTATATATTTTATATATTTTATATATATTAATATCTTATATATCTTATATATCTTATATATCTTATATATTAATCTTAGTATATTTATAAAAAGGTATATATAGTAGAATTTAAAGTATATATCTTAAAATAGTAATATAGTTAATAATTATAAGGGTAGATAGCTTAATAGTATATTTTACTATTCTAAACTTCCTAATCTAAACTAACTTTTATAAGTAGGGGGTCTAAGCCGGTAATATCTAATATTTATATTATAAGGGCCTAATAGATATATAGTTTTAATAGAATAGAGCTAAATAAGGAGGTTATACCTACTACTTACTAGACTAACCTTATAACTAAATATTAAAGAGAGACCCGCCTTATTCCTCTTACTAGCTACCTCTTTTTAATAGTAGAACTTTATTACCTACTTAATAAACTTAGGTACTAAGAACTAACTATTAATAGTAAGGTATTATAATAAGAAACCTCTACTATTTATAAGACTAAAGATACTTATTACTTAAGAAATACCTTCTAATCCTCCTAGTTATACCTTAAGACTATATATACTATAATTAATATAAACTAATATTAGTTTAAACTTATAATTTAAGTATACTTTAGTACTTTAAGCCTAGAAGATTTTATATTAGCCCCTAATAGAGAAGGTTATTATTTTTAGTTTTATAAACTCTTATCTATTACTATATAATAGTAATAATATAATATATAATTATTATAAATAGCTTAAAAGTAGTATTAATATTAAAAATAAAAGGCGTAGCTTTAATTTAACCTAATTATAACTCCCTTATTATTATAATAGTTTAGATTTTAATTATTATACCCTAAGTTAGAGATATCTATATAAATTTTAAAGTATTTCCCTACCCTTTAACTAGCCTATTAATAAGGTATATAACTTTTATAATTCCTAGAGAACCTATCTACTATTTCTTTTATAACTTTATAATAAGTATCTTTAATATTATTACTAATAGTTTCTAAAATATTAGTATCTATATTTTAAAGATACCTTACTATTATTATTATAAGAAAGGCTACTTATAAAGGAGGTTTAATAGGACCCTAATAATAGCTTAATATAATAAACTTTATATTTTTTAACCCCTAGCCTTTATACTATAACTTCCTAATTTCCTCTAGAGGTACTCCTAAAATACTTATTTCCTTATAATTCTTAGGCTTATAATTAAAGTATATAATTATTTATAATATATCTAGCTATATCCTTATCTCCTCTCTATTAGGGACCTTTAATAAGGTTAATAAACTACGCTAACTAAGTAGTATTTTTTATAAGCTAAGCTTATTATTACTAGTTATAAGGTTAGTAAGGCGTATATTAAGTTTAAAAAAGAATATAATAATAAAGTAAAGATCTTTATTAGATTAAAATCTAATATTATATAGGAGTCTAATATAATATAAGTTATTACTAAAGTCTATTATAAACTAAATCTTTTTAATAATTATTATTACACGCCTTAGTATATAATAGCCTTCTTATACTATTAAATATATAATATTATTAATAACTACTTCCTAAAAGAGAATTATATAAAGCTATTAAAAGCTAGGGGTAAAATATACTTAATTTAAATAAGTCTTATTAATTTAGTAAGCTAGATCGCGTATATAAAGACTTTTATAGTAATAGAAGATAAATATATTACTAGACTTATATACTTTTCTATACTATTAAGCCTTTATTATAGTAGTAAAATAGGTATTAATAAGTATATAAAACCCTTTTAAGATAGCGTAGAGGGAGATTAAGTCCTTAATATTAAGGTTCTTTATAATTTTAAGACTTAGCTTAGGATAATTAAGGATAGTAATAAAAATATTAAATTAATTTATGTCTACTTTATTTTCTAGTTATAAAATACCTAGTTAACTATTTATACGGCGTCTTCTCGCTAGTAATAAGAATATAGGAATATAAGTAGGAGATTTACTTACTTATTAGTTATATAAGAAGCCTTTATTAGGTAATATAATAATAAGGTTATCTATTTTAATTATAGGTTTAGTATTAGTTAATATAGTAGTATCTAATAAATATTAATAATACTTTATTAAGGTAGTAAAAGCCTTATTATCCTAACTAGTAGTTAATAGCTAAGAGATAGTCTTATTATTATCCCTTATAAAGACTATTACTTAAGAGTTATTATCCTCTCTAGTAGAGTCTATAATTTAAGGAGTAGTATTAGTAGTTATAAGTTCCTTTACTTATAAACTATCTAGTATTAAATTAAGAATAGTATATAAGTCTATAATTTAGATAGATAAAAAGGCCTATTAATATATATATTACCTATTAAGTTATAATCTAGGGTTACTATTTTAACTAATACTATTCTAATAGAACTACCTACTAGGACCTTATTTAAAGTTCCTAATATACTATTTAACTATTTAAAAATAGATACTATATTATTTTAGGAGGTCCCGCCTATAAGATTTTTATAGGGAGGTAGGGCGGAATTAGGGTTATAAAGACGCGAGTCTAAATTAGTATATTATATATTAACTAGTAAACTAAATAAAAGATAGACTTAATAGGCTTACTTAATATATTTAAAAGGTCTAGAGAGCTTATAATAGAGTACTTAGATAGTTATAATAGATAATAGTATATAAATAAAGACGTATATTAAGATTTAACCTATTTATACTCCTAGTAAAAGAGATATAAGTACTAAGGCTATTATATATCTTATATATCTTATACGTCTTATACGTCTTATATATCTTATATATCTTATATATCTTATATATTAAGTACTTATATATCTTATATATCTTATATACCTTATATATTTTATATATTTTATATATTTTATATATCTCGTATATATTATATATCTCGTATATCTTATATATCTTATACGCTTTATATATTTTATATATCTTATATATATTATATATCTCGTATATCTTATATATCTTATATATCTTATTATATTAGTAATAGAATAATTTAGATACTAGACTAGATAGAGAACCCTACTAAGATTTATATATATTAAAGACCTGTAAGTTACCCTTCTAGGCTAATTATTCTAATTAACTAATACCCTTTACTAATAGGCTACTATAATATAATCTATTCCTAGTAGGTTTCTTATAATCTATTTAACCTAATATAGTATAAGAATTACATATTAATTTTAGTAGAGTTCTAAATCTAGCCTAGTATCCGGATTTTTCTATTACTAACGTGCTTATATCTTCTTACTATAATAGAATATAGCTAATTTAGGACCCTGAGCTTATCGCAGCTTATCGGTTAGTTAATAAGTCCCCCAGATTCCTTTCCTAGACTAGCGCGAACATCAAAAGTCTGACATCTCTTCGCATTCTACCTACGTCTGCACCTACGCTCCATAATATTTTCTGCTTAAATGAAGTTATATGGCTCATTTTCAGCTATCTAACGCTTTAAGAATAATTAAAATCGGTCTGTTAGTGCTAAAGATATATCAGAATGAATGGATTCACCCACTAAATTCCATGCGCCTACTACGGATCGCGAATCTCAATAATCCTATCATTGTTTACAAATTACCTATTCTACCACGTCACTTACCAACGTGTCTGATATCTATCTAGATAGGGGGGAATATCCGTCTTATTGCCAGGTATGCAACGCTATCAGAATAATCTAAATCGGTGCATTGGTACATATGATATGGCTAATGCTGTCGCATTCACAGACTACCTACCTACCAACGTGTCTGATATGCTCCCTACTATTCACCTCGCCTACCAACGCGTCTGATATCGGTCTGAATAGGGGGAAATATCGCCTCATTGCCAGGTAGGTAACGCTGTCAGCATGATCCAAATCGGTGCATTGCTGCATTAGCTAACGCTGTCGTATTCACAGGCCAAAAACCCTACTATTCACGTCACCTACCAACGTGTCTAATATCCACCTACCAACGTGTCTGATATCGGCCTAAATAGGGGGTGATATCCGTCTCATTATCAGGTATGGAACGCTGTCGGAATGGAAAGGTGTATGTATATAGCTAATGCTGTCGCGTTTATAGGCCGGCTACCTACCAACGTGTCTGATATGCTCCCTACTATTCACCTCACCTATTAACGTGTCTGATATCGGTCTGAATAGGGGGAAATATCCGTCTTATAATCAGGGCAATATGTCTGATATGCTCCCTACTACTCACGTCACCTACCAACGTGTCTGATATGCTCCCCGCTATTCACCCTACCTACTAACGTGTCTGATATCCGTCTGAATAGGGGGAAATATCCGTCTCATTAATAGCCTAGTATGTCTAATATACTCCCTACTATTCACCCCACCTACTAACGTGTCTGATATACTCCCCGCTATTCGAATTTTTACAGGTATTTTCTAGTATCTTATATAAGATCTTATATATCTCGTACGCTTTATATATTTTATAAATCTTATATATTTTATATATCTCGTATATCTTATATATATTATATATATCTTACTAGTTTTATATATAATATCTTTTTAATCGCGTATTTCACCTATATCTCTTATATCTACTCCTTTTATATATAATTAAATACTTATTAATAAAGCCTCTAATATAACTTAAATATTATATACCTTATATATTATCTAAGTAATTAATACCTTTTATTACTAGCCCTTAGAAGTTAATCCTTTTATACTTTTTTCTAGATATAATCTATAATTTAAGTCTCCTTCTTAATAAAATCCTTATTATATAAGTATTATTAATATAGCTAATATATAATATATTACTATATCCTAGTATTATATATATACTATAAATAATACTATTTAAAGTAAATAGGCGCTTATTAATTAGACCTTAGGGAGTTATAATTATAGCTATTTACTATTTCTCTACTTTAATTATATTATATAAAGGATTAATAATACCCCTATTTTATATCTTAAGTTATTTAATTATTACTCTACTATATCTTAGGAGTTTACCCTTTCTATTATAGTTCTTTATATCCTAAATAATAACTAGGAGCTATAGCTAACCTACTAGTTTCCCTCCTTAAGGGTATTAAATACTAGATTAATTAGTAATATCTAGATAATACTCTTAACCCTATATATAGTCTTACTACTAATAGCCTTTATTCTACTAATTAATAGAGTAATAATAGAATTCCTCTAATAATTAATCTAGATTAGCTATATTTTTACTAGATCTTTTCTAGGTCCTTAATAACTTATAGATCTATACTAGGTAGTAAGAAATCTAAGAAGGGTTATCTTCCTATATATTACCTATATCTTATATAAACCTAAGGTCTACTACCTTTATATACTCCTACTAAATAAATATAACTAATATATATAGAAGATTTAAGACTTTACTTTTAGCGGCGGTAGTAGATACTATATATTATAAGTTTAGATTATAATATAAATAATATAACTATCCTTACTCTTACTTATCTATCTTCTATCCTAGCTTATTTAGTAGTATAATAGCGCTAAGTTAATTAATATATACCTTATTATTATAATTAACCTAACCTAGTAGGTAATTAAGGCTATATTTCTTAATATTAGCTATTATAAGAATATTAAGCTCTTAAGTATTATATTAAAGTAGTTACCTCTTAAAATACTTTTATTTATTTATTTATTAAAATAGGCGTTTAACTATCTTAATATAAGCTACCTCGCCTATTTTAATTATTATATTAAGTAGGCTATTATATTCGCGTATATAATAGGTATAATAGCTTAATATATATATCTTTAGAAAGTTAAAATAGTAACTATTATAATAGGGTTATAAATAATCCTTTACTTGATTAAATACCTTTAAATAATAGTCTAAGTAGGCTATTATATCTTATATATAAGAGATATATTAGACTACTATTATAAAATCTACTAATACTTTAATAGTAAATATAATACCTAGCTACTTCTTATCTAGTAATAGGATTATTATAGGAAGTAACTACTAAATAATCCCCTTATATTCTACTCCTAACTACTACTTAACCTTACTAAAATAATTAAAGTATTTAAGATTAGGGAATAGTAGGACTTAGTAGTAGGTCTAATCTAATTAAACTATTATAAATAATTCTAGAAGTACTCTATTTCTAGTTTCTATTTAAATATACTTTTTCCCCTTTATCTTTTATATAAATACTCTAATTATTTTATTAACTTATATAAGTAGGTAGTCTCTAGCTACCCCTTTAAATAATTAGTATAAGATATTAGATAATATATACTTATAAATATTTATAAGATAATATTTCTAGGTAAAATTATTAGTAGGATAGATATATTAATAGTCTAATTAAGAATAGTATTTATTCTATTATAAAGTTAATTATAAGGTAATTTATAATTTTATCTATTTATAAGTTTATATAAGCTAGAAGCCGTATTAATATAGATCTTCTTATTTCTCTTAGGGTACCTAATAAATAGAGTAATATTATAAACTTTTAATACCTATAATTAGAACTTACTCTTTATAATTAGCTAAAATTCTAGTAATAATAAGATACCCCCTTTAGGTTTTCTTATCTATATAAATTATTAGAAAACTATCTACTATATACTACTCTAATACTAGTTAAATTATAGGTATTAGTAATTAAGAATTATAACTATATAAGATATATATTTATACTTTAATATAAGCTCTATTATTATATAATAGACTTTTAACTTAATTTCCCTACCTAGCTCTTATAAGATAGGTATTAAACCTAGAAGTATTATACTTAGCCTATTATATTATTTATAAGTCTCTTTATCTAAATTACTAATTATTATATAAATAGGCTATATTAATAGATTACTTATAAGGGTTATTAATTATATCTTATCTATTATTAATAAAATTAATATTATAATAGTATTATCTAGTAGTTAAGTCTATTATTCCTACTACTAATTTATAATATATATCTTACTCTAGATTTATAAATCTACCTTTATAATAGAAGGATTATTAGGATTATTTATTATATACTTATATATAAGGGTATATACTAAGTTATTAATAAATAGTTAATAGTTAATTAAGAATTTAATAACCTTTATAATATCTTAATAATAGATAGTATATTACTTAGCCTTAATATTATTTATATCTACTTAAATCTTAATCTTTAATTTTATTTACTTATTATTAAAGATACTATTCTTTATTATACCTAATATATTTAATTATTTTATACTACTCTTAAAATTAATATATTCTTATAATAAATAGAGTTATAAATTATTAAAGAAGCTATTTATATCTCTTTAAGTATACTCTACTTATAAAAACTATTAAGTAAGAGTATAATCTATCTTATTATTAAAGGGAAAGAATAAAGGGTCTAATATATATTAATATATTATAAGAAGCTCTATTAAAAGTAGTTCTCTAGCTCTTTTATTAATAATATCCTAAAAGGTCTTTATCTTAAAAGTTATATAAATAGAGAACTTCCCTAATCTCTTTCTATTTAATATACTTTATTTATTTAAAGGGATATATTTATTTATAACTTAATTACTAGCTAGTATATTTTTTAAGATATCTTTATCTTAATCCTCTTTAGTTATTAAATTTAAAGTAAATAACTTATTAATTATAACTTATATAAGGGTAATATTCTACTTAAGAGGTAGTATAACTTAAAAGTTTATTTATAAGAGAATACTTAAAGCTATTTTATATTATTTATATTATTTATTAATATATTTTAAGAAGGCTTAATTAGTCTTTATAATAAAGTTATAGCTATTATATACCTAACTAGCTATTTAAAAGGAAGGGATAATAATAAAATAATTAGATAAGTTAAGGGTAAGTATATATAATAGAATATAAGTATATATAATATAATATAATATAATAGAGCCTTTACCTTCTTTAATTAAATTTATTAATTAAAGGGAGCTTAAATAGATTAGGATAGAACTAGTATATTACTTAAGAGGCGTACTTTAATATATAAGATATATAAGATTATAAGATATACTAGATATATAATATAATAGAATAGATTAATATATACTAGGTATAAGTAATAGTTAATATATAAGATATATAAGATTATAAGATATATTAGATATATAATATAATAGAATTAATAGATATTACTAGGCTTAAGATATACTTTCTAGGTTAGGTAATAGCTAGCGCGTAGGATATATAAGATTATAAGATATATTAAATATATAATATAATAAAATTAATAATATATTAGGCTTAAAATACTAGCTAGTATATAAGATATATAAGATTATAAGATATATTAGATATATAATATAATAGAATTAATAGATATTACTAGGCTTAAGATATACTTTCTAGGTTAGGTAATAGCTAGTATATAAGATATATAAGATTATAAGATATACTAGATATAT
>JAABUP010000133.1_pt1 | contig 164878 bp, 221 predicted proteins | sample 5559201 | NCBI WGS metagenome assembly JAABUP01 (sample SAMN10711887, study PRJNA513373) | rock metagenome | isolation source: Antarctica rocks | place: Antarctica
CTTCACCTGCCTTTGCCCCTGCGCCTGCGTCTGCCCAATCTGCCCTGCAGTTGCTCAGTCAGCCAGACCCTAAAGCTTCAGACTAGCCTGTGATACTTGCAAATGAGGCAGAGCAAGACAGTTCTGGAGCGAGCATCAACCTTCAGAACACAATCATATGTTAAATTTGTTGATGGCTTTGAAGGTGACACATGCTCTTTGGCATGCTGGCATTAGCGACGCCTAAGCAGTTGCAATCAGGTTGCTGACTCCAAGCTAGCTATGCATGCATAGTTGCACGATCTCCACCTGCTGAGCCATCACAGCAGATGTTTTGCACGTCAGAAGCTCGTGTGCAGAAGCTCAACTATGAAGGGACAGATTGGATGTAATTGCAGCAAACGTGTCGCAGACAGACCGGACAACTGTTGATGGTCTCATTGCAGGACAAGAAAGGGAGGTCATCATATTCAGTGCAGTGCGTTCCAACGCACAAGGCAGGATTGGATTCCTAGCAGACATGCGCCAACTCAGTGTGGCATCGACACGAGCTCGCCGGGGCCTCATTGTCATTGGGTTTAAGTCCACCCTAATGAACAACCCAACCTGGAGGTAGTTCTACATTCACGTGTTGCAGGCTGCGTCACAAAGCTGTCTCTGTCTGTGATCCAGAAGATGGTGTAGTCTTGTTGGGCCCTCATGCTGATCCACATGGCTTCACAAACTGAGCTCAAGTGTTGGGCATACGCTCAAATTACACTCTGGTTTTCATGGAACAAGGTCAGGCTTGAATTGACGGTGATCTAGTCCAGTGACTGCATCTGACTTCCACGTTGAGACTGCGACATTACTTGAACGAACTCCCTGCAGGTCCTGGCTGCGGTGGGCTGGCTACAGGAATATCACAACTAATCTGCAAGATTGAGCAATGAAGCTGACTTGCCTTGTTGTCAGGATCATGGACAACATGCATATGTACTTGCTGTGGGTATTGCCTGAGCACGCATCCTTCGGCGGGATTCGACAGCAGGTGCACTCACAACATGTGCAAAACATGCTTGTGTGTGGCCGCGAGTATGTGCGGGACGGGACGCGGTATTCCCAAATGAATACCTGTAGGTTGTAGTGATATGCCTGGCGTTATCTTTCGCGATGATGTCGTTGGCGTTACATCGCATTCGATCGTCTGCTCTGAACTTTCTGTCTGAAAACTGTCTGAAGCTTCTCTCGCTCTCTCTCTCTTTGATTATGCTGTAATACAGCGACACGCAGACTTACTGCTTTCTTCTCGCTGGAGTCCACTTGCATCCAATCACATATTGCGTGAAGAACAGCCATCGCTCCCAAGCGGCTGAACTGTGATCATGACCAAAACAAACACTGCCCCAACTGGACCTGTACACGAACTCCCTGTAACCGGATGCCAGCTGAAGAAGGTCAGGAGGCGCTCGCCTCGTTTCTCCAGCTACACGACTGAAGATGACGCCTCTACAAACTTGACAGCCATCCAAGGCGAAGCTTTGTCGACCTCCCCAACCCCGAGTGCTGCAGGTTTTGCCTCCACGCAGCACCCTCAGCAGAATGTGCATCAAGCTATGCTTATCCCAACCAGTCAGCACACAGCGCAAACCTGGTCAGATGAAAGTGTCGTTCCCGTAGCTGGTGGTCGGAGCAAGGACTATTGTGAGTGGTGGCGTGAACAAGTTGTGGAGCAGAGCAACCTCAGCTTGTTCAACGTACGATTGATAGGGGACGCCAGCAACCCACAACTCTTTACTCCGATGGCTCACAATGACTTGGCATATTGCAGGTATGCCTAGACTGCTTGGTGCAAGTGTCTGCAACACTACATAGTTATTTTGAAAGAAATAAAGCTGAAAGGGTGCTGTTACAACTTTTTGCAGCAAATGGGGTCACAACAGGGTCTTGGAGCATAAGGCAACTGCGGGGCACGTGATCTTGCTATTGCCAGTGCTCACCAAACCAGAAATTGTGGAACAATCTGTCGCTGGCGTACTCAGTGGTCAGATCAGCTTGTCAATGTCCAATGTGGAAGCTATTCTTGTTCTTGCCAATGCCGTAGGGGTGAGTCAGCTGCCTTCCTGACACAGCTCCGGATTACTACAACTTGGTCTTGTTTCATTTCACTCTCTCAGCCACTCAGCTGAGCTTCTACTTGACACTGTCTGCTTTTTGTGCAGTTTGTTTCCCTAGAGACGGCATGCACAGACTACCTCTGTGTTCAAGCACAGCAGATGACAGATCAGGCTCTGCTCTGCCTGGCAAAGCTGGCTGACCACCTAGGGCTATCGTCTCTCCTTGAGACAGCTGCTGAAGCTCTCATCAAGCTGCCATGGGAGAAGGACACATGGTGTCTTAAAACGCTGCTGCAAATGTCTTTGTACAAAAGGGACCCAGACAGGCGTGACAAGCTACTGCATCATCCACAGCGTGGAGCATACACTGAGCTGCAGCTTTTGGAATTGCTCAAAAGATCAGACACGCCTTCCAGCGATTGTGCTTCGGCATTTGATGTGGAAAGTTTGCAGCCAAGTGAGCTTCATGCGCTCCTTGGAGTTTTTGCTGACAAAAAAAGGCCAAATTTCGAAGCACTCCTTCATTTAGCATTAAGACAACACATGGTGCCAGAGGTGTTGCGATCAAAGGTTGACTGGACAAAACCTGTCAGAATTATCCACAATATCATGCTTCCCGAGCAGCAGGGAAGTAACAGCAGCAAGCAAATAATTCTTCTGCCCAAGTGTGACCTCGAGTTGCACATTACTCCAGAACACAAGGAAGGTATGGCCAGAGTCACGTTTTACAATTGCATATCCTCTCCTCTCGACTCATGCTCAGTCTGTGTCATGCTGTTGATAACTCCAAGTGTGATCGTTTGAACTCTGTGCTCTTGCTTTGTAGGTCAGGAAATGGTTGGCCTCTACCTGTATCCCCCCTCAAACACCCAAAAAACCCTCGAGGACAGGTTGCATCAGTTCACAGTCTTCTCTGTGCACACAAGAGCCCCATTTCTCAGATCCTTTAAGACAGTATCTCATGGTCAGATCAAGGAATTTAAGCTTGCAGCAGGAGTAGGAGTTGGGTGGCAAAACTTTTTTGGTGATGTCAGAAAATACTATCCAGGCAACTATCCTGGTCCATTCATAATTGGAGTCTGCTGGCGAGATGCATCAGATGCAGACTCAAAGTAGATCTTGTTATCGTGTTAGCATAACATGGCGTTGTACAGTATGTGCAACGAACCAATGTTGATACAGCAATTAAGTGACTCTCAAACTCCGACTGATTTTGATCTTTGGATGAGCAAATGACTTGAGAGGTTGTTTCAGGCAGATGTAGGATTCAGGAAACTGCATGGGGACAGCAGAAAACTGTACTCTCCTGCAGCAGGTGCTGTTTGTCTTGCATGAAACATGAGTCTAAATACACAGGCAAGCCATCTACATGCCTTGTCAGATGCATGTCAATGAACAGTAACTGATACATATGCTTATACAGGTAATTGGCTTAATGGCATTAGACACACACCAAAGCTTGCATGCAGAATGATGCGTTCGCACAATGAGCTTGGTCAACGTTGCAGAGCTATATCCTGACAAGACACACAGCTGTGAACGAGCCACGTCATGCCGTAAAACACTGTGAAACATTGCCACACTGCAACAACAGCCTCTTGCAGTGTCAAAGACGAGCTCAGCAGCTTTGCTGCTGACGTGATGCCGTCGCGTATATACTCAAGCACTTGCTTGCTTGCTGCTGTTCCACCCTGTTGTGGATCCTGAGCCTTTGCTGGCACTTGGCTCAGGTATGCTGTCCAACTTGTTGGTTGTGACAGGTTGGCTCAAGCTGACTGACAATGTCGCTAGCTTGTGGCTTGAGATTGCTGGGTTGAGCTAGCACATGTCCAAATTCAGATCATCTTGGTCATCTTCTAGAACATCTGCTAGGTTGACTATGCATGTCCGCTAAGTTTGACCTCAGCAGCCTTTGAGGGCCCTTGCAAACTTGGCATGTCAGGCTGAAAGAATTAGTTTGCTCTGGCTCTGTATGACAATCATATCATCAGTGCACTGTGTTCACAAGGCATACATATGTCCATGCAGCTTCATAGGGATGAATGTCATCAACTTACTGTGTTCATGAGCGATATGCCCATGCAGCTTCACAGGTTTGAGGTCCTTGCTGTCGATGTCACGCATCATGCCTGCGACAATCTGAACAAATGTGCTTTGAAACAGATAATGGTGCAATCACTGCGTGCACATCAGTGAAGTGGCAAAGCTGCAGATTCTGAGAGGCTCATGCATGCAATTTTGGAACTATGCATCAGCTATTCAGGTACCTAAATCAAGAGGAGTGGTGCCTGATTGTTCAGGCTGGACATTTGGTTGGCCCAGCTGGGCTGTTGACTCATGATTATCTGCTGGCTACTCCATGTCTATAAGCAAATGTTGTATATCTGCTTGGTCAATGATTGGCTGCTCCTCATAGGTGATGCCTGGTCTCAAGATCTGCTTACGAGGCTTCTCACAGATTGGCAGTGGCTTGATTTTCGACTGCAAGCAACAAAGCAAGCTTACACCAGAACACAGTCTGCACATGCTGGTTGAATGCTGACTTTGCTTGTGGTAGGCAAATCTACCGTGTCTGGCAAGTAGGCTCCACAAGCATTGCAATACCTCACCGTTTGCACAGCTTCTGAGTCAGTCTGGCTCTTGGATAACAAACCAGGACATGTGATCCTTGGTTCACTTACAATTCCATGGGCAAGGTTCATAGCCGATATTAGGTGAAATTACTTTTACAGGTCTTGCAGCAGCACGAGTGTCAGCCCGACGATCGGTTTGCTATGCCCCACAGATCGTCAATCTGTGTACCTAGATTACCCGGATCGCTCATTTGCGTGGACATTCGCCCATCGTCGCTTTAAGCGAGTTGAGGATTCGTTTGTACCATAGTGACGGGCTTGGCGTGATGATGTCAATCAACATTTGTTGGCGTTACATCGATGCCCTGCTTTCTTTTCGCTGGAGACCACTTGCATGCAGACAAATGTAGCGCGAAGGAAAAGCCAGAGCTCCTACGCCGCGCGGCTGACTTGTGATCATGACCAAAACAAGCACTGCCTCAACTGGCCCTGTTCATGGGCCATCTGTACCCGGGTGCCAGCTGAAGAAGGTCAGGCGCTCGGCTCGACTTGCCAGCTGCAGCGCGAACGGGACCGAAGAAGACGCCTCTATACGCTTGAGCACCATCCAAGGCGAAGCAATCCCGGCCTCCCCAGCCCCGAGTGCTGCAGCTTTTGCCTCCAGCCAGTACCCACCCTCAGCAGAATGTGCATCAAGCTATGCTTGTCCCAAACAGCCAGCATACAGCGGAAAACTTCTCAGATGAAAGCATCGTTCCCGTAGCTGGCGGTCGGACCAAGGACTATTGTGACTGGTGGCGTGAACAAGTGCTAGAGCAGAGCGAACTCAGCCTGTTCAATGTAAGATTGATAGGCGATGCCAGCAGCCCGCAGCTTTTCACTTCAATGGCCCACAACGACTTGGCTTATTGCAGGTGTGCCTGCTTTTGGACTGCTTTGTGCAGCTGTCTGCAACAATACACAAGTTCTATCTTAACTAACAAGGCTGAGTGTTGCAACAACTGTTTGCAGCAAATGGGGTCACAACAGGGTACTGGAACATAAGGCAACTGCGGTGCCCGTGACCTTGGCACTGCCGGTACTCACCAAACCAGAAATTGTGGAACAAGCTGTTGCTGGCATACTCAGTGGTCAGATCAGCTTGTCATTGTCCAATGTGGAAGCTATTCTTGTCCTTGCCAATGCCGTAGGGGTGAGCTACCTTTCAGCTCCAGATCACTGACGCGTATGCTTGTCTCGTATCACTCTCTTAGCCACTCAGCTGAGACTGTATCTGACACTGTCTGCTTTGGTGCAGTTCGTCTCCTTGGAGTCAGCTTGCGCAAACTATCTCCATGCTCAAGCACCAAAGATGACAGGTGATGCCTTGATCTGCCTGGCAAAGCTGGCTGACCACCTAGGGCTCTCGTCTCTCCTTGGGTGCCTGAGGCATTGCGATCAAAGCTTGACTGGACAAAACCTGTCAGAATCACCCACAACATCATGCTTCCAGAGGAGCGGTCGGATTTTCATGTGCAAGCACTCCCTCTACACGAATGTGGCCTCGAGTTGCACGTGACTTCTAGACACAAAGAAGGTATGGCGAGATTCATTCGCCATTTGCATAGGCGTCCCCTGTCAACTCAAAGCTCAGCGTGTGGCTTGCTATTGACAGCCTCAAGTGTGGTCATTTGAAGCTTGTACTCTGGCTTTGCAGGTCAGCATGAGGTTGGACTCTACCTGTATCCCTCCCCCCCCAACCCTAGAGAAGCGCTTGAAGGCTTAGCGCCCAAGCTCAAGGACAGGGTTCATCAGTTCACTCTCGTCTCTGTGCACACAAGAACACCACATGTTAGAGTATGCATGAAAGCGTCTCACACTCAAGTCAAAGGAGCAGCAGGTGGACTTGGGGGGGGCAAGCTTCATCAGTGCATTGAGAAAGGAGTATCCAGCTGAATACTCTGGTCCATTCACAATTGGAGTCTGTTGGCAAAATGCATCTGATGCAGCTTCTAGCTGAGTGTCATGTCTATACACCTGCATGATGGCTGCATTGTGTGTGTTCTGAAGTATACTTCGACTGGTCACCGTCTGTGCAAGCAACTCCAAAATATAGTCACAACAAGCAAACCCCTTTTGGAAGCCTTACAATCATTCTGCTCTGATACAGGTATCAACACTGACACAACCTGCAATCTTAGCTACATGTGCATTGTGCTTGGGCTCATAGCCAGCTGTCAGCACTGTCAGCCTTGACCTCACAGACAGCAGCAAACCCTACAATTTTTCCTCAGCCAGTTTTAAGTTTGCAGTCGTACTTTCCATGACAGTAAATGTGTATATTTGCCTAATGATTACCTAAAGATTCCTACATGCAATGCATCGCATAGTCCAACGCGACCTGGCTTGACTGCATAGTATTACTGTATATGGCACACTATCTCTGGGATTCAGGCAGCTCACCAGGCAAATCAGTGCTTCCTTGGAAACGTGTATCGTGGTATGCAAGATTCAATCAATCAAGAATACTCTTTACCACTCTGATATCATATGCCAGCAGATATACGGAACTGACGGGACGCCGTCAGTCCCGTACGCAATTTGATGCCAAAAAAATGTGAACAGTAACACAAAAGGAAATTCATTCATTCCTCATGTGTAGACGCCACTGTCAGAGTGTAATATACCATCAAGCACAGGACTCATCCCACACATCACTGTCCCCTTGCCCAATATAATTGTGCCTCCTCAGCCCTCTACCAATCTCACATACATCACACAATGACAAGACCACCACAGACCAAGTGCTGTTGGCAGACTGTGTTTTGGGCTAAACACCAATCTTGGAGATATCAACAGTGTCGAGAGGCGGAAAGGCCATCTCAACGATTTTGTCAGCTTTTCTGTACAGCACCAGCTTACGGTGTGCTTGCGAGATGTATCCTTTGACGTATTTGAGATGTATCAAGTTGGCAACTGTCAAAGTGGATCCCTCAAAATCAGCATCCATTTGCCCTTGCCATTGCAAGGCATGAGCAAAATTGTCTGCAAAAGAGACACCACCAATCTTGAGTCTCTGTGCTTTCATCAGGCAAGAGGGAATGCTTGCATGCCACATCACGATCTCTGCAAGCTCCTGACATCCAAACACAGCAGACAGGAACTGCTGTTTGGTTGACAGCTTTTGCAAACGCAACTTGACTTGCAAAAACAGCCTAATAACACCTCTCTTGCACAGAACAGACTTTTCTGCTCTGCTTTTGTCAAGACACCCATATGACGTGTCCACCGCAACCCAACCTATGCACGAGTGGTGAAGTGAACAGAGATGGCTGAGCAGTTCTGCCAGGTCCTACAGAGACATAAGGCAAGGATGACTCCATGAAAGCTAATTGGGGGCTGTGAACAAAGCATCACATGTCCATGAATACTATGTGATGCTTTAGGGTTTAGGGTTTCATCACCTGTCCATAAAAAAATGCGTAATGCTTGCACATTATAGCTCAAGCTGGACAGCATTTCACTCTTTGTTCCCGACAAAGCAGCGGCACAGGTGCCAGCTCACCTAGGGGGAAGTGATGTGGGTTTGGGGTACCCGGGGGACATGACTCTAGGTGCAGGATGCAGCATCGCATGAGCAGCCGCCGCAGCACTGTCAATTTCAGTTTCTCCAGCAGAAAGAATGTGCCCTACAACACAACACAAATAAAACTGATGAACTTGTCAAGGCTGACATGTCCAGATGACACGATGACGCTGACACGGCTGCTAATGACAATCGCCATTGCAATAATGTTGACCACAAATGTTGTGCTGAGAAACAACAAGACAACACAATGCGAATGTGTGGCAAAGTCAGACAACAGAGTCTCTGTGTGTCTGTAAGGTCAGCAGCAAACATGGACTTGACAATGCAGTGTGTCTCAGCTGATAAGGAACGGCTTGATGGTGTGAGATGTCCAATGTACAGATTGTGTACCTGAACACAGAAGGTATGCATGTTGGAGTCCATTTCTTGCTGGAATGTCCTCACATCACCGGCCCTGACTGCCTGTATAGACACAAGCAGTGTGTCACTGCTGTCTGTCCCCAGAATGCAGCAAATGCGCAGGCATGGTTTGGTTAAAAGGTGAGTGTGCATGCAACACTGCATACATTGTTGCACTGACCCAACAAGCAGCAGTGGAACATGCAGTGACAAAGTTCCAGATGTAGTAGTATACCTGGTAGGCGCTTTTGCATTCATGAGTATGTTGTAGCTGGATCATGCAGATGCCATGTCACATGCACTCCAAACTCTGATCATCTGGTTCAACACCACAGACAATACATCATGCAGGTGAAGTTGGTGAGGCTGCTGGATGCCATTCATGCTGACCTCCTGGTCAGCACAGATTGACAGAGCCCAGGGAAATGTTGTGTAGAAGAGTGACAGAAGCAACAACTGAAAATACGAAAGCCACTTGATAATGAGAGTTTATGGCTGCATCTTAACATCAGCAATGTAGCTGACAGAGAAACCAATCTGCAAAGTGCCGACATGTTTGTCTCAGGTAGCTTCCCACAGCAACAGGTCAGGTAGCTGTTGCATGCTGCATACCCGGCATTGGATGCACATTTCAGGACGCACCTGAATGATGGTGTCATACATGTGCATGTTGTGCTTCTGGCGGATGGCCGCCGATGGCAATTTGCCCAGCAGCATCTGGACGGGGATGAGGAACTGCAGGATTCGAGTCTTCTGCTGAAGTGCATCCTTATGACAATGATTGCAGGCATATGTCAACGCCTCTGCTGCTACGGACTGCATACCAACCAGAGCACAACTCAAACAAGGCCAACAGCAGTGGACTCCAGGTTTTGCTCAGCATCTAGCATGCAGATATGTATCTTTTGTACAAGGCTCTTTCAGTAGGTTGGTGACCTGTACTTCCCATTGTGCAGGCACATTGTCATGGTGAAGTCCGCAGCATGCAATCTGGCATTCAGTGTAGATACCCTTGCAATCGGCCAGTACCATTAGTATTGACAGGTATCATCCAGCGTTGCCTGCAAGATGGGCCTGTTTATCCTGTAGATACGGTATGCGTAAAAAAGTTATAGGGCATGCAACAAGACGCGTATGAAGTCGTGAACATCGCCCTGACTCAGCAGAAACCTGGTCACATGCAGCATAGGACGTCCAGAAGTTCATGAGGCTTTGCACTGCTGCTTACATAGAGCTCGTTGAAGATGGCAATGCGCCCCTCAAAGAACTTGTAGGTCACTTGTTGCGACATTGGGAAGTTGTTGAAGGGAGTCACGGAGTCTGGGGACAGGTTGTGGCTCACGCCCTTCATGATGCTGTCTGCCAGCCGCAGGTTCTTCAGCCGGAAGGTCACCCTGAAGAGCGTGTTGGCTACTTCCAGTGCTGCATACCTCTTCTGCCCTCCTCCTGAACTACAAAGTTTGCACTGAAAGACTAGAGAGTTGGTATGTTGGCACCAAGGTTGTGTGTCATTGTGGACAAGGTGCTGGACGAATTGGAAATGCATCATGCCTCTTCCTGCCCCTTTGTAGAGGTACTAGGAGATTACAATGACAACTTGAATACACTGCTGTGGTACACAAAAAGTGCACTGAAGCTGATGTTGCTGGCAGCCTGTTACTTTCAGCCAGCCCAGGTATGCAGCAACTGAAGCTAAGCTGCCACAGAATGTGACACTCTGAGACTCACAAACATGGTGCTCTGCCTGAAAACAGCATGACTGTGTGCGGACGCAACAGCGCTGCATGCCTGCACACTTGAGACCAAGGGTGTCACCAGCACCTGCTGATATGCCCACAAGTAGACGCAGTTCACGAACCAAGTTTACTGCCTGATGAAGCAAAAATGTGTACCTTTTCGCAGGGTTTCAGAGAAAATGGAGCTCTGCAGGTAGGTGGCAGCAGCTGACAGCTTGCCAGGGGCAGCATTGCCGTTCTGCCTCAGAGTCTGATCAGCTTGAGTTGCCATGGCCACCATGTTGTGCACCACCACATGGTGTATGGGAACAATCCAGCGCGCTGTGTCTGGAGCGTCACTGAAGATCTGTGCATCACATGAAGAGGCTGTATGAATGGTGTATTTTGCCAGATGAGCAATGTGGTCTTGTGATGTTGTTACACTATAATGCTGTGCAAGCTGTGACTGTGTGCATGACACCCTGGCTATGCCCTCATACAGGCGCATGTGCCAGTGTCATGCATACATTTTCCTGGAGTCGCAGAGGGACTGGAAATGCAGTGGTTGCAACAATGCAACATGTGGAAGGTCTGCAAGAGCTTGATGCACAGCTTTGTTGCAAGCTTACCGTGCTGAACTGAGCAAGTGCTGCTCGTGAAGCCTCGTATGCATCTGAATGCTTGGTTTGCACAAGTTTGGACATGCAAAGAGCGTGGTACTGGAAGAAAGCATGCCAGTTTGCAAACTGGCTGTTGGCAATCTGCCTGTACTGGTCATTGATTGGTGTCCACCTGGGTTGAGCTGTCAGCTTCTGTAGTGCAAACAGTCACGTTGATTTGAAGCAGCTAGACTTGTTGCTAAAAAAGCGGGCAGACAGCAACACATGACTGACCTGCTCTACAGCCGCTCTGACTTCTCTGTTCCCGGTTTGAAGCAAGGCTGCTACCGTGCGAGCTGCACAGTAACATGAGTCGCTTCTATCTTTGTTCAGCTTGCTGTAAACAAATCACTGTGATCAGGCATAGACCTACCGCTGCTGAAAGGGTCTCGGCCGTTGCAGCCAGCAAGAGCTGCTGCAAAAGCGTTCACATACTGGGCAAAGTCCGCCATATCTGCCGTGCCAAGTCACGTGCTTTGCAACCTTAGAGCCTCCAAAGCGGTCGATCAAACTAGGGTCACCAGCGACGACACTTGTGCCCTTCGATGTCGCCTTGATGTTCGCAGCGACAGTCAGCTGAATCTAGCTTCACAAGAAGTTCTCAGGCCTGCAGCTTCTCATGGTCGTCGAGTCGAAGAGTAATTGTAGCAGACGCAGGCTAGGCTGGTTTCGGAGCATGTTTGTCACAAAACCAGGTCTTGATCGCATGGTGTTTCCGAACCGCCAACCCTGCGTTGTAGAGTCAGACCCCACATTGCGCATGAGATGCCCCTTAGATCATTGCATTCTGTTACACCCTGCTGAGTACAGTTTTGCTTGCAGCCTCTAGCTGTCTTTGGTGTCATTGTTGCCTCAAGACGGTTTATTGCTTGACCATCCAGAGGCTTATTGTACAGGTATGGTATACTCATTGACTGACGAGCAGGATGTAGACACAGTTGATTTAGTCAAAGTACAAGAAGCGTTCGAAAGTATTTGCAAGCAGAAACTTAGAAGTTGCTACACGCAATACTGGACGCGTAGCCATATACTTGTCTCACTTTCCAGCCAAAAGGACTGTCTTCTCAGACTTGGTGCACCTGGGATTGGAACCAGTCTCACAAAGTGTCACACAGAGGCTGTACAGCACTGTCAGGGTCAGCCATTGGTGTGGCCAACAAGCTGTCTCCAGCTGGTGGCGTCACTGCATTGTGACCCCAACTCACATGCAATACTGACATCTGTTTTTGCGTTGATGGATACTGACTGACACATGAATAAATACTGGCTTGCTGATGCATGCACTAGCCATGATTGCCAGCAACTAGCTGGTGTGATAGTCCCCGTCACACGTCATTGAAACTGGCTCAATGCGTGTTCAGCATATTAATGCATATCATTGCCTGCCGCCACACTCTGGCCAATACCATATCAGTATGACAGGATCTTGATTGTATTTAAACGCATTTGAGTGTGCCATACAGTCTATGACAGAAGCCCCGTTGATGCATATGCAACCGCATATGCAGAAGAAGGCAGCAGCTATGCATGTACCAATTGTGTATACAGCAGAGCAGCTGTTTTATGCATTGTCAAGCGTGATGCTATGGCACTGCACATGTATGCTTTTATATTACAAGTTCGCTATTGCACACCCTATACTATACTAACGCTGGTGATGTGTACATACTTCCAAAGCCATACAGACAGTCATCATACAACTTCTTGCATGTTGAATCAAACAGTTTTAGTAGCACAAATGCAGGGTAGCAAAATCATGACGGCAACCTCACAGAAGCTTGCTAACATTGGTGACCTACCATGCTATCAACCCACTGGTCAAATAGCAGGCATCTTACGATACAAATTGTACACTACGTATATCACTCTTATGCAGCACTATTCTTTCACCCCTGTGCTGCAATCAATCTTGCGCACTGGCTCACTCTTCTGTTGCCTGCCCTTGTCCATCATGGCGTGAGTATGGGTACAGTGGCAACCTAATCTGAGACCCCTCTGGGACAATGAAACCCCCAGTAGGCTGGACGTTGGACCTGGGGGCAAACAGGGGTGCAATGGGGCGCTTGTTGGCATCTGAAGCCACCCACCAGCGCAGCAAATGGCGCTTTTCTGCATGGCTGTCCCCGTCAAAGATGTCCCCTCTTGAGTGGAAGATGGTTGGGTTGTGGATGATCTCCAGATCGCCTGGCTGTAGGGTTTTTGCCAGGTGGAACTTAGGGTCCTCAGCAATGGTGGCCACAGCCCTGCAGGGGCAAGAAGGAATGATGTGATGGCTAGGCAAGCTCATCAGGCTTTGCAGGCTGAAGCAGGATGAGGGCTGGCAACACTGCTTAGCAGAGCGTCAGGCAGCGCAGGGCAGGGCACAACAGCATGCATGGTAAAACAGGAGGGTGTATTGGGGCAGGGCAGGGTAGGGCAGGGCGGGGCAGGGCGGGGCAAAGGCACGCAAGCACGGGATAGAAGGGCAGAACAGAGCACAACTAAACACATGCAGCTTGGGGTTTTGAACCAAAGTGTGCCCCTGTACAAGATTGTGCTGGCAAACTGATGCCAGAGTTTGGTATGTGCATCATGCACAAAGGAACGGGAGGGGCCTGATTGCTTACAAGACAGCCTCCTCCTGCAGAGGTGTCAGCTTGATGTCCTGGTACTTGTTCACCTCAAAGTGCACTGACAGGTACCCATCATGGTATGCAAATGGCACCTGCACAAAGGGTCCACCTTGAGTGTTATGCGCAGCAAAATTATAATCTCTTATGCATGCAAAGTTTGTCAGGATCACGCAGAGCTTCAAGCACATATGCAGACTGTATGCTATGTTGCTGCTCATGATACTGATGCATGCATGTGTGCAACAGGAGCATTATGCCAGAATCTGGTGCATGCCAGTGCAACACAACAACACTCCTTGTACGCACTGTCAGAATGGTCTGTCATGCAATAATGCAGGGATGTTGGCACACCTCTTCCTCAAAGCCTTTGAAGGAGCCATCTGGCTTGCGCTCGTAGGCCTGCTGGTTGGCCTTGCGAGGAATCCACCATGACTTCTCCTTGCTCAATGCCTCCACCAAATCCTGCACAAACCAGATTGCAGTCGAGCCTCTCGCATGAGCTCATCAGTCATAGCCCACAAAAGCAACCTTTGCCAGACCACATGCTCACCACAAAAAATACAGCATGGTTATGACAATTTGTAGGCTGTTGCAAAACCTGCACTTGACAGTAAAACCGCCAGTCGCATCCAGCTACATGCAAGCCATGTCAGGTCACTTGAAGACAAGCTCAGACAAGCCTGACTTGAAGATACTGCCTACACAGACTTCACATGTCTACAAGGAATGCCTGACTTTCACACCTGGCGTCCAAGGCGCAGCAGCTCATTATGGATGGCGACAGCAGACACCCACTTGCTCTCTCCTCCTCCTGGTGCAGCGCTGATGGACAGCAGGGCAATGAGGTCGGTGGCGCCCTGGTCTGAGTGGAAGGCCAGGCGTGTGATGTCAATCTTGCTCCTGTCAACCTTGGTGTACCCCTCCTGCTTTGCTGCAGCGCACCAAGTCAAATGTCAGCATGCAGGGCAGGGTAGGGCAGAGCAGAGCAGAGCAGGGCAGGGCAGGGCAGGGCAGGGCAGGGCAGGGCAGGGCAGGGCAGGGCAGGGCAGGGCAGGGCAGGGCAGGGCAGGGCAGAGCACAGCACAGCACAGCACAGGATGTTTGCACACAGGAAATGCTAGACGAATCAGCAACTTGTGAGCTTGGCAGTTAAGGTGGCTGAGTGCAGTACTGCTGATTACTGGACACTTGCACCACACTGTTGTCTTGCATCCTGATCATTGCCGAGATTAATTGAGGCAAGGTTGGACCAAGATTGAGCTGCCAAGCACGTGCAGTCATAACACAGCTGCCATAGCAATAGCTGACGCATTACATATTTGTCATCTGCAATGTGCACCAGCACTGCCCAGAAAGAGGCACAGTGTGGTGATGCATAACCACAGACATAGGACTAAAACATGCACAAAATCCAAAAACTCGTATCAAACATTGAGATTCCTGACCTTTGACAAATCTGCCATCAGTGACATGATTGAGAACAGATCCAAAGACAGTGCCATCTGCCTTGTAGTCAGTCTGGGAGATCAAGGGCCTCCCCAGGTGCAGCCCCAGGGCCCAGAATGCCAGCACCAGCCCTAGACGGTCCTGTTTGTACTGCTCCACTGGAAATCCCCTGCATGGCCAAGCAACTTTGGTGCCTTTTGGCTTGTCAAAATGGAAAGTTCGTGCCTTTTGGCTTGACAAAATGGAATTTGGTGCCTTTTGGCTTGACAAAATGGACAGTTGGTGCCTTTCGGCTTGATGAAAGGGAGATTCATGTTGCAACATATTGCTTTACAGCCTGCATTGCAAGTGTGCAAAGCAGGAAATGCGGCAAATAGCTGAGCTCAAGCATATGTGATGACTTGCATTGCGCATGTATGCGCATGCGTGCAGTTACATTGTGGTAATGTTACAGTTCTTCAGCCTTCATGCTTGCCAAACTGTTCCCCAGCTTGACAGGCTTGCTACTAGAAAGTATAAAGGGCACTGTACACACAGGCTTCTGCCCTTTACAACCGCCAAAGGTTGAACGCAGCTTGACATGTAGCACAGCACGGTGTCTCTGTACCATGCATGATGGCAGGATGCCGTAATGCCACAGGTAGACTGATATAAGTAATATTGTACGACATAATTACCTGACCAGGTGGAAGCCCTTGCCTGAGTTGACCTCTTTGCCAATCTCCAGCAGCTTAGGCCTGAGGTGTGGCAGTGGAAAGTCCTCCTTGGTCAACTGCACCATTGTGAGACAGCTGGAGGACTTTGATCCTTTCAAGTATGGCCTGATGCAGGCGTTGTCTGATCTCAAGCAGCTGTCAGATTGTGGTGAGTCCATTGAGCACGTCTTGACACCAAATACCGGACTTTGGGCCATTTGCACAAGGCATGACATGATGAAAGCTGTGCACAGGAGTATCACTTGCTTGTCAAAAGCAGGCTGTGAACACCTGTCAGCTCGGATGGTGGAGACAGAGGTGCATGCAGGCAGAGGAGCCCTCTTTCAAGACCTTGTGGCTTCTGATGTGACAGACTGTATCATGAGCTGAGGACCATGTGAGGACTGGCCAAGTGCAGTGTGAAGATGGCATCATGCCATGCGTTTACAGCAATCAACAAGGTGGAGATGGGCAGACAAAAGTATGTAAAATCATGCAGTCTATATATAGATTGCGCATTACTGTAACATATGATGCCTACTGTGTGCAATGCAAGTGTTGTGCACACCTTTAGAATGTCCTCCTCAGTGCTTACACCTGTTGACTTGACTTTGGCTACGGCTGAAGTGAGCTCTGCCACATCTTGAGTGGTGAGTTGGTATGTGTATGCATCTTCGCGACCCTGCGTGAGGTGCCCATGCATGAGTGTACAAACACATGCAAGCATAATTTGACTCACAGCATGTTGATCAATGGTGTCATGCAAGATCAACGGTGTCATGCAAGACTTTGCAGGTTGCAGCAGAAACCACTGCCCCTACAGGCAGGCTTGGTTGGCAAGGGCAGTGCGCTTTGAGGGTCACAGCTGCAAGCAATTGCAATACCTGAAAGTCAGCTGCTTTCCAATCTGCTGGATCATCTATGATGGTGAGTGGCTCTACTTTGCCTTGAGGTCCTGACACCCTGCAACATACAAATGCAACCCTCTTCAACCGTCTGCGATGTCACACAGCTGCTCTTGGACATGCACATAGGTGCATGTGACCTATGTCACATGCACCTATGTGACATAGGTCACATGCAGTTGACCTATGTCAACTGCATAGGTCAACTGACCTATGATTTGAACACCGGGTCACGTGTTGCACGTGCTGATCGTGTTCGAGGCGTACCTTAGCTTGGAGGTGTCAACTTGCTTGGGTGTCAGCTTGTAGCCGTCCAGCTTCCTATAATATTCCTTGATCCGTGTTTGATAGTTCTGCGTATCGAAGGTGCCGACTTGTTGGGGCTGCTGAAAGTCAACAGCGTTCGACTCAGGTGGCGCCATGGAAGCTGATTGTAATCACTGCAGCAACACTCTAGGTAACTCGCGAAGCTTGCTGTCGTGATTCTTGCACAAACAAACAGCATACAGCAGTGGTGTGCATGCTCTTCTCACTGCATGATAACAGGCATACGTGCAAGCTCCCGACTGATCAAGGTGCACTGGCAACTTGCACCCGCAGTCTTGCAATGAAACTAACTGAATGCAAAGAGCTCTGCATCAAGATGGCACAGGCATGGTCACGTATTACATAGTGTGCCACGTACGACAACAAGCAAGCACCGCAGCCGCACCACGACAACTGCAAGCTTGCCAAATAAGAGAGGCCATCATGATTTGCAGGTCCATACCTTGTTGTCTGTCACGACGTTACTGTTTGCTTGCGATCCGTACAGATTGCGCTTCTGTTTGCTGTGTGGGTGCGTCGTCGATGTCCAGGAATAAGTCGATGCCCTTCATGTAAGCTGGTTTCACACGTGCAGACCTGCGACACAGGACCCGTGAGGGCACGTGCGATGCTGTAAACCCAAAGTCCTGACCATACTACACAAAACTCTTACACTTGCATCATGCGCACATGAGCCCATGCAGAGCTCTCACACCGCATTACATTGCTGCGAACAATGTGGTCAGGATCTGACACCCTGCTGTTGCTTAAGCTTGCTAGGTTCCAAACAATGGGAGCGCAGGCCAAAGCCTCTGTTTTAACTAACCGGGCCCGGTCTTGGGAAAGTACCAGTGTCTCTAAGACGCAATTCATCAAAGAAAGCGAGTGCAGGTCATCACAAGTCCGGTTACATGGCCACACTCGTTACCTTTGCGCATAAGCTGTAATCAGTAATCATATGTTACACAAGATGCATCTTGCTGCTTCAAACAAATCTGCCTTCTGAAACATGTGCATAATTATATTTATGAGGCGGAGCTGGCCCTCTGGCCTTGACACGGTAGAATTCGCATTTTGACGCACTGGAATCTGGGGTGCAAGGCATGAACCAGCAACAAGGCCATCATCTGTTGTTTACGCACAGCTGACACATCAGGGCTATAATCCTCAGAATCCAAGTTTGAAAATATGACCTGCTGCCCTTATAATGACCACAGCAATCTCTTGTGGGAAGCGCAAGCAGTTGGGTATCTCTGTAGCTTTGTCTCTGTGAATTCACCACACTGCTGTGCTAAAACACTCATGTGCTGCCGTTCAGTATCATATGCAATACCAATGTCATCATCCAAGCTTGCATGCTTCAAACATGGCGGTGTATACATTGATGCAGCTGAAAGTCAGCATGACTACAAAGCCCAAACTTGGGCAGTGCAATCTTTGGATAGAAAAACACAGCAAATCTGCACAGGACACAAATACATACAGCTGGTGATCTTCATGAACCAAGCAGCAGCAGCGTCATTGTATAAATGTCATTTCTGTAAAGGATGTGATCATTTTTGTTATGCCAGCATTGTCAGCTCAACACCATCAACAAAAAGCATGAGGCCTTCACGCTTTCTTGCCTGCCTTCTTCTTTTTCTGCTTAGAAGCTGGCTGAGCAGCAGCAAAACCCAGCAGAGCCAGAGCTTCTTTTGCATCCTGGGGAATGGTGACCCCCACAGCTTGCTTTTGTGTCCCCTTGCCATTCTCACCCTCCTTCCTCTTGCTCTTCTTCTGCTTCTTCTTGACGGCAGCGCCATTTGGCTCTTCCACAACTTCAGTGTCTAGCACAGGTGAGACAATTTCATTTGCCCATGGAGCATCAGCAAGATCTGTGCCTAAAACACTTGTAGGTTCAGCAAGGTCTTCTTCCTGCTTTTTGGCCTGCTTCTTCTTCCTCTTGTCCTTGGTCACAGCCTGCCTGTCTTCAGTTGGGACCAGCTGATCAGTCACAACTGCTGAGTCAGTTTCAGCTGCAGCTGCAGCACTGTTGTTGCCATTCTTCCTCTTCTTTGCAGGCTGCTGGGAACTGTTCATGTCAGACATGACAGCAGCCTCAGACGCAGCAACATTCCCATGACTATGAGCCATGTCACCATTGCTGGCAGGGTGACCTGCTTCAGCAGCTTCTGTGGCAGCTGCCTGGTCTGAGCCAAACAGCTCAGCATACTCATTGAGAGTCTGTGCGTCTGCTGTTGCCTTGCGTTTCCAGTCAGATGAGCTGGACTTGAAGGCTGATGTACCACATCTGCAGATCAGTAATGGATCTTTTCAGAAGTCAGAGTACACAGCAAGGTGCAATTTTCTTACACATTGTAGAATGTGTTTGCTGCGCATTGTCGGCTCGCTGATGTTTGCAATGCAGCATTGCACAGTGTTTGCAACGAGGGTGTAGTGGCCAAGCAGCAGCTGGTGTTCAGATGGTATGTCAGCACAAAGTCCTGGACAGTACATAAAGCGGCCATGCATGGCCATGCATGCATTTGTATGTAACACACAATGCATGAGAAGATCATGTGCTTGCTGCACCACATCCAGGCAGCACTGCATGCACAGCCATTCATCAGACCATGCACCATGCAAACTTTGTGAGACAAAAGCGGGAAAAACAGTAATATCAGCATTCCCATCATGTAAAATCACAGAAAGGGGGGAGGAGTTGTCCCAAACAGTGAATCATTCCTGCTGGACAGTGCTCACATGACTGAAAGTACTCAATTTGCACAGCTTGTGAAGTCAATGAGTAATATACATCATGCCACACATCAGCTTGTTCTCTTGACCGTAATCATGTTGAGAGGGGGGTCTTACTTGCGCATGAGGGCCGCCCCTCTGGGGGTGGCGCTGAGGGAGGCCTCAGCAGCTGCCAGCTCACCAGCAATCACCTCCTTGTCCTTCACACCCTGCAGTGCAACCCTGACTGGCTCACTCCTTACCACTTTAAAACCTTGCACTTTTCATCCATAGCCGCAACATCACACGTTGTTACAGGTTGAATTGTTGGGTGCAAATATGTACTCTGCAGATGATGCAAAGCTACAGAGCTTGACCAGATGGCGTGCTCTTATGGTTGGCAGCAGCATCATGACGCAGCTTGATTGGCTAGTGTGAAGCAGCAGTTGGCATCAGCATTGTGTTAGTATATCGGCACCAACATGTATGGCCAGGTGACACCACATGCATGTTTCATAAATCCCCAAATGTTGATCTTGCCCAGCCTCTGCCTACTGGGGAGAGATTGGGGGGGGGGGGAAGGGATACAAAAGGTAAGGCAAGGCAAGGGTACAAGGGGGGGAGGGAGGGGGAGAAAATGGATGGGGATGGGAGAAAGAACAGCAGGGGAGAAAAGGATGTGGTCAACATGCAGGAAAAAGAAGAGTCTCACCCCCCAAATGAAGCAGCTCTCCACAACATGGTTGCCTCCAGGTTCCACAGCCAAGATGGCCCACATGCCCTTCAGCTTCCTCAGCAGCTTCTTCTTGGCCTTGCTGGCAGCTGCAGCATTGACTAAGGCTTCCAAGACGCGGCTGCCGCCAGGGTCTTGGCCTACTCTTAGGGTTTCTGAGGGGCTCCAGTCCCCAATGCTGCTCACAAAAGCTTGACTAAACTCCTGCATAGATGTCCACATGGGCATATAGCTCAAGCTTCCATCAGCTAGGCCATGACCACTTACAGGATCAGCACTGTTGCTCTGCTTCAATGGCTGCTACCAGCATGTACAGAGCGTTGTGGTTGCATGACTGTGGAACAAAAGGCCAAAAACCCTTAGAAACTCTTTGAAAACTTTGTCTAGAAAAACATGATTCAGTCAATTGCATTTTGAGCAAGAAACAATTGGAAATTGAACAAGAAACAACTGAAAAACCCTCTCATAAGCCTCATGGATTATCTCATGGATTTTGTTGAAAGATTGTAAGTGCGCAGAAACAAAATTTCGGAAAATGTAGTGAGACTAGGATGGAAACAGGGCTTGGTACCTGTGGGAAGGAGAGGAGGGTGGTGAGCATGGCACAGCCCAGGGGGGACAGCCTCACCCTCTGCCCCGGCTTCATGTCAGGCCCACAAATGCGCCCTGGCATGTCCAGCGTCAACAGCGTCTCGGCTAAGCCCTGCATACAGGCAAACACTGCAGATGAATGTCATGCCAGTGACCAGACTTTGCAACGAGCTGACAATCAAGATGATTGATGAACGGAGTCTGCAATAGGTGTGACCAGCATGCTCATCGTGCTGTTTACATTCCTGTCCAGAACAATCTATCTTTGAAGGGAGGTGTGTGTCCGTATAAGAGACATATGTGTTTTTGGGTGTTCCAATCCTGATCACCCTTGTGAGGTGGCAATGGTATGTGGCTACGTATTACTTGTATGACATGATTAGGTTCAGCAATCCGATTGACAACCAGTGAAGAGTCCACCATATGAACCACCACCAACTCCACAAAGAGGCAACCTGGTTGACTGCCAGATGCAGCGAGGCAAGCTGTACAGGTTTGAAGGCTCAAGAAGACCCAATACATGCAGTGCAGCCCAAAGACAGCACAATTGCTCCCCCTGCCTTCATTATGAAGGTTCAGAAACATCCAATTTATGCACTGCAGCACGCAAAACAGCACATTTGCTCACCTTGCCCTCATCATGAAGGCCTGTAAGAGCAGCAGCAATTGCCTTGCTAGCATCAGCTTGACCAGCGCTTGTTCTAGCACAAGCCGCCAGCAAAGCAGCCACCACACCACTGCGTCGCCGCTGCAGCAGCTCCTTGAAGCTGCCCTTCAGCTCTGCCAGCAGTGTCTTCGCCAAAGGGGACCGATTGGCAGCTGCCAGAAAGGCCTGAAGGGCAAAGTTGGCTGATGGATGGGCAGCAAGGGCAGGCAGGTCGCCAGACAGAAAGGAGGAGTAAAACTCCTCTAACAGAGGCTGAGGAGCCACGGCAAAGACTACCTGCATGACAGACAAAGAAATCTTGTCAGGGTTTTGTAGGCCATACTTTCCGCCATGGCCCGGCAATGACAAATGCACACAGCCCAGTTGACAGGTGCATTGATTGTGTTATCCACTGAAGATTGTGATAGCCACTGAAGCTTGTGATAGCAGAAACATCTCCACAATATAGAAACGATACTGTCCCCAGACGTTTCTCTGTTTAGATTTCCAGTGCAGGGACGACGTTTCTGAATCACATAGGCATTTGATTGCCAGTGAGAAGAGCTGAAACCACTGAAGCATGTGATGGCCACTGAAGCCTCTGATAGCCACTGAAGCTTGTGCGTTCCTGTGGCAGTAGGCGCTGCATCTGCAAGTGTGCTGCCATAAGACATGAGATGGCATGCACCTCTTGCCTCCTCATCTTTGCATCTTTCCTGTGGAGCTGCATATGCCCAAGCTGCATGAAATGGCTGCTCAGGCAATGTAAAATGTACCCTGGAAGTTGCCGCATCAGTTGCTGATGCAACTGATGCAGCAGCAGATGATGGCGTACTGCCACAGGGATTCACAAGTGTCAGTGGCTCTCACAAGATGATGGACTCCCATGGCATGAGTGAATTCTGATGCCGTTTTGCAGGCCCGCATCATGTATATGAAGTCAGGGAGAACCCTTTGATGCAGAAGCATGTGCTTGATTTCCACGATGTGTCTGCTCAGGTGGTCTTGCATGATGCCTGGGTATAACCACAAAGACTGCAAGACCCACTTGATGCAACACCCACCACCATATAACAGTTACAATATTAAAATCGCTTTCCAGCTCATGATGAGCTAGGCATGTGCGGAATGTTCGAGACTGGTCTCTTGAAAGCAGTCTGTCTTGCGCATCTCTATAAGATCTACCAATCTACCACCACCATCACCACCAAAGCTGATGTGATTACTGGTGACTCACCTCCATGACGTGGCTGCTGAGGCGGTCCTGCATGATGCCCTGGGGTATAATCACAATGACATTCACCACCAAAGCTGATGTGATTACTAGTGACTCACCTCCATGACGTGGCTGCTGAGGCGGTCCTGCATGATGCCCTGGAAGGCAGTCCTGGTGATGCCCTGCAGCAGGCTGTCATCCCCCTCCTCCACATCCGACTGGGCTCCCAACATGGCAGGAATGAGCGCCTGCAGTGCCTCCCTGCAAACAGATAATGACCAAATAATGTAACAGTAATGACAGTAACAATAGTAATAACAGTAGTAATAGTAGTAGTAATAGTAATCGTAATAGTAATAGTAATGGTAACAGTAACAGTAACAGTAACAGTAATAGTAATAGTAATAGTAACGATCTTGATAGTAACAATAACAACGATGATAATAATAACAATGATAATGATATATTAATAATAATAACGATAACAACAATAACAACGATGGTGGTTCAGGATTTGCAGTCCAAAAGGTCTGAGCTTGTCAACACAAATTCAAGTCTGACGCAGCAAGCTGTCATCTTGTGAAGGCTGTGACTCCAGCACAGCAGAGATTATTGAGCCAAACGCCTCCCTACTGAGTCAAATGCCTCCCTACTGAGTCAAATGCCGCCCTACTGAGTTGATTGAGAACAAAGATGGAGTTACTGGCTCTCGCCAGCTGCTGGTTGGCAATGTGAAGAAGCAATACCCCTTGTCTGGCCATGCTTGATGTCAACTATTGAACATGAGCAATGCAATGCACATTTGTCTGATGCAACACAACTCTGTGACACATCTCTGATCACGACCTAAATCCACATTTGCAATTGAAACACAGCAGAAGCTTGAAATCTACACCTCTGCCAGGCTTGAAGCAGTGCACACCTTGTTTGGCATTACCAGCATTGTTCAGTGAGCATGCCTTTCTGATGTGACTCTATGCAAAGCTTGTTGCAGTTACCCATTTGAGAACAACACACAGTAACACACAGCCTGTCAGCCAGTAGCCAGGTCTGACGCAAACTTACCCATTGCCCTGACAGGCAGTCAGTATGCCTTGTATGAAGGGGCTTGCATTCTGGTCGTACATCAGCTCGTGCAAAGCGCTGATGTAGTCACTGGACAGCAGTGTGTCAACCAGCACGTGCAGTAGGTCTGGATAAGCAACTTCTGGAGTAGCTGCTTGCTTGCCGGGGAGCAGTCCCACTTTGCTTGCTAGGGCCCCTCCTTTGGACTTCTGCAATACAGACAGAAAACTTGTGATCTTTGGTGATTACATCCACAAAGCAAGGCAGATCTTAAAGCAGTCTTGTTTGGCCGGTCAGCCAGTCATGTATAGGACCTGTTGCTTTTGTGACAGCAGAAAAGTCAGCAGTGCTTGGGTTTGAGATGCCTGAACAAAACAGGGCCAGCATGCAGAGCATGGTTCAAACAATCTGCATGCATGCTGACAACCATGCAAACTTTGACATTTTGCAACTTCTGATTTGCAGGGTTGCTCCCATGCTATTGCAGTGATTACTTCTGTTGAGCATGCCTTGGCAGATGCCACAAGCACTTCAGAGCTAAAAAGATATGATAAACAAACTGCTCAGGCAAGGAGGTAATGATTGCAAGCACACCTTGTTTTGGCTCTTGGCAGCCAAAGGCAACACATTCCGGCCAGCGATGATGCACAACAGTCTTCTTGCAACGTGGGTTGCATACCGGTTGGTCAAGAAGTCATACAGGTGCTCACACACGTTATTACATGCCTCTGTCAGCAGCTGCAACATAAACGCGGCCTCATTGACTGTCTGTAGCTTATTACAGCGTGGGTGACTTGGCTTTGATCAAATAGTACATTGCAAACAGCTTATTCAAAGCCTTACCTCCTCAACTGCAGGGCCCTCAGCAACCGAGTCTTGCTGAGCATTGGTGAGTTGTTCAAGTACAGCCTCCAACACATGCGCCCCAAAAGGACTGCAAATTGTGCAACACAGGTTCAGGAAGCAGGGAAACAGAGGGGAGAAAGTTCAGAAGTCTTGGTACGAACGCGAGACTGACTGCAGATGGTCTTACCTGCTAGCCATAGCCATGAGCCCCTCACCCTTTAGCACAGCTTGAAAGAACTTTGCTATCTGCTGAGGCTCTGCAGCTGGCAGCAAGGCTTCTAGGACCCGGCTGCAAGCGGGGTCGGTAGCCACGGCACACTCTTGCCCAGAGGCTTCCGCAAGCGCATTGGCAACGAGCAGCGACTGCTCCTCCTTATCGTCCAGACCGTCGAAGTGCGACTTGAGCTCTTCAAAATAGGTCACAATCTCCTGCGTGGCCCTTGGAAGCCTTGCTTGGGATGCTGCATCGTCTACAGGTCCGGCAAATGCCTCGTCGTGCGTTCGTTTGCTTGCCATGATATGTTGCGCGCAGGATTCTGCCGATTTTGACTTGGTTTCGGAAATTCTATATGCAGCTGAAACTGCAGGGGCTATTCGAAGAGACAGCCCTGGTGGCTGCTCCGCCCCGCGCCCTTGAGTCTCCCAGGGATTTTCCTAGTGGTATGAATCCGATGACCAATTCCCGAAATTGCACTTGTCCCAGGGATTTTGCCATGCAGCCTTCCATATAAAAGCAGTGCAAGCAGTATGTTTATGGTATGCTTAGGGTTCTCGTAGCTCTGTTGGTGTGACACGCATGCAGGTTGCTAATCAATGCAAGTCACATCTGCATGCAGACGCGTGCGCAAAGAAAAGCCTGCATGCGACTCGTGAGATAAATCAAATGTGATGTGGATCAAATTCGGCTGCGGCGTTTAGCAGCAAAGATCCAGCATAGACATGTTACCTTGCTTTGCACATTGAACAATCAAAGGGTCCACATCAGGCTGAACTGCTGTACACTACTCAGCTTGGAAGCATACAGCTAACACATGGTGTACAAACCACACTGGATCATCACTTGCTTGAACGATTTGTTCACACTGACAAACACCATATGGGGTATGCATGATAGGGGATGTTGCACGTAGTGTCTGGTCTGTAACAGAGCTGGATGAGGAAGACACAAATCAATGAAGTTCTGCTGACTTTGTAATTTGCGTCACTATGCTGGTATTGACCGCTGTTATGTAGCAAGTGGTACACTATGGCTTGGCCTTGAATGCGCACCAATGTCACTCATCATCATCCCTAGCTGAGTACTGCACACACATTCTTAGTGGTCAGCAACACGATGGAAGCACATCGTGGAGCTTATGCGTCATGCAGTGTATGTTGCATCGTGCTTACTAAGCATGATGCTACATACACTGCATAAGCATACTTGCACTGCACAGCATCAGTGACTCACCTTCCAGTCTGGTAGAATGCTGGTGTTTCTGCCAGCTAGGAACTGCATGAAGCACAAACATGTCAGATAACTGATTTGCACAGTGCATGCAGTCATGCCGCATTTGACATTGGTGCATCCCATCAGGCAACAGCATAAGCTGCCAACGATTGTGAATTTGTCGGCAATTTGATATCTGCATATCCAACTAGACATACCACAGACCGCTGCATTGGCACTGACCTTTCTAAGACCATGGTTGTGGTATGCCTCCCCACGAGTGATGTCCTCGGGCTTGTCCTTGTCACTTGATGCACGCCTTGTCTTGTCCCACCTGCAGTACAGGAACCACAGATGAGGCCACCTAGAGCAGTCACCTACTACCATGCCTGCTCTTGTGACCAAAAAAGGCTATCAAAAGCTCACATAGTGTCGGGACCCAACGCAAGTCGACCCAAATAAAGAACAGCACCGGCACATCCCAGTCCAATAGTGGCGTAAAGTGGGTAGGCCTGCATGGCACCATGTGGCATGCTCCGTGTTGCAATGCTATAGTCAGCCATAAGAGGACACGTCCAGCAAAGAGAGCAAGGTCCCTTTTGATGCTTACCTCCTTGATAACCCACCGCTCCTTGACGGACTTTGCGTCCCTGTACGTTCTTTGTGCGATTTTGGCTGCGGTTTGAGCTGCGGACGACATTGCTGATCGACGCTGGTCCACTACACCGCTGCACTGTAGTTGAGTAAACGAATATCATAGGCATGGATCTCCGATGACCCTAATCAAGCAAAATAGAACCCTGAGAGAATGAAACGCTCACCCCTCGATAGGACGAAACGCTCACCTCGACAGGATCAATCGGCATATCGAGCGCTCATTGCACGGTGGCCTCAAAGGCAAGAGCACAATGTCCCGCAAGAGTAAGCGACCAACTGTCTTGCCAGACGATGTACTATACAACAAGAATCTCAGAGCTCCTATCGAGACTGAGCTCAACGTAACGCCAAAAGCAAAGGTTCACAGAGTGGAATGGAACAAGATCATGCAGGGGGACCCTGTTGAGATTAATCCATCCATCGGCCACGGCTACAAGATCATGACAGTGGACGAGTGGTCCGCCAGATGGAAACGGAACGACGACTTTCCCAGCTGTCTCAAGTGTGACGGCGTCAACACCAAGGAACATCACTTCATACAGACATGGTAAAATGCTCAAGCACTCAGAATGCGTTGCAGTCAGCAGACCTGACTCACGTATTTGTTCACGTACGTGTGTTCTGCATGGCATTCCTGTGCTGACTCTGTTCTTGATGCTCATACAGGTGTAGGCAGAAGAAGAAATGGGAGAGTGAGCTCTTGTGTCTGGATTGCCACACATTCTCCTGGAGAAGCTATAGTGACCCAGACTTCATGACACCTGAGCAATACCAAAAGCAGTACTGGCAGCATCAAGCCAAAGCTACAGCATGAACAATTGCATTGTAGCATTCAGGGATGCCAGTGCTGCCTAGTACATCATAGTATGCATTGCAGTGTAGCGTACTGCACTAAACTGATGGAACCTCCACAGACACCTTGCATGCACGTGCAAACAATGCGTAGAGAGCTTCCCCACAGCAAACCAGTTACACTGCAGCATTGCAGGGAACTCAAGAACAAATGTACACCAGGACATAAATTTTCAATTGTAGGCCCATACATGCACACATGCATAGACACACGGCAGCCTCTCACAGCATAAGTTTGCCCTGAAGCGTTACATACGTCTTTTGCATTAAATCAATGTCTGCTTTTCTGGGATGAAGAGAATAAACACAGTAAAACGGCAGCCAACGCATGTAATATGTTGCGTGCTCTGCCATGCTCTCAACTGGACATTCCAGCATTGCGCTCTCGTTCCATCTGCATCAGGCAGATTGGATTGTAATAATTGAATATCATGAAACCACATAGGACTGTTTTGACTCAAGACCTCTCAAGCAAGTAAGAAACAGCTTCATATATGCAACAATCATTCAGCATCACCATGAGCACAATGCAGATGGACATGTATGAAGGACAGCTTTGGAGTTTTGCCTGCCACAATGCAGCTGACAGTCGACAAACAACAGGGTGTGATCAGTTGTTACCATGTATCTGTGGTCGCCATAGATGTCATGCACCAGGTCACTGATCTTCCTGTCCCAATTTGCAGCTAGAGCTGCAGCCCAAACTGGCTCTGGCAAGCCTGCGTCAACATGCTAAGCTTTAGAAAAGAAAAGAAAAGAAGACGCCGCTGGGCATTCAATATAGAGAAGCTTGACAGTGCTCAGTGCCGTTGCTAGGCTTGACAGTGCACAGTGCCCTTGCATGGCCTGACAGAGCTAAGCCTGCACAGTAAATTTGCTTGAGCATGACAGGAGGATGCGTGTCCAGTGGTGAATACAGCGATTGCACATTTGCATGTGGGTGTGTTCCAAGCAGCTGGCTTGTACCTGCATCTCTGTAGGCCCCAATGATCTCACCAATCTCTGCAGCATTCATGCCTGATAGGATCACGGCCCTTTCCCCCACGCGCTGCATGCATATGACCACCAGTGTCAAGCCATGCATATAACCACCAGTGCCAAGCAAATACACAAAAGGTTGCTACCCTTCGCGACACTCTCTAGTAAAAAATCAGGCAAACAGATCTTCAGTACTGGCTGCTTAAGGTCTTGTGATCGCCCGACATGCAACTTTCGGCAAGATGTGGTGGAGCTGCAGAGAGCTTGACTACACATCTCACTCAGGCTGAAGCTTATAGGTTCTGCGCACATCACTGCATGTGCAGCTTTCATGCCAGTACATGATTGTGATAAGATGCAGCACAGCGTGCACATACTGACAGCTGACCTGACCTGTGTGTGCATGTGTCCTGGTGCTTCCATAGCTTGCTGGAGTGTCCGCTTGAACATATGCTGGTCGCATATGATGATCTGTAAGCACAATGCATTGATGGCTGCAATGAAGCAGAGGTCACTGCACCATAGAGCGTTGTCTCTTGCAAGTGGTATGACTCTCATGGTACTTTACCTTGACCATATCTGCATCCATGTCAAGCATGATGCCTCGAAATGCCTGTACCTCATGCTCATGAAAACCGACCAGCAAGACTGCCTGCATTCGACGCTGATGATTGGTATGCTGAGAGGTCTAGCCAGAACTGGAGTGATCACACTGGCGTGGTCAGACTGTTGACTGACCAAAGGACCGAACAAATCAGCGCTTGTCTGGGCTAAGCCGCCTTCGTCGTCTGTGTTGAGTCTCACGAGCTCAGGAGCATGAGACCTGCCGCGCTTGAAGACATTGTCGAAGAAACCTTGTGCCACTATTCGTTGGCAGCGCGATACGTTGTTCTGTGGTGCAATTGGTTTCAGATTGAACGCATTGAATGGCCTGTGAACCACAAACGGACGCTTTGTTGGACAACACGCCGCTTTGAAGACGCTGCAAACTTCGACTTTTGAGTAGGGCGCTTGCAGCATGCCTGCTCAGTCACGAAGTCAAATTCTGCAGTGACCCTGCGGCATATGCAAGCACTGTCGTAAAATGACGTCGTGCATTCTCTTACTTTGTCAGCGGTGCGACAAATCGCAGGTAGAGTGTCACGGCTTTCCTGTGGTAAAGCCTGGCGTTACGTGGCCTGCATCCTTGAAAATCTGCAATTGTGTTCAATCAGCAACCGCCATGGTTCACAACATGTCATGAGCTAAGCTAACCTGGCCATGAAGCATGGCGGTACGAACCAAATGATGGCGTGTTACGCCACATTTGGCCCTAACACCCTCCACTGCCCCACGGTCAGCAAAAGCAAGCACCCCATATGGCATGCATGGCACGTGCCATGGCCAGAGTGCACTTTGGCCAGAGTGCACTTTGGCCAGAGCCACCAAAAGGAAAACAAGGGAGGGAAGGCGGGATAGTGCTTTATAGCCTAACCCTTTCATCAGGTAAGCTCAACTTAAATTGCGGCTGCCACCGACGAAAGCAATGCTGATGCTGCACACTGACTGCAAGCTAGTACCACAAAGACTGCTCACTAGTGACTCACTTCCCTGCACGTGACATTCAACCAACGGATCTCAGGATGCACGTCCCCAAGTATGCTTGCCTATGTTTGTTTGATCTGTGCCTTGTCGTACCTATTTAATGCCTCATGGACATGGGCATACCAATGCTCAATTTGTGACCTGTTCACGTCATGCTACACATGCTACATGCCGGGCTGTAGTCAGACTTGCTTTTCATACATCATTGTCACACCACAAGCTAACCTCTGGCTTCAAGGACACTGCTGTTGTCTCTTGATATGATGTCCTGTGGGAATCGTCAGCATAGGTCAGTCCTTGACAGCCAACACTGACTGCCCACCTGGAACAATCAGCTTGCTCCCCGCTGCAGTGGCAATGCACAAGAAACAAAGACCTCAGACAAAGCAGCTTTGACAGTCGCTCCCTCCAAAAACAGAGGGACCAAATGCTGCAATGCTTCCTCTTCTAGCTCAGCACAAAGTTGCTCCAGCGCCTCTAGGAAGTCATCATCACATGCAATGTTGTCATCATTTGTATCAACATCATGATGTCGAATTTAACAGCAACAATGAGGTGATCATCTTCGGCATTGCTGATGACATCATCCCTGCCTTCATCTTCTTCATCACGTGTCATCTTCCTGATGGCCCTCTGCTGCTCCAGGTCTGTGCAGAGATTGGCAGCTGCTCCGTGCTTCTTGGCGGGAAGCAGATATTCTAGTGAAGCAGTGACAAACATGCTGCTGTATCTCTGAGAATCAGGATTGGGCTGAGCCAGACATGGGACTGACAATGCTGGACATTGGTATGCAAGCAGCACTGCACACAGACGAGCACTCAGCCTTGAGGACAGCAGTACTTATATGGCATGTGATTTGGTATATGTGGACTCTCCAGGTTGCAACAACTTGCCCACCGTTCCTTGGAAGCTGCTGCAGTCTCAACAGAGAAAGAGCCCTTCTACCAGAGCTCCAAGAACCGTCCAGCATTGGATGTGAGCTCTTGCCTGAGCAGGCTGTCTGGCCGAGCAGGGTTCACACCAGGCAAGCATGCCAGCCATGGATTCCAGACTAGCCAGCTGTGTTGGCTAAGGCAGACTTGTGCCATGTTCAAATCATCATGAAATCCAGCCAGTCTACGTAGTAAAAAACCCCCCATATGATCAGGCTGTGCGAAAAAATGAACTCATGGTGTCAGTGCTTTACGTGAACAGGCCTGCACACCGAGACCGCAAAGAAGCAAGTGCAGTACATTCAAAGACCACATGCTTCTCATCCCCCACAGCACCACTACTGCAAGCCAAGCACACTCTGTGAGCCCTATCAACATGAGCAGCGCCAGCAAAACAACCAGCAGCAATATGCAAGCCATGGCATTGAAGCCTAAACTGCAGAAAGCGCTGCATGCGCCAACCAGAAATAGGCAAATGACAATAACGCTTACGAAGGCTGTATGGCCTGAACCACTGCTCATAAGTGCAGGAAACAACCCTCGAGTGGGAGCTGCATGAGGACAGTACAAAGCAGCACTGCCCATGTCCTGCAACTGTACAGTCAAGGCCTCTGCCAGACCCCATGTCTGAGCTTCATGACATAGTGACACGCTTTAGTAAACAAGGCTGAAGTGGGATCATGCTGTCTCAGTGCAATGAAAGCGCGAAATGGATTGAAACAGCTTTTTGTTATGAGGGGTGATGTATCAAGGTGTTTCTTGCATTGTTCCTGACATGGTCGAAGCTGCTGCATATGACAGCAAATTCGTCTCACGAGGTCACACGAGGTCACACGAGGTCAGTGCTTCTTGCGTGTCGCAGCACATTTGAAAGTCGCCATCGTGAGTATTTGAGACCCAAGCAGTCAAGGCCGATCAAGCTTGAATCGAGCGCCGTCCAAACAATGTGACGCAAGGTGTGCGCGCGATGACCTGCAAGTTACCTCGGTCCCTGCTGGGTACTCACTTGAATGCAATTTCAGGTGGTACCAGTGCCATCAAATAACTCACAGATGCACCCGGACGCAACTGCTGACAAGATGCGTTGGACCCCGTTCTGCACCAAGGTTCTCAGAGTGCTGCTTGCTTTCCTCCAGTTTCCGACAGCGTATCCCTCAGCGTATCCCCAAGCCGTTACCGTACGTAATGCACCAAATCAAGTGTTCCCACCACGTCATGATTTGGTGGTGTTGGTGATGCTAATTCGGTCATCTTCGCTTCAAACGTTAGCTGAATCTCGGCTGAACAAGCGCCGCACCATGTTACCGACGTAACGTACTCAAAATTTTGCTCAATACACTAACAGATAAACCTCCTGTGAGATCATCTGTTCCGCTAAGCTTTGAAGCCGAAAGTGGCCAACAGGGTGGAATCAGGCGCAGCCAACTTGATATCGTAGAAATACCATCTCATGACGCACGAAGCGAAGTCCGAGCCTGCGGAACTGGTCTCTCCGGCGCCTAGTGTCGCCCCTGTGTCAGCTGCCGGCCCGCTTTGGCAGCAGCTACTGCTGTCCCAAGCAATTGCCCAGAACTCGGCAGGGCTGTCTTCTCTTCCCAACAGTGAGGCTTTCAGACAGGCAAGAACACATTGCAATTTTGCTGCACATGTAGCCAGCCGAGATTTACACACATTTTGCCTGCAGCCATCAGCGTTTCAAAGCTTCTCTCAGCAGTCAGCAGCTCAGGCTTTACTTCAGCTGCCGTATCAGTCAAGGTCTTCTGCTCCCAATGGCTCTGCAAACCATCTCACAGGAGCCAGAAGTGCTTCTGCACATCTTCTGCAGCATGCTGCATCAGCTGACATCAACAGCTGTGGGATGGGGGACGACAGCAGTGGAGCCTGTCTGCCAGGGTGTGGAGATGTATCAGCAGCTTGCAAACGAAAAAGGAACATCAAGCAGCAGGAACTAAACAAGCTTGCTCAGCAGCGCTACAGGTAGCCTGATTGTATGCATATGTCAATTGCCACTTGCAGATTTTGTTTGAGATTGTATGAGGGAGCTGAACCCCTTTGCAGGGAAAGAAAGAAGGAGAGGGATGCTGAGTTGCGTCAAGTGCTGGAGGGACAGACTGCCCGAATGGTTGAACTCTTAGACAATCACCAGAAGCTGCAGGTATGCTGCTTCCTGCTTTTGTGTGACAGCTCATCTATTTGGTATGTCATGACACCATTATGTTGTCATACAAGCTGCTGGATAGACTCAAGACTTCCTTTAGATCATCAAGGCTTCTGCAGCATGCAAACCTGATAGGTGTATGTGTGCATCTGTAGGCTCGAGTGAAAGAGCTTGAGCATCAACTCAGGGAAAAGCAGGTGGAAAATGTTTACTTGCGAGGGGAGATTTCAGGTCTGAAGAACAACAACTCTCAATCTGGTCATATGTTACTAGACCATGACAAGGAAAGCAAGTAAAGCGTTCGTGGTATCATTGAAATCAGCTTGTCAGGCTGGAGTGTACTATGGGTTGAATTTGTGTGTTCAGTTGCTTGGGCATTGATGTATGCTCTTTTTCGTGTGCATCAAGATGTTTTGCACTGCACAACCTGTTCTGAGTCATCTTGTGCATCTGTTGATATGACGTAAGGCCCTGTATGTGTGCATTGGAGTTATTTTCAGAGTTTGCCAAATTCAGAAACATCTGTTTTGCAGTTTTTCTGGTGTCCTGCCAATATATGATTTGACTGACCTTGCTTTTGCTGAGTATTAACCTGCATGGTCCAGGCTGTTTGCTGATTGTAGAATTTGCCTGGACTTTGCTTCTATATATGTTGCTGCAATCACAGGAGCAAATGTAAGCATGTTTGTGCCCATGACACATGCCCGCTGAAAGCAATAGTTTTGAAAGCTCTGCTGATGCTTTGAAATTGGCCCAGCATGCAGACCTCGCGATCAGACTTGCAACACAGCAACCCTTTTCGGCGCTTACATCACAGCAGAATTTTCAGGGTGCTAAGCAGCCATAAGGTACCATGATATGTAAGGTACCAGCAGTCTGACCAATTGGTGACTTGTTATGGTGAATGCAAGTGGCTATGATGTACAGTTTACATGTACAAGCAGATGGTAGCAGGAACACATCTGCCCTTCTGCAACATGTGCGTTTACTCTGCTGATATAGGTATAACCACTAATACAACCTCCGACTTCAGCTCTACATGCGTTGTGCTTGCGCTCGTGGCCGGCCGTCAGGACTTTCAGCCTTGACCCTAGCAGCCAGCGACAGCAACGACGACTGTTTTTCTCAGCAGCTTTCCACTACATCATCTCTACATAACTGTAATGATAATCTCCGAGATGCATTTCAGTGCATCGCGCAGCCTAACACAACCCTTGTTTGACTGCATGTGTATACTGTATCTAACGCTAACACAATACCCCTATGTCACAATGATCCTCATCATAATGATCCAGGCACTTTACCAGGCTCTGCAGATCAGTGCATCCTTGGGAACGTGTATCTGAGATCCAATCTATCAAGGGAACATGTGCGTTTCTGAAACTGTTCAGATGTTGTGTTGACGCAGCCAGCATAATCAGCATTTTTTGGCAGACTGCTGGAAATGTGGCAGGCACAAGACTGCACACTTGATGGTAATGGCTATGCATGTGTCTTTTCAACAGTAACGAATGTCTGCAGTATGTGGAAAGCGCTGCTCTCTGTTACCCAAGAACATGGGCTGTTCCATGAGGCAGCCTGCCAGCACAATTGATATGAAGTGCCGCAAGTTGTGAGTGGCAGAGCAGGTGCTCCGCAGTATAGTGTAGTACATTGCAATGTCCAGCAATGTTAATGATTAATAATATCATTAATAATATCATGATTATCATTGGAAGAGTGTGATTTACTGTGGCTGTAAAAGTGAACTATGTGACTCAAGCTCCAGGCGAGATGCTGCTGTACGGCTATGTAGCCGGTGTAAACCATTTATCTCTACAACCCTTGCCCTGTGCATGTCATGGGCTGTGCAGGTGATCTTTTGTAACAAGATATGTGTAAATTGGAATCTACCAAGTGCCCAGGAATCAAATAGATGCAGAACCTCAATCAGCACCAGAGTCACAGGAATGACTCGTGCACAAATATGTGAATGGTAGCACTTCTAGCCAGGGCTGTATAGTAATTTATCTCATAGGAAGGCAGGTTTGATCGAAGGTTTTTCAAGAAAGCATTCAACCGCATTTCCATGTGGTCAGGGCCTTGACCGAGTCTTGTGGGAAGCATTGTCTACTAGGCCAGAATTATTGCTACTAATGAGGCAAAATATGGTGCCAAAGAGAACATGCTTTCAACAACATTTGCTGTGCTTCACACGTCTTGTTAGCATTGGTCAAGCATGACTTTTCTCCCTGGACTTCTCTGCTTCGAATTCACCAACTCTATCGCATACAGTTGCTCCAGCCGTGCTGCACCATAATGTTATACAGGAGTGCCTGCACCTTGCTTGCTGACGCTCTCTGCTGGCTGGCAGTGTGCAGGCAAGACCTTATGATTTGCTTCAGCTGCTCCTCTGGGCTTGTTGGTGTGCCTCGTAGCCATGCCGGAGAATGGATCTGCAGTAGCACACTTACAAGTTGCACGACGGACATGAAGATGCAGGTGCTCACGCAGGGTTGACATTCAACATGATGCAACTGGGTTTCACACATGTTGTCATACGACGCCAAATGGATTTGGAAAACATGATGGGCACAGTACTGACCAGATCAGCATAGTCTGACTTGGTAGGGTCCACCAAGAGATCTTGCAGCCATTCCAGGTGCTTGCGCTGGCCTTCCACCTGGGTAGGGTCTGGAAAGCCGGCTTGCAGCTCAGCCAGGTAGGCAGTGCTGCGCTGCAGTTCAATCTGCTGTTGGGGTTGCTGGCCTCCAACTATCTCAAGCAACAGCAAGCCCAAAGCATACACATCTGAGCTGGGCAGTGCCTCATACCCTCCATCTTGCAGGCAACCCTTCGCTATCTGTGGTGACTCGAATCCTGCTCCACACCTGAGAGCATGTAGCAGCGTCACGGTCTGGGATGTGCATAAGGGTGTTTGTTGTGCTGGCATGTACGCCTGCAGATTCATCCATCATGCATGCTGCAAGCATGCTCAAAACCTGCCCAGCACAGACAGTCAAGGCCGATGCAAGTGGAGCAAGTACAGGCAAGCAGGCTCAGCTGCCAACATAAGCAAATGACGCACATGGTTTGGTGAGGGTGTGTGAGACCAGAAATGTTCCAGTATGTAGCACAAAGTAGCATGGGACAGTGTTGAAGCATGACGGTCTTGCTGATACGGAGGCTGCAAGCTTACAAGCAGCGCCTTAGGAAGGTGGGCTGGCCATGCGTTTCCGCCCACACAGCGCTGCCCAGGTCAGTCTTGATCAGTGACTGACCATCCTGGCTCAACAGCACATTGCCGGCATGCAGATCCTGGTCCACCACCCCCTTGCTGTGCATGTGTGCAACACCAGCTGCCAGCCCTTGAAAGCCCACAATGATTTCTCGCAGCGTGAACCTGCAGCATCAGCAGCATGATCAGCCAATGGCAGCTTGCAGAGTACACATGTGAGCCGGGTTGATAGTTTTGCCATACAGAGGATGCAAGATATTGCTTGTCATGCGTCAAAACATAAATGGCAGAGTTGTGCACAAAACAAACATAAGTCATCATGTTTCCAATACAGCCATGCACATACATCAAGAATACATACACCATATAGCAAAGATCCCTGCTGAATGGAATGCCCAGAGGAAATGAAGCAATTTGGGACTCACGCATGCAGGGGGTCGGCCAGGAGGGTGGCCAGGTCGGGCCCCTCTCGCTTGATGGCCAGGTAGGCCACAGGGCTGCCGTCTGGCTGGTTCTCCCCCTTGCCTAGTATGCCGTACAACTGCACCACATTTGGATGGCGCAACACCCACAGTCTTTCGGCCTCCTGCTGTAGATGCCGATCAGAGCCCCTCTTGAGGATCACATTAGGGAGGATGGGGTTTGTGGCTACTAGTATGGTACCACTGGTGCCCTGCCCAATCTGCTCACCAAGCTGCCAATCATCGGTCTACAAGAACCACATTGGTGTAAGTTGGAGCGCAGTATGTGGGTGTACACCTGCGTGAAACCTTCTGCAAAAGATTTACCTTCAAAGACATGTACCTTCAGACAGGACCAGCAGAAAGGCGGTGGAAAGGCGATGCTTTTTATACTTGAAGGCACATAGGGGTATGAGGCCACTCACCAGCCAGAAGTCAGGCATCTGGCACCTGGCCTCTGCTGTGGTCATTTCATCCTCCATCATCTGGTTCTCTACTCGCAGCACAGCAATCTCCTTCTGAGCCTGAGTCAACTCATGTCGCAGATGGAAGACTGTGGTGGGACTGTCATGAGGAGAGCCCCCTGAGGCTGTGGATGCATCACTGTCCAGCACCTGCACGCACAGACAGGGGCAAGGGCTCAAAGTCACACAATCAATTCATGAGGACCCTTGACCATGCTACTTGTAATGCAGCTGACATGCAAGCCAGCAAGCAGTGCTAATGGGGTGAACTTGATGGAAGTACAAGCATGTTCCACACTTCCAAAAGCAGTGACACAGAAAGCCGTGATGTTTGCGCACCATGCAGAGACCTGATGAGAGCAGCAGGCATACCTCAGGTCTGGCCTCCCCCCATTCAGAAGGTGAGATTGGGGCATCCGCCCTGGACCCCTCACCCCTTCCACTCGGGGTAGCCCTGTCCTTGTAGTCCTGCATTGTTGAGGGGAAGCTCGTCATGTCCAGCAGAAGTAGATCAAGACAAGCAGTTCGTTCAAACATGTACAAGCCAGTTCAGGATAATCCTGCATGATGTGGACTGACACATCAAGTGACACATTCAGGTCGGCTGCAACGCAGCCGTTGTATCATGGTGCTGAAAGGCTTGCACCTTGTATCAAGCATAGCTCAGTCCAGCAGCACTCAGGTGGAGCAAGAGGAGCTGCAGGGTTGTCAGCAACAGGCTGCGCATCCAGCAAGACAGATTCACATGCTGTGGACCATCAAGCTGTCCCAGGAGACGGGGTTGATAATGAATAGCTCTACACACATGCTGAACAGTGGTCAGCAGAAGCGCAAGACATAGAGCAGAGTTGGTGGGAGGGCAGACCTGCAGGTGAGCGCCTGATGCGGGGGCAGGGGCTGAGCTGGCGCTGTGTGTGGGTGATGACAAGTCAGGAGATGACTGTGTCAGCTGCATTGCCGCTTTCTGCTGCTTCTTGGCCTTCTTCCTCTGGCCCTTGGTCATCTGCAACATTGCAGCCATCTCAAGATTGGTCATTTGTGGTAGGGCACAGCTGGTTGAGATGATCTGAGTGGCAGAGACATGGAACCTGACACTGCCACTTGGTCACAACACCCGGCGGTCTTACAATATGTGATTGCAACAGGAGCTCTTGTGAGAGACAGCTGTGGTTTTGCAACAAGGGAAGTCAAGGCCTGGTTGCTTGACAAGTCCAAATGCAGCATGCCAAGAGAGCCTACCTTGGGCGCAGCAGAGGCATCTGAAGCAGGCATTGGGCTCTGAGTTCCTACATCTCCTGCCAGATTGCTGCTGCTCGCAACCTGTGACCACAGCAGGATAACTTCACGAACAGACAGTTGCAATAGCTCAAGCATTCCTGACATAGCAGATGCATGCAGATGGCTGATTATGACCGTGCAAGACATCAAGCAGTGTTGCTGTCATCCACTTACAGTGGATAAGCGCAATTTGTACTTGCATGTGCAGTACCACCTTGGTGCTTGTGTAGCCTGCAGGGACCCAATCAGACCAGCAGGCATACCTCAGGTCTGGCCTCCCCCCGCTCAGAAGGTGAGACCGGGGCATCCGCCCTGGGCTCCACACCCCTTCCACTTGGGGTAGCCTTGCCCTCGTGTGCCCTTGCTACCTGCACCAGGGAGGGGAAGCTTGTCATGTCCAGCAGTAACGCATCAAGACAAGCAGCTCACGCTCATGCAATGCATCATCATTTCTATTATCATTATTATCATTATTAGTATTATTATTATTATTATTGCTATGATCATCATCATCATCATCATCATCATCATTATTATTATTATTATTGTTGTTATTGTTATTGTTATTATTACTGTTATTATTGGTGTTACCACTATTTTTGTTGTTATTGTTATTATAATTATTATTGTTGTAACTAGCCTGCCAGTGCTGTACCTGGATCCAGGCTCGCCGGTGCACAACATTGCTTGTGAACCAAATACAGCAGCGTACCCACAAGCACAGCAGATTGCCTGTTTCTGTGTGCTACCATCAGGCAGTAGCATTTACTATCATTCAGGAGCAGAGCACAAGCACACAGTCTCAGCATTGAAATACACTGAGCAGTGGCCAGCAGAGGCACAAGATATGATGAGAGCAAGGTTGGTAAGGGGGCAAACCTGCAGCTGAGCGCCTGAGGTGGTGGCAGGGGCTGAGCTGGCACCGTCCATGGCTGATGACACGTCAGGTGGTGACGCCTCTTTGCTTGCTGTCAGCTGCATTGCAGCTTTCTGTTGCTTCTTGGCCTTCTTCGTTGCTGCCTTGCTTACCTGCAACATATGTGGCCACTTTCAAGAACAAGGCAGTGGATTACTTGCACAGCTGCGGCTTCCAGCAAATTGATCATCAGGTGCAGGGCACTTCGTTGCTGCTTGATCGCAACACCAAGTTTGTGACTACGCAAAGGCTCTTGTCATTGACAGCTGATCACGTGTTGTGATGTGAATGCTTGAAGTAACAACTTGACACCATGTGCAATGGACCTGTGAACAACTGCACCAGGCCCTCATCTGTCCTGACTGTCTCTTCAAAAGCACATTCAGCAACGCAACAGTCATTAAAACCAGCAGGCAAGGTGAAGCACTCCATGGTGTGACATCTTTCCAACGGTACCACCTCTACCTGACAGGACTCAAACCAGCACCGCATTGCCTGCTGCAGCTGTAAGCACTGACACAAACATGCGCTTTGGCTTGTATGACACACCTGAGGCTGTGCAGCAGAGTCATCCAGGTCCTGCTGCCTCTCTTCCTTCACGGCCCTCACACCACCATCACCTGCCTGCCTCTCTTCCTTCACAGCACTCTCACTACCATCACCTGCCTGCCTCTCTTCCTTCACGACACTCACACCACCATCCCCTGCTTGCAGCTGCTCCTGCATCTGGGCATTCTCCTGCTGGAGCACCTGCAATCAGCGTCACCAACAAATGTCACTGTACGATTGCGCTGACACCTGCAACTGTGCTTCTTTGAACCGAATGTGGTATGGACCGAATGCGGCATGCATTGTGCATCTAAAGTGAATTGGCCAAACATACCCCAGCAGAAGCCATGCAATCACACGTAAGTGGCTTATCCTGCCAGGGAGACCACGCTCTGCATGTGTGCATGCAAGCACCACCACTTGGGCAGTGTACACTGGCTATTCTGACGCAAATAGAAGCAGGAGGCTTACATTGAGCTGTGCCCTCAGGTCAGTCTCGAGGTCGCCAGCTGCATCCAGCTGCTGCTTCCACTGCGCATCCTTGGCCTGCATACCAGAAGGCAGTCTGTTCATGCTCACCAAGAAGCAGCAAGTATTTATTGAAGGATGAAAGCATTGCACATCTGGATTTGCCGATGAGATGATGATGTCAGGGTGCAGATTGTATTACTGAATAGGCAGCACTGTCAATGCCCAGCCATTTGGCCTGCAAGCTGTGTATGTCTCATGTATGCGATGTGTCAGGATGCACAATCAGAAACAATAGCTGGCATGATGCAAGCAGCATGCATTTGCAGAGCAGAGAATGGAGACCTTGATGCACTTGGCAGTGTGAGTGACATCTTCCTGCAGCTGCCCCTTCTCCTGCTGCAGCTGCCCCTTCTCCTCCTGCAGCTGTGTCTTGTCTGTCTGCAGGCTAGACACATGGGCTAGCAGTGTGCGGTTCTCATGCACCATTGCCGCGGCTTTGCATTCAGCAACCAGCCTGCTCTGCTGGGCAGACTGGTTGTCAGCCTGCAGTTGAGCAATCTCCTGCAGACAAAGAACGCATGGGTCAGGCACAGATGGCAGGGTGCAAAGTAACAGCTGCACACATGGGCAGCAAGTACATATCCTCCTAAGGTAGGATCACTTCCAGGGGACCTGACCACCCTGTCTTTGAGCACCACAGAGCAGCCTGTCACGTTGCTACAGACAACAAACACATGGTGTGGCGCGCGCACATCTGCCATGATGTGTACAGATCACACACAGGGCTTCATGCAATATTAAGGTGGGTGCTGCCAAGAAGACTCAGCACCATAAACACGTTACTTGTATGATGGCACACACAAGCAGCTTGCTTTTGCAGAGGAGAAGACCAAGACCTTGATGCAGCTGGCAGTGTCTTTGACACCCTCCTGCAGATGCTTGTTGTCCTCCTGCAGATGCTGCTTGTCCTCCTGCAGCTGTTTCCTCTCTTGCTCCAAGTCAGACACCTGGCCCAGCAGCCTGCTCTTCTCCTGCAGCATTGCTGCTGCTCTGCACTCAGCATCCTGCCTGCCCAGCAGGGCAGACTGGTTGTCAGCCTGGAGACGAGCCATCTCCTGCAGGCAAAGGGCGCTTGGGTCGCAAGTGACAGGAAGCTGCACAGACACAGTAGATGCTGCCAATGCAGGCACCTGGTACACATTGTACCGTCACAAGGCTGTAACAGAACCTCTAGAGTCAAAAAAAATCAGAGCCAAACGCTTAAAGGGTGCAATTTGCACCTGTAACTTAGGGTTACCTGCCCGCGCTTTCTTTGCGCACCACAGGGCAGCATGCCACATCGCAATGAGAAATATGTTGTCATCGTGCACAAACATGATTGCAATTATGAGTGTACCTTCACATGAGCTGCATTGGTGGATTCTGCCTGCTCTAGCTTGCCCTTGTAGTCATTGCAGGTGTCTTGTGCGGACTGCCACTTCTTGATGACATCATCCACCTGGTCCTGTGCATCTCTCCTCTTCTTTTCAGCATCATCCACCACGATACCCACCAGCTCCCTCTGACTCTGCACACCATACACACCCACATACGGATGGAGCGCTGCAGCACTTGACTGGCTTCAAACATGTTTCCAGGTGGAGTGCAGTACATAGTTTGATGTCACTCATGTGAAGTTCACGTGGGCAAAACAAGCATGCATATTAGAACTAAAAAGGGTTGCAAGGCATAAAATGGCAATATGCTTTGCACAGGCAGCTGCCATGGAGCTCTATGAGTGGCACAGATGCATGTCAATGCTTATGTTGACTTGCTGTCGGATCACACTTGTGAGGAGGTGCTGAGCTTGGGTTTTGTAATGGTAGAAGGTGTGAGAGGGTGGTGGGTGGCGTTGATAGCACAGTTTCAGGCCTGGCATACAGGCAATGCACGTAAGTGCACCAGCACTTCCAGTTTCACCAAATTGCAGGGATGGCTACAAGTCATTGATGAAGTGACAAGACTGAGGAGACAATCACAAGTCTAAAAGTCAGAACCATGATCACAGAATATTTTGTGGAGACTCCTTCTGCTCCTGGAATTGGCTGCATTCATTCTCTGCAACTCCACAGCAGTATTTGAAGGACAGGGATGCCGAGCTTATCAGCGGCCACGGCTTCAATGGCATGGTCACTCATGAGCTTGGCATTCCTCGCTTTGAAGCACTGCGTTGGAGTCTGCAGAGCATGACAGCAGCAACCGCCACTGATACAAAGACGCTTCAGCAGCTTACAACAGGCACTTAGATGCAGTGAAAACCTAAGCCATGCAAAGCGTTGGGTTTTGACAAATCTAACCTGGCCGTGGGCTTCGATAACAGCAACAAAGGCAGCAAGGAAGTCATTATCCGCTGCATCCAGCTCTTCTTCTTGGGGGAATCTCCCCTGATCCTGAAATTGAAAGCACAATTTAAGGTTCAGGCTGTTGGCTACTCACCAACAAGCGTCAGATCCAGATCATGCATATAAAGTTGTCATGCCGGCATCGGACAGGGCATCTGATGTAGTTCATTGGCAGAAACTCAAGCGTAAAGTGTTGTTACCTCCTGAAGAACACCTAGCTGGTTCCACAGCTTGATAGCCAAGAACCTCAGCATGTGCTCGCGACCATGTGTCCGGCCTTGGACCTTAGACCAAAGCAGATTGGCAGCTGTGACATATTTTTGAAGATTCTGCATGGCAGCGGGCAAACATGAAAAAGTAATTGACGCCGCTGACAGCACTGTTGGCTGCCATTGCATCAAAGATGCCAAGCATCAGACATCCACTCTGCACCACTGCTCGTGTTGGTGAAACATAGCACCACATGTTCTCAAAATGACTGGGTACCTGTTTCTGCTCCTCTGTGGCACCTGCTGGATATCCTGCAGGTTCTTCAGCAGCGCATGTGTAGCCCCAGTTCCTGCAGGTGCTCTCCAACAGCATATTCTGCGTGTTCAGGTCCTGCAGCGGTGAGCAACTGGTTTCAAACTCGAAGCTGTCTAGCGACCAGCATGGTCAGGAGCAGTCTGACTGGGCCTGGGCCAACAAGCCTTTATTGCTGCATACCTGCACAGCCTTATCGCTAGGCTCCAGGAACCTTTTGAGACGTTTTTGTAACCAGTATGCTCTGTCAACTGCAATTTCTGTGGCCGCGAAGCCGTTTTCCTTTTGCTCAAAGGGCTGCAAGATAGCGAACAAAGAGTGACTAATGTATCGCAGGTAACAACGTTAACTGCCTTGCTCGCTGGCACAAATTCTCACCTCCGCATTGTCAACACCTTTCCCGACGGTACCACCAGTCCAACGTAGTATGTGAGTAGGAAACATTCCTCAGCGATAGCCAACACGAGCAGAACTAGTTGAGAGCTGACTTTGCAGGTCGCAACGTGGACGGTGAATTGTGGCACTCGCAGTTACTGCTCGCAGTTTTGCAATTATGCTTTGCAAGCACGTTTGTTCAGATTCCGCCAGGTACTTGACTGGTCAACTGACTGGTCAACCGAGTCGCCGGGGTCGGTCAGCGGTGCACGCAGGGTAGATGCTGCGGAGATCAAGCTGTGATTCAGGATGCAAGACCTGCCTGCGTAGTCGTGCATCTGGGTCCGGCAGCTTTTTGCTGAAAGTCATGACTTTGCAACCAGACGCTAGCGCTGTATCTGAAACTTTGAAAGCAGTCCTTTACAGCGGCGCACCTGCTCTAGCAATCACAAGCTGCGGCAGCTAACACCGAGTGTGCAGGCCGGCCGTCTCATAGAACAACCCAGATTCTTAATCAACACAGGGCAGACCTACAGCTATTGCTGGTAATCACTATTGTATTAAGGCACAAATACAGCACTCTCCGTTCAAGCTGTATGCTCTCTTGACTTGAATGCATTGTGCTTCTTGGCATGCCGACTCAAGTGCTGCTTTTTTAGCGCTGTCCACAGGCACCAGCTGAGCAGATGATCTCATGAGATGCTTCTGCTGGCTCTAGTACTGCTTGATTTTGCACATTCTTCAACAAGCCTGCTTCATGCAGTTCCTAGACAGTCAATTCAGTGAGCCAAGAGCAAGCCATGAAGATAGCAGTGAACTCACATAAGGCATTGCCGTGCTGAGGCTGCTCAGCATGTTTAGAAATGTATCAGAATGTACATGCATGCCTTAGTGCATTGAAAGCTCTCCCCACACTGATGCATGGATGCATAATTACATAACTCAGGTGAGATTTGCCACCAGCAACGCCGACAATTGTCTCTCCCTGTAGTTTCAGACAGTCTTGCACATGGAGTTGCCCCAGCCGTTCTGCGCAGTCTTGTACATTGAATTGCCCCAGCCGTTCTGCACCATGATCTCAAACAGCAGCTCCTGCACTCTGCTTGCTGATGACCTCTGCTGGCTGGCAGTGTGCAGGCAAGACCTTATAATCTGCTTCAGCTGGGCCTCGGGGCTACTCACTGTAACATTGCCTTGCAGCCATGAAGGGTACTGCACCTGAAGCAGCACACAAACTTATGACAACCTGCATGATGGAGAGCAAGTGCAGGTGCTTAAGCGGGCCTGCCAAAACAAGCCCATGCACATGGGCGTCATACATATTGCAATTCAGTCTTGCATGTGGCTTCTAAACTTTACATCGCTAATTTATGTTAGTGTGTGTGCAGCGACGCAGTACTAACACCCTCACTGCAGTACTAATACCCTCACTGCAGTATCAACATTGCAGTGAGGGTATTAGTGTCAAACGCTATAACATTGAGTGCTAAGTGCATAATATGTTGATTCCCCATTCTCTACTGACTCCAGTGATGAGTCCTCTAGACAAACTGGTTGCTCGATTGCAATCTGCAATTGATGAAGGTGAACAACACTTTGGCCGGGTCACTGACCAGGTCTGCATAGTCTGGCTTGGTGGAGTCCAGCAAGAGATCTCGCAGCCATTCCAGGTGCTTGCGCTGGCCTTCCACCTGGGTAGGGTCAGAGAAGCCATCTCGCAGCTCAGCCAGGTAAGCAGTGCTGCCTTGCAGCTCAATCTGCTGTTGGGGTTTTTGGCCTCCAATTGTTTGGAGCAACAGCAAGCCAAAAGCATACACGTCTGAGCTGGGCAGTGCCTGATAGCCTCCGTCTTGCAGGCAACCCTTCGCTACCTCTGGAGGCTCACATCCTACTCCACACCTGAGAGCAAGCAGGACCGTCACAGTCTGAGGCGATGTGCATTAACTTTGTTTGCTGGCAGGCAGACTTGCAATCCCCAATTGATATACATGGTGCAAGCGTGCCCAACATTTGACTAGCACAAGCAGTCCAGCCAGTGCAAGCAAAGCAAACCCCACAGTGTTCAAACATGACACTTTTGATGATGGTTGGGGGCTGCCAGATTGCCAGCAGCGGTCGAGGAAGGTGGGTTGGCCATCTGTCTCAGTCCAGGCAGCTTTTCCCAGGTCTGTTTTGATGAGCGTTTGGCCATCCTGGCTCAGCAGCACATTCCCAGCATGGAAATTTTGGTTCACCACACCCTTGCTGTGCATGTGGGCCATACCAGCTGCCAACCCTTGGTATCCTACAACGATCTCTCGCAGCGTAAACCTGCAGCATCAGCAGCATGATCAACCAGGTGCAGCCATCATGCAGGCTGTGTTTACTACCTTTGGCATGCAAGGGACGCGACATGCCGCTCAGGAACTCAGTTGGGAAGTTGCTCAACATGCATCAGTATACAAGTGGCAGGGGTTTCAACAAGTCATCATGCGTCATGTCATGTCATGTCATGTCATGTCATGTCATGTCATGTCATGTCATGTCATGTCATGTACATCCAAGACCAATACGCGAGCCACAAGAACTGCCTCAAGGTAGCAAAGCAGAGCTGACACCCATGGGCACTCACGCATGTGAGGGGTCGTCGAAGAGGGTGGCCAGGTCAGGACCCTCTCGCTTGAGGGCCAGGTAGATGTCTGAGCGATGATAGCAGACTACAACGGCATACAGCTGCGCCACATTTGGATGGCGCACAGCCCACAGCTTCTTGGCTTCCTGGTCCAGGGTCAATTCAGGGCCTGGCTTCAGAACTACGTTGGGATACTCAGGGTTGGTTGCTGTCAATATCAACCCGTTTGCGCCCCGCCCAATTGGCTTGCCTAGCTTCCAGTCATTGGTCTACAAGAACAAATTTGACTGAAGTCGCAAATCAAAATACATGTGTCAAATGATATATTGCCTTAACCATTATGGTCCTTTTGTGCTGTAGTCACAATGAATGATGTTCAGCCCAAAGGCAAGGCCATGCAGCATGCATGCTTGGCAAGATTTTGACTGAGAGGTGACTCACTAGGATCGACTCAGGGAGTTTAAATCTTGCCTCTGCCTTGCTCAGTTGCATTTCCACCTTCTGCTTGTCTAGCAGCACAGCATCAACTTGATTCTGAGCCTGAGATAATTGTTGCTGCAACAGAGCTGACGCTTTGTCATGGGCCTGCAAATCAAGATGCGCTCACGCTTGCTCGCTCGCTCTAAGTAACAGCAGATCTGGATATCACGTGTGAACAATAGCAGATCTTAATTTGCAGGTGATACCAGATCAGAGTTACGATATGCAGAGCAAACAGCCATGTCACTGTCCATCCACATGGCCTGCAGGCTCTGTGCATGTCATGATGCATATGATGTGTCTTGATGCATATGATGTGTCTTGATGCATGATCCCATGGGCCAGCAATCAAATGCAGCATGCATTTGCAAAGCAGACAACTGCAATCAAGACCTCCTCTCTCCTCGCAGCAGCCTCCTCTCTCCTCGTGGTGTCCTGTCGCCAAGCACGTAGTATTTGATTTATCTCCTCTAGCAGCAGCTTCTTCTCGTTCTGCACTTTTGATAGCTTGTCTGACAGAACTGTTTCTGCTGTTGGATGCTCAGCATTCTGCTTGCCCTGCAGGATAGTCAATGTGGGTGTTAGCAACTTCCCGCTCCTGGCTGATATAAGGCACAACTGGCTGGGTGCTACGCACAGACAACAGATGCTGTGTGCACAGGCAGCTGTTGGAATGGGTGAGTAGCGTTTGCAGCGACAAGTCTGGGGTAAGGTATCTACCCTGCCTGAAAGCAGTACAAAACAGGGTGGTACAATGCTAGAAATTGCATCCTGATTGTGAGGCACTAGACCAGGAAATGAGTGCTCATACTGCAAGAGCTTTATGTCCCTTTTTGACAATGGCAAGACACCTTTGCTTGGGGGGCATTGGTTGCTTCTGCCTGGCCCTCCTGGTCCTTGTGGTCACCCACATTTTCCTGTGCACACTTCCCCTTCTCTTTGGCACCATCCTCCTGATCTATCAGCTCCCGTCCCGGATGATCCAGCTGCGATGCAGTACACACGCACAGTTGAAGCACTGCGGCCTGTGACAGGTTGACAACAACAAGGTTGCTGACTATCCGGCAATTTCACAGTACCATTGTAGACAGTACAGATGGTCATCTAAGCATGGCTTGAAGCATAAACCATGACAAGGGCAAAATGGCATACTACAATCTGAGCTTCAGAAGCTCAGAATTTGCAGCAGGTGATGGCATATGTTGAGCCTCAGGGGTTGAAAATGCAGCAGATGGACGCACTAGAGCCTGCAATAGCTGCTGATTGTTGGCGCTCTGTCTCTGCTGGCTGCCCTTCTTGGCACACCTCTTCTTGCCCTTCTTGCCCTGCTTGGCAGCTGACCTGGCAGCTGCTTGGGCAGCTGCTGCCTCTTCTTCATCCAGTAGCTGCTGAGCAATTGCATCAGCATGAGCAATGGCTGCGGCCATGGCCTGCATGTTTGCAGCCAGATGCATCACAATGATTGGCTGGGAAAGTCAGGATCAACTCACAATGTCATGTAGCACACCGGTGTGGAATAAGTGCATGATGTAAGCAGTGTACCTCTTGCTGTTCACTCTGTATGTCATGATATTTGACTGGTTTTGTAGGAACCGCTGTTGTCAGCATGACAGAGCTGATCTGTATAGCAGGAGGAATGGGCAGACCATGAAGCACCCTCCTCAGCGCTTCATGCTTGCTGAAAGGGAGCAAGACCATAGTGCTTCGCTGTGCTGTGCAAACCATGGATCTTGCCACCAGCGAAAGTCAGTCCTGCAGCAGGAGTGCTGTATGCTCTCCCATGGCATTGCAAGCGTCTGAAGTCACAGTGCTTTGTTACGCTGATCTAGAGGCAGTGAAGCTGCATTGTATGTGACCCCCACTCAGCCAGTGATATTTGATCTGGTCAGTACACAACTTAAGGCACTGCAGACAGCCTGTGCGCAGTGAAAGGGCAAAGTGCAATGCACACTGAGGGCTCTACGTGAAGAGGCCGACCGCCTTCGGGACGCCAACTCGGGCCAAGGCTAAAACCAGCCCAGCCGATCTGCTCAGTTCAATAGCTAGCGGAAGTTGGCCTTGCACGGCTGCTGCAGAGCTGTTATAGCCTTTGATGCCGTGCGCCGGATGAATTGTTGTATCGCAAGCACTTCAGCCCACTTAGTGCTTGACTCCCTCAGGCCTATTAGATGGCGGACGTTGTCACCGATGCAAGCGGCAGCGGCGTTCTGCACTGCACTAGACAGTTTGATGCGCACACTGTCAGGCTGCCCTTTTCACTGGACCAGGTACGTTATGCTTGTCACAAGACTTTTTATAGCAAGCTGGCTGACGAAGACTGCCAGTCTGAGTCAATTTTAGGGCTGTTGAATGCCCTTGATATTTATTTGAAGCCAGTCAACCACCGGTTTGCTATGGCCTTTCATCTTGGTGCATGGTGCTGAAATGCAGAACCTGAGTATAAGAACCTCACCCTTGCATAGGGTGCCGTTACCACAACGAAATCTTGTGGCAATTTTGACAGTATGATACACTACACTGCAGCAGTGATGAAACGTCCAAGTCAGATGTCAGGGAGTCACTCCAGAAGTTGTGTCGCGCCTGACACTTCAGCACGCACTGATACAACAATCTTTCAAAACAAGATCTGTCATGTCATACTATCATCAGGAGCCTGCCATCAACCAGCAGCGCTCTCCTGCAGCAAGCTAAAGCAAGCGCTGTCTAGGACAAACTCAGCAAAGGCCTGGAACTCGGCCTGCTGAAAGACCTTCTCTATCACAGCATCTCCAGCATCCCCGCTTGTATCAGCATTGTCTTTCTCTGAGGTCATAGCATCCTCATGCCTGTCAGTAGACGATCCTGTTGCTTGACCCCCTTCAGCAGCATCTGCTTTGGTACTGCTGCTGGAACTGTCATGAACAGGCTGATGTTCTGTTGGCATTGGGACCGCAGTCTGTGCTAGCCTGCTGCCATGCCTCAACTCAGCAACGGTTGGCGTTTCCTCCTCTAGTAGACCAGCTACAGCTATGGCAACATCTGAGCCGTTGATGACATCTGCTACCATGTCTTGCAGGATGGCGCTGGCTTGTTGCACATCATCAGCTGCATTTGAAGAACACAGCTGTGGCCATATGCGGTGAAACGACAACAGACTGTTGGTTGCTTTCAAAAATTTACTGTTGGTGGGTGGTGGAGGTGGTGGATGGTGACATCTATGTGGGTCAAGGGACTGACTTTTGGGACTGACACTCATTTCAGACTGTTGTGGTGCAGTACATGGAATTTCGAGACCATACAAAGAAGTCTGCAGGCAACAGATTGCAATGCCTGAGCATCAATGGCGAAGGAAGCCTGCTTGACCAAGACCATTGTCAAGACATTCTCACAAGGCGAAGTCAATAAAGCATGCTCTGCATTGAAAGCACATTCTAGTAGGGGAATGGTCAGCTCACCAGCAGGCTCATTTGCAACAGTTTGTTGACTGATGTTGGGAGGGGTCCAGGCACCCCCTTGCAGCAGGCTGGTGGCAAGGGCTGCCTCAGAGGGCAGAATGTACAGCCCTGCCCTCATTTGGTCTGGAGTCAGCACCCGGCCCTCTACATTCAGTACCAGCACCTGCCACATCACAGCTGCAGCCATCAGTGTCATGACACTTTATGACAGGAGAACTGTTACGCTGAGGTGCTGTTGACTCAATGATGTCTGCGCTGGGGCCATGAAGTCTTACAGAGGGTCACAGCACAACAAGTGATGGCAAAATGTGATGATGCTATTGTACCAGAGCCAAGAACTGCTTCTTGGAGAGAGGCTGGTGTTGTGACAGCAATGGATGGCGGAATTCAAACGAACGCCCAAGCAGAGATGTTTAAAGGCCTGCGTTTGCTCAACTGCATTGTCTGAATTGCGTGACTTGTCTGAGCCCAAGGAGCTTCTGAGCACTGCAGTCATCACCCTTGATGGATGGTATCAATTAAAAATTAAAAGACCATCAGAAGATCTGATATAGGGCCTTACTTTCCCACTCACACGTACACACACGCACACAGACACACACACACACTGCTCAACACAATTCATCTCACCTGAGGCTGAGGGGGCTCCTCAGCATCACAGCCATCATGCATGGGTTGCACCTCAGGTAAGCCAGGGAAATGACTGCGTATGGAGGCCGTAAGGGCTGCATGCACAGGGGCACGGGTTGCCAGCTTGGTACCAGGGGTGTAAGGAGACAGAGGAGGGGCTGGGTGCTCTGCTATGACCTCCTCTACCATCTCAACCACTGGAGCACTGCTTGTGCCTGCATCCATTGAAGATTCAGCATCTCTCTGACACACAGTATATAATACTTTTTGTGCACATGATCTACTTGGCAGAAGGCAAGTACAGGCAATGTGACAACTCCTGAGAAATGTGCTAGAGGTTTGTATTGACACATGTGTTGCTGTACTTGTCTGTGACATATTGTTGGCAAGCGAATGCTCGGCCAGTTCCCAGATGTGTATGTGCTGTTATTGCCCGGTGAGTGCTGGGGGCTGAAGTACTACCGGATGCACAAGCATGTATACTTCTTGTGCATGCATGCAGTGACTTGTCTGAGCAGTGGTGACATGTGATGTTGGCAGCGACTGAAGGCCAGTGTGACTTGTGCATACATGCATCATGAACCTGATACTATTTCCGTGCTTGCATGTGATGATGAGGATGACAGGGAAGTGACCTGACTCTCTCCTGTTTTTCTGTGGGCTTGGGGCCACTGGCTTAGCCCGACTAGCCACAGAGGAGCTGGCTCTGCCTATTGAGGCTGTGCTGCTTGCCTTTCCAGCTGCCTTTACAGGGCTGGGGGCCTTCACAGTCTTCCCACTGCTCTTGACAGGGCTCTTGGGAGGAGAGAGCACCTTCTGCCCTCCGCTGCTGTGCATTGAGGATGTACGGGAAACTGGCGCCCTATTCTGACTGGCTGAAGATTTGCTGGGACTAGTGCCGCTCTTGTCTTTGGTGGGAGATCTCTGCCTGACAGGGGCTCCCGCCAATCCTGACTCAGCCCTGGAGGACGCTTTCCTAGGGCTGGTGGCCATCCTTGGTGACCGACGGCCGTGCTGTGATGTGCCCTGGTTTCCCGCCAGCTTCTGTGCTGAGTCAGACTGTGATGAGGCGCTGCCAGCTGTACGAGGACTGTTGAGGGGACTGTTGAGGCTTGGCACCCGGGTAGGCTGTAATGGAGACAGAGGCTCAGCAATAGGACTGACGTGGCATTTGATGCCTGCTTCAAAGAGCTGGGAATTCAAGCCTGCTGTGAATGTCAGCCTGCACAAGCAGCAGCCATTTGGCGGGAGAGTCCCACTGGATGGCTCGATCTGCAAAGACCCATCCAACAGGCCTCTCTCCTGACTAAGCACATCCAGCGCCCATTCAAACGTCACGCCAAAGTCATTTCCCGCCACTACAGCTACAACCCGCTTGCTGACAGCCTGGATGCTGACTGGACCAAAGGACACCAAGCCATGTGACAAAGACAGCAGCTGGCACGGCAGCTGCACATGGGATACTGCTGAGAAGCCGAGCCATGTTGCTTTGTCAGCTGCAGCTTCAATCTGAGTGTCCCAAAGCGTGCGCAGCGTGCTGTCTGTCCCCAGGCGCTGCTGCATGCCTGCTGAGTCAGCAACGGCAGGTAGAGGATGGTACCCTTCACCAACCAAGTGGAGGGCTGTTTTGGCGCCATTTCCCAGCTTGATAGGCAAGGCAACATTGTACACCCTGTCTTCCAATGGACTGAAGATGAAGTTGAGACCAGCTACTCCACCAGGAGGGATGACTCCCTGGGGCGACTCCAGCAATTTCAATATCTGAAAACACACAAGGTGTTTACATATGCCATGACAACATGTCCAGGCAATGCGAAGAAGCAGGCAGGTAGCATTTTCAGAATTGGCATGGTGTTCAGGAAGTCTGGTCACAACACTAAACTTATACGTATACATACCAAGCAGTCTCAGCAAAAATGTGAGAGTGTTTTTTGGCACCATAGACATCCTCTCATCACAGGCTTTCCCATTGTGTGTGCCTGCACTTGGGGACTTGTTTCTAGCATAGGAAAAATTTACAGATCAGCTGCTAGCCAAGCTGAAGCACCCACCTCATAGCCGTAGTTTAGCTTGATCAGCTGCTGCAGCGGTGCAGTGTCAATGGTGTAGGGCAGGTCAGCAGGGCCGCCATTGCGCAGGCAGTAGGTCTGCCTTGGAGGGTCCCTCTCCCCGATGGGCACTGGAGCCAGCTGAAAGGGCTGGTCCATCAGGGAAAGGCACATGTGGGTAGGGGGTACTGTGATGCCTCTCAGGTGCAGGTGCAGCTGCTTGCTGTCCTTGATTGCCAGCAGGATGGACAGGTCGTGACTCCCCAGAGCAGAGTGCCTGCAGTCAACGTGCTGAAAGAGCTTGCTGCTGCGCTTTGTGCAGGAAAAACAGACATGGCCCAGCAGGCAAGATGCTGAAACGTCATGTCAGGCCAAGAATGGACTTGGGGCTGGTTGTGTTCCTGTGCATACCACCAGCAAACCAAGACGGCTCTACTGCAGCCATGAAGCATTGAGATGTGCCTGTTCCTGCTATGCTATTCCATCAGCAGTTGTGGTGACATACATCACAACATGTTGTAGAAGCATTCTGCCATCAAGCTCTGACACAGGCCAGCACCGGTCCCAGGAAGAAGCATGACATGGCCTGTCACAAATGCAACATGCACAGCTTCTGGGTTGGCTACACAAGCTTGCCTGTAGGTGATGGTCCAAGTTGTGGATTCCCCGGGCCCCAGTTGACCCACAGGGGGCTGCAGCTGCAGCAGGCCTTCCTGCACTATGAAGTCATGCAGCTTCTCCTTGTCATTGCGGGGGCGGCTGGGCTCAACCCAATTCTCAAGCTCAACCCCCACCCCCATGTCGCCCACCCTCTGGAGGTCCCACTCCACTGGCAGGCTGCCTGTAGAACCAGGGCAGAAGAGTCGAGGCAGAAAAGTTTGAAAGGCTGCAGGGGAGGGGCAATGGCAGACATGCAACTCAAATCTCATCCCAATGCACTCCTAGTCTCCATGTCACCCATTGTCAATAGACCCCACGCTGCTTGCAATCTGCCTAAAAGGCACACGTGACAACCACAGAAACTGACAAAGGCTAGAATGCACCTGATAGACGTTATCCAGGAGGGTAGTACTGCCTGATGTGCCAATGACTGACTACATGGATGCCTGAATGCGTCAACACAGAAGAAGATACACAAACACATCAGACTGCGCTTGAAAGAACAGCTGCTGTGTTATATTTTGTTCATGTCAGCTAAAACAAAACCTCGCAGTCAAACAAGAAGGAGCGTGTGAAGTTGACCTGGATTGGTGAGACGTATGATGACACAGGTGGGGCGTGCATCAACCCCCCCTACCCCCATGTCCATGTGGAAGGGGGGTAGCATGTCCAGAGCAGACTGGGTGGTGTAGCCCCCCTCCAGCTTCTTTGCAGCTAGCACCAGCTCAGCCTAGACAAAAGTACATGTGCACACTGTAGAGAATACAATTTGAAACTTTGTGCCTAGTGGTATGTCTTGTGTTCTTCCGCAATATGATGTGCTTGAGTTGAGGTGTCATGCATGACTCTGCAAGTCATGCTGGTCAATGGCCGGGGATTCTGAAGTGGTTTAAGAACTCTGTGCTGATTTGCAAGAGCTAGCAAAACAAGTTGCAGAGAAACACCGACAACACAGCCAAGGCTGAAGCTGTTGAAGCAGTGACCAGTTGATTTCTTGCATGCAAGCGCAATGCAGAAGAACTCATACCTCAGTCATCTCTGCTGCAAGCTGTGTGTTGATCTGGCTGCAAGACATCTGATTCCACACGAAGGGTTTGTCCAAACTCTGGCAAGCAATGTCTGTGATCATCACTGTGGGGTAAGTGGAAAACGCCTCAATGCCAGCACAGACAGGTGGTGAGCTCAGATTGGGCGGCAGAGGCGCAGTACTTAGCGCAGTACTGGAACTCTGGGCAGTGGCCGTCTGACAGACAAGCTGAAGCCTGTACTGCTTGCGGCGGCTAGGGTTGAGGGTGAGTTTTAGGGTCTTGGTTGCTCGGGCTGGCAGGAACCCTTGAGGCTCCTCAACCACAAGGTGAAGAGCTGAGTCATCATCCTCAGCCTCAGCACTCTGAGCTGAGTCTGTCTGCTCAGTGAGTTGAGCCAGGCTCTCCTCAGCATCTGGACTTGACTCAGCAGCTGAGAGAGACGGCACAGCTTCTCTCACAGGTACTGCTGTGCATGTGATGCTGTAGCACAGGTTGCCGCCACTCTGATTGAGCAGCGTGATGTCACGAACAGCTGGGAAGCCGACGGCAACAGTGCCAAAATCTAGGGAGCTAGGCTCCAGAGTCACAGCCCCAACAGTGCCCTGGCCCACCAGCCTGACCGCAACTTTCTGCCCCCCGGCCTCGCTTTTCTGCATTGGGGCCAGTGCAGAATCCCCTAGGGATGTTTGCAGCTGCCCTGCCTTGGTGACAACAGCTTGCAAGGGGCCTGCTGGACTGTCATATGAGCATGTGGCACTGAGGTCATACGTGGCTTTGTCTGCTGGAACAAAGGTCCATGTGACCATTTGCCTCTCATTGCCGTGAAGCAGACCCAGCTGAGGCTGGACTGCAAAGCTGCCTTGCATGTGACCTGGCACCTTCCACTGCAGGCATGCAATCAGTTGTCATGAATTGTGCCTGTCAGAACGTCACCTCATGCTAGTCCCTTGTTCCTGATGTTTTGAGCAGACAACAGACAGCTGTGCCTCCATACCAATGGTAGAGAGCGCAAACAGGTGTGCGGACCGCCAATAGAAGCTGCAGCGTGCTATAGCATCAACAGCATGTTGGGTACAGTATGTTACAGGAGCCCAGTCATGTCCGCAAATCAAATTTGTCAATCTGCAAGCCAAACTACACAAACGCAGCATGGCAAAGACTGCAGTCAAAGGAGAGTTGCTTGACTCCAGTGTACCTGATAGACAAGCGGCACTCTGGCGGTGTTGTGCATGGTGAGAGTGCGCTGGGAGGAGGCACCAATGCATGTGGGCTTGAAGAAGAGGCTGCCGGCAGGCTCCAGCTGCATGCCGGGACTGCACACCAGTGTCTGGACCACCAGCGGCTGTGCATTTGCCTGTGAGTAGAAAAGAATTTGTTGTAAGTCTCAGTGCCTGCTCATCAAAGTTTCCAGCAGTCTATGGCATGAAGCCACTACTTGGTTTGACATTGAAATGACCATTTGGTCATGCTTTGACTGCCAACTCTGTGCACTCTTTAGCTGCACAAAATGCATGCTAAAGGACATTCCAGTACTTCTCTTGTCACAATAGGGTTGCCATGCAAGCAATCAGCTGCCTTCTAGCTAAGTATATGCTTGATATGTTTCCTTACAGCCCTATAGACAGCTCTGCACTTCTTTACAGACAGTTCACGACCAGCAGGTCCCCTTGCTTGCACTTTAATAACTGTGCTGTTGATCAACCATTGCTGTCACCCATTGACAGGCTAATGGATGTGCCTCACCTGACTGCTGTTGATGAGGCAGGTGAGGCGAGCAGTACGGGCCCCCGGCTGGTGTGACAGGAATCGCAGGCCCAGCAGCTGCCAGCTCTGAGGACCCACCACCCCTCTGTACCATTTCACACAAAGTTTTCTCAGCCTGCCCGTTGTCAAAACAAAACAAAACAAAACAAAACAAGACAAAACCAAACTAAACAAAACAAAAGTTAAAAAAAGCCTGCGCCTTCCAGCATCAATTTAATCCGAAGCCCCGTATTATATCAAGCTGCCCAGGTCCATTCTCCACAAGCCTGAGCAATATTGGCTTTGCTATGCACATCTATGGATAAGACTGGTAGATGATGCTGCCCATCAGCTCTGCACCATCAGCTTTTAAAGATCAGCAGCAGCACATGTTGGCTCACATGTCGGTACCTACATGTGCTGATGCTGATCTTTGAGAGCAGGTGGTGCAGAGCTGGGCCCAGCATAATAGGAGGGGTTGAGTATGCAGCTGCAAGCTAGGGCAGACTCCAGGTCACAATCACTTATGACTAGCAACATTGCCATGTTTCTACACTTGTGCAGTAAGCTCATTCTTAGACTCGTCTGGAACAGATGGCTGGTTGACAAAAGCAGGTAAGATAGAGCATAATGAGGCGTTGCAGTGAGATGTGCCGACCTTTCGGGCTTGCAGGACAGTCCTGGGGACTGGGCCAGTCCCTGCATGTCAAACTGTACAGCAGTGTCCCCATGGTTCATGAGCATGAGGGTCTGGTAGGTGGCCTGCCCGGGCAAGCAGGGTGCCATGCTGACCAGGCTGCTGGATAGCTGAACCTTGGTGTCTGGCTGCTCCTGCTGGTGCAGAAAGGTGTTGCCCACCACCTGCATGCATAACAGCATTACAAGGGCCGATGCCCCCTCACAGGGTAGGGCCTTAGCCTTGGCAGGACTTGCTGGCAACCATCGGGGTATGCCTTGTACAATAGGCCTATCATCAGGATCAAATTATGCACGCCAGCATTCCAGCTGTGTCAAGCTTAAGCCAGGTTCATGGTCACAATCCTAGTGAGCTTTTAATGATCTGTGCTATGGCAATGAGACAGCGTTGCAACAGCATGCCTTACATCAGATCTCAACATGTTTGTTGAGGAACTTTGCACATGGGTCTATTTGCTGACCCTGGGAGGGACATAGACTGAGTTTTAACAGACATTCAAAAAGGACAAAAACAACTTCAAGCAAAACATCCAAGGACTGGGGTAAACAGACAACGGTGCAAGGAAGCAACACAGCAACCTGTGTGGCACAGGGTGGTACACATTGACACAGACTGCCCCCAGGCCGAGTAAAGCTATACACAGCGACGCTGACATGTTGACGGAACTGTGCTTCAATGCAAAAGCTCCATGCTGCCAGTTTGTATGTGTGTGCATTTCTGCCTGATATAAACTGACGATCACCCGTTGGCGGAACTGTGCTGCAACGCCAAGGTGTTGTGCTGCCAGCCTGTGTTTGTACGGATCTCTGTCTGTTGTACAGCGATGCTTACCTGCTGATGGAAATGTGCGAACGTGCACAGGTATGTGCTGCCAACTTGTACATGTATGGACTTCTGTCTGCTGTAAATTGGAACTGTGGCAAAATGCACAGTTTGCACATGAATGGACATGTGAGTGTCTGTGTGCATTACCTGCACAGGCAGGGTCCAGGGGGGCAGCACAGCATTGTGTGCCACGCCCCTAAAGGAGCGGTGGGCCTTGAAGCAGGCCACCACCTCCATGGTCTGGCTGAAGTATTGCCCATCTAGGGGTGGCCTGAAGGCTATCCTAAAGGTGGCAGAGCTGTGAGCCCTGATGTCCATCTGCTCAGGGAACACCTGCAGAGACACAGCGAGTTGTGGGTTTCCATTTTTATGGTCCTTAATTATGGGTGAGTATGAGTGAGCCGCAGCAGCCAATGCAAAGTATGTCAACTCTGCACATATGCCTTGCAGCCACCGTCAACATGATATACTTGTGCACTTCAGCGTTGAAATATATTGATTGAATCCAAAGCAAGCATGAGAACAGCGAGCACCGGTTGGACGCAGTTTCATCTGGCAAAGCATTGCACAGCATGGCACAGCACAGCACAGCACTGCACAGTACAGCACCACATTACATGCTGATACAGGTCAGAAGGACAGCAAGTCTTTAGTTCATCATATGCTCACTTCCCCTTTCTGTCTACAGCTCACTAGCCCTTGACAACAGAAGCAGGGTGGTAGGGCAGCTTCATTCCAGGACAGGGCAGCCCAGTATAATTCTTGGCTTCTCATTAAATTGACGCCAAAAGGCATAGTCTTTTCTTTTCTTTTCAGCTGCATTCCAGGACAGAGCACAAGACCAGCCTACCTGGAAGACCTGCTGCATCTGACTTTGGCTGCTGAGGCCTTGCCATCCAGGCACCACCAGAAAAGCTGTCACCTTGGCATTGGTTGCATTAGTCACTGTCAGTGTCTTATGCCCGCCTGGGCTGAGCCTTGAGCAGGAGCCAAAGTTGAGCTCGTGAGCACTGAGTGAGACTGCCTGCTGAGGGTCTGGGCTCATAAAGAAGCCCTCCCAGGCTTCCTGGCCTGCAGGATAGTGGGAACCACTAATAATAATAATAACAACAATAATTACGCTTTCCAGCTCATGATGAGCTAGGTACGTGCAGGACAAGTCTTGTCTCTCCCAAGCTGTCTGTCTTGCGCATCATTATAGGGTCCACCAAATTGGCAATCACGCTGGAACCACTGACGCAACAGTTTTGAGGTTCAGCAGTGCATGCACTTTGAGGTGCTGCAGATTGAACATGGCCTGAGGATAAGCTGTGACACCCTGACACCACACTCTGCTGAGAGTCTTCCTGGCCTGTCAATTTGCACAGCTGTACTGAAGTACAATCCTGATCGCTCTTGCAGGCAGGCTCAATGCATGCCAAGCTAGGTGATGGGGATAATGGCAATGCTGTTGCTGATGCTCCTGAGCCTTGCCTACACAAGAAGCTGTGGCCAAGGATAGACGATTGTCCCTGGCTTCAAAGGGCCATGATGGCCACTCAGCATACATTGTATAATGAGACATTGCCTGAATGTGAAGTTCACGGCAAGTGGCACAGCTTGAACCTACACTGTAAGGCTGATACGCCTGATTGGTTTGGTCCAGACAGCCCTGATGCTTCTGGCTGCAATGATACGGCTGCCATGCTTGACTCAACTTGACCCAAGCTCAGCTCTGAGACATCTGCTGTGAGTGCTGAACCAGCCATGCTTGCTTCTGCCCCAAGGGCTGCTGCGGGCAGCCCTTGTGGCAAAGGTAGATTGGCGCTACCATGTAGAGCCCCAAGGGCAGGTGTGGACGTGCCCTGGCATAGGTACTGAGCAATGTGGTGAGGTGCAAGGGCAGGAGGCCGTAGCTGATCGGCGTAGCAGCTGCCAAGAAGATCAATGGACATTGCCGGACTGTCCTGCATTAGCAGTAGTACACAAAATGTGATTTGGGTCTGTTGTTGAGGGGCTAAGACGTCTGCGGCTGCAAATTAAACAAGAGCAGTGCAGACATAAGGTTGGTCATGTGTGTGACAAGCCTTGCAGCAAGAAGCCATATGGCCCTGGCTTGCTTGCAATTTCTCACATGTTTCTCATCTGTTTCCAAGCCTTGTCATGAGCAGTTGCAAGATTGTGCTGTCACAGAACTACCTCCTGTTTATGCTCTGCAGCAGTCTCTGCATCAAACACATGCATGACCGTCATCCAGTCATCATCCAGATTTGCCAACAGCGGCTTACTCACCCTGACTAAGCATGTGACACGCCGCCAATAGTTTGATGCCTCCTTGGGCTGGAATGTCACTGTCACATGGGCAGACGACATAGCCCCCACACTGCCCCTGACCCTGTCAAACCCAAACACCCCCTGCTGGTCTGTGACAAACTCAAAGTAGACAGGCAGGTCAGCCTTGTTGTGAATGTACACCGCCCTGACTGATGTGTCATTGGCTGGAAGACTGCCAAAGGAGACACAAGCAGTGCTGAGGTGCACTGAGGGAGCAACAGCTGTGCCGCTCACACTGAAAGGAACCTGCAGGCACATACAAATGATTGTACACACGAGTCAGCATTCTTTTGGATGTGCTTGCTAGCACTTGCATGCTACGAGTTCCCACTCAGAGGTGGAATCTCATAGCATGTGTGTCACATGTATTGACCAGTCCAGTACACTTGCAGTTCCTGGCAATGACACCACATGCAGCAGCCAGTCATGCTTGTTGACTTGAGGCATGATGGGCATGTCTTGCTCAGTTCACTGTACCAATGCTGCAAGCTGCATTCAGGTCAATGGCCTGTTGCAAGATGACCTGTCGGCCTGGTCCAGCAATTTGTGCAGTGATGCATACTCCTTGTAGGCACAACTTGTAGCCACAACTGCTTGTCATGCCGTGAAAAGCCAAAGGCGCAGAGCAAATGCAGACCTGTCTGCCGCCGGCTGTATGCACAGCAAAGTGCTCGCACGCAAAGGTGCCACTGGTCGTTGGCGTGTAAGTGATTATGAGTGAAGCTGCTGCACCAGCTTCCAATGTCCCCCTGCATAAAGTCACAGCGATCAGTCACCCTGCAATGTCAGGGTAGAGCGCTCAAGGGATGCGTTTCGGATTGACTCATGGCGTTATGAGCGCCGATGGTTCAAGACACAATGTGTGCTCAGGCACGCAGCATCCTCCCACCGGCAAACTTTGTGGGGCTGTGTTTCCAAAAGCTGTCCAAGTCATTGGCTCATGCATCTGTACTCTCATTTGATCCAAGATTGTGAGGTAACCATTGTCTGTTGCAGAGTGCAGCAACAGCTTGTGCATCTGCTGAACAGCATATCAGGTGCGCTACATGTAATGTAGGCTTGAGATAGCAAGCGCTTTGGGACGCAGAATCATCCTCTCCTCCACAGGCATGTCCCTTGGACAGTGCAGTCCAAGATCAAATCCTAAACAACAAACGGGGACAGTCCAATAATGTTTCTGCACTGAGGATATATCTAAGGGACTCTTTCAACAGTCCTGACCTGGTGGGACTAATTCTGATTGTGTCATCAGCAATGCCGTCTGAAGCTGGCAATGGCTTCACACAGAAGTCAGCCGGCACCAGGCCTTGGTTGAGCAGTTGCGCAGCCTGCTCAACCTGCTCGCCCACCAGCACATCACCAAACTGCAGCTCATTGCGCTCCAAGGCCAAGAAGGGGTACTTGCCAATGCCTGACACCTGTACAGCAGCATGCAGAGGGTCTTTAAGGTGACTGAGACCACGTGAGGCCTGAAGGTGACTATGACCACCTGAGGCCTGAAGCTGACTAAGACCACCTGAGGCCTGAAGGTGTGACTGCAGTCTTGTGCATGGCAGCTGGCTGCCTTGCATGCACATGCCAAGCGCTTGGGTATTGAACAGGAACTCAGCAGGGGTGGCAGATGACACTGTGGTTAGAAGTCGCAGGGACAAGCTTTAGGTGGCTGTGCTCCAGGGTTGTAGTGGGTGCTTGACAATGTTAAAAAGATGTGCATCTGCTCAAACACAAGCTTGCAAACTTCAAAAACATGCAAAAGAGCTGAGAATAAGGGTGCAGAAAGAGTGCTATGCAGAGGTGGTGTCATGGCATGGAATAGATTTGCCAAATACATGCTGCACACATTCATGCTGAACCTTTGCACAGCTGGTTCCTGCAGTGTTTCATGCATGTCAAACAACATTGCAGCATGAGATTTCGGAGGCCATGTCAGCTGCTGCCATTTATGGTGCAGATGGAACAGAGAGTGTGTGTGAAGTAGAGACCTGCATGCTGGGGCCTCTGTACTAGGCAATCCTACACTGATACATTATGGACCCTGCTACATGTAAGTTGTGCACAGTTTGCTGCATCTGTCATGTCATCCAGCTGCCAGGGTGCTTAGGCATTCTTGGTCAAGATGCAGGTGGGTCACACACTGTTTTTCTGTTGCATACCTTGACAGTCGCAGTGTAACCAGTGTCAGCATGACATGCAGCCAAGACAGTGTACACTGACGCCTCTGGTGGCTGGAACCTGCACTCGAAATCTGCAGATTGACCAGCCTCAATGCTGGCTGCATCAGGACTCATGCTGAAGGGGTGGTTGATCTCCCAGCTGCAGTGCACTGCACCATCTCCTGTGTTGTGCACTGTCAGCGTCCGATAAATGTCGCCTTTGACAGGCGCCAGGCCAAAATCCAGCGCCTCAGGTACCTGTAACAGTGCAGACTAGATCTGATCTGCCTGCTCACCGCAGCAAAATTCTGAGAAGTAAAGGAAGGGCTTGTGATTGTCACGCTCTTCATGTGCCTGTGTGATGTTTGCATGGAGATAGCTTGCAGCTTTGTAAGCTGTGGCAGATGCACCGTGTAAGCTTTGACCTGATGGCAAAAAAGGTGTTGCTGCTTGTTTTGCTGGGTGCTGCTTCTTTTGATGGGTGTGGGCATGTTGCTGTGGACTCGAATGGTGAGATTGTACTGCAGCAGTGGGCAAAGAGCGCAATGCATTTGCTGCATGCACAGCTGAATGGTTGCGCTCACCTCAAGCTTGACAGATGGCAAACATGCTCTCAAGGGCACGCCAAATTGGCCATGCTGGCACACGAATTGGATCTGATCTTCACATGGCTCTTGTCTGGTTGGGCAGAAGGTGACCTATTGTCAAATGCACACCATTTAGTCAAGGGTTTAAGTGGAAATTGTACTGTAGGCTGTTCCTACATGCATCTTTGCTTGTCCACAGCAGACAGACGGCGAACGCTAAACGGGACTGTGCATGACCTTCAGGCTGTAACTCATTCCAGGGCTCAAATGTATCGGCTCTGGATATTCCAGCACAAAAGATTTTGTGGCGGGTATGCTCCAACTCAGGTGCAGTAAGTCTGCCGACAGGTTCTTGACAGTGACTGTCCTTCCATATTCTTGCCCTATTCTCCACCCTAGCCACTTCATCTCTTTGCAGCATTCCAGGCCAAGCCTACAAGCCAAACTTTAGCTTGTGCCCTGCTACACACTGATCACACTGTGTGTGCTGGACGCATGAACCATGCGTTACGTGCAACATTTACCGGCTGGCTTGCACATTCGTCCCTGACGCCACAGAACGTGTCTGCGGCAACGCATTTCTAGCGGTCCGACCCTTCGATTGGACTCTGGTAGACATCGCCTCTGCAAGCGTCTCGCTGCAGGCAGCAGCTGCCTAAGGCGTGACTTCCAGATCTACATCACCTGTGGTAAGACAACGCATTGTTGCTCAAACAGCAGCCGTAGCAGCAAGGCCAGTCAGGAGACTCTCTGCAGCATTTGAACTTTAGTCAGTGGGCGTTACGCAAATTACGTGAAGGCTGGCTTGCTTGACTTGGCTTGCTTACTCTGCTGTGCTGTGCTGTGCTGTGCTGTGCTGTGCTGTGCTGTGCTGTGCTGTGCTGTGCTGTGCTGTGCTGTGCTTGCTGCCGTGCCGCATTTACTTACAGCAGCAGTGCAGCATTATCAACATTATGATAGATGCATGATAGTTAATCCGATCGCATCTACCGGTTTTAAACATTACTTATCACACTGTGCCCTGGAAACATGATGCCAGGCATACAAGTGGGGGCGGAGGCTATGCACAAAACCCCTGCTGCTGGTGTCGAGGTGATGATAAAAGTCAGAAGGGCCATTACATGCATGCAAATGTGTGCTGGCGTTTGATGATGGCCGGTTGTATTAAACTTTGCAGTGCATTCGGTGGGCACAAATGCACAAATCATGACACTGTTGTTTAACACACGATGGTGTACAAGATGTTAAGCAATTGCCGCAAGCCCGCCTGACAGCCTTGCATGTCAACACGCGTAATTACTATTTATTACTGTAACGCAAAAGCTCCGATTGTGCTCATGAGCTTGAGCTGACACCAAAGTGGCATCCAACCGCCATTCTCATGGGCCGGACAACGAGCTTGTTCAGATCATATGTGACCCTACAGTACTAGTAAGATCTGCTTTTGTTGACCATGTGGAGTTTGCTTGACCTAATGTACTTGTCTATTTGCTCTGGCTGCAACTGCATATCCGTTGCTGAGAGGCTCATCAGCAGAGCACTGCGCAATTTGAGAGCACTTGAATGGACCGCTTTTGCCTGTTGCCGTTGGCCTCAGCTTTGGCCTGCTGCTTGGTCAGTACACTTTGCCTAGCTGGGCAACTACCGGGTACCTGGGCTGTCAGCTGGCTTTTGAACACTGACCGATTTCTTGTATCCCGACATTAAAGCTTTCTGCGTGCCGAGCTTTCGTGTCATGCTTGGTCAGCTTGGTCACCTTGTGGCTTTCACTCCGAGGCGGAACTTGCGCATGCACATGCGGTCGACACGCGTGCACCTTGCGAGTGCCTATTTTGGTCAAAGGCTGCTTGAGGCGTCTGCTATCGCGAGCAACTGAGCTTGTATTGCTCCTGAGGCCAGGCCAGACTTGGCCCTGCGCGCGCTGGACTCAGCCAGGAAGTCCTGGATGGCTAAAGATGCCGTGCACAAACTGGAAAATGGGATGTCGTATGTACTGCACAGCTTGAATCCCCTACATCTACGATGGTCATTGGTTTTTGTACCATGGAGGATAACGTGGTACTGGGTCAGCCTGTGCCTGTCTTTCTGCTTGGAGCTTTGCGCATATGCAGGCGCTCCTCCTTCAGGCTATGTGACCAGGAATCAGGTCAGCCTGTGCCTTTCTATTGCAAAGCTCTTGCACTGCAAAGTGCAAAGCATGCACATATGCCTATGGTGTGCTGCATACCAGCCCAAACTTGGTTTTACGACCCCTTTGCATCACAGGCTAAGCAGCTGCATACAGTAGCAGATCACCTGCACAAGCGTATCAATGCTCAGGACAAGATGATACAGGTACATGCTTTTGTTGCTGACCCGCTATGTTGTTGCCTGCATGCATGGTGCAGTTCGCTGACCTGCTTTTCTGACTCTGTGTAGCAATTGCACAATGACATTGATACAATGTCTAGAGACAAGAAGAAAGCGATAGCAAAATATCAGAAGGTGCGCTGACTTTGCTTGTTCTCACAGCCCTGATTGCAACACACTTCTGCCATGGGCAGTTGCACAATTGAGTGCCTACCCTTATATTGTGTAAGACACTTGATTCACATGTACATGACAGCATGCATAGCCATCGCCATGACAATGCATCATGGACTGCATCACACTGCATGTGGTGCAGACATCATTGAGTCGCATCTCACCAGCAAACGGCCAATTCTGCCTCACTAAACAAGAGCAAAATGCCATGCAGGCGCAAAAGGAGCTAGAAGACCTGACTGTCACGCAGCCTGCTGCCAGTCAGGAGCTGCCTGACTACAACAGCGGCACGTCCACGCGAACTCAGAGGCATTATGCCATGCATGTCAGCGTCGGCCTGGCTGCATTGTGCACCTGGTGGTACTACTTGCAAGACGTGCCTGCACTTGAGCGAAAACTTCTGTCTGTGTTGCTGTCACCGGTGAGATTCACATAACTGCATGGTACTACTTGCAAGACGTCCCTGCACTTAAGCAAAAACCTCTGTCTGTGTTGCTGTCACCGGTAAGATCTGCATACCTGCTTGGTATGTACACTAAACCATGCAGAGATTTTGCATATGTTGCTTGTGGAGGTTGCACCTACAGTTCTGATCCGTGGGCTGAAGCAGTTACCGTAGTGCTTTTAATGTTGGTCGTTTAAATAAATAATTGTTTTTGGCCCGACCGTCATTACATGCCCGTTACACAGTGCGAATGACGTTACAAACCGTAAATACAGATGGTAATGACGGCCTGACAAAGGCGCGACCCTATATAAAAACTGACTAACATTAAAAGCACTACGGTAATCTTTGTAAAGTAGCATGGGCTACTGTACAACCACATCATCTTCATGTTAGGAACGCATCGTTGATGCATATTAAGATGCACATACAGCATTCTTGGCAAAAGATTCAAGTGATGACATTGTGTTTAGCACTAATGGCAGCATGGCTTTCATCAACTCATGGTAGAAGTCTTATATGGTGGTGTGGTTCTGCAGGTCTGCTACTTCTATGTGTCGTCCATCTTGACGCAGTGGAGACAGTGGAGCAGCATCTTCATGTATTGTGCAGCCTGGTTCTTAATTGGGTTTGTCAATTGCCGGCGTCTAGGTCAATTCTATGTATAGAGGCGCAGAGATAGACAGATCAGCATTTGACACTGTCAATATTCACAGGTGGTTCACAAAAATCTGCAATCTGAGAGATTCAACAGGAATTTTGCAGCTGTGATCACATGTGCACAGTGACACTGCAGGGAGCCTGTATTGTGAAGCAGATTGTGTATTTACTTAGGTGTGTGTGTGCATATGCTGCATCTTTTACCATTTTTAAAAATGGACTTTTGTTTTGCAAACATGTGCCTTGAGTCTGTATTGCTTTCTCTGCCGTGTTTGCACATGATTCTGACTCTTTAATCCTTAGCCTGAGTGTGAAAGATGTACTGCAGGATATGTAACTGAGTGTGTGAGTGCGAGCTGGCATCGTGATATGTAACAACTCTCACATGACAAAGTCAAATGGCTGTGTTACTGAGCTTTATAAACATTTTGCAAACTATGCTGAGCCCTTTGGCAGATAGTGAAAGATATGCATACTGCCCCTTACTGCTGCCGTATACGTACTCAACTGCATATGTATTGCTTTGTCACCCATCCACAGACAAACTGAGTAAAATCTCTTCCGACTGAACAGACTTCTTAGCGTGCTGCTCAAAGTGTGCTAAGACAGCAATGAGAGGCACAAAAGGCAAATATCAACAATTGCACACGAAAGATTGTGGCGGGCATCAATGCATTTGCCATTGTCAGCATCAAATTTGCAAGGCAGCTGTGTAAAGCACATTGGTGGAACTATTGTCATTACTACTATGGTGCACAAGCCTGGACTGCTTGCAGGACAAGCTAAAAGGGGGTCTGTGGTACATGACTGCAGGGATTTGCAAGATTACCATATGCATATTATGCTAATTACGCAGCGCATGAACAGGAGAGATCAGCTCTGACTCTGCGCCCTGCTTGTCAAGGCTTGCATCTGGGGTTATCAGACAGCAGGAGAACTCATCTGGTGCCGCAAGCAGTCTGCAGCGGTGTGATCTTGCATTGCATTGCAGAGCGGTCACAGCTGTCCCTATCTGATTGGTCTGCAACATTGCCTGGTCTGCTTCGCTCACCGATGATAGCTTCGTCAGGATTCAAAGACGCTTCTAGCTCATCTACAAATCTTGTCAAGACTGCAAACCGCTTTTCATGCACCTGCAGCAAACACAGGTCCAGCTATTACTAGCATTCAAGGCATAAACATATGCAAACAACTCCTTTGCATTCAGTAGCGCCCTGGGCAATTTCACTGACAGAGCACAGCTGTGAGCCCCTGTTGAAACATAGGGTGTTGCTCTCTGGTTCCCTGATCAGTTGCAAGGCATGTTTGTGAACAGCATTGACCACTCACCTCATAGTCTTGTACAGCCTGATCTGTCTCAGCTTGCAGCACCTCAATTTCTTGATGCACAGCTTCAATTTCTGCTGCAGTTGTAGAGCGCTTGGGATACTGTTTACATTTCAGCCTCCTCTCCTGCATAGCAAGATCACTATATCAGCAGGAGCAACATACGCATGCAACTGTAGCCTTTTAGTGAGAAAACAAGTATCTAAAGCATGCAGAGTGGTGGTTGCCTGCACCTCATACTGAAGCTTGCGTTTCTTCTCCTCTCGTGCTGTTTGTAATTTGATTTTGTTGCTTTCTAGCTGCTGGCTGGCTTGCTCTATCTCATTCTCCAGCTGGGCCTGCTTTGTCTCGTATAGCTGCTGATCCTGAGCATTGGCTTGGTCGGCTAGGAGGTGACGGCGTGCCTGGACAGACCAAACAAGTACAATATGTGCTGGTGCAAGTAAGCTTGCAGTGTTGGACCATCACCTTGACCATGAAGCAAAATGCAGTGCAAGCAAGGCTACCTGGAACTCTAGCAGACTGAGCTCCTTGAACACATTCTCAGACTGTTTACTAACAGTTCTCTCTTCAGCTTGGTCTCTCACAAGCTTGCAAAGTGCAATGAATCTGCCAAGCACTCCATCTTAGTGTCTCATCGGCACGGTCGCAGGGAAGCTACTGCTGATCATATCTTACTCTTTGGACAGCTTTTGCGTGGAGACCGCCTCTCGCAAAAGTCGGTGTGCTATAGGAGCCCCTTGTTCATCCGGCTTTGCGCCTGCGGGAGACGCCATTCAACGCAAACACTGATCTGACATCAGACTTGCATCTGCAATTGAGTGAATCGTCGGGTCACAGCCCACAGGACACCAAACAGGGCTATCAAAGCGATCAATACTAAGTGTGGACGAGCGCGTGTGGCGACTAGGGACCGCAAGTAAAATCTTCAGGACAAAGCGTTCACACACAGAAGCGATGGGGGTGTGCAGTCACTCTCACAAGGCGTACGCAAGCTATCGTCAAGCAGTGTGGACTGACAACTAAGGGCTGGAACGTGGACTGTGAAGACGAAGAAGAGTGTGCTACAACTAGCGTCTTGATTTGAAGAGCTTGTCCACCTGATTACATAGTCCCATTTTGTAGCCAATCTTTGATAGTGTCAGGTTGCATGTTCACCTCACACACGTTTGCACAGACAGCATCATAAACAGCTTGCATGGGAAGATCACTCTGATGCAGGAGCCTTGCTAAAAACTTGCATTGCAGACGCAAGGTGCTGGCTTCTTGTACTGGATCAAAGGCATGATGACTTTGCTGAGCATTGAGTGAGCCTGTGTCAGTGTTCCACACCAGAGTGCTGGTGGCCATGGCATCACAGATCAACAGAACACATGTGTTGGCCAGGTCATCAGCATGCTCCTTACAGTATTCCTGGAAAAAACAATGCATTGCCTGCTGACTATCATCTTGCTGGTTCAAGGCTTGCTGAGTGCTGCTGGAATGGTTGTTACTGTGCCCAGGAACATTTGTGCCTGCACAATTGCAAAGCCATGGTAGGTTGCTGCTGCAACGTGCATATGGCCATCATGACTTTGTGACATTGTAAAGATACTCTGGGAAGGCTATGCTGATGAGAATGATACTGGAAATGAACTCAATCAAGAGTATATGCCAACTTATGAGACAGTCGTCAGGTCAACAGTGTGATGCATGAGCTGCAGGCAGTACTGATACAGTCAAGCTGCCGTAAGCAACATCATACCTTTGCATACTCAGTAATGGCTTGCTTGATAGATCAGATTTCACATAGGTGTTCCCACTGATGCACTGATTGCAGCAATGGCTTATCATGCCCTAAGCATGCTATTTGGCGCAAGCAGAGAAAATGTAACGCTCACGAAAGCTCACCAAAGATACTCAGCATTGAATACATAGAGCAGAGAGCATACATTCTGGCGAGGAGTTAGGCTGCACATAGCTTTGCACCAATAGCGCAACCAACTGCTCTGTCTGACCCAAATCTGCACAAATGTCAGATGCATGCATCAGCAGCCGCCCAATGCCCACAACCGCCCTGAGATGCAGCCCTGCTGCCCTGCCCTGCTGGCTCTCTAGCATCTGCTGCATTATGTTCAGGATGTGATGCCATAGGTCCAGAGTCAGGCATTCGATGTGACAGAAAAGGCCATCAACAATGCCTGCAACAACATATCCATTTGTAAACAGCCTTACGGCGCTTGTTCTGATGGATGCCAAGTACAAACATGCATTATGTTGTCAAGCGCGGCATGTTTCATCAGCAGCATTCTCTCGGTGGTGTCATTGGTTTGCAGCGCATGACCAAACATTGACACAGCTGGAAAGGTGGCTTATCTTAACTTGACAGCAGATTATACCATCTAAACAGACAAATCGCTGCGGGAGAAGTGCTTTTTCAAGCAATGCCACAGAAGCTTGGCTGCTACTGCTGCAGCTACTGTGTGTGCTTGGACAGCTGCAACTTGAGGAATCTGCCATCAAGATGATGCATATCTTATTGACGTGAACTCATCCCAATTTGTGTCTTGCGACATGAGCTGCAATCGCCATGCATGCTATATGCAGCTAACAACGCCCATAAACTATAACAGGCATGTTTGCACCTGCAGCAGCTGCCACTTGACTGCCAGGGTGATGTCCTCTCCACATGATCTGTTCAAGCTCTGGCAACAGCATGATGTACAAGCCTGCATCTGCCACTGCGCAAGCACTCATCAGCTGCACAGCCTTCAGCTGTGACGCTGGCGTAGCATGCACAGACTTGTAGCATGTGTCCATGAGCATTGTCAGCTTGCTTCCTGGTGGTAATGACTGAGGGTAACAGTCAGATTGGGACCCTGCACATGTGCAAATTGTGACCCTGCACATGTGCAAATTGTGACCCTGCACATGGGCAAATTGTGACCCTGCACATGTGCAAATTGTGACCCTGCACATGGGCAAATTGTGACCCTGCACATGTGCAAATTGTGACCCTGCACATGTGCAAATTGTGACCCTGCACATGTGCAAATTGTGACCCTGCACATGTGCAAATTGTGACCCTGCACATGTGCAAATTGTGACCCTGCACATGGGCAAATTTGTGTATGGTTTGACAAAGCTAGCGAAAGGAATGCAGAGGATATAACATTGGACTTGAAGGCAATGCTGATCTTTTTCTTGCAGAATAGTGATATTAATACAACCTGAAGGTTGATTGCAGAGGCAACTGAAATAAGACAGGCAAGTATGCCAAGCTTAACAGTTGGCTAAACGCAGCAGCTGGCACCTTTGCAATGACAAAAGCAGCAATTGGCCAGACCTGTTAGCTGTTTCGCCAAGCTGGCAACATGTGCATGATGTGATGTCAGCAGTGCAGCATATGCTACAGTCTCGCGCTGCCTCAAGGCCTGCATACAATCACCCATCGCCATCAATCCTCTAAACATTACGGTGACATGACCACCATGACCTGATGGAATCTTACATGCAGACCCTGAGTCCCACGAACAGATGTGCAGCATAGGTCTATGGCACAGTCTTCAAGGTGTTTCAGCAGCTTTCTGGCTGTCGGCATGTTGTTGGAACAAGGTCCACGCAACAGGCATTGCTGGAGGAGTTGGCAGGCAGTCGTATCACTTAGGTGTGGATCCAAACTACATACGGTCAATACATTAGCGGGAAGCATATACCAACATTCTGATGTGGCGCAGCGCACCTTTTCGCCAGCAACTGATGCTGACACCGAAGAAGCTCGCGAGTGTCAGAGTTGAGTTGAAACGCTGCAGCAAGCACCTTTTCCAGGACAGGAACGCTGCTGCAGTACTGCATGCAGCTCGCCCATTGTTGACGGCATAGTTTCTCGCAGAGCGCTGCAGCTTGAGCAGTGCCAAGGCCGCTCAAGCTTGCAAACAGGATCCACGCCTCGCTGGTTTCCAGAGGGAGTGCACCGCTTCCAATAACGGCCATGATCTCGCTGGTGAAGATCAACTTGACCCAGACATTGAAGGCTGCAGTGCGTAAACTTCCGCTAGGCTCTATTCAAACTTCCGAAGCTCGAGAAGTGCAGTTGTGCAGAAAATTTCAAACGCATACTTTTGACCTAACCAAGCCAGCAAGCTGACAGCACTGTCGAGGCCTCGTCCGCAGGTCGCGAGGGACCGTTACATGCACATCGTAACGTTCTGAATGTAGCAAGGTGCCGCGGCGTCATAGCTCAACCTCGAATTAGTTTCTGCGCAGGTCGGTTCCCTGATCACTGTTCTGCAGACATGCAAGGGTCTCGCTGGTCCATTTCCAACGTCAGAGTCAGAGCTTTCAAGTCTGTCGGTAAAACCCATTTGCAAGTCGAGCTCGGCAGTGGACTTACCTGTATCGTTGGACCGAACGGTGCTGGCAAGTCCAACTTTTTGGACGCTGTCTGCTTCGCGTGCGGCTGCTCAGCAGCAGTTCTAGGGGTGCAGCGTCTGGCTGATCTACAATGCACAGATGTGCAAGAGGTATGTTTGATCGGCACACCCCTCCGGCAACTCTGCAGCTTGACCGAAACCAGCCTAAAAAGAGGATGTCAGACCCCAGCCTGTACCCAACAGCCCAAAATGACTTCTGGTATGATTGGCTCGCAGGTGTGCGAGGTGTCAGTTGACATCATCAACAGCATAGATGGTCGCACGCACACAGTCAGATGTGAGTTTGTGCCAGACTCAGGCAGAGTCTACAGGCTAGATGGCAAGCTCAGAAGCGGAAAAGAAGTCAAAGTGAGTCATGCACAGCCATTCATGATTACCATGACAAACTGCTCTTCAAGCTTCCAACTGTGACACATAATGGGCTGCCCCTATGGCTGCACTGCAGGCGTTCCTGAAAGACCGAAGCATCGACCTAGACCAATCCTGTTGCTTAATTCGGCAAGCACATGTCACTAGATTAGCAGACAACAACAGTAAGAGCAGCTATCCCTTTTGTTTCTGTCCCATTGTACATTGCCATGCTGCTAAGCTCCATCTGTCTTCTACCATTTGTGTTTGAGCCAACCTGCCACCCAAAATGTGTTGGCAGCGCTGATATACGCTCAACCTGAGTGGCTTGCAAGCCACTCCCAATTTGGGATGATACTCAATTTGCAAGTTTTCTGATGCTTGGTGCAGATCATCAGCAACTTGCAGCCCTGATACATGATACCTCAGGCTACACAAGGTGATAGTACTCATAGAATTCAGAACTATAATTTCTTTTGTCTGCATGCACAGATCTTGCTTTATGATGTCCCACATTATCTATGCCCTCATTCCCATAGACTAACAATCCAGTCTGGAGTTCAGGTGGAGCAATGAAGCCTCTGCAGCTCTTGAGGAACTGAAGAAGACCAAGAAAGCGCTACAGGAGATCTCTGGCAATGTCAAGTGCTTGGTATGCTTTGCTGACTACTTCATCATGCATTCTCAGGCAGTAATAGTCTGTGCTGCAATGCTCTTCTTCAACACGCTGATGCATCTTTACAGAAGTGCATCATGAGCTGTGCTCCTTCAAGGCATCTCACTCAGCGGGGCAGCTCAACCCTATCCCTACAGCAAAACCAAAGACTTACAATTGGCGCAGCAATGGACACAAACTCTCTCAGCCAGGGCAGCCTATAGCTTCAAGCTGCAGACAGACATGACACACAGAGTTGAACGACACACACATATCATGCAGTCCAGATTGTGATGAGCATTCCGTCAACATGCTGTCTGCAGGCTACTTTCATGTTATCAAAGCATGCAACATAGACAGGGTCATAGGGCTGAGGCATAGGGGCGAGACATAGTACACCGGCATAGGGCTGAACATTCAAGTCACTTGCAACTGCTTCTGATGCAGGAAGCTGGTGTAGCTGAAGATGAAGTGAAGTATGGTGCAGCTGCCAGGCTGGCACAGGTGGACAGTGAGCTGCTGGATTTGCAGCAAGACATGGCTGCCTGCCTGCATGCTCGCCGGGGCGCTGTCACACAAGATGTACTGGCTGCACAAGGACAGCTTGCCACCCTGCAGGTGAGACTAGTCATCCAAAAGTGCTGGGCAGCCCGGTATAATACTTGGCTTCTCATTCAATTGACGCCGAAAAGGTGTAGTCTTTTCTTTCTCATCCAAAGGTGACAACTACTGAGCATGCAAGGCATGTCTTGTTGACTAGCAAGCATGAAAGGGTCCTTTGCCTGGATATGCTATCCAACCATGCAGCATCGACATACAGGCTTTGTACATGTGTCTATGTAGCGCCAGATTTGGCTGTTGCATGAGTTCTCAATGAAAGCACAGTATGAGGGGTGATTGAGCAGCAAGCTGGGCACTCACACCTGCAGCTCACATCAAGCATGATCAAATCCTCACACATCACCAGCACTGACTATGGCTGCCTTGAGAGTTGAGAACCGGCCAAGGAGTTTGCATCTGCTGCAGCACAGTGCTGACGACTGTCTGTGCATTGTGCGTAGCAGGAGGGGTTGGGATTCTAGGCAGATAGGCTCGCACAGCTGCAGCAGCAAGGCATGCAACTGCAGGAGTCATCGGCTGCAGTTTAGACCACAGTCAAGTCGCATTTTTCACAGACATCAGCCTTGTTGGTCGCCAATGGCTGTCTGTACACTGTGCGTTGCAGGAGGGGTTGGCATCTCAGGCTGATAGGCTGGCACAGCTGCAGCAGCAAGGCAGACAACTGCAGGAGCCCTTGGCTGCAGCTCACACTCAGGACGACCAAAAGCTCCGGGCACAGCGACACACTGTTGCTGCTGCTGAAGAAGAGGTGTGCGATCTTGCCTGCAGCTTCCTCCTTTGCTTTTTGTCTTGCCATCCCGGACCCAATGCATGCATGCAAGGCCGGCATATCGGTGAAAATCAGGAAGGCTAAGCTTGAAATAGAGAACAAGGTCAAGCTTGGGAGGGGTTTTGGACCCCAAACACTCAGGGCCCCTTGTGTCCCAGAAAGGGGGTTGCACATCTCTCAGCACATTCACACAAAGGGCATAGTAGAGTCAAGATTGTCTCAGTCAGTCATCAGAGCATATCTTGGACAACCCTGGGCAGCCCAGTCTAATACTTGGCTTCTCATCCATTTACGCCAAAAGGTGTAATCTTTTCTTTTCTTTTGTTTTCTTTTGTTTTCTACCTTGGATAGCCTGTGTTCTCATGCAGGTGGACATCATTCAAGAGCAGTGTGTGCAAGCACAGCAAGCAATGCATCAGCTAGAGGAGGCTCAAGCAGTCAGCAGTCACCTGCAGTCACAGCTGGATAGGCTGCAACAAAGCCTGCACAGTCAGCAGCAGTTTGTGACCTCCCTAGAAGCTGCCATTGCTGGCACAAACCCAGGTGAAACTTCACACGGTAAAATTTACAGTAGACAGACTATCAATAGATTATATATACATGTGTTATTATCATAAATGTGTAAATATTGAAATATATGATAGATTATAAATACTTGTATAACCCCAGGTTGCTGTTGCCAGGGTTGCTTGCCTGCACTTGCAGTGTTGCTGTTGCTTTGTCTACTTGCAGTCATGAGGACAAGCCATTCATCCATGAGCAACTGATGCATGCATGAGTTGTGCACCTATTGTGTGGGGTGTGCCCAATCAGTGAACCTTCTGTGACAAGGTCTGATGCATGTTGGAGGCTTTTTCCCTGGCGCAGGTTCAGATGCAGCTTGTCTGAGATGCATCAGCCAAACTTACTTCTACCGTTTCTATTGTGTGAAGAGCAAGAGCAGCCAAGTTTGCTCTGACCTTTCACATTCACAGAACATCCTGACAGGTGCTTGTACAGATCTGCAAGCAGTGAGCTGAAGGCTGAGGCATGCAATCTATTGCAGCAAGCAAATAATGGCTGTTTGTTGTCATTCAGCTTCCAGCAGTGCTTGCACGACGACAGCAGGTGTGGTCACAAATAGTCTGACACAGAACGTCTACGATGTGCAGATGACACTCAGCAGGCGGCAGATGTCCAGAAGCAGCATGAGCAGGTACAGCAGCAGATCCAGGTTGCTGAGCAGCAGCTAGAGGCTGCTTTGACTGGCAAGGCAGAGTCTGAGCAGCAGCTGCTGACTGCACAGCAGGGTTTGGACAGGTACACCACTACGTTGACTATGTCTGTAGGCATCATGCTGCGGTCTGCTGTGCTAAGCTGTGTCAAAATGTGCTGTGCTGCGCTATGACGTGTGTTGACGCTTTGTTGCCCAGATGCGTTTTCAAATGGCAAAGTACCATTTCAGGATCTTGTACTGGTTTTGCGGCATCTCTTGCTGACTTGTTGCAGCTTCTGCAGGGCTGCAACCACTTTGGCAGGTTGCCAGGCGCAGATGCTCAGCTCACAGCTGATGCAGCAAGCACAAGAGGCATGCTTCAGCAGATGGACAAGGCACTGAAGCAGGCCAAGCAGCACAGTGAGGAGTGCTGTCGGCAAGCCGAGATGCAGAAGCTTGCCTTAGGCTCCTTGACGATGCTTGCCCCGCCAGGTGAGGTGTGAACTGTACAAAGCAGGAAACATTGCTCAATAACTGTGATCACCACCACCACCACCACCACCACCACCGCCGCCACTACCATCACCACCAACACCATCATTGCTATCATTGCCACCACCACTACCATCACCATCATCATCTGCAGCACCACCACCATCATGACCTTCACCATCATCATTACCAGCACTCCCACCGCTATTGTTACCATCACCTCCACCAACACCACCATCACCACCACCACCACCAACACCACCACTACCACCATTGTCATCATTACCATCACCACCACCAGCATTGCCGTCATTACCATCACCACCACTGCCACCGCCACCACTGCCACCGCCACTACTGCCTCCGCCATCACTATCACCATCACCATCATGGTCAACACCACTCATACCCCCACCAGTCCCACTGCTAGCCCGGCTACTGCCACCACTGCCATTTGCTACCGCTACCACTGCCATTGCCACTGCCATACTGCCGCCCCCTCTCCAACACCACTCAACACCTATCAGACAGGCATCATTTGGCTCCATCTGATGTCCACAATCTTCATCTCATTTTGTGTCATGCACCATTGATGTCTATCATGCTCTATCAGCATTGGGTCATGCTGCAGTGAGGTCCAATTGCAGACCTACTGTGCTTCTTCTTTGGTTGCACGTGCCTGAAGCAGAACAAGATCAGACTTCACAAGCAGTCAAGAGGCATGCAGGACATGTCTAGACAGCGTAATTGAAAGATCCAGCAACATTTGCATGGTGACGGGCCAGTGTCATGAGGTAGAATACGAGTTTGTGTCATTCACAGTGTGAAGGCAGGAGTGTTTGTGCAACAATGGATTTGTGACAGTGTGTCCCAACCGCAGGCAGCACCGTTCCCAGACATAGGATGCTGCATGACTGCTTCAGTTTCAAGCAGCCTAGCTCACCCCAGCTGGAGCCCCTCATGGAGGCCCTTCACATCTTGACAGGTGCTGCCTGGAGCTACAGTGCACTGTTCTATACCATGCTTTACTGCACAATGCCGTGCACCCTTTTGTGCTGGACTTTAGCTCCTGGAATAGAGAAAGAGCACAGTAACATGGTTGCTGCATCGCTGACATGTGATGTCACATTCTGTCCATGCCAGCTGATGCATCACAATGCAGGCAACTATCATCGTGACACTCATGCATGCCTAAGTGACGGTGTCAAATTATGTGTCATGTCTTGCTGTGGGCTGCTGCCTCACAAAGCTCTAGTACTGATCGCCAAAAGGCAGGGACTTTTCTATAATGGGCTATAGCATCTGTGACAGCCATGGCATAACTCTAGTGGAGAAGACGTCCACTTTCCTTGTCTTTCTGAATCATGCCTCAACTCTCAAGGGCTACAGCATCTGCCACATTTGTAGGTGACAAGCATGGCACAACTCTAGTGGAGAAGGCGTCCACTTTTCTTGTCTTTCTGAATTATGCCTCAACTCTCAAGCGCTATATCATCTGCCTCATGTGTAGGTGATAAGCTTGGCATAACTCTAGTGGAGAAGGCGTCCACTTTCCTTGTCTATCTGAATTATGCCTCAGCTCTCAAGGGCTGTAGCATCTGCCCCATGTGCAGGTGACAAGCTTGGTATAGCTCTGGTGGAAAGTGCAACAGCAGCATCAGAGGTGCTGGCATGGCACAGTCAGCACAGGCATAGCAGCAAGCCTGTGAGGATCTGGGATCTGCAGCGCCTGACAAGCTGCAGCAGCAGAAGCAGGCCCAGGCTAGCTTTGCCCCAGGTGAAAAGAAAAGTCTCCGCCTTTCATCGTCAATTTAATGGGAAGGAAAAGAAAAGACTAAGCCTTTCGGCGTCCCCGGTGCATGTGTGTTGGGCTTTGGTGGCATGAGCAGACCATATATGCGGTCTGAATGTCAATGTGACACACCTTGTATAACGTGAACAGAGTACAAGTATGAGCACCTCTTGTTCATGGTCTGAATTTCCAATTGTGTACTTTTGGCTTGCCTTTTGGTCTGCTGCAGGGCTGCCGTGTAGTGAGACACCATTTTGTTTGGTTTGGACCATCAGGTGTTCCGGAATCTTGCTGGTGGATGGGGTTCTGCTGTGTCTCTTCATGCTCCTCAGGCTGAAGCTTTGCAGCCAGAACTGCTACTACATCTGTCACCATTGTTACTACAAGTGTCACCATTGTCAGTGCAAGTCCCACCACTGTTACTGAACAGGTCTGCTACCCTCCTTGTTTAGTACCAGACAGATGCTGGACAAGGAGACCCCTGACCTTTCAAGTCCAGAATTGAGACCTTTTGATTTTGGTTTGATGTACAAGGTGTGACGCTAAAACCAGGCTTGTACATGCTAGCAGGAAGTGTAATCATCCCTTTGGAGCTGCTTGATTATGAGGCAGCATACCATGGTGCAATGGTGCGGGCCTTTGGAGGATGTGTGATTGCTCAAGATGATGCAACGGCTGCCAAACTGGTCACTCAGCACGGCTTGCCATGCATCACACTTGATGGCAAGAGCAGCCGCCCAGGGAGCATGCAGGTGACACACTGTTATCATATTGCCATATCGCAACATGTGCCATGACAGATCTCATACGTGTGCCATGAAAGATCTGATACATGTGTGTCAAGGGCCGCTTACTGCTGGCTGCAACTTGTATCTGTGGGGCGATGCAGTCAGCTCAAAATGGCATGTATGACATAATATCACGCTCCAGCTGGCACATGCAGAGAGGTGAATGCATCCCCACCATGTTCCAGATGGCACCTGCATAGGGCTGGATCCATTTCCATGATGCTCAGAGAAACCTGAGCTGCGTATGCTCTGAGCTGAAGTGAACAAAGACGGAAGGCATTGCTTGTTCTTGCTGCCCATGCACGCCTGAACATGTTTTTGTGATTGTCGGGCATCACACATGTAGTAAGCTGAGAGATTGTGGCTACGGGTCTTCAGGGGGGGTGGAGGGGTCAAGCTCAGGGCAGCACAGGGCCCATTGCCAAGAAAGTCAAAGCAGACCAGTTGCAAGTAAGTGTTTGCCTCTGTATGCATGCTCAATGCTGACTCATGCACTTGAGGCCAGCATGCATGCAAATCAGAGTCCCGATTTTGGACACAGAATCATGTTGTAGGGTTGCAGTGACTTCTACGACAAGTTTGTAACATGACAAAGATTTGTCATGACTTGCTGTTGGTTTGCATGTAGTAGATGGTTGTGTCAATAATCCAGTTGATTTCTTTTAGAAACTCATGCTTTCACATAACTTATACTGGCGGAAGAATGTATGTCAGCAGCAGCTGCTTCACTGCAGACAGGTACACGGGCCTTGATGCATGCAGGTGGCTGCATCACTGGCCTCCAGTAGGCTGCAGGAAGCAGCAGCAGCCGTTCAGAAAGCCCAGCATCACCTTGCAAGCTTGGAGTCTTCAGTAGCCGCATTTGCAGAAGCCCAACAGGAAATGTCTCTGTTACAGCAGGTCAGTGACTTGCTTATCATGCCTTTACATTGCAAAGGTGCCCTTATATGCTTATCATGCCTTTACCTTGCCATGGTTGCCTTATACATACCCATTCAATAAAGCAAAGTCTACATGCCATAACTGGAATGACAAGATCAACAGCAACAATGCAACTGTGTGGTGTTTGACGACAGTCTGTCTTGCCTGATGCACTGCTTGTCTACATGCAGGAAGTGAGTGCACTCAGCAAGGCTGCTGCAGCCAAACAGCATAGCCACGTCCAGTGCAAAACTGCAGTGGCTGACCTGCATGAGCGCTTGAAGCAAAGCCAGCAGCTGCTGGATGCATGTACCTGCACAGATGGAAGCGCTGCAGTCAAATTGGAACACCTACAGGACCAACTGAGGGCTGCAAGGTATGAAACTTGTTCACTGGGTGCATAGTGTTGATGTTGCTGGGTACTTGCTTTTGTGCTGTGGGTACTTGCTGGCAATGCTGTAGCAATGCTGTGGTAGTGCTGTGAGTTCTTGCTGTTGGTGGTGATGGGCATGCAAGATGACAGCAGCTTTGGGCTTGCTGTTTGCCAGTCCATTTTGTTGCACCCCTTGTGAGCTCTCATATTGTGTGGCGCATGCAGAGTTGTTTGTCAGGGTCTCTTATGCCACCCAAGGTTAGGCTGTGCTGATGGTTCAAGAGTGTGCTGATGCTGTGTGCAGGCTGAAGGCATCAGACATGCAGCAGAAGCAGGAGGATCTTGCAGCCAAGGTCAGTGCTTTGTCTTGGCCACATCTTGCTGGCTCACTCACATCCTTCCATGCAACCCACACTTGACCAAAGCCAAATGCTGCCAGACTCTGGGATGGAATGTCCTGGGATGTGAGTCACACCATGTGGCACTCTTCTTGCAGTTGTTTTATTGCCACAACTTGTTGCCTGTTTCGGCACCAATTTGAGCAGCAATGCATAGTATGCCTTGTTGGCCAATGGCCATTGAGAGACTGGACGCGTGAGCGGACCAGTAGCTATGCTTGAAAATAGTACATGTCCCTGGCGCAAGCTTGACCAATTGCAGGCAGATGAAGCATCAGATCAAGTCATCCTGGCAACAGAGCAGATGGAGGACCTGAACCTCACTGCCTTGAAGCAGCAGCTTCAGAGCAAGCAAGATGCCTTGCAAGGGAAGCTCATGGCTCTGCAAGAGCTGCAGGCAAGTCTGCTACATCCTATATTTGACTGAAGTTACACTTTTACTGCAAACATCTCAACATCCGTACATGGTGCCATCATGTATGTGACCCAAACATTTGTCTTGTTGCTTGTCTTTTTGTGTGGTAGTATCTTCTTCCTGGATCTTATTGTTGTGTGTACGCTGCTTGATCACTGCTTGCAGTTTGAAACCAACATGAGTGATGTTTTGCAATGAGTGAACAGATTTTGGCCTCCGTTCATGTTGGCTATCTTCTGTCACATACAGGCAAAGGCAGCATTGCAAGCCAAAGCCAATGCAGAGACCAATGCCCAGCTAGCAGCTATTGCCCAGCAGCAGAAGGACATCAACAAGGCAGTGCAGGGCCAACAGCAGCAGGTCCAGGCTGCCCAGCGCTCTATAGAAGATGTACAGAGGCAGAAGGACCAAGGGGAGGCTGAGCTTCAGAGCTTACTGAGTCACGTCTCAGAGCTCAATGACATGATGACAAGGTGAGACGCTGTCATACAAAGCAGTCGGCTGTGCACTTGGTACTGCAGTGCTGCAGCAGCAGCATGATGATACTTTCAGCTGTGAGCTGTGTGGCTGATGAATTTGTGTTTGCAGAATGTTCTGGACCTGAACTTGTAACAAACTGTTCCTGGTCCTGACGCATAATGAACAACCCATGTCACAAGACAGTGCACAGTTCAGGGAGCACTTGTCTGATCAGCTACATGGTGGCAGTGAAGTGCAGGTGTCAGCTGCAAGATCCAACTCAGCCCATTTGCACAGATGCTCCTGGACATGCCAAGCAGCTGAGGCACATGCACATCAAATGCAAAAAGCTCAAGGTGGGCTGCTGCTTGTCTCAGCAGACGACACTTGCCATGATGTTGGTGTAGAGCAACGCTGTCATCACAAAACAATGTTGGTTGAACTTTTGATCAGCACTTTTGGTGGCTTGAGCCTGTGACATGATGCTGCAGGAAGAGCGCAGCAGCAACAATGCTCAGCAGATGCCAACCCATGAACAGGTGAGAGGAGTGTTTGGTCTTCACTTGCCAGCTGATCAGCAAGGGTTGGTCGCTATTTACCGCTGACCTTACCACAAGTTGATGTTTGACCTGGGAGGGGAGACTCGAAAGTGTTGTCTGGTGTTGTGCAGATGCAGTTTCAGAGCCGCAAGACAGATCTGGAGTTGTTCAAGGGAAGGGCTGAAGCGCTGCAGCAGGCAGTTGCTGTCTTGGAGGAAGGCATTGCAGCTTCAAGAGCTCAGGTGACACCCCACCATGATCATGGGCCCTCCTGGCCGAACTGCATTCTGTCACCAACAGCTCAGGCCTGGACTAGCTGACAACTATTCATCCAACAACAGTCCGAGTATGTTTATGCACACAATGTCACGTGCGTGCAGCTTCCCTATATGCAGCCTCTGGTTGAAATGACCAAGCAGAGCAGAGTGTCACGATCTTTGCTTGCTGTATTCAGGTGGTACAGACAGACGAAGCAATTTTTGAGGCAGTTCAAGACAAGTTCGTGGCCTTGACCGGCAACCTGTTACCCAAATTGGTGAGAGCTCTCACGGTTTTTAATTGCAGTGTGGGTTGCGCTCGCACTTTGCCCGTTGAAAGTGTGTCACGCACATCGCCTGTCTCATTGTTGCAGCTGACTGACCGACTGGCTGACTGACCGACTGGCTGACTGACATGCTGAAATACAGCACTGATTGATATAATGCGGTAGCAAGCTCTGCAACAGGGTGCCGCGGTGGCTAAGTCGCGATTCGCAATTCCCTTCGGCAGTGTTCGGCGCAGAAACAAAATGGGAAAATGGCCATTTTTTGTTTTTGTTAATCATTGAACATGACCAGCTCTTTTCGCTGTGTTTACATGCATCTGGCTCAATGGTCTAGTGGTATGATTCATCATTTGGGTTGATGAGGTCGGGCGTTCGATTCGCTCTTGAGCCCTTGTATTTGGCTGGTGTTCATTTTGTTGAGCGCCATGTTGATCTGCATGCTCAGGGCTGCATGTACATGCTTGAGTCGTTCAAAACGGAGCTGTGTAGCCAAAGATATGGCTGGTTTTAGGTATGCTGAACAATTGCATGCATAAATACAGCCTGAACATATTCACTGGTTGGTGCATGGTTCACACAAGCATATACCAGTATGCATGCAACAGTGCCAGAGACAATGTTGTTGAGCATGCACAAAGACAAAAACCATTTCCCTCATTGCCCAAAAAGCAAAAGCTAAACCACATGAATGATACAAGGTTTGTAAGGGCTGCACAAGCTGCAACGCATTTTGTGTAGCCCCCGCATGCCCTGCAGATAAACTGCAGGGGGCATGATCCCCCCATGTTGGGGTGCAACCCTATATGAGTGCACTCCACCTCAGCCTTTGGCCAGCCTGGGCCTGGGTGCCTTGCCCAGAGAGGCTGTCAAGCCCTGTCTGTGACCCACAAGCTGTAGTCTGTTCAATGCTATGGGTATGTCGCATAGCCGGCCCAGTGCTTGACCATATGACATGCAGGAGCTGAGAATAGAGAGAGTGGCTCAAGAGGTGCACCAGGGCTTGCAATTCATGTACAGGTCCAACTCTGGCAAAATGGGTGAGTGGCACTGCAATCTGGGCAGGCTGTCTGGGGGAGAGCGTACCCTCGTGTCACTCGCCCTAATCTTGGCGGTACGTCTAGAGCTTTGCGCATGTAAATTTTGCTATGCTGCATGCTCAGGCTGACTGGCATGATTGCGCACAGCATCTTGACCTTACTCTCGTATTGACATCATTGCTGAAAGGCCGGCTTGCTTTAGTGCAGCAGGATAGCCACAACACTAGGACCATGACTTGACTTTGCCATCCTCAATCAATATGATTTGCTGACAGTGCTGCATTTCACTGAGTTCACAGCATGTGGCTGCAGGCAGCTACCGCTGGTGCAAAGAGTTCCTTGTTTCTCATGGATGAGGTGAGGGTGCATACTCTTACAGCTGTTGCATCCAACGACTTCAACAGGCAGTTCAAATTATTGTCTCATTCAAAGCTTGTGCATGGCTAAACGGCATCAAATTCCAGACAAGTCTGCTTTCAGTGTGGACTGGCACAGTCCGCTCCTCAGCTTTCCTGCTCCACAGCTGGCGACCATGTTATTGGCAAACAGTGACACATGACGCATACAGTGTGCTCTTCAACCACAGTAGTTTCTAATATGCTGAGCATGCTTTACTGCTTTCGTGATTTGGTGCAATGTGCAGGTTGACGCTGCTCTTGATGAGAACAACCAAGCTTTGGTAGCAACACTGATCAAGGTACAGCTCATTTCAACAACACACGAACTTCAAGTGCATCAGCCAGAACGCACAATGCAACAAGAAAAGGGAGCAAAGACCTGTTTTTCTCAAGTTTGGTTCAAGAAAACCCTAAGATGAGATACATTGAGTTTCCCTGTGGAAGCACAATGCATCACCCTCCTGCCTGCATCTTGCATGCTTCAAACTGCATGCCAGATGCTAAATACAGCTTTCAGATTGTGACAAAGCCAGAGAGTTGCCCAGCACCGTAGGCACCGCTCGCTTGCTCAATTGCAATGCCAACGGGGTTGTGATGCTGTGCTTTAATATCAGTCATTGGGTTTGAACAAAGAGTCCAATGCATGCAGGAGATCATGGCACAAAGCGGAGGGTGTCAGATTCTGTGCGTCACACATAACCTGGCGTTCCAGCAGTTTTGCAGCTCCATCATCCAGGTGCTTGACTTCATTCTCATCATTCAATTCTACTCAAAAGTGCTACATTCCTAGTTTCTTACAAAAACTGCTTGCCTGTCCTGGCCATGTATAGTTCATGAAGTCAAGCCAGCACTACATTCACCTTGGAAGTGATCTCTGCATGCAAGGAATTTGAGGACTACATGATGTTGGTCAACATGAACTTTGCTTGATGGACAATCACGCAAAATCTGCTGCAGGTTGCAAAAGACAAGCATGGGGCCACAACTGTGCTTGATTCAGCCAATGGTTCATAGAGCACTCTGGGCTTGGGAATTACAGATGGCACCGTGTATCAGATGCGTATTCTGTTGCAATTGCTGTGAAGCACATCTGATTCAGTCAGATTTGGGACAGTGCTCTATAAGCAAATAAACTGCCTAATGTGCAGTCAAGTAGACCAATCGGAGCAGTTTGCTTAGAGAGTAGTATGCTAGCCTCATACACCAACACAGCTGGACCAGGCAATGTCCTGGGGAATGTATCAGCATTAGAGAGTGCATAGTACGTTGTGAGCCCAAGCTGCATGCTGACATCAGACCTGCTTGATCACCAGCGCTTTGTACCAGCTGGCGTTGTAAAAACATTCTCTTCTCAGTTGATCACAACATACAGCATCTGTGCATCACACCATTGCATCAGGCAGCCAAACAGAGACAACTACCATCAACAAGAACACTGACAGTATAAGATGCAGTCATTATTGATATAGCCACATCTGCATTAATGGCGCAGATGCTCACACTAGTTGTGATCACATGTTGAAACAGAACAGGTATGACCTCAATTGTTTCAGACTGGGCTTGGATTGAGCTCAATGTGCATTGATTCTGTAGATGCACCTACAGCTCCAGCAGCGTGGGTCTGCTGAAATGCACAGGATGAGCTTTGTATTCAGTGAGCGCATGTGCAATCAAGATGAACAGCCACTGGTTGACCCCATGCATGTGCAGAATTGTAATTTAGTACATGCACAGCATGAAAGGTATTGAGCTCAGACTACTCACAGTAACTCATGGTGCTGCATGGACAGCTGGTCCATATACAGGCAATCGAGTCCACATTATGCAACTCAATTTCACATGAATGGCTCCATAATAAGATTGTATGTCATTGTGGGCAGACATCGCTGCTCGCTGACTGAAAGTGCAACACACATAATTTGTGTGGTGGAGCAGGACACAGGCTATTGTGTGTGATTTCAGGCAATCATGATCATTCATAACACATGAATGCATCAGCTGTAAAACCCAGCTCACTGCATGGGTACAAGGCTGCAAAGCTGCACGGCTGCAAGGCTGCACGGCTGCAAGGCTGCACGGCTGCAAGGCTGCATGGCTGCACGGCTGCAAGGCTGCAAGGCTGCATGGCTGCACAGCTGCAAGGCTGTATGCCATTGGCTGCAAGGCTGCATGGCTGCAAGGCTGCACGGCTGCAAGGCTGCAAGGCTGCAAGGCTGCATGGCTGCATGGCTGCATGGCTGCAAGGCTGCAAGGCTGTCTGAGCTGGAATTGCTGCAAATTGCTGGGCCGCTGGTGCAGCTGAGCTGTAATAGCTAAGCTGCTGCTGCTGCTGAGCTGTAATAGCTAAGCTGCTGCTGAGCTGCCAGAGCTGCCAGAGCTGCCAGAGCTGCACTTCCGCCTCTGTCATGGCTGCAATGCCGCTGCCGCTACAGCTGAAGAGCTGGAAGGGCTGCATTGCCGGGATGGCTCAATCAAAATTTAGGGTCTCTCTTCTAAGGAGAATGGATTTCCAAGGCGGGAAGCGGGGTATGGGACTGGCCATCCTGATGATCGATATACCATTTGGACGCTCACCGAGCTTCATCGCTGCTGCATATGCAAACATGTGTCGCGATTTTCATGAACTTTGCTCTTGCTCAACGCGTTCGTGTGCCGTCAAGTTTTGTACGATCTTGCTGGTTGTGATCTATAGATCTAGCTAACGTGTATAGCGTGAAATGTCGTGATGCATCAGCTCGTACGTGTACTGGTATAGCACATAAAACAGGGTGTTGCATTGTTTGGCAGACCGGAGCTGGACATGCACCAGCCGCACCGCACCAGAGCTTCAGCACCTGTGCCCCGTTGATAAGTGTGTGCAGTTTCTTCATCAAGTTTGCATACAAGTGGCACCTCACAGCAAAAATGTTGTCCACATTAGAATGCATAAGGTCCAACGTGTCTTTGCACAACTGCTGCAATAAAAAACTAGTGGTGTTTGAAAAAAAAAGGGTCTGCAAGACTGCAGTTGGAGACGCTCAGTAATGTAACAGTTGCAGCTGAAGTTCAACCTGTCAGGGAGTGAATTTCATAGAACAAGGCACTGATATAAGACTAGCCTATACTTAGCAGCGACCAGCAGTTGAATATGCTAATGGTAAAACGTGCTGCTTGGTCTGCCAGCTTGTTTCCACTTCAAGACTGACAACGCATACAAGCAGTGCAAGAGTACTCACAGTGTTTGCATCAGCTGCAAGAGTCACTCGCTTGAGAGGCTGAGAGGAGAAACTTATACAGCATGCACAGGTACTGGCATTATGCAGCAAAACGCTGACAAGTTAGGGTTGAGCTTGAAGACTACTTCATGGGCACATCCCTGGCTGACATATGTGTAGAGTTTGCCAGCGCTGTACAGGATGTTTCTTCAAGTAAAGCCTGCACTGTGACAGTCACAAACACGAGGAAGCATTCATCTGTAGACATGCAAATGGTAGTTTGCGTAACCCTTATATGACTGTGCATATCTTTCTACTATATTGCACAGCATTCGGCCGCTGCCAATATGAAGTCATCAGCAAACCTGTTTGCCAGAAGCAATGCAATTTTCAGTACGAATACAAACTGTGAAAGCATGGCCTATTGATCCTTTGGACCATTGAGGTTTGAAGCTAGAGGCGCTGGTGAACATTACTTTCACATGCTGTAGGTGCCGGTGAGCTTCAGAATTGATGTAGTCTTGTCATAGCTGAACTTGATACCCTGCAGAATCCCAAAATGCACTTGTTCAGAAAACACATGGCAGCATCCTGCAGTGCACACTGCAACGTAGAGGGGCCCAAGATGCACAAATGTCAATGAAGATGCAGAAAGCCCTTTGCATCAGGACCTGCTTGTGCACTTCATGGCATCCAAGCAGCCAATGCTGTGTACACATATGGCACTTTCATGCTGAGTTAGCTCACAAGCGTAATACAACTGCTGAGGGTTTAAGTTTAGACAGAGGTGACAAGTCATACGTCAGTCAGCTCCAAGGTCGCCCCATATCGAAGGCTCTTGGAGAAGCCATTGGGGAAGACTGTGTACAAGTCATCACCCTCAGCCTTGACTTCAAGCTTCTTGGCACCATTGCTGGCCTTGCTCACCAGGTGCTCCCCCAACACAGCTTTGGCCTGAGCAATTTTCAATGAAATGTCACAAAGTGAATGGATGTTATGAGCAATGCATGTGAATTGCAAGGCTGCTCAATTGTGCACTGCTGCTACAGATGGAGCTGCTACAGACAGAGCAGCTGCTGCTACAGATGGAGCTGTTGAATTGAGGCAAGGTTGACTTTGTTCAGTGAGATTGCACCTGTGCCAATGTCAGGTTGGGTACGTCCGCTGCAACCCTGGACTTGTTAGACTTGTTGCGGTATACCATCTGGGCATTTATGTTTGATGAGAGACTCTTGAGGACCCTGGAAGCCTGAGCGTTGAGCTCTTCGGGGCTCTCCTCCGATGCTTGACCTTCAGCTGCATTGACGGCTTTGCTTAAGTCTGCCTTCTCCTTGCGCAACTTCTCGATCTGATCTTGCTGCTTGGCAAGATGCTGTTTAAGCTCACTCACGTCCTCACAGTCTTCCCACGCGCTTCGTCCCCGTTTGCTGCCAGCTGAAGCCATGTGAGCTGGCCCTGAATGCCTGTATCTTGTTCGGGGTGGACAGGAGTGCAGCAAATTCCTAGAGCAAGCTTGCAGCGGTCCTCTGTTACTCTCAGAGGTTGTCTGGGCTGATGCCGTTACGCTTCTTGCCCGTAGAGTCTTGCAGAGTTCAAATTTGAAATTGCTGCGCCGTTTGGTATTGTAACTCGAAGAAGAAGAGGTGTCCATGAGCTAGTCCAATGCCTCGTCAGAATCTAATGGTCATGGTTGGCCCCAACGAACGTTTGTGAACTATTCATCGTTCGTGAATGACAACTGCAAGTGTTTCAGCAATCAAGGTGTACAAACAGTACATGGCATGATGCTCGCCGCGTTCCAGGCTGACAACAAGCCTTGGGTTGAGCTTTATTGGGCGTAAAATTCATTGAACGAATACTATCATAGTTGAGCGAGTGTTAACTGCTCTACTCTTCTGACACATACGCTCACAAGGTCTGTAGCCGGCCTAGCATACTTACGCCACGACGGCTCAGACCCTGACATACAGTATAGTTGTAGTAACTACAACTGCGCCTATGCACAAATGTACATGCTATTTGATGATGAAGACTGCGTGACACGCAGGCTGATGCCAACATACATACATATTCTTTGCAATGCCTAACTGCCGTGTGAAGAATCTGGTCAGTTGCACAAATCTGTGATATCTCTAGAGTCCATTGCGCTTAGATACTTCTTCTCATGAAGTGCTACTATCTCTCAAACAGTACTCAAATGTATCCCAGTCAAACAATACTCAAATATACAACAGTTGTCTCACTCTCGCTATCATCTTAACTCTACCTACTCACGTTGTATGATACAAAAGCAACCCAGTGCATAAATCTCAATCCTCATGTGCATGCCAATGCGGCAGTTGCACAAAGTGACTGATCTGTGGCCGGTTCATAATCTCAGCCTGTCCTAGAACGAGCAGGCCAGGATGATGGCTTCTTCACATGAAAATCAGCTGCTCCAAAATACGGTGCCATGATTTGAAATAAACCTGCATGAAACGTCATCACAGCCAGTTCAGGTTGGGGAAAGCAAGCAGAAACAAGCACAGCACCAGTCAGCAAAGCACTTGAGTGTGAGCTGGAAACAGGGCAATCATAATTGTATTACTGATTCAGAGACTTTCCAGCTCATGATGAAACAGGGCAGTCCCCAGCATTAGGGCAGCATGTAGCTGCATGACAGACATGTTCAGGTCACAGAGCACAGGTCAAGTTGCATGATATCACGCAATCTTTGATCACACCAACAAAGCAATGCAGGTTGCCTGCATGACAATCTGCCTCAATGGTGGAATGCTCAAGGATCAGGTGATTACTACAGATCTTACCAAGTGCAAGGGAGCCAGGCACAAAAAAGCAGCCAAACATACCGTCTGGGTTGTCAGCATGCACCCAGTGCCCAGATTTGTGCAGGGTATGCACAGCATGACCATGGCTGCTAATGACAGCCTGTTCCGGCCCTGCCCATCTGAAGGTGCTGTGCTCGGCCTTCACAAAGCTCACTCTCAAGCCTTCTGGTGTGCCGGTGATGAAGCTCCATAGGTTGGCTGTTTCGTAAGACTCATACATGTCGGCAATGCCATCCAGGTCCAGTGCCCATACGAGCTTCCTGAACACACGCGGCTCTTGAGGGCACAGACATATTACTATCTGCACAGAAATATCACTGTCCGCCCATTTCATGATAAAACTCACTTCCCGAGGACCAGCATCGGGTATCTCTCACCATATAGCAATGTCACTGCTGCCTTCCTCTTAGCACTGTAAATGCTGTCAGACACTTATACCACCCAGATGTGCCAACTAGGTGCGATCTCAACCGCACATTTGCAGCGCAATTGACCAGGAAGAAGTAACCCAAGCAGAGCATGCACCAAACCAACATGTGACTGAGGCACCAGAGCATAAGCACAAGATCAAAGACCTGCAGGGCGTGCTTGATAGATTGCCTGCTGATGTCAAAGACACAAGATCCAAGACCTGTAGGGCGGGCTCGACAGGTTGCCTGCTTGTGTAAAAACAGACAAGATCAGAGACCTGTAGGGCATACTTCATAGATAGCCTGCTGGTGTCAGCAAGACAAGATCAAAGACCTGTAGGTCATGCTTCATAGACTGCCTGCTGATACCACAGACACGAGAGTCTGAGACCTGCAATCCCCGATCTCTTACCTGTGATCCCCATTCAGCGGCCGTAGGTTTGTGCTTGCCCATCGGGCAACCGTGAGGGAGAAGCCGGCATTGAGCAGATCATTCTGCAGCGCTGTCCTGTTGGGCAGGGGCATGGGCATCTGCTGCAGGTGTGCTATGAGGGCCGCTGGGTGGTCCTGAGTCTCCCTTCCCCCGGTTCTCACCTCCCCAGGCAAGGCGTCTAACACCCAGACCTGCAATTTGCAATAAGTTCTCACACGGTAAAGCACAGAGCTCTCACACCATAAAGCACAGAAAGAAAAGAAAAGCAAAAACTATGCCTTTCGGCGTCACTTCAATGAGAAGCCAAGTATTATACCGGGCTGCCCAGGACCATAAAGCACATTGTTCTGCTGTTGGTTTTGTGAACTCTGTTTTGGATGATTTCTCAAATGACATGGTATGCTTTTTGAGGATGGTCTCTTGTGACTGCCCTTGCTGCCACTCCCATGTTGTTCGCCACTCCTATGTTGAGAAATGAAAATGCAGTGAAAAAATACGGAAGATTGCCAGCCTCAGCCTTTTGGACCGCACAAAAGCCTGCCTCCAGGAAGTACATTGCCAAGACCATGTTGGGGCAAATCGAAAGTCAGACGCCATGATACTTTACCTGCACAGGTCTGGGAAGGCGTTTGCCAGACGCCCCAAACTGTTCCCCCATACTCATCACTACCTTGCCTCCAAATGAGTGGCCGATCAAGACCTCAGGAAACAGCTTCAGCTGTGACAGCAGCTTGAGGATATCCTGTGCTGATGACTCAACCCCATGTGGGCCAGGTGGGGGCGGCAGATTTGCTGACTCACCATGACAGCGGATATCCACCAGCAGTACTTGCCAGGCAGGGAAACCCTGCACATGCAGTCATGTGGTTTGTTCTGAGTGTGTGTGAGTACATCTAAGCAAAGTTGCTGCGCGCATCAGCACAGCATAATGAAGCAATGCTACCATCTGTGACGCAAGCGAAGCATTGTTAGCACAGCAAATGATGTGTGTATTTCTTGAGCTGGTGCACCACGAGGCAACATGGCATGCTGTGTGCAAAGGTCTAAAGTTTGCATCATCTGTTGTTCTTGCTTGAATGCTGTGGGTGCCTGCATACCTCAACCAGTCTGTGAGCATATGCTTGCATGTTCTTGCGGCTGCCCAGAATGCCGTGCACCATGACAGCTGTAGGAGGCGGTCGCTGTCCTGCCTGCTGTTCACTCCATCTCACCAGTGCGCCTTGCACTAGCTCATATGCCTGAAAAAGGGAACGACACATTGCTTTGCAATGCAATATTTACACCAGAGCGTACAGAGCAATGCAGTACTGACAGGACAAGATGCTCACCAGAGGTGGATTGGGAAGTTGAGCAGGCCGTGAAACTGGCTTGGGAAGTGCAGGAGCAAACCCACTGGGAGACTCCATTGAAGCCACTCCTCTGACCTGACTGCATAGCTGACGGCCTTTGCATTCCTGCAGCAGGCACGTTTTTGTGTTAATACATGAGACTCAAACAGATCACCATGCTTGTGATTACCACCTATGCAAGGGGCCCAACACAGGTGTCAATTCAAAGGGGTTGATCTGCAGTACCATACAAAGTGCCATACCACATTTGTAGCAAACACGTTGAAGCGCGTGCCAAGCTCAGACACCTTGTTTACCTTGCGCTGCAATTTTCGCGAAAGCAAGCAAAGAGGCTCCTGCTGTTGAAAGAAGTGCAGGCGGTTCTGGGCGATGCTGGTGCTGGCGAACCCGCCACGAGTTAACAATTCAAGACTTTTTTGATAGCCGAAGACCAGCCTCATATCAATGCTTAAAAGCAGACGCCAGTCCACCAAAGCTTGAAGCCACCGGCTGTTGCTTTGACCAAGCTGTTTCGGTAAGATCGTTCTTTTCGGAACTGTAACAGCGGCCTTGGCCCCGAGCGTCACCCTCACAGCCGGCCGCTAGTGGCTTGCTCAGCGATATCGCTCAAGCAGGTTGCAAGCTATGAGCCGCAGGAGCTGTGTACCTCGGGTGCCCGACCGAAAGGAATTTGGTCAAGGGGGACGTTTTCCGAGAACTCTTCATGTGGTGAACGGTGAATATCCTGATGCAGATTCCCAAAGCAAGTCAGATGCACTGCGTGTGTGTGTAGCAGGTCAATCAGCCAGATATTACACCAAAGCTTATAGATTCTTCATGTATTGTTCATGACGGCAATCAGCCCATTGCATGATCTCTACTCATAACGTCTGCCCTAACTGTTCAATCAAACTCTCCTGACACAACAACTCTCTCAATACATGCTAGTTGGTTCACCAAAACATGCACTCCTATCCAAGCACTTATCTGCAAAGCATTACACGCATGGACGAACTGCATGCATGGTAAGTATGGACCAATCTTTGCTATAAAATACGCCCTCTGCATACGCCCTCTGCTACCCATGCACGGGTGCCTGTTGCTGTTGACTGCGCCACTGCTGTGTGGGACAGCTGTGGCTCTCATGTTGCTGCTGGTGATCAGCCATTACTTTCACGCTGCTGTGCTTGCTGACTGACTCGCCCCATCTGTGTGTCCTGCTGTCTAGAAAAATGGCATAACAGCTTTGGGCATGACCACTTTGCCATTGCTGCTGGTGTTGCAGATCCAAAATTGGCCTCAGCCTTCACTGCTTGAATGTGCAGTTCAATGCACAAAGTCTGCCATGCCTGCTCCTTATCACCTAGGTGCCATGCTGGCACTGCTGATAGCTCTCTGAAAGGTCAGACACGCATTTCTGGGTCTTGAAAGCTGCTGTGTTTTTCAGCTGTCTGCTCTGCTCATCCCAAGCACCTTCACATATTGTGGATGTTGCATCATAAGCCTCCATCAACACGCCAAAATGGCCGTGTATTGTGGAAGCAGCTGAATGCGTAACTTGGCACCAAGGCTCGACACTTCAGGTTGCCTGAGGTATCCAGCTGTGCATCGTGTTGCTGAGAATGGATCAAAGAGCCACTCTGGATGGATGCAGGCCCACTCTCAGCAGCAAAGCCCAACATACGCTCTTCTGCATAAGCCTTGCTTTGCACATGGCAAAGCTCCAGTAGGTGCCAGGAGAAGCAGAAAGAGCAGTCTGATGAAGCACAGCCGCGCCCAGCGCATTCTGCTTGCTTGCGAGACCTGTCTAGGAACAGGAACACCAAGAGCACAGCAGAAACAGCCGCACAATGAAAAAAAAACGGCTTACCATCCCAAAGATTGCGGCTGTTTTGTGTGGGATTCTACAGAGATGACGGCCCTGCAACACACCAGAGAGAAAAGAAATCAAATGCTGGCACAGCCATCTATGCTTCTAAGCAGAGCACACACAAAGCCACACAAAGCATTGAAGAACACAGCAATGTCAGAGTTGCAACAGCATCATCCCCTTGGCAGCAGCCAAAGTATAGCAGGCAGCAGGTACACAGTCTGCCTTGGGTGCTGCATCTGTAATGGGGCTTGTCAATGTGGCTGGGCGGCCACTGCATCTGGCACAGCATATTACATTTGCTGCGGATGTAAGCTGCCGGTATCAATCCTGCAAGGTGCTTGGCACTCACCATCAGAAGGCCTGCAACCAACATTATGAAGTTGCTGCAATACATTAACATATAAAGGATGTTCATTGCAATGTAATGATGCATGTGCCACAACCAGCAGCTATGTGACAGCAGCAGAAGCGTGACTTATACTACTGGCCAACCAGGATCTTACTTAGGCACTGCTGGCTTGGAGTGAAGAACGTGTTCAGGGTCCTTTGTAAGTCCACAGTCAGTACACTACAGACTCAGCAATGATGTAGTACTGCGCAGAAGGACAATGCTCAAGCTGTTAGACATGACAGCTCTTTTGAATCACGAAACGTCTATTTAGTTCAGAAACTTCATGACCACACTGGAAATCTAAATAGAGATACGTCTGGGGACAGTAAAAACGCATGAGCATGCAGGAAAAGCTTCATTGTTCAGCATGCATGCTCACCTGTGGAGTGCCCCTGATCCAGCCTTCTGCAGCAGCCTTGCACCCGCAACAAGAGACACATGTCAGTATACACCACTGCATCAAGCAAGTGATACAAGCCAGCAAAGTGCGCATCTCAACTACTCATTACACAGGACGAGACAAGGTTTTCAGTGTTCATGAACTATGTCAAAATAATGCCACAGCGCAACAAGCAGCTCAAGAGTCATCAGGTTGTATGCAATGCAGTTAACCTGCAACAAAGCACCAAAACAGTGCTGCATCTGCTGGCGGGCGAAAGCTATGACAAACCATGTGACATTGCGCCTGGACACGTGGGCTGCATCTGTCGGGCTGCTGCAGTATGCTGCAAAGGTATCAAGGGCTCCCAAAAGCATCACAGGGCTCCCAAAGGCTCAGGAAGGTGATAAAAGGGGAATTGCCCATGTGGGCGGAATCCAAGAACGGCCCATCGTGCATTGTTTCAGCACAAATGTACAGCACCAGCAGCAACATGAGGTCAGGGACGAGGCGGCAGGGTAGCAGAGGGAATTGGATTTGATCACAGCTGTGCAACGGCTTTGCTGGCCCCACTGGCAGGGGGAACAGCAGGGCCTTTGGAAGGGCCCTGTAGGGCCAAATGCCGCCTAGCAAGTGCTTTGCTGTGAGGATGACGAGCCACAGCAACTATGCTGAGCTCTCTTGCTGCTGCAACAGAGTGCTTCTCTGCCAGAACTACAGCCTACACACATGCACACAAATGTATGACACATTAGATCCGCGCTAGAAGTGTTTGTGCGCCAGCATACGACCATACAAATTTGATATGCAGGTCAGCTCAATTTCATGCCCCGCTGCCTTGCTCACTTGTAGATGCACTGGCTCAGCTGCTCGAGGGTTATACAAGACCCACAGAATGCTCTCAGATTGCTACAGATCATATGCAACTGCCCATAAGGCACGGTAGCACAGCCAGCTGTGTGATGAGTCCAACAGGAGGACAACCATACAGGCCTGAGCAGAGGCCAACCTGGAGCCAGAGGTGTGGAGCAGCAGGTGGGGCTGCATTGAGCAGGGCGTTTGCAGCCAGGGGCAGCATCCAGGAGGCATGCTGCCCATCCTGAGGTTTCCTGGCTGCCAGGTCCAGCAGCAGCTGAGCCTTGGCCCCTGCTGCTGGCACAGCAGAGACCAGCGCCTCTGCAACACGCATGTTCATGCTAGCTTGCTTCTTGCAATGCATGTGCAGCCTTGCTGTGACGATGCCAGTCACACAAGCATGATCATAGAAGCGCCATTGTGTATGTAACAGGGCTGCTGCATTCGTCCATGCCAGCTGGCTTCCTGACATTCCGATAGAAAAGTACGTTTGACTTTGATCATGCTCATCGAGAAGAACTTGTCTTTGTTACCCACCCTTTGCAATGGCTGTGAAGCGTCGGGATGAAAGCAGCAGTCACACAAGCATGCTCATATGCAGGCCAGTATACAAGCAATGAAGGCTGCTGCAAAAGGTCAACAAAGGCTGTTGTTTTGCCTGAGCAGCCATAAGGCTACTACTGAAAGCTCTTGTGCAGACATTCATACTTGCTGTGTATGATGACGAGAACAGTGCAAACATGGACGGGGTAACAGTGGCAGCTGGAAATGCATGCCCATTCACAGGAGCTGGCATACCAATGGGAACTGTCTGCAAAAGGTCCAAGTAGACCAGGTCATACTGCCAATCCAAAGGTGTATCTGCAATCGGACTGGCTAGGATCTGACAAATGTAAGTGACACTGTCAGCCAATGCCTTATAGATTTGACAGCACTAGGTCAGTGTGGCTTTACATAACGGCACTGCACATTCATCTATCTACTACTGTTTGCCACACTCCAAGACAGGTGCTTACCTATGAGGAAGACCTCCTGAGTGGGAGGGACATGAGCCAGCAGGGCTAAGGCTGCATCCTTCATGCTCTCCCCATCCTGGAACTGAGGCTGCTCCAGCAAGGCCCTCGCCTTCTTGTCCTACAACACCAGGGCTTTTGTGCATGGAGGCACAGTTACTGTGTGATGTTGCAGCGCAGGCATGCAATTTGCTACTAGGGCAACCATGACAAACTGGTGCCCATGGCTTATTGTATAGGGCTCTCAGGTGTTCAGCACAACACTAGGACACCAACTGCAGGCCTGCGGATTCCATGCAAGTTGAGAATGTTCACAGCACAACAACAAATCCAATCTGTGTTCATGTAGGTTCCTTGTGGCAGCGTTGTCAAGCTGTTCACAGCACAACAACAAATCCAATCTGTGTTCATGTAGGTTCTTTGTGGCAGCGTTGTCAAGCAGCATCAGAGGCAGCTGCCTTTCACCACCAGCAGCAGCATCAGTTCTATGCCACGCGCACCAGGCAGCGCTATGAACAAACGGACAGACCTGGATATGGAGTCTAGGCAGGGCCAGAGGCTTCAGCACAGCCTGCTCACGCTGCCAGGCCTGAAACTGCTGTAGCAGATGCAGCTTCTGTCTGAGTCCCATAGGATACTGTGATCCCAGGAGGGCTTTGACATTGGCATTGGCAGGGCTGCTGGCTGCAAGCAGGTCAGGCTCTGCAGAGCTGGGCAGCGCAGCTGAAGCAAACTCCAGCACTTCACGCCAGACGTCCTGCTGCAGCTGCGGCTCACAAGCAGACAGTGAGTCAGATGGTGCATTGCAGCAGAAGCTGAGCAATGCTGTGAATTCAAAATAGACATAGACGTAGACAGATGCCCTCAAAGCCTAGAACATCAGCCAATGCATTGAGGGTTGACAGCACTAGGTCCGAATCGCTTTACATAAAGGCACGGCACATTTATCTACTACTGTTTCACTTGCTATCAGGACATCAGCTTAGTACGGCAGACCTGAGACTGACCTACTGTGCTGATATCTTGATAGCAAGTGAAACAGTAGTGGATGATTGTGCATTGCCCTTATGCAAAGCTATTCAGCAAAGCTGTTCAGAATATGGCTATTTACAGTGCAGATGAGCTCAAGCTACACGCAGCAGGGGCAACGCATGCGCAGCATTGCATGGCAGTGGTCTTACATGCAGACTGCCTTCTGCTGTCTTCTGAGCAGCTTGTAGGGCAAGCAGGGCCTGAGGGGCTTGACCATGAAGGGCTTCATACAGGGCCAGGTTGAGGCTCCAGTGGGCAGCATGGTTGCGCTTCATGTCAAGGTCAACAGCTCTGATCTCTCCCTCTTCAAAGTCTGGAGAGCCTCTGCAGCAGCAGATGAGTGATACTGAGTCCACAGGGTGTTACAGAATCAGGCTCTGCCTCTGACAGACAACTGAATACTCACAGCAACAGCCCAGACTCTTCACATCCTCAGGTTTGTCTCTGCACGACTTGATCAGCAATGCAGCACACCCGCATTTGTATCGATGACCATCGATGCTAACAGGATGAGCAGCGGCAGTTGAGCTTGCAGTTGAGTGGCATCATTGCTCGAGGCACTGACCAGACAAACGCTACAAAAGCTTCTTTTGGTGCTGCGCAGCAGCCATATAATGCAGAACAGATGACAGTGGCAAATACGGTACAGCAGCTTATTGCAAGACCGTACCTAACAGGTTCTGCAGGCTTAGAGAGCTCCCAGAAGCCTTGTCTGACGAGGTCCAGTCCACCAAGGGTGCCACCAGCCTCCACTGCAGCCCAGTCAATCCAAGGTGGCTCATCCAAAGATTGCTCTGATTGCAGGCCCTCTGAGATGGCATCCGCGTACTGCTGTTGGCCTGGACGAGACCTCATTCTGGCATCATGAGAGGAGCCTGATGAGGTGCTGGAAGAGCTGGTTCCGGAGCCGCTAGCGGATCCTGATGATCTGGAGGATGAGCCTGAGGATGATCCTGAGGTTGAGTAGGAGAATGAGCTGCCGCTGGTGGAGCTGCTGCTGAGACTTCTGCTTCTGCGGCGCTTGGTGCTGCGAGACCTGTCGCTTTGGGGAGCGGCCTTGCCTGGGCTTGGGGATCTGTAAAACCAGTATGTGGATCAGTAAAGACCCAGTGTGGAACTCAGTAAAGAGCCAGTGTATAGATCAGAAAAGACCCAGTGTGTGGATCAGTAAAAACACATTGGGTTGCAATGAGTCATGCTGGATTTCACACAGCCAGCAGCAGTCCCTTGCAGGACTAGATTGCAGCAAGTGTGTGACTCTGAGTCAGATGCTTAACAAGCACAACAGAGCTGTGCATTATGTGAGCAGCCTGTCAATGGTGCAAAGAAATACAGGCAAATTTTGGACAGTCAAAATATTGAGCTCACATCAGCTGCAATGCAATGGCCGACATTCCTACTGTGCCTGACATGGAGGCTTGTATGGGAATGAAACTGTTTTGGCATGCTCAGATGTGCTGATGACATTACGCAAAAGCATGCCGCAGACCTGCTTGGCGACCTTCTCCTCTTGCGATAGGACCTGGCCCTCTTTTCTCGCATTGACGGACTTCGTCCTTGCTCAGCATCTGAAAGTGCCCCATCTGGAGGGCCAACAGCAGCAGGGCCATTGAAAGCAGGGCCGCTGGAAGCAGGACCATTGCTAGCATGCCCTGCCCTCAAGGGATCCAACTCCCATTCTGGCAGCACTGAGGCCACAAGCAGCGCCATTGCTGGCTGCATTTTCCCACTGCTGAGCTGGAATACCCTGGTCGCCATGGCCCCAACAACAGCTGGATGCAGCCCTTGGAATCGAGCCTGTATCTCACTGTCCTCTTCATCATCATCATCGACATCAGCAGTGAGTCCCAGGGCTTCAGACGCACATACAGCCAGCTGTGTCAGCAGGGCAGCTGCTGCTGAGACCGCCTGCTGAAGCTTGCCAGGCTTTGAATCCGCACTCTGGTTTCCATTCTTGTCAAAGCTGTCAGCAAAGCTTTGCAGGCTCTGATCTGCAGCAAGCACCAGGGCCATGCACAGCAGCTCAGTGTCACCAGTAGGCCAGGTGGCGTGCTGCCAGGTGTCCATGGCCTGATCAGGCAAGGGCTGTTCCACTGTGCAGGCTGCCTTGCTGGTCAGACTTGCAAGCATGAGGAGGCTGCCAGCTGTGGGTGAGATGGAGTCCTGTCCCAGTGTTGCTGGCAGGGACCCCAGAAGGGAGGTTGTGCTGGTGGTCAGCTCCCAGTGAGCTATGGTGAGTGCTAAGGCTTGTCCTGGATGAGCTGCTGCAACTGCCCTGTGAATGCTCAAACCATCCACCACCTGTGAGGGCACGAAGCATGACTCACAATGCGCTGCAGCAAGGTTTGAAGCAGGTGCAGAGACCACAGTCAGAGCATCAAGCAACCACTCAATGACAGGACGCACCACTAGCATCAATGAGCCTTCAGCTGTGTTACTGACACAGATGCTGCATCAATATTTGTCAGGCCAGCAAGCGTGGTGCATGGAGTGTACTGCATGATGCAGTCAAGATGCAACAATATTGGAATGATACGATGTGCAAGGCAAGGGCATGCATAAGCCCACACAGACAAATTGCACTGCTATAGTCTGACTAGGGCAACTGAGGGGACAATAAACTGCACTGTTTTGTCCGACTATGGGAGTTGAGGGGACCATGCTCAAAGTCACCTGGCACTTGGTTTTGAGGTCTAGGCAGCCCAGGCCGGCAGCTGCTGCTGTGGTGAGGATGCTGCGCACCCGGGAGTGTGTGGACGCTGGTGGTGCTTGCTGCCAAGTCAGCACCAGCGGCTGCTGCACAAAGCCCAGCCTGTAGACAGGCTCCAGAAGATGATGTTGCACTCAGGTCAAGGTTAGGCAAGCCTAGGAGATGAGGTTCAAGGTCAGGCAAGCATCAGAAGATGGAGTTCAAGGTCAGGCAAGCTCCAGGAAATGAAGTTGCATTCAGTTCAAAGTCAACCAAGCCCCCAGGAGATGATGTTGCATTCAATTGCAAGGTCGAGCAAGCATCAGGAAATGATGTTGCATTCAGTTGTAAGATTGAGCAAGCAGGGGTGCTTGAACCCACAAAATCACAGCAGACTATTCAGCACCTGGTTGGCATCCTGGCATGTTTGCATGACAGACTGTGATAGACTAACATATGTAGTATCCATCAGCATGCTGCCATGTGTGTGTGCAATGCCGTGTTGGTCTTGACCAGCCCAAGCTCAGGTGGGGCTAGGCTGCTGCTGGATCAGCATACCAACCAACCACCGTCTCAGGCAAAGGACACAGCTCGGTGCTTAATTACCTGTGTATGACTTGGGATGGCAAGGTGTTGTAGGCAGCCAGGTGAGCACAGGTGACCCACAGCACAGCAGCATTGGCCGGCTGGTCTTGCAGCTGCTGCAGCAGAGCCTGGCGGGCAGCACCACCAAGAGCATGCTCAGCCATCTGCAGAGGGTCTGCAGACAAATGACAGGATCATGTCAGTGGGGATTCGTTCATACAGTCTACTGACATGCTCCGCTGTTACATACAGTGAATAAGACAGATGCAAGTGATGGATGTCCATGTCTTATGTTATGTGCGGGACTAATGCGTTCAGGTTGATCGGTAGCAGCTGGCCCCTACGAACTTTGGTCATGAGGATCTCCCAAATCCTGGATTTAAACCCTGATAAGTTCATTGCTTTGATGCATCAGCCGATCTTCAACCTCCAGCCCCTGAACCCCTGCATCGGCAATCCTATGCAAACCAGCCTGAAAAACATTACTGGTTGCTTGAACCAAAGCACCAGGCTATAAAGTTTTGCAGCAAGACAGGATGATCAGTAGTACGTGATGGCAGTCAGTGCCATGTACACCGCCAACGAATCAAATGGCCTCTAGGAAACTAGCATCCACTAACAGAGGAAGAGTTTTGCTAGCAAACTCTCTGGTCAGCAGTCAGACTGGTGGGGACTGCTGATGGACAAGTGCACCAATATGACACTTGATTGCAGTCAAGGCCGCAGGTGAGTGCAGTTGACAATATGAGGAGTCGTTGCAAAGTAAACAATCCATGCAGCACATGTTAGCCTTGCTTGAAACTCCTGTTTGCAGCAAGACTTCACTGTTCCACACTCACTCCTGGACAGCCCAGTATAATACTTGGCTTCTCATTAAATTGACACCAAAAGGCGGTCTTTTTGTTTGTTGTCTTTTCTTTTCACACTCACCGTCTCCTGACTGCACACGAGCCTTTGGCTGATCCACCAGCTTGACCAGCTCAGCAATCCAGCCAGCCACCATGTCATGCGCCTCCACACTGGTCCATAGCAGCAGCAGCCTCAGCACCAGATCCAGCACACAGGTGCTGCGCATCGCAGCCCAGCCTGCTGCCTCTTCTTCAGACACTCCCATGTAGTCCCCGGGCTGTACCTGGGCCAGAGCCAGGACCCCTCGCTGAAGAAGAGCCGCACGCCGCTGCCAGTCCGGCTGCAGCTGCACGACTCTCAGCCAGAGCTGGTAGCAGTGCTTGGAGTGGGTCAAGCTTGTTTCGGCTACCTTGGTTACATCACTGGGGCCGCCCTTGGCAGTCATGTGGCGGCAGTATAGTGGCAGGTACAACAGCCAGAGCCAGGTGAAGCAGGGGTCGGCTTCCAGGCCTTTGGAGACGCACCTCAGACAGGCCATGAGCTTCTGACCTACATATGCGCAACCTCACACTTCAAAACGCCGACCTGTTGACCTGCTGAGACACTGACATGACGGTCCTGCACTGGATGCAGATTATGCGAGACCCATAACACAGGGTGCTGGCTCTGATGGGCAACAAATTGGCAACCGCAGGAGCTGCAGATTACAGGCGCCTTGATGTCTATGTAATCGGGTCTGGCTGCAGACTAGCCCTCACAGTTAAGCTGCAGATCTATGCAATGACAGCTGGCATCACAATTGAAACTAGCAGAAGCAAAGGCAGAGAAAGACATCACACGTATACACACCACTAACAGCACAGCATACCTTGCATTGAGTCCACAGCTCCATAGTCGATCTGTTCCAGTGCGTACTGCAGCCAAACATCCTGATTGCCTGGGTCGGCCAGTGTCTGCTGCTCAAGCTCTTTCAGCACAGCTTTCCTCTGATCGTTACCGGCCTCCAGACCCTCTGCATCTTTGATTTCAGGAGCAGCGTTGCCACCAGCAGCTGCTGCAACTTCTACAGCAGCTGATGCAGCTTCCGCAACAGCTGCTGCTGCAGCTGCAGGTGAGTCTGGATTGTCCTGGGTTGCTACTTGGTAGTAGCGCCCAGTCATCTTGTCTCCTGGTTTAGAGATGGCAGCAGCTGGCCGGGCTGAATGGTCTTGAAGAGAACCTGCAGCATGTGATGCCATTATTATAGTCTGGGGAGAATGCCAATGACCACCAGACAGCTCTTGGCATGTTTGTCTGTTAGTTGTTTGGTGGGTTGGCAGGCATACAAAGACTGAATGGGTCTTTGTGGGCAGCTTGCGACAACGTGCACTCACTTGACTTGAGCAAGAAGCTTGGCTCATGTGCAACATCCCCTGCCTTTGCTTTGAGTTCTTAGCTCACCCCCCCTCCTAGCAAGCCAGTCATATATGGAAACTGAAGGCAGCCTCAGTTTCCATGTATGACTGACTTGCTGGGAGCGGTGGAGCCAAGAACTCAAATTAACAGCAGGGGATGTTGCGGTAGCAAAGATGCTGCAACTTGATGTATTTTTGATGGCAAGCAAAGGTGCCGCAGCCCTTCAAAATGCAGTAATGCTGAGCATCTGACCTGCGTTGCTTGCTGTGCCACCCTCATTAAGGCTGTCATAGCCCTCCCACCCAGGGAGCAGCTGCCACACAACACCCTGACGCTCAATCTGGGCAGAAGACAGCAGCTGACTGCTGAAGGGGTGACTGTGAGTGGCCACAGGTCCTGAAGGTAAGAGCGTGTACAGAGGCAGGGAGGCTTCACTCGCTAGCTGACGGCGGCGTTCCCTGGGGATGCGCAGCTGGGCCCGAGCCTTGACTGGAGAGGGTGCTGGGGATGCCCCAGAAGGTGAGGGCAGAAGGATGTGAGGGCTGGGGACGGCCCTGATGGCCTGCTGAGTGAGGGCCGTCATCATGATGGCGGTGATCTCTCCACCTGGCAAGTTTGGAAGGGCTGCTCGAGAGCCTGCCCTGCATCACGTGCAGTAACACTTGAGAGAAAAGAAAAGACTACGCCTTTCGGCGTCAATTTAATGAGAAGCCAGTATTGTACCGGGCTGCCCACAACACTTGAGAGCTACACATCTTGCGATATGGCAGCAGCTCTGCTGCACTGACAATGCAGATGTTTGCACATCTGAGCGCACTGCTGATGCTGCTGCTGCTGCTGCTGCTGCTGCAGTACAGTTTCTGTATCACCTCAATTTACACATGGGACGCCATGTTTGCAGGACCATGTTTACACGTAAACCAGAAGGTGCGCGGCAGCAGCAATGCACTCTGATGTGACAACACCAGCGTTGTCAAGGCAGGACATGTGAAAATCGCCGAAACACTTTTGCTGCTGTACTGAGAGCATGATCAGAAGCCATTTTGGCGTTATGCCTGTGACCACCAGCTAGCAAAAGATACCCTCAGAGTGGATGTAAAGTGCCATCAGCAATAGGCAGCTGCATGAAAAGCTGCCAAAGTTGATGATACCTGGGCAAGCAAAAACATCATGTGCACAGAGGCCGACAACACCTGGGCAAGCAGAGAGTTGACTTGCACAGAGGCCAACAATTATGCATAAATGGAGCGAGACATTGGATAATGACCTGACTGCTTGACTGTGCAGGTCTCGCAGCACAGCCACGCTCTCCAGTTGGTAGTCAGAGGCGTGCTGATACTGACACTTGGCACCTCTGCAGCTGCCTCGGATGTCATAGGTGCACAGGGGCCAGTGGGGGTCAAGGCGGTGGGTGAAGGAGGGGGAGGCCAGGGGAAGCTGTGACACTGTCTGGAATGTATCACACAGCCTGCGCGCAGAGAATGCTCCAATCAGGAAAGTATTGCTATCAGGGCGTATGCATCAGATGGGCAATCAGGCCGTATGCATCAGATGGGCTATCAGGGCGTATGCATCAGATGGGAGACGTAGCAATTCTATAAGCGTTCCTACCCCTACCCTGGTGTATGCACAAGACACAGGCTTGAAGCATCCACACCAGAGTGTATGCATGGCGCCATGAAGCAAAAACAAGCGCTATGTGCTGCTATGTTGGGTGATGAAGTAGGAATGCACACTGCCTGAATGTTGGCTGCATACGCTTGTCATCATCCCAAATAGCATGGAAACCGATCAGAGAAATGGAAAGGTGGGTGCAAGACACAGATGCAGTACTGTATGGGACTGCTGTATGGCACTACATGATTTGAGAAGGGCAGCACACAAGGCGGGGAAATCTCTTGCCTGTATGTTCTGAATACCCGCAGAGGGCTGTCATACTTGTGACCTGAGGTGTCAGTCACAGCAGCAGGCTGAGGGAGAGGCAAGGGTAGCAGCTCCTGTTCTGACCCGGCAGACTGTGATGGAAAGCCTTGAGCTGCCAACGCATTGAACATGGAAGGAAAGGGAAAGCCGCCCTTTGCTACCTCCTGCACACCATGTGGACATCTTCATGACTACAATGTCTTTGAGACATGTCACAGCTGCATTGCCCTTGTGTGGCGTTCTTTGGTAAGCTGACTTATGCTTTGCACGATTAGCTGAAAATTGCAGACAAAGGCTAGTTATTTGAGCAAGCGCTCTGATTCTCGCAATTGTCCTTCAAGGGTTCAGCCAATCGCCCTGCTTGGCTTTGTGTCACACAATATGACCAAGGGTTATCACAGCATTTGCACCGATGTCTGTGCATCAGGCTGAGATGATTCCACCAAACCGTGCACAGCATAGCATGGGCACAAGGCCTACAGATTTCACAGCTGCAGTCACTCAAGGCTTGTACCTGCTTGTGCTTGGTGGCCAGCACGATCTGGATGTTGCCTTTGCCAGCAGCCTTGCTCCTAGACGCTGCCAGCAGCTTCTGGCCAGTCTCTGCCTCACTGAACTCAGCAGCAGCAAGGCCCTGACTGGCTGCTGACGCTGGCCGCGATTGGCTTGAGCCGGACAACAGGTCAGGTCTGATGGCACGCGCATCTGCTTCAGCAGCTGCAGCTGTGGGCTCACCGGCAGCAGCAGTAGCAGGTGTGGGTGCTGCGCCTGGCAAACCCGCTTGACTGAGTGCAGGCAGATCAGCTACTGAAGTACTTGGATTAGCAGAGTCCAAGTCCATTGGCTCAGCCTGCTGAGTTGGCTGTTTCTCAGGCCTTGCCTTCCTGACTGCATCATCCTGTGCATCTGCTTTGGGCGCTGCCTTTGCAGCTGCTGATGATGGCTGCTCGATAGAAGGGGGGCCAGTGACAGGTGCTTCTTCCACATCCAAGGAGATGAATGACTGCTTGCCATCAAATGACTGGGAGGGCTTGTTGTTGTCAGCATCAGCAGCTGTTGGATCATGAGCAGCAGCTGGCTTGACAGCACTGTCAGAAGCTACAGCTGAGGGAGCCGGCGCTGTAGCAGTCTTGGTAAGATGTCCTGCTGGAAGCTCACTGGACTTTGAAGACAAACGCTGTGGCAGCGGCTCACGATCCTCAATGACATACAGAAGATTTACATCCCTTTGTGCTGCAGCAGCAGCAGCAGCAGCAGCAGCAGCAGCAGCAGCAGTGGGTGGCGGAGGGTTGCTGGTAACACTGGTGGCCTCCTGCTGTGCTGGAACAAGCTTCTTTTTAGGCCCTACCAAGGCTTGGGCAGCAGCGTACTTGGGGGCTTGCACAGGCTTAGGGCTGACTGCCCGAACCCTTTGCTCATGCTGCAGAGGGGGAGGAAGGGGCAGGGCAGGAGCAGGCGGCAAGGCAGGGCCTTGTGCCGCATGTGCCCTGTCAGGTGGAGGCGGAAGCTGACCATTCGCGTCAGCAGCAGCTGCTGTTAGTACTGCTGACTGAGCAGATCCATGATGTGGCTTGGGCGTAGGCTCAACAGCCATTGGTGCTATGTCTTGTGACTTCCTGCTTGGAGCGGTCCTGTCTTGCCCAGCGTTGGCTTGCTGAACAGGGGAAGAGCAGCGTATCACTGCTTTCTGAGGGGAGTCACGTGGCCGATGGCGGTCCCCTGCCCTTGATGGATTGGGGTTGCCAGGGGGTGCTCTCCTTCTGACAGGCGAAGGGCTCCTGCTGGTGGAAGGGGTTGTGCTGCCCCCAGCTTGGGCAGCCTTTCTCTGCCTGTCATGCCTGGCAGGACTCCTACCACTGCCCCCAGCTCTGCCCTGAGGCCTTCTACTGGGGCTTCTCTGGCTCCTGCCTTTGGCCCTAGGGCTGCGGGCGTTTCTGGGCCTGGCCCTGGGGGAGGGACTCCTTCTGCCTCTGTGCCTAGACCGGGATGGAGAGCGGCGCGGTTGCCTCAGGGTGCGTCTGACTGGAGACATGGAAGAGGAGGAAGAACGTGGGGAGCGTCTGCCTGGAGAGGAAGAGGAGGAAGAGGTGCTTGAGCTGTGTCGCCGCCCCCTGGGTTGGGCCTGTTGGTGGCGGCCTTTCTTGGCAGGGGGTGACCGAGACCGTGACCTGAAACCATGCTGTGCAGGTGTTGCTGGATGCACATCATTGACACCCTCCGGCAGCAGACAACACATACCAAAGGGTAAAATCAGGCACAGACAGATACGCATCAGATATAACAGGCGCAATCATTTGCTCATGCAAAGACATCTCCTGCCACCATGATGCAGAGAAGCCAACAAGCACTGCATTGCCTGATCCCAGGATCTGTCTTGCTGAAAGGGCACAAGTTTCCAGTGTAAGCATCTGTCAAATGCTGTGTCATCAGTTGCCAGTCGTACCTGGTGGTGCGCCTATGAGAGGAGGTCACAGCTTGTCTCTGGCCGCCTGGCTGTGTCCTGCCAGCCCTAGGGCCTGCACCAGTGCCCTGAGCAGGCGACTGTGACCTTGACCGCCTCCTCTTGAGTGCCTGACGGCTCGTGGTTGGACTCCTAGCAGCCGCACCCTTGCTGCTTGCCGGCTTATCCAGTTGCCTTGCTGCTGCTGACTGGCTGGCAGCAGGCTGTGCTCGCTGCTTGCTATCCTTGCTCATTGTTGCAGCAGCTGGCTTAGCTGTTGGTGGCTTCACTGCCTCTGTCTTGTCAACAATGGCAGTAGATGGCTTTGGCACAGCTGCGGCGGCAGGTGCCGTATCAGCTGCTGTAGCGCGTTCTGGCTGACTGGCTGTCAGGAGCTTGGAGACAGCCGCTGCTGGTAGAGCTGGTTGTCGAGCTGCAGCAGCGGTGGTCTGGGCAGCTGCCGCAGCAGCTGCTGCTGCAGTGGTCTGAGCAGCTGCTGCAGATGCAGTGGCCGGCTTGAGGGCAATGGGACTGGCTGTAAGGTCCACGATGGCTTTGTGAGTCATGGGTGAAACGCCTGGCTGGAGAGCTGCTGGCTTAGCAGATGAAGGGGTTGAGCGCTGCTTTGCGTTCAGAGCGTCCAGGCGTGCTTTATGAAGCTCTGCACGGGACTGTAGCTCAGCCTTCCTTGCTTGGCGGTGGTCTCCTGCGATTGGATTGGTACCATTGTTACTGTTTTGTCATGGGTATTGTTGTCATTATGATCACTGGTGTTTTATGAACACCACTGTTGATTGATTTTTATTATGATTGACCAAAACTGTTAATAGTTGGTCTATCAGCTTAGCCTTGGGAACATACCTTCAACTGCAATAAGACAGTGGCAGCAACTGTCTTAATGCAATCTAAAGTACGTTCCCAAGGCTAGGCTGATAGACCAACTCTGAGTGCAAAACAGTATGCCAAACGTTCATTACAACTTGTGAGCTGCAAAGCCCTAATGCTTAAGCTGCATATGCACTCCATGCCAGGCATATTGCAGCGCAGACATTGGCTGTGCACATATCCTCACGACCAACAGCATAGCTCTGAAATCTCCCAGTCAAGACAAGATGCACAGGAAAAGTTGCTCTGACCTGGAGATGCATCTGCTTGGTCAGCGAGGGCAGCACTGTCAGCTGGGCGAAGAGCAAGGGCATTAGAAGGGCCGGCCTCCTGAGCTGAGGTGCTGGGGAGGGCAGCAAGGTTGCCCTTGTGACCCAGCATCTGCTCAATCTGCTGCTGCCTGAGGCGCCGCTCCAGGTACTCCTGCTTCACCCTGGCAAACATATCGTTCAGGAAGCGCTTCTGAATGCGCAGCTCATCTGTGCGCGCCTGCAGAAGCATAAGGGCAGGTGGTTGTTGTAGAGTACATATGTGTGTATGTACACTAATGGAATGTGGGTGAAACAGTGTGGGCATCGCAAAAGCAGATGTATAAATGCGGTGTGGGTTGTTGTGCTGACATGCCACAGACATGTAGTTCTGGTTGAAGCATCCAGCGGCGTGCAGAGCAGAAAACAGGACTGTGTGAGCCAACCTACAAAGGTTATGCGCACAATATGAAAGCAGCAAAAGGTGATAAACTATAAGCTTGGGATCACAAAGCATTCCTGATAGACATGTGTTTGGGTTTCAATTGACATGCGCTCCATTTGCATTATCCGCACTGTTACATTGACATTCAAGCACTACTGACTCACATTGATCCCTGACAGCTCGTCCAAAAGGCTGTCCCTCTCTTCAGCAGAAATGTCCATGACATCCTGACTGCTGCTGTCAATCGTGGCCAGCTCCAGCCCTGATGGGAAGGGACCAGTCGGCAGTGGAGGCAAAACATCCTTCCCAGGTTCCTCATCAATCTCCATGTCCTCTCCTGAGTCTGCTGCCAGCAGAGGCCCCCTTTGCTGTGATGGGGCAGCAGATGTGCCCTGCTTCCTTGGGCTCACAGCAGGGGAGGGGCGGGGGCTGGAGGGCTCAGGAGGAAGAAGATCAGAGAAACCCAGAAAGGGTTGGGACAGACTGGTTGTGGGCAGGGGTAGGGGTGGAGCCTGCGGGATAGCATGTGATACCTGGGCAGGCATGCTAGGTATTGAGGTGTTGGCTGGGTGTGACATGGGTACAGTTGGAGCTGGCTGCAGAACAGCAGGGCCTTCTGGAGATGCCAGACCAGGTATGGGCGGCACAGCTGGTGTTGGCTGTGGTTCTGGGAGTAGCAACCCCTGCTTGTGTGGCGGTGGGGGTGGAGAGGCAGGCAAGGGCGGCTGAGGCAGGCTTTCTTGACTGGCTGTGTTTGCTGAAAGCGTTGCTGTTGTCACCAAGTCATCTGCGCGTGCACTGGGGCTTCCTACAGCAGCTGCTTTCAGGCCTGCCCTGACAGCAGGTGCCCTATGGGCCTGTGTGGCTGGTTGTTCCCTGGTAAGAGGAGCTTCCCTGCTCGCATCAGCTGGTTTGGAAGCAGATGCCTTGCCTGACAGTGCAGCAGAGCTCTGGCGAGGTGCTGAGGGCTTGACAGCAGCTGCTGCAGCTTTGCCAGCTGCTTTGCTCTGATCTTGCTGACTAGTGCTAGCTGCAGGGGCCATGGTAGCCAGCCCATTTGTGCCACTGTGCTGAACTGGCCTTGGCTTTGCAGATGATGACGGCAACTGCTGGGTGAAGGCTTAGATGCTGCTGCAGCCTTGCTCAACTTCCCTACTGGGGTCTGATTGGCCCCAGATGGCTTGAAAGGCCTGCTCAAAGGCTGCGCCTTGGCCGTACTAGCAGGGATGTGCGCCTCCCTTCTGTCCCTTTTTGGACTTGGGGTTTGGGCACGTGTTGCACTGGGCTGGCCTGCAGGCACTGCAGCATGCCTGATGGCAGCAGGTCTGACAGGCTCCAAATGCCTTCTAACAGTCATGAGCTTTCTTTTTGAGCCTGAAGGAGTGGCAGCCTGCCCTTGAGGAGCGACTCTGACAGCATCTGAAGACACTTGGGCAGAGGCAGCTGCAGGCTTGGCCTGTCCTGTGGACGAGCTGACTGACGGGTGTGAGGGTTCTGCCAGGGGCTGTGCTGGCTGAGCACCCTGTGTGTCAGCCACAGAAGCCTTACTAGCAGACAGCTCTCTCACAACCTCAGAGCCTTTAGTCTGAGGGGTTGTGATTGCAGCTGCTGCTGCTGGCTGCTTGATAGATGTTGACTTGGACCCAGTGCTGACCTTGTCAGCAGTGCTTGGTGCAGCTACAGCAGGAGACTTTGCAGCAGGCTTGACAGCAGATGGTAAAGGGACCATGGTGTGCGAGTCTGTGGGTGCCCTTTGTTGTTGGACTGAGTCAGTGGCTTTGCTGCCTGACCCATGGGGCACAGCCTTTGGCGCCTGTGATTGCATAGGCCTGCTGACATTTGGAAGCGGCTCATGCATTGTGGCTTCTTTGGCCATTTGGGCAGTGAAAATGTAAGGAGCCCTGGAGGCTTCCTGCACAGGCTCCTCAGGGGCTTCTACGGATGGGATGGGCTCCTCCTCATCAAGCAACGGGGAATCCGACATGTGATAGCCTGACTGCACTGGCATGCCCTCATCTGACCAGTCGTCTGCTATGCTGAGGCCTGCAGGTGACGCCTTGCCAGACTCAACAGGCTTAGCAACAGACAACTGGGCTGTTGATGTTGCAGGTGGTTGCTGCTCAGCTGCCTCAGATTGCCTTCCTGCTGAAGCAACAGCAGGCTTGTTGCCAGAAGCCACAGACTTGCTTGCTGCAGTGCCAGCCTGCACTTGTGACGCAGTTGGCTTTCCCTGAGCTGCCTGGCTTTTCTGAGCAGGACGGCTGGTCTGAGCTGCTGCCATTTGCTTTACAGCTGGCAGTGTCTTGACAGCGTGAGTCTGAGACTGGCTGGCTGCCTCTTGTACCTTTGGCCCAGATCTGGTGGAAGCAGGCTTAGTGGTGTTCTGCTGCTGTGCCTTGGCAGGCTGTGGAACAGCCTGATGTTTGGCTGCAGATGCAGAGGGTGCAGCCCTACCAGACTGAGCTGTAGCTGTAGCCTGCATAACCAAGATTGGAAAGCTTTCATGACAACAGCCAGATCAATCAGGACAAGGAAGTTTCAATGAAGAGGACAATGTTCCAATATGGCTTGAAATATGGTCATTGAGATCCAGGACAGAGGGAAACTTTCCAGTACAAGGTAGCAACACGCAGAAAAGACTTGCTCAAGTGTGCCAGCTGCTCAGCGCATCAATGCTGCATGCAAGCAGTTTTGTACCTGTGCAGGTGCTGTTGCAGTTGCCTTCTTGACCACCTGTGCCGCAGGCTGAGACTTCTGACTCAAAATTGCTGCCTTTGATGCAGGCTTTGTCACAGGCTGACTGGCAGCTGCTGTCTTCTGTGTGGGGGCAATGCCTACAAGAACAATATGGTTCTACATTACCGGCTAAACAGTGGATGCTGCACAGAAGAGTGCGCTTCAAGCAGGCTTGGATGGTGGCTGCTGCTGCAAGGTAACCATTTCAGCTGATCTAAGCTGCCATGCCTGATGTAAAGCCCCATGTAAAAACAGCCCAGCAGACCAACAAGTTGCACAGTCCATGCAGACATGTTTCGATGTCATCTTCTCGGATGCTAAAATACAATCTGCTGTGATCACCTCGGCTTGCAGGAAGCTCTGCAGCTACTTGCTTCAGGAAGAGATCAGCCTCCTGTGTGCTAACAGCAGCTGCATCTGTAGGAGGCTGCTTGCGATGCAGACCTCGCAAAACTGGACCATGAGCAGGATTTGGCCTAGATCTGGCTGGCACACCACTGTACCCCTGGCCAGTCTGACGCTTTGCTTTCATCTGCCGCTCCTTGTCTGCAATGCGCCGTTTGAGATCCTCCAGCTCCTGTTCAGCAGAAGACAATGTTTTGACCGGACCAGCACTGCTTGGACGGTTTGGAGCCTGAGGCACACTGCCTCCAGGTGGCTGCTGTCTACTGTTTGCTGCTTGTGTGCCTATAGCATTGTGAGAAGGCTGCCTCCGAAATGGCATCGGTTGACTTCTGGCGACAGCCGCACGGCTAGTGGACGGAAAATCCTCATCCTCCTCTTCAAAGGTAACGAACAAAGCAGGATCCTCTGCAGCCTGGTTGGCAAACTGCATGTGCGTGCTAGGTGCGGGACCGCCGAGCTGCTGCGTGGTGGCTGCAGATATATACAAAAGTCACGCAAGAACAGACTCCGGGGACGTTCCTGTTCTCGAGACAAGCAAATTTTACAAGCAAATTTTACGAGCGACGAACTCAAACGATCAAAGTCTACCTGCATGCGGACCAGGCGCAAAATAGTTTCCCAGCATGCCTTGGTAGACATGAGGGTAGCTCGCAGCGTTGAAATCTGATGCTTGCTGATAGTTGCCACCATAGTTGCCTTGAAAATACTGCCTACCATCCATGCTTACGAGTGCACGGGTGTCAGACTATGTCAAGCCTGAACATTTCCTGCCTCAAGCAGTTGGCATCTGTGCCTGAAATGGATGAGCGTGCGCCGGCGTTGTGCAAGTCGGTGAGCACAGCCGCTCTATGTATGTGTACGAGCGCTGCTTTTGTAACTTGTTGAACAGGTTTAGGCTAAACCGTGTAGCTGAAGGTTCTGCCTGTCAGTTTTGCCACATGTACATGCAGAACCTAGGTCTGCAGCATAAAAATTTGTTGTTGGTTGCTTGGTTCGGCTGTCTTGCGATCTGAGCTCAATGTCAACCAGCCTGATTGGCGCATTGGGAGTCCTACATCCGCTGATTTGATACATGCAATTTCTTGTACAGCACAGACAGATGTGAATGTGAAACTAACCACGAATTTTTACAACAATACATCACAGCAATATATTTTGCTCAGCAACATGCATGGCCGCAAGTAGAACAAGGCTTTGTGCGCTGCACTGGCTGCCCATGCTGTTTAGCCTTCCTATGCCTGTCTCACGACATCATACCGCATCAGCCTAGCATCTGACGGAACAGTGCTGGTCTACATAATGTGCTGGTCTACACAATGATTGCTAAGTTAGGGTGGCATGCAAGTGTGAAACCTATTACCCTATTCTAAAAGACGCACCTGATTTGGGCTTGGCCATTGTACGCATGATGCTGGTATGCTGGTCAGTCATACTGCTGGGAAACCCAAATCCCAGACCACCAAGCTTCAGGCCCAAATCGCGTGCCGCCCGAAGACGTCCAGCCTACATGCATATGCCACATTACAGACTGTGCGCACCCTGCAATGCGTCATGTACATTTGTGCTCACTCAGCACAAATTTCTCAAACAGTATACCATAGGGCTGCAGCCACAATGCAGTGATGCACAGCTGCAAGCAAGCCGCATCAACCTCTAATGCAGGAGACACTGAAAGGACACACACCAACCCAGATTGCTTCTGAAGACGGACACATTTGCATGCAGGAGTGCAGATGGCAACAGCAGACTCACAGGAAGGCCATGTGGGTAATCCAGGCTGAGGTCTTGCTCCAGCTGGCGCACTTCACGGGCCTCCTTCCTGTACTGGTCCAGCTTGTGTGCCTTTGCTTCTACTCTGTAAGACAGCAATGCAAGGGCTGTGAAGCAGTGCAGCACACTCTGTATGGTGGTGCTGTTGAACAACCTGCCTTGCAAAGGCCAATTGACAACCACCTCCTATGCAGCAGTGCTCTGTGCACTTACTCTCAGAACAGTCACTGCATCAAGTACTTGACAAGCTGGTTTGCCATGGTACACAGCTGTTTCCCATGCTGTCGTCGGTGCATGAAGTCAGACGAAACACACAGGGTGTATCACATTTGCGCAAAGTGCGTGTGTGGTGTGATCGTGCCTGGCCTGGTCTTGCAGGATTGACTGATCATGTTGAACCTCCCAGGATGAGTGAGAAGCAAAGCGAGCTGCATTGGAGCTGCCATGAGCATCATGCCACATGTCCAAGCCGCTTGCAATGGTGCCTGTTGCATTGTCATGTGCGCGGCTCCTCATCGTGTTGCTGCCCTGTGACGCCAGACAAACTTTTGATGATGTTGCAGTGGGTCAGGGCAGAGGGGGAGCAGACGCTGCCAGAGTGACCAGTGGACAAGCATGCAAGGCATGACCATACGCAGCTTGGTCTTTGACAATAATATTAATATAACTGGTGACAATGATGATAATAACAATAATAACGCTTTTCAGCTCATGATGAGCTAGGTATGTGCAAGACAAATCTTGTCTCTCCAGAGCAGCCTGTCTTGTGCATCTCTTGCATGCATGGTCTTGGCTCACAAATGCTACACTGAGAGCAGTTGAATGCAGCTGTTACACCCACTTAATGGCCTTGATTTGCCATCTGAGTAACTGTGTGCCTCATCAGAAGGCGGGCTCTCATATGTTCACAATCAGCAGCCAAGAGATGCTGAGCGCCGCACCATTGCATACAACAATGAAATGCATGGCAGGTGATTGCGTATGTATGTTTGGTTCACCTGGGTGACGGCTTCTGCCGAAGGCTCCAGTTGAGGGGGAGGGCCTTTTGCAGCATCTGCAGCCGAAATTTCGGCGGCAGCCCCCTCAACAGGGCTGAATGTGCTGGTCTCCAGGCTGCCTGCAAAGATAGGGTGATGTGTTCGCTGGATGCGCGCCATGCCTCTCCTCTGCAAGACAACAGCACATTGCTGGTCAGCTTGTCTGAGCACCAACTGCACTGGGCTCCTGGCCCAGACAAAACAGATTTTGGGCATGCATTGTGCAGCTTCCCAGCACAGTCTTCTATGACTGCTGGTCAGCTTCAGGTTGGTCAACAGCTGATGTAAGGTCAACAGCTGATGCCAGTACTCAGGCCGGTGCCTTGTCTTGTAGACAGCTTATCAGCTTTTCAAGGAAGCTTGTCCCATGTGGCAGTCATGTGCCATGCGCAACTGGGGTAGATAATTCTAAAGGCATTATTGGCACTTACGGCTTCAGCCTCATAACCATGGACCTCATCACCCATCTGGATGCGCTGATGATAGTCCGTGAAGGCGTCATGCCGCCGCCCACCGGGCTTCTCCATCATGCGCTTTGCTGCCCTCTCATTTTCATCTGCCTTTTGTTTCTCAAAAATATGCCTGAAAAGGCATAGAAAGGCATCGCGTGAGGTGACAAGCTGCAGTCACGGTGGGCTTCCTTAGGCAGATATTGGTGAAGTCACAGCCAGTTGGTGACTGTGTGGGCTGACGGCAACAAAAATTCTTTGATGGCAGTTGCACATGGGTGATGTTGGTCTTGCTACAACATCGTGAGCACTGCCAAGGTTGGGCAAAATGTTAGGCATAAAGCTCTGTGAATTGCTACTGTTGAGCTACCTGACACTGGTGGACATGGGCCTTTCAGGCATTCCATACACAGGCTCTCCTGCAAGCAGCCAGTCACATGGTCGTCTCTGGCCAGTGAGCAGGTGTTGCTATTACTGTCATGCTTCACTGCAACACCACAAAACACAGTACCAGTCTGCTTCCAACACAATCGTATGTGCATTGTGAAGACAAACCCTTGGACCAGAAGCAAGTAGCTAGTTCATATGAGTGCTGCAGCAGGCATTGCTTGCAAATGGCCAGTCATTCCTCACCCAGACTGTTGAAATGAATGGATGCTACAGGCGCTTCAAAACGGTCAGGGAACAGCTGCAACAGGCACAGGTTTGTTTCAGCTATCAATATCAGGGTGTGGCAGGCGAAAGTCACAGCCAGCGGTGAAAGCTGCAAAGGGAGCCTTACAAAGGGAGCCTCCATATGATCGCCGGACCCTTTGGAGTTTTCGCTGTAAAGAACGGCTTCTTTGCTGTTCTACCCGTCACGGGCGCCTTATACGTGCCAGCGTTCATCGCCATGCCGTGCAATATGTCTTCGAGTTATCTCAAGCCTGGAGACTGCACGCAAGGCTCAACAGCATCGCTCTTCAGGCAGCTTCAAGGCAGCCTCGAAGACTTATCACGCATTCCTTTGATTCCGACACGACCAAGCCACCAACGCTTTTGCGTTGCGGAAGGTTGACGCAGCCAGAATCCCGGGCTCGTGAGTCAACGCTGGTGACCTGAGGCAGGCTTGTCAGAGCAGCTTTGAACCGCGCAGGCGCACTATCACAGAACAACGATACACCATCGCGACTGTCAAGTGTCTTCTCCTTGTCGTTGTATGCACTGCTACTGAGCTGTAAGCACCCCTGCGAAAGCATGCAGTCACCTTGTGAAGCTGATGATCAGGACTTCCAGCCAGCTAAGAAACACAAGGCATTCTGCAGACTACACAGCTCGAAGCACCTGTCGTCTCCAAAAGCACGCACAACCAAAAGCTTCACTGCAGCTGGATTTGGCAAAGAGAACGAGACACCTGCCACAGCAGATACCAAAGGCTCCGACGAGCGTCAAGATGTCGACGCTCACTTCGAGGTTTTACCCTTGCGGCGACCAGACCGCGCACCTGGCATTGAAAAGCAGTTCGTGCCAGCGCAGACCCCATCCTCCTCTCAGAGTCATACACCTCAGGCTGGCAAAGTTCCTGTCAGGGCTTTCTTTACAAAATCACAAAGCACACAAAGCTGCCAAGGCAAGCATGGGGTGAGCAACTCAGCAGCAGGTCTGCCATGCAGAGTGGCTGCAGACCAGCAAGGCCTTGGCACATCTGCACCTGCACCTCACACAGGGTCAACGTTCAGCTGCTGTTCCCAAGCAGAAAATGATCCTGGTGCTTACAACAGCCTGCACCAGCTGGCTTCCAGTGCTTCACAAGTTCTGCCCAGCCAAGGAGCACAGCAGCCCAGCTGTGCCAACAAACCCACGCCTGATACTGCAGCAGCAACCTCCAGAGCGTGGACAGCAGGAGCAGCGGCCACCAGCCAAGGCCTTGGTGCATGCTCAACTTCAAGCACATCCACACTGCATGCAAACATGCACAGTCACACAGCTGTACATGCAACTCCTGCTCTTCAAACAAGCCATGCGCCGTCGCCCTTGCCTGGCAACTTCATCGTGCTAGACGCCTCAGACTCAGAGGGCAATGACGCCTCAGATGATGGCCACTTTGCTGAGCTTCAGACACAGACACTGCAGTCACAGCAAGCTGTGTCTGCATGGCTACAGCAGCATGGCCTATCAGCCTATGCTGCTGCATTCAGTCAGGCTGAGGTGGATTTGGAGCTGGTTCCCTGCTTGACTGATGATGATTTGAAGCAGATGGGTGTTACTGCGCTGGGCCCGCGTCGCAAGATCCTGGCTGCAGCAGCCAAGCTGGCAGTGCAAAGTGCTGAGGAGCAAGTCAGCAGTGACACTACTGGTGCTTTGTGTTCAGCCACTAGCGCTGCGTCAGCTGCCACCATGGTAGGTTAGTCTGTTGCAATTCTGCATGGCATGCCTGCGCTCATGAAGGCCAATATCGATGCCTGGCTAGGCATTTTGATATCGTGTCATTGTTGCTGGTTTTGTCATTTTCATTTGGTGCAGAGGCTTGCCCAGTGATGTAAGACCCCACTCTATCCACGTGTATGCCTTCAGTCATGGTCACAAGGCAAAACGTGTGCCTTGTACTTTGCTCAGGCACCTGCAGAAGGCATAGCTCAGGCAAGGCCAGCTGGAAAGGATGCATTTGCCGTCCTGATGCAGCAAGCCAGGCAAGAGCAGTGCAGCAGCAGTGGTAGTGCAGCTGAGAGAACTCAGGTGCAGGCGCCTGCAGATGCTCTGACCTTCCTAATGCAGCAGGCTAGAGGAGCCCAGCAGTCCATTGCCTCTGCTCCATCTGTTGGCAGGTGTGAATGCAACTTAAAGAGCATAGTCTTGATCATTGCATCATTGCCAGCCATGGTACATAACCCATACCTGAACCTGCTTTTTCCTTTTGGTTGTCAGTGTGAAGCTCGTTCACACATACTGTAAAATGATCTTGGAATTGAATGCGCCCGGGCACACTCTTGCCCCTGTCAGCCATGGTTTTGCTTGAGGCACTAATACTGTGTATCATATATAGCACTGACACAGATGGCATACTGAGCAGCAGCTGAGGTCATAAAACAAAGGACCCACAAAGCTCATGTTGGCTTCCTGAATTGATTGAAACTCCAAGCATTGCAGTCCTGCTTCAAATGTTGCGTCGTTTGGACTGCTGATGACTGGACTGCAGCTACAGGGGCTACAGGGCAGGGCCAAACAGGACAGGGCCATTGCGGCTGCCTGAGTGGCAGCTGGTGCCAGGCACTCGCTTCGTGGTGGACAAGTTCGGCGGCAAGGCCTATGAAGCTGCCCCCCACACCAAGCACTGGTTCCTCACACACTTCCATGCTGATCACTATGGTGGTCTTGGCCCACGCTTCAAGCAAGGTTTGCCTGATGTATCAACCTGCATGTGAAGAGTTTTCAGCATCATCTGGGCATGTTTGGAGGCATTGTGTGGGAAGAGTCATTGTTCAGACCATCCTGAGCACATGCTGTGTGGCTAACATGGCCTTGCTTTACGGACTTAGTGCAGCTATGCGTGGAAATTGGTCATGTTTCATGCACAGCAATTCATGCCGTCATCAAGATCTTGAAGGCATGCATGGCAGTGTCGTACAACAAGCATGTGCTGCATGCAAAGTGGAAATGCATCTGTGCAAAAAGTCATGCACTCGTTCTGTGCTTGATCTGGTCCGTTTATCACTACCTGCTCCATGCTTGACCAAAGCATGCAAGGCTGTAGTATAGCCCCGCAGCCAGTGCATGAACATGATGCATGCATTAGCTCTCCTTGAGTAGTGTCAGTACTGCCATGATGCTATTCCCATGGACGCCTCTTGCTCTGCTGTCAGACCAGGAGAACTGAGTGCAGACACAGCACAAAACTGCACTGACTTTGCACCCCTGTATTTTACCCTGGGCAGGGTTACTACCAGAGGTTTCCACCTTTCATGCCTTTGTGCTCAGGGTGTTTCAGGCTGGTTGTTGGTGTGGATAGAAAATCATACGCCAAGCAGTCCATGTATCACAAATCTGATGCACAGAGACCTTTTAAAATGGCCCCTGATCTCCTAGCTCAGTCAGGCGACACAATGTCCACTGTAGTTGAAGTGACCACTGCTGTCTCTTGTCCACAGCACCTTCAATGACAAATGCAAGTGACACAGATTGCCTCTTACTGCTGCAGGCGTGATTTATTGCTCTCCCATCACAGCGCGACTGGTACACCAACGCCTGAAGGTGCCAATGGGACGGCTGCACATCCTACCCCTGCACAGCCCCATCCAGGTTGCGGGGGTCACAGTCACCTTTGTGGATGCGCATCACTGCCCCGGCGCTGTCATGATCCTGTTTGAGGCCCCTGGCAGGCTGCCATTGCTTCACACAGGAGACTGCAGGTCAGTCTAAACAACATCTGGTCTTGCACAGATGACATGTACAGACAGCTGCAATGACCATGACAGGGTGTGAAGCTGCCGGCAAGCTGCTGGCTTCATTCGGGAATCTGCAGGTGAGGCCTGCTCAATGTATCAGATCATGCCTTTTGCAAACAGCTACTGCTCTGTTTACCAGATCATGCATTGCAAATGGCTACTGCTGTGTTAATCAGATCATGCGTTGCAAACGGCTGCTGCTATGTTGATCAGACCATGCCTTGGGAAGAGCTGCTGTTGACCTCATGCTTAGCATGCAGCTCTTCTGCACTTGGTTTTGCCAATCACATGCAAACAGCACCTTTATGTGCATGGGATTATCTAGCAATGTCACAGTCTTGCTGAACAAGCAAACCTCATAGCCAGACGTGTCCAGCTACATCACTCAATGCTCCTGATGTAATTTGAGAACACAAAACACCAATCATGACACACAGCCATGCTGCCTTGTGTGTCTGTTATGCCAAACAACGCAATGTTTGGTGCACAGTGCAGGTACAGTGCGCTCAATCCATTCCTTTAAGTCCCAACAGGTCTGAAGACACATCTTGGTGTTCGCAGGTGTCATGCAGGCATGCAAGAGGAAGAATGTCTACAGAGGGTCAGGGGGGGCGTCGATCTCGTCTTGGACACAACCTACTGCCAGCCACAGTATGTCTTCCCCAAACAAGAAGAGGTACACAGCTCCGCCTTACAACTGCTGGACTGTCTTCAACAGCTGTCAAGCTTCAGGCCTGTCAACATCTTGATGTTCTCAGATGTGTCGCCTTGCTTGTCGACTTGTGAAGTACTTGAATGGATGGCTTTGGATCAAGCAGCACTGTGTGTGAACCAGTCTTGTACATTGCAATTGCTACTCAAGCATGCTGCTTATCAGTTTCTCTCAGACCTCAGCACATGCTGAGCTTCTGCATGCAATCCTGAATCAACTGCAACGCCTCAAGCTGCTTACGCTGCATGTGTATGACTCCTATCATGCAACAATTTCTTAGCAAGCAATGGTATGCATGCAAACCACACAATCTTGTCTCTCAGAACAGGTGCAGAAGCCGATCAGCTGAGTTGAGAGCTGCAGGTGCTGAGCTTTGTGTTGGATGCGGTGAGAGCAGAGGCGTTCAATGAGAAGCGCACACTGTTCCTGTTTGGCTCGTACACCATTGGCAAGGAGAAGCTCTTCCTGGAGGTGGCTCGCACCCTCAAGCAGAAGGTACACTGCTGCCATGATGAGCTTTTTTTCTTTCCTTTTTTGCGTGCTGTCCAAATGAAAGGTTTGCTTGTTGCAGGACTGTTTCTTGCGCTTGATGCATTGCTCAAGCGCCTGTATGTAGTGACTGCATTGGCAAGCTGGGCTCTTGCCTTCTTAGGTGATTGTGACATGAGTGATTGAAGGCATTGTTGGGTGCTTCATGGTGACCATAGCGGTGTTTGGCTTCGTGGCATTATGCTTATGGGCTGTCGCCGCTGTCCTTGCATCGGTTACTAGTACTGTCACAACACAGATGCTGGAACAGGGTGTCCAGTTTGCATGCAGCTGTCTCAACCAGATCAGATCTGCAAACAGCAATGTTGTGGACAGGCGCAGTTGAGCGAGGCTTCGCTGCCTTTCCTGTTTTCTGGAAACAACACTGAGCTGTCTCATCAGACTACCTTTCTCAGGAAGTCCAAATAAAAGACAACTTGCAGAGGATGTGGCTCAAGACCTGCAAAAAGTTGCAATAGGTCATTGTAAAGGTCACCAATCTTTGTCAGAGCCTCTGACCAAGCTTGCAGCAGTCCACATACCTCCAACATACCAAGCAGCAGCTACACCAACTCCAAATTATGCTGTGCACCTGCAATGCAGCGCCAAATCACGCTGTGGACCTTTGGTGCAATCTTAAACAAACGAATGTGAATGGTTTTTGACAGAGCGGACTCCTGCCGCTGTATGCAGATGTATGTCAGCATGGCGAAGAGGAAGATCCTGGAGTGCTTAGATCTGCCTGCAGAGACCCTCAGCCTGTTGACCAGCAATGACAAGGAGACCAACTTGCATGCTGTGCCACTGTGGTCAGTCACGCTGAAGAGTATGGCGCGTCTGCTGAAGCACTACAGAGGCCGTTACACCACTGTAGTTGGGTTTCAGCCCACTGGCTGGACACAGAAACAAGGTGTGTTGTGGGCTGTAGATCCGTGCCCTGTGTATGATGTCGGATGAGAGTGAGTTGCAGAAACAAGGTGTGTTGTAGAATGTAGTTCCATGCCCTGTGTATGATGTTGATTGAGAATGAGTTGCAGAAACAAGGCAGGCTTGAGCAAAGAGCATCTCTAAAAGGTGCAGCATGCCAATTGACATCAGACATAACCACAAAGTGACCAGCTATGGCCTTCAACACGCCTTAATGACCAGTCTATTGCATTGCGTTATCACTGGGCGCCCTGACCCAGCAGCATTACAGTCGCATCAACAGTGTTGCATTGTTGTGATGCATCATGCACAGTTTCCTTTGGCTTGTTCCAATGCCTCCATGTCTTTCTTTAGGAAGAGGTAGAGTGTGCGTTTCAAGTATACATCAACATATCAGGACTGCTTGAGGGGCGCATTGCTTATGATTTGTAAACGCCCAGAGCATGGCAAATAGCAAGACAATGCTCTTACACGAATACTATTGCTTTTCTTGGTGTCGCAAATGCCTGTTTGTGGGATGCAGATAGAGGGCGGACGGGTCAGGGCCGCAGAAGACAGAAGGGCACCCTGATCACATACCAGGTGACATGTGACTGCATCCATATGCATAGCAAGTTTAGTTGCAGTGTGACCATGAAAGCCAAAGTGCTGTTTCTAGTGTGTGCAGACTTGTGCTGTCTTGCACCTGAGCAACGCAGCATATGCTTCTACGCAGCACAGCGCTGCTACTGCACAGAAGCTGCAGTGCATGTGCCGGTCGGGTCTGAAATCGTGACATGTGGCATGCATGTGGTGTGTATGACCCTGCCATATATACTCATCACTGTCTTGCTTTCAGGTGCCATACTCAGAGCATAGCAGTTTTCCTGAACTAAAAGACTTTGTGAGCTGGCTGCGGCCAAGGCGCATCATACCAAGTGTGGGAAATGATAACTCCGGACCCAAAGCTGCTCACATGGTATCACAACTCAGAGCGCCAGGAAGCTGAAGTTGTCTGTCCAGTTGATGGGAAGTGAACGGCGGGGTTTTGAATCTGCCATACGGCAGACAATGCCATCTAGACGCAATATGATGCACATGCATCACGCAATTGCAACAGTACATGCATGCTACGTAGACTGTAATCTTTGTTCCTGCTGGGGTCAAGCCCAATCAGCAGAGTCCTATGCCATGATAGCCTGTGTGTACAAGTTCCATTTATGCATAGAAATTGTCTCAGCTTTCCGGAATATTCTTCCGGATGACGCATTCCAAGCAATTCTGATGCTCCTTCGCGTCCACTCGCACGAGCAATCACCAGAGCAATTACGAAAAATGGCACAAGCATGACGCATTTCGATGTTATTCATGTGAAACGGCGCACGTGGCACAATGAGGCAACTTTTGCTTAAGACTCACTGAGTCTGCCTTGGTTGCTGCTTCCTTTGCTGCTGCTTCTGCTGATTGCAGTGGCACAGCCAGCGCAGGCCTTCGGCAACTTTGTCCCTGCGCTCGATCTTGCAAGTTGCTGCCGATCTGCGTCAGTAGCCGTTAGGCTTGTTGTTTGAAAGGGTTTTGATGTTGAACATCAAGGGAAAGCAACATCTTTGGGCGCGATGTGACAAGCATGGTTGGCTTTGGAAACGCACAGGTCGGCAAGGCCCTTGGACAAGACACTGGGTGGTTGTCAAGGGGTCTTTGTTGGTGATCTTCCCAGATGACAAGGTGCTTAGCCCTCTTCTGGAGACTACCTGTTGTTTTCGCGCCTCCTGCTGCTTCGAGACACAATTTTCTAGCTTCTTACTATGATGCGGACCTACATAGGAGAGTGAGCCTTCAGAGGCTTTCAGACTGCACTCAGACACTGCTTTGAGCGAAGACAACCTGAGTGACAGCGAGACTAGGAACAAACGACACAACAAGGCGCTGACTCTGAAGCTACCCCGGTCAGACTTGGACGGCGAAGCCGAGAAAACACAGGCGCTACTGCAGTTTCACTACGGCATGGACGAAGACAGAGGCTCCCGCTTTCAGCGAGTGTGGTTTGCAGCCGAGAACGAGAAGCAGCACCTGTCTTGGCACAGTGAGTTGTCTGCAGTTTGCCAATAGCTGTCTTCTACAAGCATTTGATGACCGTTGTGCGTGCTGCAGAGCATCTCATCAGGGGAACTGTGGCTGCTGGACGTCCAGCGTCAGATGACGACAGATCTAGTGACAGTGGCAGGAGTGTCAGCAGCTGCTCACTAGGTAAACAGCGCTACATGACCTGAATAGCATACAGGGCTTTGTGCAGGCATTATAGCCGGACCTTGGCCCTTTAAGCTTGTGCATCCGTTTGTAAAACCAAAGGCGAGCTTGTTATATAGCATAAAGCCTAGTATGGTGTGAGGCTTGCATATGGTGGCCTGCTGTATTGCTTGCTAACACAACGCTGCTGCTGCTTAGGTCCCAGTCCCATTGTGGCTTACCGGTTGTGTGGGCCAGGGCGTGAAAGTGGTGAGGCTCTGCTCAAGAGGTTCAAGGAGATCAGACGCACACTTGAGCAGGGTAAGCTTGTGCTACATGAACTGCCAGGAGCACTAGGATCGTCGAACTTTGCAACAGACATCAATAATTTCCTGGCTGCTTTGCTCTGCAGGTCTGTACAACTTGGGGCGATTGAGGGATGAGGGCAAAGCAGCACAGCATCAGCTTTGGGATCTTCATACCTTGCTGATGGACTTGTGCAAGCAGATACGGGATCACTCAGTCTTGAAGGACAAGCTGTCCCCAGAAGAGTGGGGTGAGCTTCTTGCATGTCTGTAGGCACAGACCATGCCTCTGACGTTATGACACTGACTCATCTTTTCTAACACCTGTTCCAAGCACAAGCAACTGCCCATCTCCCCTGCACAGATACTGCCATCTTATGCCATGCAAGCCTGTTTTGATGCAGTGCAATTAGGCTCACCAGTCCAGCTCTGCGCTAAATACTGCTAATTTCTGAGATTGCTCAGGAGTCTATGCTTCTGAGATCTGCCTGTTTTGCAGAGGAGGACAAAGTGGTTTTGGATGCATGTGACAAATGGCTGCAGCAGGCCGAGGCTCTGGTGATTGAGGCTGATGCCAAGATTGAGGGCATCATGCATCAGGACACTGGCAACCTGCTGGCTGAGGAGTGGGTCACCTTTGTCCACAAGTATAGCATGCAGATCAAGGACATTGAGCAGGTGGGGCAAACTACATGTGTTGGCATTTGAGACTGCCAGGTATTGTCATATGTGAGTGTTGCTGCCTGACATAGTGTTGCACCTTTTCATCAGTGTGGGTTGGAGGAACAGTGCTGCCTTACAGCCTTCGTGCTGTATCCTGACACAAAATTTCTTTTGTGCAAGCTGGTTGTGTATTGCGAGGCATGCGCATATGTATAGATGCCACTTTTATGCTATCCTGCTGCTATGCATGCTATGAGGTGTATCAGACATCACAGATACTTTCTTGATTCACTGAACTGTTTTTTTTTCCTGTTGGGTTTCAGTTGCCCCGCAGGACATCACACATATCAAATCAAATTGAATTGAATCAAAAATGGCTGCTTTTCAGGCACTCCGGGTAGGGCAGTTGATGGACAAAAGGAGTCGTGAGTGTACAGCAAGTGGCGCAGAATGTGGTCCACTCAGCAAGATCCGCTGTAGAGCAGCGCCACGCTCCTGCATGCCCTACAACACATACTGGGCCAGGAAGATTGCAATCTAATTGTTTATTACATGCTCCCTGTAGCAGAGCTGTCGGCTCCGCTGGTACTGTATATGTATTTTCAGAAGGCATTGCAAGTAGCAAGCAGTTAAAAACAAGGAGCATCAGCCATTTGGGCATTTGGGCTCCAATAAGTGGCGGCTTTGTGAGAGTCTGGTTCACCAGGCGTTGAAGCCGCCTCCATATCACACTTGTGTACAGTAATCAATGATGGTGCGTACCATCAATAGTCAGTACATTGAGGTGGTTATGAAGGCCACTATTTGTGTTGCAAGGGACTGCATTTCTAGATGATGCCTCAAATGAACTCATGCTCAAGATGGTGTTAGCTTAGAGTGTTTCACTGGACTTCTCGGGAGACATCTGGGAGAGAAGTGCTTCTTTGAATTGGAGCCTTCGCCAGCTGCATCTCGTTTTCTGATGATGGGTGCACACGCACCTGTTTTTCTGCAATCTGCAAGCATTTTGCCGTGTGCTATGCAGATCGATCTTGCTAAAATCTTTGCTCTGTGTAGCCCTGCTTTTCAAATGTTATAGTGATCGCTTTTGTTAGGTTGTTTATTGGCAATCCTGTTCTTTCTTTTGTGAGCCTCTTGGGCAAGACATGATTTGCCAGGCCTAGGCAATTTGTTGGATTTCGATACATACATGTTTGTTTGAGTCAGTACTTTGTGGGCATTGTATATCTGCTCAGCATACTCTGCTTTCTGACTTCAGACCTCCTTATGTTAATCAAGCATGCATCCTTCCACACAGTTCTGCATCACCTGCTCGAATGCTCTGTACGTCATGGGGCCAACCGCCTGTGAGCCACCAAACGACTTCACACCTCTGATATACAGAGCCTGTGCGTATGTGTGTGAAGCCCAATTACAGAGTCTGGAGACATGCAGAACCGTCAGTGGTGTTGTGAGTCAAGCACTAGCGGATGTCCATTGCTTACAACTCATCCAAACTCAGATTCCGCACCGCGACCCCAGCTCAGTGGCAGGCAGAGTCAAGCACAAAGCACACTCTGGTTCATGTTATGGTAGTTTGAGGTTGGCCATCTGCCTCAGCTTATCTAGACATTGTCAATGAAAGTGCTTTCAGTGATCAGAAACAAGGAGGAGCCGTTTTGCACATAAGTTAACACTGCCAAAAATTGGTCGATTATTGTTCTGCTTCTGAGGGCATGTGAGAGAGCATGTGCACAGAACTTATTAGCTGACCATGATGGGATAAAGACACAGCTGTACACCAACAGAAACACTGTGTGACAAAGGCGGCGAGACAAAGCCTATGTGTGGATCTACATCTCACCACTGCTTCTGCCATAAAGTCAGACTTACGCCAAATTTAAATCTTAGGGTCCCCACAAAAGATATGGATGGCTTGTTGCATGCTTTGACCATGCATATAGTCGCCATCGCTTCCCTGACTTATGCAATGCAGCACGTAGGCTCAAGACGCTACGCAACACTGAAAAGGATCCCTGCAGAGCTGCTGGTCACTTGTTCCTCTGCCATTTTGCATACTGCTCAAGGGACTGCTTTGTCAACGCTGGTTGCATTCCTGACCTGGCAACTGCAAAATGGCGCGCGCACACCTGTGTTGCACCCTGCACATGACAACAGATGGCGTCACCCTGCAGCTTGCCTCAGCCAACCAAGACTGCACACAGTCATCATATGCTGCCCAGCTTCAGTTTACTCAACACTGTCAGCTGCAGTCAGGACACCAAGCGCTTGCAGCATGCTACAATGCCAGATGCTGCTGTACAATTGCAAAACACACACTGAACTGTAAGAACGCTATGGATAGCATTGACAAGAACAGCCTGGACATGCCAAGAACACTGGGGCTGTACCACCTGTAGATCCTCTCTCAAGGCAGTGATGGCAGCTTCTCTGCACAATCCAGCCAGCTCTGCTCCAGTGAACATGTTGCACGCTGCTGCCATGGCCTGCATGCATTTCAGCACTCCTTTGATACGTTATCCAAGACATCACAACTTGGTCATGCCCAGCCTTAGCATCAGGACGAGTGCCGGCAACAGTATGCTGCAGCATGACTTGACCTACTACGCAGGATGGTAGTAGATTTCGTGCATTGCTCCTGTGAGCCACATGCCAATGATGCATGCTGATGTGTCGCAATGTCTGGTGTTGCACACAGTAGCAACAGATGAACCAACAGAGTGAATGCAGTGAACCCTTGATTGCAGTGAACAGTGCATTTCTCCTGGCAAATTGCGCATGGACAGCTGCAAGACAAGTCATGTACTGCAGAGGACTAATGAACAAACAGCCACCTCAGCATGGGGCTGTGCAGGCTGATGATTCAGCTTTCCACAGTACCTGCAGGTCCACATCTTCAGCCAAAGGCATGTCTTGAGTGTGTATCCGTAATGTCTGAAGCCTTCCCGCCACATCTGGTGGTGGCACATACAAGATGAGGTCCAAGCGCCCTGGCCTGAGCAGGGCTGCATCAAGAGCCCCAGGCCGGTTAGTCGCCGCCAGGATCTGGACACCTGAAGGATGGTGCATTCTCAAATAGCTTGCCTGCAGGATTTGTACTGCGCAGCATGGTATGTGTTGTCCAGACAGATGTGCACATGTACACGCATGACATGCTACTTTGACTCGCGCTGCTGACCCCCACTGTCACTGACAGCCTTGTGTCCTCTCGTAAAGATAATTAAAGTTGGGGTGTAAATGAATATCTGACAATGATCATCCTGACCAGTTGACCGCGTTTCGGCAGCGCCAAGACACAAGATCGAGTGCGTATGTTGAAAGGGGTAATACATATTTAATCTTGCGCCCTTGCGCTGTCATCTGCTGTTAGCTAATAGGTCTACACACCCAGGTGCTTGCTCCTATCTTGGAATGTCCTGTAGCCAGTCTGGTAGTTCCACTACTTTGGGTGCTTGCAGTTCGTTCTCGCAGGAAGAACAGGCCATTGATGCAACCCAAAGCATCTGATGTGTGTGCAAATGGCAGAAGTCCCTGATCTGAAGAGTGCGCTGCCATGACCCAACATGCAGTCATGATGTACACAGCACTAATGCGCTCTTGAGCTACTCATTTTGATTTCCAGCCAGCATTGCATGTAGTCTTGTTGAACTTGCTAGAAACACAGCTGGGAGAGCAACACAAGAGCTGATAGCCCCTTCACGGGGAAGGGCCTTAGCATAAGCAGGAATGTAAATTATGCTGGCAACCATTGGCATGCCATGTACAATGGGCCAATCACGACTAGACCAAGAATTAAACTACAGTATATATTAAATTAACTAAATTAAATGAAACGAATGAAACCAAATACAGCTGGGAGACTAAAGCAGTACCTGTTGCAAGTTCCATGCCATCCATCTCTGTGAGGAGAGCAGACAGAAGCCTGACCCCAGCATGCCCACTGGACCCCCCACCTCCCCCCTCACCCTCATCCCTCTTGCCTGAAAACGACAGGCTACCATGAAAGAGGCCAACATGCAGCTGGCAGACGCCGAAGTCAAAGACCACTGGGCTGCCATTTTGCTGCATCCAATCGTAGGCACCTTGGAGCTTTGCAAATTTGAGATTGAACATGATATCTGGAATGCTGTTGCAGTCAGATCAACAAAACCCCATTTGTTGGAAGCAGTCCGAGTAGCTGCAATTGCTTCAGAGTGCACAAAGGTGATCAAGGCTTACACTGCCAGCATGGTGGAGAAGAAGATGGGTATCTTGAAGCAGTTCTGGCAATTGCAAGGGAACAGGCTTTGGTGCAGCAGCAGGCCTTTGCATTGCACCAGCAAGCCTTCTTTCTCCGGCAGCCTCAGAAGTTCTTTGCTAGACACTGTCCCAAATCTCAGCCCCATTCAGGGGAGCTAATACCTAGTTAGGCTGAGCTGGGGGACGGTATCTAGCAAAGAATGTCTGAGGCTGCCGGAGAAAGAAGGCTTGCTGGTGCATTGCAAAGGCCTGCTGCTGCACGAAAGCCTGTTCCCTTGCAATTGCCTGGACTACTTGGAACATACCCAACTTCTCCACCATGCTGGCACTGTGAGCCTTGAGCATAATCTTGCAAGAGGTACCATGTAGGTCATACAGTTACATGCACGGTCACATGCACAGTCACATCCACGGTCACATGCACGGTCACATGCACGGTCACATGCAAGGTCACATGCACAGTCACATGCACGGATGACGTAATGCAGTAGACTGACCTGCCAGGGAGTCCACCTCATCAAGGAAGATGATGGAGGGGGCAGCTTGGCGGGCCATCTTGAAAGTGCCCCTGAGTAGGGCCTCGCCCTCCCCCACATACATGCTGTACAGCTGGGCCCCTGACAGGGGAAATAAGGAAGCCTTGCTAGCAGTGGCGGCTGCTCTTGCTAATGTGGTTTTGCTGCAACCTGCAAATATGGCCTGGCTGTCAAAAACCTTGGATCTGCATGTTCTGATTACGGCAAAGCGCTGAGTGAGTTTAAGGTATGGCAGATTTTGTGGCAGAATGCGATGGGACTGTGCTGTAGAGCTTGCTGCTGTTGCTGCTGCTGGCATGAACACCTGCATTCTGCAGACCATTTATTACTGTGTTGTGCAGGGACAACTCTCAAGGAAGACTGGGAGAGGGCCTAGCATGCTAACAGAAGACTTTCTGAAAGCAGCAACAGCTGCTTGTGTTAGAGCCTCGACACCACCACCCAGCGCTGCTGACTGTAGTCAATCTGGTCAGTTTGCTGTGGTCAGGAAGCATGCAACCACACTGTTGTAAGTTTGGTGTGACGACTTATTCAAGCAGCAACAAGCAGGCATAGTGTGAATGCTGTAAGCTTTGCTGCACAGGCTGATGTAAGTGCTACAGGCGGAGGCATTAGCTACATGTGGTGGGAGTCAATTGGCAAAGACAGAAGTGCTTGTAGACAGGTGATGTCGTGGATGTATATCTAGGCAGTATCTGCAGCCCCTGGGGATTTTCAAAGAGGCAGAGAGGACAATTTGCAGGTGCAATGCCAACCCAACCAGGCTGATCACATGGTCTCAAATGAGGGTCTGAGAGTGCAACAAGCCCTTGAGCATTGGCTGTGCCAGCATTCCTTATGAGCAATCATGCCACATGTTGTGGCTTCGTTCGCACACTCACCAAACACATGTTGCATACCAAACATGATGGTTTGCAGCTTGCTGTAAGCGCGTTGATTGTGCGGATTAGTAACAGTGAATGCTGACCTGGAGGGCCATGGAGCAGAATGCCATGAGGGGCTGTTAGACCCAGCCTCTCAAATGCCCCAGCATGTTGCAAGGGCCACTCCACTGCCTGCTGCAAGCGAGCCTTCACGTCCTCGAGCCCTCCTATGCTCTCCCACAGCACTACAAAGTACATGGCATATCAGCCACAGCCAGTTCCTGCTGGACTAAACATACTGTCCTATACTCTCCCACAGCACTGCAAAGTACATCACAGATCAGCCACAGCATTCCTACTGGACTGAGCATACTGCAGATTGTCAAAATTTCTAGGCATAGTGCCAAAGGCAGGACATGTAAATTGTCTGATTGATTAATTGGTTGGATACAAAATCCGAAGATGCCATCAACAAGTATGCTGCTGATGCCATTGTTCCAAAAGATTTCGGTACAGGCAAGAAGCAATTCTCTGTTCCCTCATCACATCACTCTGACTGCCAAAGAGTTTGGAAACAGAAGATTGACCTGCATACTGCATACTGCACACTGCACACTGCAGACTGGGCACTGCACACTGCGCACTGCATACTGCATACTGCATACTGCATACTGCATACTGCATACTGCATACTGCATACTGCATACTGCATACTGCATACTGCATACTGCATACTGCATACTGCAAGGCAAACTCTCTCTTTGATTGCTCACCAGGCGACACAGCAACTTCAGACCCCCTAGTGATGGAGGGGCCTACCCTCTTCATAGCCCCCTCAAAGTCGGCCTGGCTGACCGGCCGAGCCAGCTCCATATCAATCTCGCTTCCCTGACTTCCCCCTGCAGCCCGCAAAGCAGCTTGTCAAGCAAGCGGTTATATGATTGTCACAGACTTGACTGTGACTGTTGACAGTGAAATTGCTACCCCAATGAGGCAGCTTGTTGCCAACAAAAACTTGTCTGGAGGCTGCTTTGTGGTCAGACCACTGTTCCTTGCACCAAGAGGAGCATTTGTAATCATGAATTGTATTGCAACCATTGCTGCAATCTATGGCGTCTGTGGATGCAAGCTATGGCGTCAACTAGCATGGAGCACAGCCAGATGCTGCTACGCTGTGCTGTGCTGTGCTGTGCTGTGCTGCGCTGCGCTGCGCTGCGCTGTGCTGTGCTGTGCTGTGCTGTGCTGTGCTGTGCTGTGCTGTGCTGTGCTGTGCTGTGCTGTGCTGTCCTGTCCTGTGCTGTGCTGTCCTGTCCTGTGCTGTGCTGTGCTGTCCTGTGCTGCGCTTACACCGTCACAAGCCTCATCAGCAAAATCCTTGTTACCAGCCTCATGTACCGACAACAATTCCCATGTACCGACAACAATGCAGCCAAAAGCAGAGTTGGGGAAAAAAGCTATACCTTCTAGTATCGCCGCAGCAGCATCAGACAGAGCAGTCATGGCAGCTTCTCGGCACAGAGCAGCCAGGTCTGCTCCTGAGTAGCCATGACAGGCTGTTGCCAAATCAGGCAAGGCCACATCATCTGCCAGAGGCAAGGACCCGGCATGCAGCTGCAGTATTGCTGCACGTTCCTGCATTCACACATTTCTTCTGTCTTCACGTTCACAACGCACCTGCCAGCCTAGGAATCCTGAACATACACTGACATCAAGCTGTGACCCATACACATGCCCAGCAGCTACCGTCTTGATGGAGTGATCACTAACACACCCACGCAGCAGGCTGACACATTGCCCTGCAGGCGGAACCTACACCACTGTGCTCAAACACCAGTCACATCACAGGATCAGCTAATAAGTAAGCCACATTACCAAGGGTGCCATGCAGCAGTACATAGAACGGTGGAAGCTCTTTTCAATCCTGAAACGTCTGTTTCAATCCAGACACGTCATCCCCACACTGGGAATCTAAACTCCGGAACGCCTGGGGACAGTTCAAACATGTTTCTACATTAGGAAGATGTTGTAGATGTATGAATGACTGACCGTGGGTCCAGGCACTGGTATGGCCACTTCTCTGTCCAATCTGCCAGGCCGCCTCAGGGCTGGGTCCAACACATTGGGCCTATTGGTCGCTGCTACAATGGATAACCTCCCATCAATCCCTACAGGGCAAGGCAGGCATTGCATTGGTGTGCACTGTGTCTTCAAGGGTAACACCACATAGTGTGAATGTGTGGCACAGACTCATGTGGACACTGCAGGACAGCAATCTGCTTTTGCCTAAGACACTGGCAGGCGCCAACAAGCAGTCTGGTTTGAGCAGCAACACAACAGGCAATGCTTGCATTACTGTACTTCCAGTGTGATGTCACGCATACTGTACTTCCAGTGTGATGTCAGGCATACTTCCTTTTTTTATTGACTCTCAGCTTGGAGACAAGAGAAATATTGTAATTTGATCATGCCTGCGAGATCCTTGACAGCAGATTGCCAAAGATACTGATGCATGGACAGCTAGTAGGCCAAAACTGTTGTGCTACACCTAGGTAAGTTTGGAACAATTTTGCAGCTGATATTCACAGTTGAATTGCTACACCCGTAATGCTCTGAACAAGCCTATCTGGACAGAGCTGACTTGCATTGTTCGCACCTGATGATGTCTGTTGGCTAGGAACATATTTCCCAGAACACCAGCTACAACAAGATAGCATGAACAGCTGAAGTTGACTTTGCATGGAGCTGCCAGGAACGCCAGCTATGTGCAGAGCAGTCTGATATGACTACAAGCTGGACCACCACAAGCTAGAAACTAGGCAGAATAGTTCTAATAGAAGTCTCTTCCTGACCTGGGCAGCCCAGTATACTACTTGGCTTCTCATTAAATTGACGCTGAGAGGCGTAGTCTTCCTTTTGCTTTTCATTTCTTTTCTATTTTCCTGAGACCATGTGGCATTGAAAATCACGAGATACCTTCTTGAGAGGAGGCTCCATCCATGAGAGTGAGCAGCTGAGCCACAACTCGAGCCTCATGTTGATGCTGTGAGTCACGACGCGGACACAAAGCATCGACTTCGTCCAGAAATATGACAGCAGCCCGGCCAGATTTGGCAGTCGCCTCAGCTGCTTCAAAAGCTTCTCGCAGCTTGCGCTCGGACTCTCCTGCACTGTCACATGCATGTGCCTTGACTCAATTAGGGTTGACTCAGTCAGGGTTGACTAAACTAGGGTTGACTCAATTAGGGTTGACTCACATTGAATTGACTCAAACCCAGCCAAGAGGGTTCATCAGCAGAATTCAGCAGAAGAGTTTGAGCTTGCATTGCAGAACTGTGTATTGGACAGTGATAAGTGGCTCAACATGCCACACAGCTTGTGGCTTTATTCAGCAGAGCAGACATTTGGGACTGGCTGACTACATGCCAAGTCCATGTGTTGTATAGCAGTACAGTTACAGGACCAAAATGCACATTCCACTTCAGATGCATACGTACATGTAGACAGGACTGTAGACACAAGATATGCATGATATGCAACATCAGCTGCAACGGCATCCTACAGCAGACCATGTTATGTTGATGCTATTACCTGTGTAGGCACCAAATATACTTGCTGCAGAGATCTCATGCACCTCTGCATCAAATTCTGCTGCCACTGAGCGAGCCACAAGTGTCTTGCCGCAGCCTGGTGGTCCATGCAGCAGCATGCCTTTTGGCCACCTGACACCAATGGCTGCCCCTTCCTCGGCATATAACAGTGGCCACCCTGCAGGGACCAAGACCACTTGAGGCTGCGGGGCCAAAGTGATCGAGTCAGGACCTGCTGTAAGCTGCTTATGTGAGGCCAGTTACGAGTGAGCACTTAGTACTCAAGCGTTGCTGATACACATGTGGTATAATGGTGTTATGACCTTGTGGTCAAGACCCAAACATGCAAAGCTCACCTATCAGCTCTCTCAGGGACGCAACGGCTAACTCCAAACCAGCAACAGCGTGGTGTTGTCTTGATTCCAGAGGTCGTTGCGTTTGTGCTGCATCAGTGTTGCTAAGGGACAAGCCCCTAAGGCTCTGTGTGACATCCTCGCTCATGCCAGTTGCTGCTGTCCAGCTGGGGACGCAACTCTCCAGATCGGATGCAGGCTTGCACAATGCTTCCAGCTGACGAAACTGCTATGCATTTTTGGTTTGCGGATGGTGAGCTTCCCGGGATGACAAACGGGTTGCAGTGCAGTGTGAGTGTTTGATCGAGCTGTGCCTTGGCTTCTCAAGGCATAGTCACATTCACGTGCGCTAGGAAATCCTTTGTGAAGTGTTTCAACTCCCGCACGTAGGCTCCCGATTCTTGGGACAGTGCAGATCTTTGCAGCTTGCCGACTGCAGCTGCATGTGGCGGTGCAGTTCGTCTGAGCTTATATTAGTAATCAGCCCAGAGGCCTGAGCATCACGGCTGATCCTGCTGTGGTCCTACGACAGGCTGGTGTTTCAGTCAGCAGGGGTTTCATTTTTGAACTTGCCTTGCCTTTTACCATGGGGACAGTGGGCTCTATCAGCGAATTTGACGACTGTGCCAGCCCACTAGAGGCATGCCAGTACTGCGCAATACTGCCTTATGGGCGCATTTATAGATTGGTCTTCACAAATTTCGATATGATAGAATGCCGATGGACGATTTGATGATTGCTATGCCTTTCATGTGCAAGTGTTTCTGCGAGAGCCTAGGCTTGAGGTGCCGACATAGCATGTTTGCCTGGAGGTCACTGCAGTGATCAGCTGATTTATAGCTTGACACACATGAATGACACTAGGTTAGGGGTGCTGAGACTCTGCCACGAGCTATCAGATTTGCCATAGCTTGTCATCTTCTTCTTTTGAGGTAACACACATTATATTGTGCTTTGTTAGTGCTCACCTCATAACTCAGGCTTGGGATTTGAGACAGATTTGGTGGTTTCAAAGAGTCAAATGGCGGCAGCGTTATGGTACTGCTTTGGCGCGAATTCGAAACGACAGTGGACAAACTCATTGCCTTGCTTTTGGTGCATAGGTGTAGATCTGCTCATGGCTTGTGCGAGCTCGATTTGACATCGACCGCTCCTAGCGCGAAATGCTTCGTTAGGAAATGTATTCCAATACAACCAGCTGGATCACACTCTTCACTAGTACATCCTTCGCAGCCACACAGTGAGCGCCAAGACGGCGCCAGAGCTCATGGCTCGCCCTAAACTTCGACTTGATCTCAGCACGACAGAGGACAAAGAGAACCAGAGCGTTGTGAAGGATTTGAAGAGAAGGTCGAGCACAGATGTGGTTGGCGTCCGAGAGCTGCAGGCGTTCCAAACTCAGGTATTTTGGCTCGTCTACATCAGAGAATGCAACATCAGCTCTGCGCCAAATGGGAACGTAGCTTAACTCGGCAGCGTCATGGCGTCCTTGGCTGTTTGGCGGGTGCTTTGACTGCTGCCTGCTCTGTGACTCTGATCTTATGTAACATACTGCAGAACGTGTGGTGCTAGCATTGCACCTGGTGATGTGCGTACATGCCTAGATTACATGATGTGTTTATGTGCAGGTTGCCAAGCTTTGGACTACCAAAGAGCAAGATGACACTTCAAGCAGAGGTAGTTTGAGTAGCTTAGTGGACCTTTCCAACAAACCTCCATCTGCTGTCCCCGGATCCAGTTTGGACACAGCCATTGGTGTTGGCACACCAGACCTTACTGTTCCAGTGTCTGACTTCCAGCTGTCATCATCGTCTTCTGCCAGCACATCTCCAGCATCTGCTTTACTTGGACAAAGCTCAGCAGAATATCAGATAAGCAGTGCAGGGTTTAAGCCAACCAGCAATGATCCAAAGACACAGATCTGCTTTGACTTCACCAAGGGTATGTGCACCAGAGGCAGCAGTTGCAAGTTCTCCCATGATGTGGCTTTGATTGTTAGTGTCAACAGCCAGGAGCGAGGGATTTGCTTTGATTTCTTGCGCGGCCAGTGCCATCGCGGCCTATTGTGTAGATTCAGCCACGATCTCTCCAGCCTGGCTGCTCAGCAGTGTCAGGTATGCTGATGCTGCACAAGTTTGCCAGAGCATTTGTTCGCTTGCATACAAGCACAGCTTGTGCTCTATCTCCATTTGCATTTGGCTCTGAGACTTGTCTGTGTGATGCAGCGTGGAAGCAGACGCAATGCGCCAATCTGCTATGACTTTGTCAAGGGCGTCTGTGCCAGAGGCCCTGATTGCCGATACTCCCACGACATCAACTCCATCATCAATGACACTCGCCACAGCAGCCAGAACACTCATGCTGGACAACTGTGCCATGATTACAGCAAGTAAGCCATCGCTTGATATAGTTAGAAGTCCTTTTCAGCACTTACTGAGGAACAGAAGAATGTCACGAAAGCTTGCATCTCGTGTGACTGCAGTGGCTTGTTGTTGTTCATGTTCTTGCTTTCAGAAACATGCTTTACTTTGCAAGCTACGATTGTACTGAGACTCAAGCTTCTGTGCAGGGGTAGATGCGCAAGAGGGGCTGCTTGCAGATACTCACACGACTTTTCTGCTCTCACAGCAGCATCACCACTAATGCCAGCACTCACAGCAGCAGCTGCTGCAGCAGCTATAGCCCAGATATCCATGAACCCTGGAGGGCTGTTGCCACAGATTGCCCCCTATCTGCAGTCATACATGCCCCCTGCCCCGCAACATACATCGCTGCAGCAGCATATGCTGCATGAGCGCATGCACAGCGCTCCTGTGCTCTCCCACCCATTTCCCTTTGCCAAGACAAATTTTCCGCAAGCTGGACTGCCCAGGTGATTGTTACTCTTGTTGTGCAGCCTGCTTGCAGGCTATACGTGCTTGGTCATTAGTGTGCAGTTTGTCTTGTACTGCTGTCCTAGACTGTGCATGCACTGTACATTGAAATACCTGCATTTGGTCTTGTACTGCTGTCCTAGAGTATGCATGCACTGTACATTGAAATACCTGCAGTTGGTCTTGTACTTCTGTCCTAGTCTATGCATGCGTCGTACATTGAAATATTGTTGTAGGGATGTTGGCACTGGCCTGGTGAACAGCTTTGGAGTGCCATCACCCCACAACTCCTTTGGGGCTCCATACACTGGGCTGACTGCCCACTCAGGATGGCAAGCAGGCAGTCAAATGTCTCACAACAGCTCATTGCTGTCTCAGAGGCTGCAGGCACAGCAGGCATCAAAGCACATGTAAGCTCAAAGCTGGCTCCAGCTCCTGTGAGTCAACCATTATGTAATACATTCTGATGTGCTTTGGTGGTTCTGCAGGTATGCTCCATTGCAGGATCAAAGCAGAGAAAGAAATCCCCCTTTCCTTGCAGCCCAGAAGTCGCTCCCTGAGCTCTATGTAAGTCACGATGTTGCTTATTGCACTTGCAGCTGCTCCTGCTTTTTATGCTGCTGCGGCTACTGTCAATTCTGTGGGTGTATTGTCTGCTTTAAGCAATACTTGATTGAATCCTGTAGGGTGTGCCTGGAGGAATGGCCACTGCTCCTGTTGGAGGGAGGTCATATGATTCTGCTCAGACCGGATTTGTCAATATGGCAAGCAGAAATGCTGGTGCATCAGCTGCTGCGGTGCAGAGGCCTCTCTACTCACCCTTTGAGGCTTTACAGGTGAACCTCTTTTGTTGCACAGCTGTGCTGCTTGGTCACTGCAATCATTCTTCACAGTGATACGCACCCAGCCTCTGTCTATCACCTGACCAATCTGCACTCGTCGATTCACTTTAATGTCGCTGCTGGTACTACCACATGTACACCATGATGCTGTCACAAGCTCAACACATGTATGCACCATCAGGTGGCTGAAGCATGATCTGCCAAGCTCATCTTTGCTAAAATGATGCAAGATGCCGTTGACAGGACTGTTTGCTGCCATGCAGAGTCTGTCCCGTGAGTCCCCACCAATGTCCAAGCCAGAGATCATGACCAGCAGCCTTGCAGACAGGCAACCTTCTCTTAGGTCCCCTATCACGGCTTTGGGCACTGATGCAATGCAGGAGCCACTTCCACCTGCTGATGCCGTCGCCATTCCAACCCGACCAGCCAGCACTCCCCGGCTGACTTGCGCCTACTCATCCATCACTGCACCACCAGCAGCTGCTCGTAGCTTGTCCTTCACAGATCTGCAGTTTGACAGGGAGACCTCACCTCCTATGCAGAGCTTGGCTGACAGCTTGTCAGCAAATCAACCTGAGCAGAAGAGCGTTGACAGGCTGTGCTTTGAGGCTGCATCACTTGGCATCTCAGCGCCAACTGGCCAGCTGTCAGTTGCAGAGGTGGAGGTTGAGTGCAACAGCAGCACTAGCGACAGCAGCAGTGTCCTTGCTCTTGAGGTAAGCTTGTGATGTATCTCATTGCAATCACTTTTTGCCTTGTCTCCTGTCAGACTATAATGCTGAAACCATGCCATTTGAGCTTCCTCTACTCTGCTCACTGCTTACAAGCTCACTTTTTGGTCAAGCAATGCTCATCTCACTATGTTACTCAGGCTGCTGTTTGTGATAGCTGACAATTTTATACCCCAACAGATTGAGTTGCTGGCACAGGCATCAGACTCTGGCCTGGCATCAGCAGGCAGTGGTCACCTGTTCATGTGCCAGGAGATCTGGAAACGTTAAAGTCTCAAGTGACAGCAGTAGCAGCAGCAGGAGAAACTCAACGTGATGTATGCAAGCAACAAAATGATCCCTAATAAAGCAGTGGTGTGGTTTGGGCTGCCAGAGCGTGGCCTTCTGGTGTACATGCACCCCCATATAACAGGGTGCTGCAGGCTACTGTGATGAATTTGCTCGTACTGGCAACTTCATACATCTGGTCGTACTGTCAATAAGGAAGCTTGTAGAGCAGTTTGCAGGTACTGCATGTGATGAGTATGTATAGAAGCAGGTTTCTTGTGCTCCTGACCCCCTTCCCTGTTTGCTTTGCAAATGTTGAGGACATACAGTTGTGTGCAGCAAGAAAGCTGCACAATAGCGTGACAGGGATGATTACCGCAGCAAGCACCAACTGATGAAACGATTTTGGGATGTGAGCTGTTTGGGTGTGTTGACCATTTTGCCAATAATGACATGCTACTGACAATGCTGTTTGATTTGACGCACTGCTCTGCTGAGAGGGCATAGCTTAATGTGCTTTAGTCTGCTAATAGCTTAGGCTGCATCATTGATTCTGCAGCTTTGGGGCTGTAAAAGCTAGCAGACCGATAGAAGAGGATACTATGTCCATTAGACAACAGTCAGCCTTCACTCAGGCAACCCTTTAGGTAGTCACTTGCAACATGTAAGAAATTCAGAGCAGAAAGGTGCTTGTTGCACTTACGTTGCCAAAGACTGAAAACTTTGTTTGGCTGATGCGTTGACCTTTTGACACCTCAGGGGTGTACATGTTTACACAATTGTGAGGTTTTGTGACCAAAGCATTTGGCATACCCAACGGGACAAGGCATAGGATTGTCAAGGGCATTCAACAGCAGCTAAGCTGGTCATTATCTGCTGTCATGCAAACCCCTTTTGAGACTTCTTAGAAGACTGGTTTCCTGGTTGCACAGCTGCCAAAGCATCTCTGCGTTCCTTGATATACTTCTTCAGCTCCATAAACCTGCAACGTATACCAGCTCAAGTCAACAGTATGCATAGTCAGTTGTATATGTGTGGCATCCAGCATACTCAGGCTGAGCATCTGGTTGGTGTGGTAAAATTGCAACAGACACCAATGCCAAACACATGCAGAACACAAGCATGCTGTCAAAATGCAGGCAACTTGCCATGCATGCAACAGTGACTTGTTGCAAGCAATCTTTGCCATACTTGGGCAGCGATCTCATTTCTATCTTGTCGCCGTTCTTCAAAGTAACAACCATGTCACCCCATAAGCCAAGTCCTCGTCCGACTGATACCACATCATCTACTTCTTGGTAAGCTGCGTCCAACTGTTCTTTCTTCCAGGGAGCGTTTGTGATAACAGAGATGCGCTTATCTGTGAACCTATACTTCACAAATGCCCCTCTGCCAACTGCTGCTGCTGTCAAAGGCAGCCATAGCAATGTTGCTCCCAATGCTACATTGACTGCTACATCGCCTTTATGAGGCCCACTCTCAAAGTGCACCTGCTCACCGGTGAAATCGTACTTGGCACCTGCACATGAGCAAAGCATGTGAGGTATGTAACAACAACTGACAATGAATATACTGGTCAGGAGGTCTGCAAGTGTCACAAGTAAAGCTTCGGCTCTTGCTTTCATTTGCCATAAGCTTCCATACATATTGCAAGGTGCTGCATGCGCGAGTAGCAAAACACGTCTGACACACAAAAGACGAAGACAGCTTGCCTTGTTTCTTCTTGCCTTGTGGCTGTGCGCCGGCACTTTGTTGAGGTGCTTTATCTTGTCTGCTTTTGCCATATGGAGTTGCCCCTTTGCCCTTCTTGAGGGCGTCCAGCCTCTTGTCAAAGTCAGTTTCATCTGAACCTGCATGTCGGCTGCTGTATAACATGCGCAAGTCAGGAGAGTAGACTGCATTGCTTTCTGACTGCAGTACTGAGTGACCAGGCCGAAGCTAGGCTGCCACCTCATGAGTGTCAAGTCAATGCGCGTCAAATATGCAAGGCGCGTAGTGATCGATTTTGACTACCTGCCATGCGTACGCGTTGCATCTGCAAGCGCGTGGGCCTAGCACGTCTACATGGATTGCTTTTTAGGGGACCGCTGGGTGATGCGAAGGCGTGGCTACACGTTCGAGCAGACGTCTCTGTGTTCAATATGGACGACATTATCATCGTTCCAGTCAACAACTGGGGGTTTAGGCTCCACTATGAAACGAGAGGCATGGCATGCTTGTGTTGACTCGGTAGGTCAAGATGACTAATACAGCTAAGTTTCAACAAGCCTACATTCAAAAGGCAGAACAGTGGTCAACGCTAACAGGAACAGGCGACCTGCCTGGCGCGAACGGCAAACACCTGCGCGGCTCCAGCTATCATGATAATGCTCGGACAATAAGACTTTGCCAGCTTTGCTTGGACCTGAATATATTAATATGCAACGGCCAAGGCTGCTGTCCTTGCCGTGGGAAGTGCTGAGCGAGATCTTCAAGCAACTCCCTACGGAGGACAGGTGAATAGCTATAGCTTTCAACTATGGATGAAGATAAAAGAAATTGGCCCAAATACAACCTCTTGCTGCTTTGCAGGCTCAAAACTTTGCCTTTGATCTGCAAGCCTTGCCAATCCTTTGCAGTCGATCCTTCTACTATATGGCAGGAGGTTGTCTTGAATGATCGAGTACTGAGTGGACCACTGAGGTAATATGTGTTTGTTCTGCATATCATCTTGTCATTGTCAGCTCACCTCGCTTCTCCTTGACGCCAGGTTGCCGAATCTTTATTCATGGTTTAATCATCATGGCGTGGCCATTAAGCACCTTACCCTAACCGGTACTCTCAGCTTCGAGGGGACTTATCTAAAAGTAGACAACATCCCCGGCGTCCCTTTGATCCCCCCTGCCAGGAGAAGAGGTGTAAGTTTCCCTGTGATTGGGCTTATCTTCTCACTGTGTCAGGTAAGTAACCCCAGCATAGGCCTTAAAAATATTTGCACTGATGTTATCAGTCGCCAGATGCAGGTGCTTCTATGCTCAGCCACAGTGATGCTGTTGCAGAACCTGGAATGTGTGATTGTGGAGGGTTGCGGCAGCACCATCACTGCCACAGAGCTGTCATTGCTTGCAAACTGCAGGCAGCTTCACACCCTGTGCATCACAACCACTGCTGCCATACCTCACATTGGAACACGAAGCCTCAGCTCCCTGACCTGCCTGCACACTCTTGCTCTGCACATCCAGTCAAGAGATCGCACTGCCATAGACGGGGTACTTGCTTTTTCGAACATGAGCCATCCCCTTCCAGCAGGGCTCCATGCCCTGACAATGCTGACTAGTCTTTGCCTGTCCGGGTGGAAACAGACAATGCTGCTGCCAACAGCCATCAGTCGTTTGAAGCAATTGAGGCTTCTACAGAACTGCTCAATCATGAGCTTGCCGGACAGTCTTCAGCAGCTGACCCACTTGGAGAGCCTGAATTTGCACATGAATGACCTGGGCAGGTATGCCCATTTAGTGCTCAAATCTACTGACGTCAGCTCATTGACATGCTGTGTTGCGGACCAAAGCAGCTCATCATGGTGGGAATTGCTACAATTTGTCATGTGAAACTGCAGGAATGTTATACCACGTCTCTCGTTTGCTTGCGCTTATGCTGAAATTTACGGGAGCAAGGACACATCACAGCACTGCTTGTCACATGCCTCAAAGCTGACATCCATTGAGCTCAGTCTCAACTTCCTTCAAGTCCCGCCAAAGTTCCCGGGAGGGACTCTTAACTTGAGGGCCCTTGATCTGTCATACAATGCTTTTGGGTGTAACTTGCTGGATGACTTGTCTACTTTGATCAAGCTGACCAAACTGCTCTTGGTTAGCTGCCAGCTCACCAATTTTCCAAGCTGCACAGCTCAGATGGGTTGCATGGAAGAGCTCTGGTTGAGCTGCAACAAGATAGCAAGTCTGCCAAATGACATGCCATGGGACAACTTGAGGGGGTTGCATGTGCGTTCCAACAATCTGCTGGATTTTCCATACAGTGCACTGGAAGCTGCACCACAGTTGTCCTATTTGAACATCAGCGACAACAAGCCACTTCAGGTGAGGTTGCATGGCTCAAGCCATCTGACGGCATGAATAGCATTCAATACATGTTCAACAGGCATTTCATATACAGCAAGAGTTCCAATGTTGCATCTGTAGTTTGTACATTGTCACAGAAGTGTTTCGTGCGTGCAAAAGCAGAAAGCAAAATGGGTTCTTGATGATGCAATTTTGCTAATCGCTGTGCAACGATGCAAGCATGTGCCACTCAGGTGGACCAGCGCCTTGTGAGCTGGACGCTCAGCAGCTCGACTCGCAGACCTTTGTTTGACATCTGCAAAGAAGGCCTCACAACAACAAGTGACTCAGAGCTTTGGAACACAGAATCGTTGAAAACACTGGCAAACTTGCAGGGAAATCTCCCGCACTCCCTGTGAGATCTTGAGCCAGCGCCAGTTGCAGCATACTGTTTGTGTTTGAGACCTCAACCTCGCATTGATGCCTGTGAATGGCACCATCATGCAGCTTTGCTTTGTTGTGAGCTCGCGGCTCCGTGTGAGACTTGGCATGAATGGTCCATTGTACCAATATCACCAGAGAGCTGTTCATGAGCACTGTCCATAACGGTCTATTCTGCATTACAGTCACTGACTGGGCCATCCAACGCTTTGACAAACTCCTTATCACGCCTGTTGATCATCACTGACGTGCGTGCATCTACAAGGCACAACATGCACACAGTCTTCGCATGTCGCTTATGTACATAGGTTTATGCCGTCACTCTCCATCACATCACAGGCTTCCACATCAACTGTCGAACCAATACAGAAGCTTCGATGTTTCTGTGTACTCTTATAGCAAAATTGCAGTGTCCTCAGATCATCTGGTTCAGAGTCGAAGATACAAGTAGTAGCAAACAGCCAATTGCCAACGGCTGCAATAGTAGATATGCATGCATGCCAATTTATCATCCTGCAAACTCAAGCTGCAGCAAAATACAGTTCGCTAGGGCAATCTTCCACTCAATGTATCTCACACACAAACGCAAAAGGGCTTTCAATGTATTCAGAAAAAAGAAGACAAAACTTTATGCTGCAACCGCTGCTGTGGCAGCTGCCTGTTCTACCAAGGCTTTTCCAGGTTTGCTGGTCTTTTGAAAAGCCATGCCTTTGATCCCATCAGGATTGGCCACGAATCCCAACCTATTGTACAGACCTACAACATTCGGCTCAGCATACAAGGACACTATTGTGATGTCTTCATTGACTAATCTAGCTGTCAGGCGTTCAACCAGACCTCTACCCAGCCCACTGCGCTGCCATGCCGGGTTGACGTGCGCAGACATGCTCGCAGAGTCAAAAGAGCAAAAGGTTTGGCCAACATGGCTTGAGAAGCTGTGGTGCAAGTGAGGCCACACCTGCTTTGAGGGCCAAAGCAGCAGCATGGTCGATAAAACACAGTCTTGATGAGATGCATTGTGCTACCAACAACAGGACCTTAGGCTCTTTTTCAAAACGAACTCCCACCAGCTTGGTTTTGTTGCATACCGCATACACTTGTGCTCTCAAGCCAGGATGTCTGATGAGTCACAATTGGCTGCACACCCCAGACTCCAAGATTATAAATGAAATTAAGCGACATAAAATGGTGACAAGCTCACCGCAACATCCCAGATTGTGGCTGAGAGAGCACCATCACTGGTGGCGCGGGCAAAGCCTAGAAGCTGCCCTTGCCTAGCCCACCGACTCTGCTTCATGCTACGGATCCAAAGCACAGAATGACTGTGGTCAAGTGCAAGCTGCAGCCGATTTGGGTCCCTCAGCGGAAAGCCAACCTGTTGCATGCATGCCAGCCTTAAGTTTCTGGTGCAATGAGGATTCAGCTGGTTTGATGGAGATTAAGGCTGTGCAAAACAAGATGTAGTCTGAGCTGAATGCAGCAGCACCTTTTGGAAGAGAGCGTTCAGGTCTGAGACAGTCAGGTCATTCATGCCCCATACAAATTGACAGCCTTCAGCTTCGAAGGCCTTGTCCAGTTTAGTAACAGCGGGGGCCGTTACTTTGCTGTCTGTTGATGATTGCCATGATGCTTTGTCTGCACACATGCCATCGGCCGCTGCAGCTGCGCAGTGGCAATTTGCACGTGAGGGTGTATGATCAAGACAGGAGTAAACTTGAGGTAAAGTCCAGTTTTGAGTTGCTGCAAAACAAATCAGCCAGTCGCACTGAGCGCACGATGCGTATCTCATTGATATATGCATTCTTCACACGCCAAGCTGCGCGCACCTGAAATTTTGCTGCCGACGTAGCTTAGTTTGGGCTTGTTAGCTGGGGGTCTGTCGATATTGGCCAAGGTCGACGCTACAGGCGAGTTGAGCCAATTCGCGGATCCGCGTCGGTGATGAGAACGTCTAATATAGCTGCAGCTGCAATGTGTTGCCAAAATCGGTTTGGCCGAACAAGGGGAAGAGCTGGCAAACAGCCAGCGCGGCCCCATGCCTCAACGTATCGTGCGCTGTTCAGGCATAAAGGGCTGGTCAGGCTCTCCACGATCGAGACTGATCCACTGACTTGTAGACCAGAGCTCTTGGCTACACCTCAAGCCAAAGCAGCTCTTAACAACGCCAGCGCTGATGTCGACCTAGCCAATATGCATGCACGTTTACTCTCCGCGTTCCGTGTCGAGCGCTCCGTGCATTCTGTTTCGTGGTTTTGCATTCACAGCCCTCAAGTTGTCGCGGTAGCGCATGAGATCTGCTTAACCGCGACGGCTTTGCGAGAATCTTTCCAGGTCGTGGCGATATCGTGCTATTGCTACTTGAAACCTCGAAAACGGCGGTTTTCTTAGATCGCTTTGATGGCTTCTTTTGTAAACAGCTTTGCTGTATTGGAGGGCGACGGTGAGCCAAGTACGTCCACGACCACTGGCAAGAAAAAAAACTCAAAAAAGAACAAGCGTTCAGCTTCTGCTGCATTGCCTCCGTCCGGCGCAAATGAAGCTGTTGCCCCTACTACTCCAGCAGCAGCGCCTGCTCCAGAAGAAGACAATGCCGATGATGGCTTTCAGCTCGCGGGCAGGCTGTCGAGACGAAGCAGCACGGGCAGTGCTAAGCCCAGTACGCCGGCGAGTAATGTAAAACAATGTACGCTTGAGGAAGGAGTGCATGCTCTGGAAGTCGCCGCTCGCGAGACGCATTTTACCCAAAGCGCAGACAGAGTGTCGCAATGGAAGTCTTGGCTGCAACGGGTAACCGAAAACATGTCGCCTCCACAGTTGTAGAAGGCTTTAGCCGCAGCATCTGCAACTTTTTGACCTACTTCAGGTCGAGGACAGGAACAGCGAGACCTTCACAGATCCGTCTGCAAAACCTATGATCTACAGCACTTTTGGAGACGTAAGGGGTCTGCTGCTCAGCATATCTGGCAGTATTGCCATGCATTTGTATATGCCAATTCCCAGCCCTATGAGCTGCTTGCAGGTGTTACTCCTAAGCAGAGCCTTGGAGATCACAGTACAGCGGTGCCTTGAGGCTCCTTTCCCAGACAAGTATGACCTAGCAAACTTAGCCGGAGTGATCTTTGCTGCGCAACCCAGCTTTGCCAAACATGACACTCTAGATGCACTCTTCTCAGCTATTATCCAGCTGGGAAAGCTCATGCCAACTTCCGATAGCAAGGCAGACATTGACATGCGGCGGAGGACAAGAATAGCTGTTGCTGGCACAATGCACGCGCTCAAAGAGCAAGATAATGTGAACAGCCCCAGCAGTGTTCAGTCCTTTGACTCAGAGCTGCCTGACCGCGCTGCCACACAAGCCCAGCAGCTAGAAGGGCTGGGCAGGCATGACCCACTGGAGTCAAAGTCAAGGTGCTTGCTTGTCTACTGCTTGGATCAGCTTGTACACTGCTTTGCACTAGAACTACAGAGGGAACATGTGGGAACACCACCATCATGTCTGCATGCCATCCATGCAACTGGACCCTTGCAATTCTGAGCAAAACCATTCTTCTCAACATGCTGCATGATCTTTCTGCTTCATGTCTCTTTCCCACCGTCACACGCACGTAGACTTTTGAGCTAGACATAATGTCCAAGCAACATGTGGCGCATACACATCTGGGTCTGCCATTGCAGCAGCATATGGCAAGACTGCTGGATGAGTTGTAAAGCTGGTCCAGAAAGCACAAACTGGGCAGTCTGGTATAATACTTGGCTTCTCGTTAAAATGACGCCGAAAGGTGTATCTTATCTTATCTTTTCTTTGCTTTCAGGGAGCGCAAGGATCACATGAGCATGGTCCACAGAGCCTTGAGGCTATCTAAGGAGCACCTAGCGCTGTTCCATCCCAGGGACGGCCCTAATCAAAATCCCAATGCCTGGCGTGCTCTAGATGCCTTGGACAACCTTGTGCTGCATCTGGCCGGCACTGCAGAGGTACAACACTTCAGCCAACTCACTTTGCTTGCCTGTGTGTTGGGCGCTGGAGGACCACAAGTTTGGAATGACTGTGTTACAGATCACTGCCTTGTCACACACAGTGCACAGAGAGAGTGTGTCTGACATACTACACTTGTGAAATAGACACACTCGCAGATGGCCTTGCAGGTGTGCATTGCGCTTGCTGGCTATTGCTATTGTGTACCTTTTGAACAAATGCACAACAGTTTTCAACAGCTTTGCTGAATTGAGTGCACACCTTTTGGTCTTCTCGTTGAAATTATGCATGACGGGTTCAGACTTTATTGCCCTGTTTACCTCTGAGGCTTGTTGTTCTGAAATGCAGACCCAAGTGGTTGATGTAGGCAAGCAAGTGCAGATGCCAAAGGGAGATGAACAGTATGCACAAGAGCTGTCAGACATTAGAGGCAAGATTCAGGTCAGGCTTTCTTACAGCAATGATAGGATAACAATGACAACAATGTTGACAATAGTAAAATAACAGTGATAATGCCAGTTTCATGCAGGAATGCTAATTATATCATTGAGAACAGTAACACAATACAACATTTTTGTACAGCAATAATATCAATTCGCAAACATAACCAGAGAAATCAAGCAGCACAATGAGTTTGTCAAATACTTCCCAATACTTCCCTTCCCTTCCCTTCCCTTCCCTTCCCTTCCCTTCCCTTCCCTTCCCTTCCCTTCCCTTCCCTTCCGAGACTGTCAGCCTGCAGCAGGTCAGGTAGTTTAGCACCGCCTGCTATTCCACTACACCCATACTGCCCAACCTCTTTCTGTGGGGTGCAGGAGTGTGAGCAGGTATTGGAGGTGCTGAGGAAGCAGGAGCGCAGCCTTGAACTTCTAGTCCACCCAGAGCATGCCTACCAAATCAGCTCACAAGTATGCAAACTGCACCCATGCGTTATGTTTCATGCAAATATGCAAATTGCACCCAAGCATCATACTTTGTGCATTTACTTCACTGCAGGTATGCAAACTGCACCTTTGTAGTTGCTTTGCGTGCATATGTTTCACTGCAAGTCTGCGCTGGACTTGCAACATGCCAAGCATTGGACTTGCACCATGCCAAGCATTGGACTGAATAGCACAAGCTCAGTTGCATGCTGGACCACGACTCAAGCATGTACCTATTCACCTAACAAGTACAGTCTCACCCATGTCTGGATTGTCATTGTTGAAGTCTCTACCATACATGGATGGCCTGTGACATGCGTGTCTGTGCGCATATTGGCTGATACCAGTCAGGCCCAATGTCACAACATACATTATACTGATATTTCCCACAATTTCCACACGCCAGACTTGGCAAAGCCCACTTGGCATTGAATGCAGCAGTAGCAAGCAAGCATCCTCAGTAGTCACAGCACTGCAGGAGACACTGTGTGTCGGTCTCCGTCAACATGCAAACCATGATGTTCATTTGCTTGCCTCCAGCAATGCTGTACACCTGTTCCTGCATGTACACACATCCTGGCAGGCACAGACTGCTTTCTGTTATGCTCAGACGCAAGCCTTGAGGCGCACAGTGCGCAACATCCACAATTGGGCTGTGAAGCCTGTCTGCGCTGTGCCCAGTTGGTATGTACAATGTCAGCTGAAGTCAAGCTCTAGAGGTACCTAGTAGGTATCTGGCAAGAACGAGTAGCTGGAACGCCTATAGATTGTTATTACTATTAAGCACTAGATGTAGACTGCTTGGGCTAAGGAGCCCTGTCTTGTTGCCTAAACCCTAACGGCCTGTCTTGTTTCCAGGCAGCACAGACCAATGGGTTTGCGCTGCATGCCAGCCAGGAGCAGCTAGACTGCTTCAAGTACCTAAGGGAGTGCATGATCAGCAACCAGAGCCCCTACAGAAACCCTTCGGGCCTTTCGGCGCAAGGCCTGTCTGAAGGGCAGCTTTCAGAGGCTGCCCACTACTTCCTGGCCAACCTGGAGCGGCTTCTGAACGCCAACTTGGACACACTCACTGAGGTGATATTGCTGCACATGATGACAGCTGTAGTCAAAGATCTAAACTACATGAACTTTGAATGGTTCACCAGTGCATCATGCTCTTCTTGGTTCTCACATGTAGCATCTGCTGGAGCAGAGTACAGTCATGAGGCATCAAAAAGTTGTTAAACGCTGTTCATAGTCCTTGGTCTAGCTGCTTGGGTATGTTGGAGCATGCCTTTATGTGTTTGAGTTTGCCTGCTGTGTCTGAAAGTGCGGTGGAGTTACTTCAAACTCATGGGACAGAAACTGCCCTCCTTCCTTCCAAACTGGAATGTCGTCTGTTGTTTCTATGCCTCCTGTGTCTGATGTGCCTCCAACTGGACACCTGTGCCTGGTGTATTTGTGCCACATGCATCACATCTGTGCGGCACCTATGACTCAACAGGTGCCACAACAGGTGACACAACAGGTCACACAACAGGTGCCACAACAGGTCACACACCTGTTGTAATCCTCACAAGCATGATGTGTAGATGCGAGTCAAGGCTGAGGAGATTGGGCAGAGGCTGATCAAGGCCAAGAAGACTGAGCAGGACCTGTTCAACATCAATGCTCCTCAGAGTGCTAGAAAGCAGAACCAGCAGCACCAGCACAGCCACCAAAAGCAGCTCAAGGTATCTAAGGCTGGGCTGATTCTTACTTGCTTGCTCTTTGTTCTGTGATTGAAAACACTCCAATTTACTTTTGCCCCAATACAAGTCTGGAAACTTTCTTCTTGCTTTTTGTTGTAATCAGGTGTGGTTTCTGGGTGCAACACCTGCAATGTGCTGCTGCTCCCTGGTAATGGTATTCTGTGTTGAACATTGCATGACTCTCATACAGGATCAAAAATCTCAATGCTTTTGCAAATACCAGGATCATTTAACCAGACATCCATTCCTGCTAGGGCACTGTGCAGTCATGCAAGCATGCTAACCCGGATCTACATGCACAGCTGCTGCTTTCCTGTTGGCCTGTATCAAGTCAGGGCAAGCAAGCATGCAGTGCAATGCATTTTGTGACTCCCACAACTAAACAGGGCTTTGTGCTTGCTGCAGGACTGCATTGCAGCAGCTGAGAAGATCTTGCAGGAGTCCAAGGCAGAGTTCAGCCATATGGAGTCCTACAAGAGCCAGCTGCAGCTCATCTGGTCCAGGGATGATGTGCAGAGCTGGCTGACGCTGTTCACCAGCATCATTGCTGACAGCCAGAAAGCGCTTGCTGCCATGGTCGATGCATCCACAGGCAAGGACCAGGTGAGGATTGGGGTGTTTGTCAGCAGTCAACTTCCTTCTACATTCTCTGTCTCTCCAAATCATTCAGGGAGTCATATAGGGTGAACAGACTATATCTAGGAAGTCTGACAGCACACTGAGCCCTGAAACTTCAATGGTGTTCAATAACTGGAAGTTGGACATTACACTAACCACTGATAGGTCTTGACATAGTCGAGAACAGCCATACTTTCTGTTTGGTGTGTAGTTAGCCATGCTGTGCATGCACCAACCAAACGATGCGTCGTATCACTGTGCCTTGTGCCCTGAAAACACTGCAGCACTGAAATACTTCAGTTTCTTATCAATCTGCACCAGTCTTGTCACAGCAGATGCCTGAATCCTGACGTTTGTGCATTCAGATGCCTTGTTTCTGACACCACTACATGGTCTTCTCAGCTGATGCAATGCAAAGCTGCAGCAAGGACAATCTCATTGTAGTGGCAGCAACCTGCAGAAGAAGATTGCAGCTTTATTGCCTGCAAGCACAACACATGTTTCAACATAGTAGTTGTCAACAGCCCCCTGTAGCAGCAGCAGATCTTCTGAATGAGTAGGTGACAACAGCCATGCACCACCACAGGTCCAGTTGGTACCTGATTGTATGTGTATGCAGGCAAACAGGCGCGGACAGACTCCACGCGCAGCCCCTGTACTGAGCTTATCCCAGGCTGACCCCCTGGTGCAGAATCTCAACTCTGGTGCAGGGCCCATAGGCAGCTCTGCTAACACAGGTGAGGTTAAAGTGTCACAATCAATACACTGGGCTCACTTCTAGTGTGAAGCATTGTTCCATTGGAGAGGGCGTGACTACAAGCAGTCACAGTGCTCACAAGGACAGCATGGCGTTCTTTCTGTGTTGCATTTGAAGCATGCTTGTGCAGATCAAGGGGATAAATGGAGGCAATACATTCTGCATTTGGATGCTGACATGCACAGCCTTGGGTGCTTAGAGTGTGACTGCTACTCAGTCTTTTGCCTGCTTAGCTAGGGAAACAGTGTGGGCATTGCTTGGCATGGTCATTGTATACAGACGCTGTGAGGTTTGTGGAACCTTGGAATGTCTATACAGCCACTTCAAGCCATGATCCCTGGGCTTCATAAACACTTACCTGACATAGTACATGACAGACCATGTGTCACCTACATGCATTCTGCCCTTGATAGAACCAGCAGGGCATGCCATCAAGTTGATGACCAAGGCTACTGCAACGTGTCTATTCATCAGGGCCGCCACCATGCACACTCGCCTATGCAAAGCCCAAACCTCAAGCTTGCTAGGTGATTTTGGTATCTTTGTCTTGTTAGCACCAATCTTGTACATGATCCAAGCATATCGTAACTGCTATCGGGCAGAATGTAGGGCTTAGGGATTCTGTTCTGTAATTAAGCACATACTGCTGCATGCGGTGATGTAGTAGCTCATAAAATCACTGCAGCTGCTGCACATGCAGACAGTGCTGCAAAGGCAAGGCATGCAAGGCTTGATGCTGAGCGTCAGGATGTTAATGGAGGCACAGCAAGTAATCCTGCGGTGGCTGACCCTGTGCATCCGTCAGGCCAAGCAGCAGAGCTTCAGATGGGGAATGGTGTGCATCAACAGCCAGGAACTGGCAGTGCTGCTGGACAATCTGGTGAGCTGCCTGATTGTAGGACTGCTCTGCGTGGTCTGCAATGGTACTATACATCATGCCGTTGTGTTGTGACAGTGTGGATTCACTAATTTGCCTAATTGAGTAGACGCATGTAATTGCTGATCCCAAGATACTGGCAATTCGTAAGTGTTTCTGTCGTATTTTAGTCCTGCAGTGTGTGCGGTTTTGCGTGTAGGTCAAATGAATGGGCAGCATGAAAGCCAGCAGCCAGATTCTTTTGAGCAGGCCAAAGGCAGGCGAAAGAATCGTGGGAGGCGGGAGTAGCTATACAGACTGTATGCAAGATGGCGCCTACTGTTTCCTTACGCGCTCTTACATGTGCTTATGAATTTCTGCCCAATGCAAATGTCGTGATGTGCAATCCTGCTCATGAAACTTTATGCAACTGTCTTATGAGCAGGTTGCAACGACACCCTCAGTGATCACCCTGGATCACCCTGCTTGTGATGAGCGAATGCGCTACAGCTTGTTATCACATGTCCTGTAGAGCAACCATGCTCACGGCTGTATTACATTGGAACACCAGACAAGGTGTCAGCTCATATGATGCATTGCCTCTTAAAATCATTGGACGTCCAAGCTGCTCAAGGTTCAGGCATATGATGTGTACGAGAACCTGGTGTAATAAAGGGTGAAAAGCTGCTTTGCGTAATGTTAGTTGCTTGCAGTTGCTGGTCCCACTACTAAGGGCAATTTTTCAATTGGACAGTTCCGTGACAAATTCCGAAATTGGACATTCCCATGAACAAATTCCGCCTGCATGGAATGAATGAAACTTACCGTTACTGCACCGTACCCTGTATGCACGCCTGCAAGCGCTCGCGTTGGCAATGAACACAGGCCTGCCGTGCCTTAGCTGTGCAAGCAACCTCCCGCAATAAGTTCGCACCGCATTGTAAGGGACAGCAGTGCATGTGTGTTACTGAAAGCTCACGAAGTATGAACCAGCCTTGCAGGCTGCAATAGCTTTGTTGACCTTCACAGGGCTTTTGCAGCCTCAAGGGCTCTTGTGTTGACACAATGGTGAGCAGAGTTTTGGAAGTAACTGCAGAAGTATCAGAATATGCTGAGGGCTTGGCTGAGCTCATTCAGCAAAGCCTCACGGAGACATGTTCTTGTAGGAGGAGGCGATTTTGGACGATATAATCGATCGACTCTTGGACGTCAGAAACGGTAGACCAGGAAAGCAAGTGCAGCTGACCGAGCAGGAGATCCGGCAGCTATGTCTGACAGCGAAAGAGATTTTCATGAGTCAACCCAACCTGCTCGAGCTCGAGGCCCCTATCAAGATTTGCGGTAAGGACTTGCAGCTGAATCGCTTATTCCGTCTTCATCCAGGCAATTCTACTAACATCTGCACAATTGGCGTAGGCGACATCCATGGTCAGTTCTCAGATTTGCTGCGGCTCTTTGAGTACGGAGGGTTTCCACCCGAGGCCAACTACTTGTTTTTGGGGGACTACGTTGACCGCGGCAAGCAAAGTCTCGAGACCATTTGCTTGTTGCTTGCGTATAAGGTATGTGGTCCAGGTCACCAAAGCGTTGTTCGCCTAAGCCTGAAGGAGCAAGGTTGATGCTTATAACTCAGCAAAAGCAAAAGGATTGTCTCTAGCCTGGCTGTCCACTGAACTCAGCTGAATGTGCAACCCCACATGTCACTGTTACAATTTGGTCAGCATGCGCCACATGACCTGATAGTACTGTGACAACAGCAGCAGCTGCAGCATCAGACAGGTAGCAACCTGCGCAACTGCATTGCAGACCACCGCTGACATTTTTCCAATCTGTTGCGGCCAAACAGCCATTGTGTCAGGACTACATGCGTCACATATTCCATGATAAAACAGCTTGCATTGTGAATATGTGCTTCTGGCGATGAGCGTCGCTGACACAGTCTTGGCGACTGCTGTACTTGATTTAATGGTCAAGGTTGGCTTCAGTGGTCCTGATTCAATGGATGCAGGTCAAGTATCCAGAGAACTTCTTTCTGTTGAGAGGTAACCATGAGTGTGCGTCAATCAATAGGATTTACGGCTTCTATGACGAGTGCAAACGGCGGTACAACATACGCCTTTGGAAGACATTCACAGACTGCTTCAACTGCTTGCCAGTTGCTGCTTTGGTAGACGAGAAGGTCAGCAGCGTCAACCATGGTTCTCAATGCTTGTATCATCCCTTGCATACTTTGCTGCAACGTGAAAGCAATTTGCATGTGATGTTGAAACCCAGCTTGCTTGCTATGCGTCACAATGAACTTTGCATGCTTGTTGTCCCTGCATCGTATGAGCTCATGCATTACAACGTGCACATGTGAACTGTGACTCATGCCAGTGTTCAGTTCCGTTTGCTTGTTTGTTAAACTGCAGCAAAAGTCATGTACACACAATTGTCCAGGCCATTTATAGCAGTTGTGTTCATCAAATCATGTAAGCTGACCAATCGTGTACACACAATTGTCCATGCCATGGTATAGCAGTTAGTTTGTCAAAACATGTAAGCTGAACAACCAATGACATGCTGGCCATGTGTGTGAGTGGCGGCTGCTGTGCAGATCCTCTGCATGCATGGAGGCTTGTCGCCAGAGCTGAAGTCTCTGGAGCAAATAAAGCGCATCCCCAGGCCCACAGATGTGCCTGACACTGGGCTGCTGTGTGATCTGCTTTGGGCAGACCCTGACAAAGACATCCAGGGGTGGGGTGAGAACGACCGAGGGGTGTCGTACACCTTTGGGCCTGACAGCGTATCAGATTTCCTCACAAAGCATGACCTGGACTTGGTGTGCCGTGCACATCAGGTCAGTAACCACGTTGCTGCAAAGTCCTCTATTCCTGCAGCCTGCAGGCATATGGTCTGCCATCTGTTGCCTCACACATCCTTATTGCCTGATGCATATCAAACAGTAAGTGTCACAACTCGGAGGTGCAGTCGTTGTGCAGCTTCAATAGCTATGCAAGTCTGGTTTGATGTCACCAAGCAGCTCCTGGCTCCCTCACTGGCCATGTTTCATGAGCCTTAGTAAGGTCTGCCTGCTCACGGATCTACCACAGCACAGCATGCTGTTCTCAATCCTCTGTTGCACAACTAGATGTTGATGGTACTGACATGTGCAATTATCTCTCAGGTTGTAGAGGATGGATATGAGTTCTTTGCCAAGAGGCAGCTTGTAACAATATTTTCTGCGCCCAACTACTGTGGAGAGTTTGACAATGCTGGGGCCATGATGAGTGTTGATGAGACCCTGATGTGCTCTTTCCAGGTATGCTTTGTAGTGCGTGCAGCTCTGATATTGGTGAATATGTGTGCTATCTCATATTATGCAATAGCTGTGTGATTTTGTGCAATATGATGTTGTTGTCATACTGAAAGCAGGCTGTGATATGAGGGACAGCAATGTGTCATGTTTCAGCTGTGTCAGTACATATGCGTGCTGCAGTGCATTTATGGGCACAGCACACACTTGACTTCATGAGCTGATTTGTGATATTTTTTGTGACAACTTGGGAGGTATACTTCAAGAGACTCCTGGTTTGGGTGGCATGTCAGACAGCAGTGTATGTTATTGTGCAGATACTGAAGCCAGCAGAAAAGAAGCAGAAGTTTGCAGTAACAGGCGCTGGCAACAGGCCAGGCACCCCACCAAGAGCTGGGGCCAAAGCAGGGGTTGCCCCTGCTGCACCTGCAGCAGCACCAGCCAAGGCCTGATTGCCGTCTGGAATTAACATCGATATCTTTCCCGGATAAGGCATGATGGCAAGATATAAGTAGGACTTGTGGCTGCTTTACAGTGTCAGCCGCTGGTAACAAAGTCGTGCTGTTGCTAGCTAGGCCACAGGTGCGCTTATAGGCGTGCCACTCTTGTAGTAGCAGACTCTGAAATGTAGCATGAGTTTCTGACATTGCTGGTCATGCAAGCAGTGTTGTTAATGAAGGATACGTTAGTCCTGAACTTGTGTGCCTTGTCGTTCCCTATGCCTGATTGGATCTCACTGTTATTACAGCTGCAGTTCAGTAAGGTCTCGGCAGTGCACTAGTCATCTTTTCCTTTACTTCACAAATTGTCAAAAACGCCAGCAAGCACTGTCTGCAAGCAAGATCTGAAGCATACACATGTGTCTTTGCATACAAAGACATGGTAGATCTGCTCGTAAATACACAAGGTCGGAACCAAGAAGGGATATAGAACCACTATCAGAAATACACCCCCCATAAATGTCATGAGGGCCATAGGTGTCAAGCCAGGCCTGGAATAAGTTTCTTTCTGGAGGCTGCAAGCTCTTGATCTTCTTTCTGCTTCATCTCCATGAAGTCAGCATGGGGCTTTGGGTGATGTTTCCAACATTCTTTTTGGAAGAAGTCCTGCATACCATCAGAACTCTGCCATGGCAGACTCTTCCAGATTATGAAATTATAGATGACACAATAGTGCAAGAGGTAATTTTTGGCATTCTGTAGTAAAGATTGCATGCTTAACATTCGGGTCACCCACCTTGACTTTTGCTATGTGGTCTGACACCAAGACCTTTCCCTGCTCAGTACTGGCTCCATTCTGCACATTGATTATTATTGTGTCAAGGGTCCTGATCATATGATCCACAAAGCAAGAAGCAGAGCTTGTCTACAGGCCATTGTGATGTGTCACGCAAGCTGTACCTGCTCAAGCAGTTCCATCATGTTGTCATGCCCCATGTTTCTGGCCCAATGCCAAGGCCTATCACCAGCATTGTTGCTAGCATCAATTTTAGCACCTAGGCTGAGTAACAGCTCTGCCCCTTCAAGCCACCCTTCATATGCTGCATTGTGCAGAGCGGTGTTGCCGGCACCTTCGACCTCGTTGACGTCCTCCCCGTTGTCTACTGTCTTTACAATGGCTGCACCAGCAGCGCAAACTAGTTGCAGCGGCTGTTCGAGACCACACATGAGACGGTGCAAGTGATCGACGCGGCCACCGCATCGGCGCTGGGCAAAAGATATTGCCTTTCATTTTGATCGCTGCCAGCGCCTTTGCGCAAGCACCTTAGCTCACCTTCCGGATCTTTGCAACAAACGGCTCTATGTATGATCATGTTGCCGACTCGGCCGTGGCCTCGAGTGCAACCGCCACCATCTTCTTTGACGCCAACTGGACCTTGCCAAACCAGGAAAGGTCCCGAGACATTGTGCCACCAGGGGTTTTTCTCTACCATGGCCGATGCGCAGTAAGTTTGCAAGTTGAGCAAAATGTAACGCTTTGCTTGCTAGCGTTACTTGGGGTTTTGTGACGCCAGAATTTCGTGACGCCACGTGCTGCTTATGTCGATGGTTCTATGCACAACGTCCGGCTGTCTCGCGTTAATCTCTCAAAGCAGAAATTCGCAGCGAACTGCTCCTCCTAATTATGGCGCCATCTTACGATGTGGAGAATCCTGCCGCAGACCCATTCCTGCCAGCTCTTGACGAGTCTGATGACTGTACCACATGACACGCAACCCCTGGGGGTGAGAGAGCTGCTCAAGACATTGTAACTGGGCACAATCTCTACAGCCAACCAGGGGTTTACAGAGGGATTCCAGAGGAGCCTCACGATGAGCCTTCGGACACCAAGGGAATGGTTGCTTCCGTAGCGACGTTACTTTTCTCTCTGCCAGCTCTAGGTGCGCTTGCGTCAGTTGTGTGACCTCTGTGCGAAATCGCACATTGCAACAGTGGTAAATGCGCCGTTTCGAGTCTGCGGGGACGCGTACCTGTGTCCCCTCACATCGACCGTTACACGAGCATGAGCAGAAGTCACCTTGATCTGCAGTCGGTAGCTGATGCTGGCCGCTCCTGTTGGCTGGACTCCTCGGAGTCACAGCTTCAGCAGGGGCGAAATCCTTCTCTCACAGCATCAGCTTCGGGGTGACCCTTGCTGCCCTGACCAACCTTGCCCAGTATGTGGCTTGGAAGACATCTGTGCGCAAGTGAGTTCCAGTCTTGGCTCATATGAGTCATCTCATAAGTGGGGTTATGGTTGCTTGCAATCCACTGAGGTATTCTTGTAGGGAAAGGATCTCTGCTGGTCATGTTTGCTGCTATCTGATCACAGCACATGTTTGCCTGTAATGCTGTCTCTGTGACAAGCATCTTGGTCAGCACTGCGCAAGTCAAAAGTATTCTAAACATTGTGGTCTTTGGAGCAGGGGAAGCCATTGGCAAAAGTTTGGACCATTGTACCTGGTGTCTGTGGCTGTGCCTTTAGTCATGGCCGATCTAACTCGCCATGTGCTGCAAGGTAAGCATTCCAGTGCATCATTGATACACGATGCTGGTGCTCAGCATTGTCAAGTATCATGTACATCATGCCTGCTTGTCAGTCTGCAAACCAGAACTTTTCTGCCATGTTTACAGATGCTACGAGTATGTCAGCTATATGGTGCCTTGTAGCAGCACTGTTGGGTTCTGCTTCTTCCATGCATCACAAGATTGAATCTGCCTACTTTCCATTATGACGGTTTAGCTCTTATGCAGATTCGGGTATCTGGTCAGGACCCAGCAGCTCAATGTACAAGCCTAACTGTGGGCATTCAGAGCGCCGCTTGGGCGGCATCACCTGTCTGAGCCTGACTGGCTGGCTGGTCACCATTGTTTTCACCTACATTGGCTTTGCCTGCATGATCACTGGTGGGTCTGCTGCTCCTGTACATTTGCTGCAAGTGGATACTAGTGTCTACTCTGAGTGTGCCTACACCCTGAGCCACCTCCTTTGAGCTGCGTCTGTCCACTTGCATGTATTGACCCAAATGCTTCTGTCTGCGTTCTACAGGCTGCAGCATGTGGCTTTTGACATCTCGAGGCATGCTGCCTGTTGCTTCACAGACAGCTACCAAGAGTCACATGCAACAACGCAGATGGTTCTAGTAGGCTCGTTCTGACCTTAGTGTGTTCACGCAGGAATTTTCTGGGGGGCCGACATGCATATCAAGCTTCGCAAAGCATGGCGAGGACTGAGGCGTGCTCGCCGTCACTGATTTCCAAGTCATCCTGAACAGGAACGGGTGTCATCAAGCTTATGAAGCCTGCAGGAGAAAGCCATACCCATTTGGTGTCTTGCTAGCAGAACGTGCTTGCTGATTCCATGAGTCTTTTCAGGCCTGATAAGTGATTGCGCAATTGTGCTTTCTGTGTACATTATTTTCCTGTGTTGTTCTGACACAAAGGGCTTGGCACATTGCCTACTGACAATAGAAAAGGCAGCATTCTGCCTTGCATGTTAAAACTCTAGGTTCATTGTCTTTCGACCCTATATTTTCAGCCTTGCGCATCGGCAATTGCTCAACTTTTGTAGAAAAGCAGCCTGGAATGCTGCTGTCGAACTTTCACTGTTAGTCTGATTCCTCGAGTTTGTGCATGTCTACGCAGGACTAATGTTTAAGTTGTTTGCACGCATCCAAAAATTGCACAACAGTACTGCAAAACCTGGGTGACGTGAGGGGATACTACCTTGCAAAGCAAAGTGCCTGTCCCGGGACATGTCTATGCAGTGGATTGCAATATTGCATTAATGCCAGCAAGGCTGGCAACAGCTTCAAAGTATTACATCCATGCATCTGGAACCAAAATGCATACAAGCGCATTACTTACAACCTGACTGATGGCCAAAAACGGAGCTGCTGCTACACCGCCATGCAAATGGTAGCCTTTCCAGCTGAGGCCTGAAAGCCAGCCTCTGAGCGGCCAGACGTCAGCTGTATCAACATGTGCAACTGGTGTTCCCCAGAAACTCAAAGTCACAGATAAACACATGCATAGCTTTGCTGGTGCAGCTATCTTAAGTGACCAGTGCTGCCTGGTCTGTGCCTGCAGCATCACTTGCAGCTATGGAGCCGATGTGCTCAGCAGGTGCAGGATGACAGGACAATTGCTGCTCCAGGCGTGGTGCTGGTCAGGTCAAAGGTGACATACTTGTTGAGTACCAAGCTTTTCAGCTTGCTTTTCATTGAAGATGGCTGTCCGTTGTAGCTTGGCGCACTGAGCAAACGTGCCCGGAGAAGTTAATTTTGCTGCCTCTTTGTTCAGCTGAGCTGACCTGGCAAGAAGAACACGCTGCTGCTCGTTCAAGCCTGCAACCTGCACGCCCTTGAGCTTTAGCCCGTGCATCTGCAGCTAACATCAAGTTGAGCACGATCGGACCTTTTTGGTCACCAGGAGTGCGCGTGACAGGTCCAAGCTGAATATGGCAAAGGACACTATAAAAATTATGATCATAAGCTTATGAGTAACACCAAGAGCACAATTGCGTCAGCCCAGCGCTGGTCAGAGAACAGTGTGCGAATATCACTGTGACGCATCAGCTGAAGCACAGTCGACTATGCGAGCACCAAAGGCAGCGCTGCGGCAATTCAGGCAGCGCTGCGGCAATTGCCAGGACAAATTGGACGGGTCACGCGGCCCGTATACAGCATACGACAAGCGATCATGACGTCGCCCAAACAATCACGTGAAGGTAAATAACGGGAGCCGCTCGGTTCGCAAACAGCAAGCACATTGGGACACATTGGAGCGGACAGGCAAATCACTCATTATGTCGTGCCCGAAAGATGCCATTGGTAATGCAATCAGAAAGTGTCCCTTCCTACATCAGGTCTCTGCTGACCAGGGCGAGCAGTATGCCAGACAGATTGCCACCCGGCCTGCTGTCACGGCTGTTACAGCGGGACCACGTCCGGTATTTGAGGAAAAAGCATGCGACTTTGAGGCAACACTGAAGCTTTTTCACGGCGCTGCTGGCGTAGTCCCACTGAAGAAGGTAGTTGCCAGCACAGCTGCTTGTGACAAGGCTGCTCACCTCACTCAGACCAGCCTGGACGCTTCACACTATGCGCCATCCAGTACTGCAACTCAGCAGCGGTCCAGCTTGTCTGGAGCCCCTTTTGCTTCCATGAGCATGGCTGGGGCTTTCAACTTTCTGGTGAGCGTCAGAGAGCTTGTCACTGTCAAACTAAAGCAATACACAGGAATCGTTGCAGATTGCCTTCAGCAGAGGATGTCCAGCTCTCACATGTGTTGTGTTTTTGCAGCCTGGACCACAGAACGTAGCCAATCTGCTGTTTGGAAAGAAAGGTCCCAGAGGGGAAAATGTACGCAAGCCTAGTCACAGCAAGGGGTCAGGCAGCAGCAGCAGGTCATCAGCACGAGGTCCTGTGGCTGGGCAAGCTACAGCAGCCACACAGCAGAGTGGCCAATGCCCCCTGCGCAACTTCCCAGGCGCACAGGTACAGACTACCTTATGCTGTGGCAAATTACGCTGTTGTTGTCGAGCTCAAAGTACTTTTCTTTCCAGACTGTGTGCTGACAAGAAGAGCTGGTGCAGATTGTTGGTGGCTTGATACCCCTGAGTGCAAAAGGGAAGCTGCAGTGTCCCAGGGCAATAGTAGCAGGCCGTGCTTTTGTAGCTAGGATGCAGCCAGTCCGGGATCTGCGGCCCCAAGCCCTGCCTGTCAAGCTTGCAACACTTGGAGTGGGAACATCAGTACTCAACGTCCCCTTTGGCATGTGGCGTGAGCACACTAGGAAATTTTCTCCACAGTGGTTTCTGGCAGTCCATGCAACCATCCCATTTGTTGCCATGACTCGCCAGGGTATCGGCATGCCCAAGACTGTCATCTTCTTGACAATTGGATCAGCCATACTGGGTCAGGCTCTGGGCGCCTGTCAAAGGCTGATGGAGAGCTTTGGAAGGGCTATGAAGCAATGGGAGCCATGCATAACACATGGGTGAGACTGATTCTGTAACTGTGTCATTACGCCTATCGAGCCTGTCAATCAATTTTGACCAGCAATCAAGTGTTGACCCCTCTGCTGCATGGTGGTGACCCTGTTGCATTGTGTGTCTCTTTTCATAGTGTCCACCCCAAAGCGCTCCCGCTGTGCAGGGAAAAGCATGCATGTATGGCTGTTGAACACATCTTTCACAAAGCACAGCTGACGGCACCCTTCTGTTGTTTGCAGGAGGAAGCTGTGCACTCTGCTGAAGCCACAGGCACCCCTGTCTCGCATCCCATCATTGATAGGATCAGAGCTTGCAGCAGTACCCCGGACCTGGCTGCAGATTTCTTCCTGTGCCTGCTCTGTCCAGAAGCCAGCAACAGAGCCACTGCTGTGAACATGAGAAGTCACCTGTATTGTGAACTGCAGTGCCTTGAAGCTGATGTTGCTTTTTTTCAAAGGGTCATTGAAACAGAGGAAGCGTTCATCCGTGCAGCTCAATGTGGACCTGAAGGACCTGCAGCTGAGTCTAGTTCAAGTGCCACGCTCAGCGCCTCAGTACCAAACGTTTCAGAGCAGCGCAGGCATCTACGATTACACTTTGCTGCGATCACAAGCAGCACTCCACTCATGTCAAGCAGCTGTAGAAGCAGCATGCACTCAGCTCATTGCCTTCCTGCCACGGACAGCTCTCGGCAGCATATCAGTAAGCTTGCCAAACTGAAGCAATGGCTGAGGATGGTAGCCGAGGCTTTCAGGTTGCCTCAGGGCTTATCACTTGTCAAGGCTTTCTTTGCCCAGCTGTTCAGCATGGGCAGATCAATATGCAGTGACCAAAACCAGCAGGCTGGTGCCTCCCGGCACCGAGAAGATGAGTCAGGCGACAGCTGTTTTGTCAGCTTTGCAACGTCGGTGAGTGTCAAGACTGACAGAGTCAGCAGTGCAACTGCAGCCAGCAGCTCTCAGTCCAGTCATGCAGTTGCTGCTGCTTCCAGAAGTGGCCTCATCTCGGCTGTCACCAGTTCTTCTTCTGCAAGGACAACACCACAGACACGGCGGCAGCAGCCACCGGTGTCGGCAGCAGTACGTGGTCTCAGCCCCAAGTTTGTAGCAGCAGTGGATGATGATGAGAGCTCCCTGATATTTGGGTTTCCTAGTGCAATTGGTGGGAGTGATGGGGATGTGAGTGGGGATGGGGGTGCATCTAGTGGTGGACGTGCACAGCAAAAGGCTTCCTCACCACCACCAGCTTCTGTCAAGTAAGGCTTCGCTGCATCTTGCTTGCTGTTATGGCACATCTACGCAGTCAGCGCAAAAGTTGCGTGCTAGTTGTGCTTGCGTGTGTTGTTCACTCATTCGTTGCCTAGTCTATAGTTGGTGCCAAGCTGGAGATGCTACACAGAACACTTGCAAGGGTAGTTATCACAAAACCTCTGACATGCATTTGCCTTGGTGAGTTGAGTCTGATCTGCAGTGAAGCTCAGATCATTACAGGGTGTGTGGCTGATGTCGTCAACAACTGGTGCAGGTCCAGGAGCAGCATCAGCGCATGGTGGAAGCGGTCCATGACTAAGATGAAAACAATCAGCCGTGGTATTGCCACCAACTCCATCAATCTGATCTGAAGTTGGGTCGAGGCCCTAGACGACCCTGAACAAGGGTGGCAGGGCAGATATACTTGCTTGTGTGTCTTTGACTCGTTCTGTTCTGCTCAACTCTTGATGTCACCAGCCGTGAAACATGACAGATCAGATTAGGTTAGATCATATTGGATTAGTTTGCATGACAGTACTCAATGGCTTTAAGGTAGATCATTGGCT